>OCAI01000007.1_pt1 | contig 343282 bp, 301 predicted proteins | sample 1538271 | NCBI WGS metagenome assembly OCAI01 (sample SAMEA2580269, study PRJEB22360) | human gut metagenome | biome: human gut; feature: human-associated habitat; material: faeces | place: Denmark | collected 2008/2010 | reverse complement strand
GATAAACGCTGAAGGCATCTAAGCGTGAAGCCCCCCTCAAGATGAGATATCCCATAACGTAAGTTAGTAAGACCCCTTGAAGACGACGAGGTAGATAGGCAGAAGGTGGAAGTGTGGTGACATATGGAGCTGATCTGTACTAATAGGTCGAGGGCTTAACCAAGAGAAAAGGTTAAGACGGTTTGGATAGAACAAAGAGAGTTATTCTTAAGAGTAATCGGATGAAAAAGTATTTGCAAAGACAGATACGATATGATATATTTAGTATGCAGTTTTGAAGGAGCAATCCTTTTAAAAGTAAGCTGCTATGTGGCTTACATTTTTTCACATAATGGAAACATTAGTGATAATCCTCGATAGCTCAATGGTAGAGCACTCGGCTGTTAACCGAGTTGTTGTAGGTTCGAGCCCTACTCGGGGAGCTAAGAATAAGTGGCATGCACTTGCCCATGAATTCTTTATTACGGCTCCATGGTCAAGCGGTTAAGACACCACCCTTTCACGGTGGTATCAGGGGTTCAAATCCCCTTGGAGTCATTTATTAATAATAAGGCGACATAGCCAAGTGGTAAGGCGTGGGTCTGCAACACCCTGATCACCAGTTCGAATCTGGTTGTCGCCTCTGTAAGCTTTAATCCGTCAGGGTTAAAGCTTTTTTTAATATATACGATACGTGCAGATGCCAGAAATGGAGATTAATATTATGAAGGTATTAATATTTACAACAAGACAACTATGCTATAACAGTGGATATTATTTTGCACACAGAATTGGTGAAGAAATTGAAAAACTTGGGATTGAGTGTGAATATTGCGAAATACCTGAGAATGCAATCCCATCAGCAGGAACACAGATTGCACAGCCAGCTATAGAGAATGCAGGGAAAAGTGTAGATGAAGAAGCTGAGAAAATGCTGGAGAGTTATATTGGAAAGGAATATCTGGCAATACTAGATTTTAATTCTAAACTTCCAAGACTCATTCTTGATGATGAATCTTATTATCTTGATAGCATAGATGCTCCTTTTTATAATTTTATTCTGGATCACCCACTGTATCATCATTCAACACTTGATTGTAAGTTGAAGAATTATTATGCATTTTCAATAGATGAAAATCACTGTAAATATATACAGAATTTTTATCCACATATAAAAGCTGTATATCAGGTTGCGCTAGGTGCAGAAAATGTTATCTCTCTAGAAAATCTCCAGGAGAAAAAGAAAAGCATACTTATTATGGGGACATATAGGAATCCCGATATTTATATGAAACAGATATATAATATGAATAAGTATGCAGAAAAAAATATGCTTGTAATGTTAGAAAAGCTTGAAAATGACAATGAAATGACTGTTGAAAATGCACTTAAATGTATAATAAACAATTCAAATATCGAAAAAGACAGTTTTCCATTAATTCTTAATAAATATTATCTGGTAGAAATGTATTACAGAAATTATTATAGAAAGAAAATGGTCGACGCTCTTGTCAATACAGGATTTCATATAGATATAGCAGGGGAATGGTGGGAAAGTTATGATAAAATTAATAGTCCTAATGTGATATGGAATAAAGCAGTAAGATTTGATAAGTCATATGAATTGATAGCAGGATATAGGGCAATGGCAGATTCATCACCGTTTTTTAAGGGTGGAGTACATGACAGGGTATATGCAGGAATTGCTAATTATACTGCAGTTATGACTGATTATAATGATTATAGGAATAGATGTCTGCAAGATATTGTACAGATGTATGGTCAAGAATGCAATTATGAGGAAATATGTCAGAAAACTGATATGATGATGAATAATGATACATTTTATAAAGAAATGACACAGAAAGCATATGAAGAATATATGAATAATTATACATGGAAGTCAGTTGCAAAAAGAATTATTAAACATTTTCTTTCTGAATAATAATATGTATGTTATAATTGTAAAAAATGTGCAGTATGGAGGGTATAATGAAAGAACTTGGAAAATGCAGGGCTGTGATTGCTTTATTATGTTTTACTGCAACAGTTTTTAGTGGTTGCGGGAATAGAACTGAAGCTGTAATCACAGATGGAGAGGATATTACAACAGTAAGTGCTGAATATCCCACATTAGAAGAAAGTCATGCAGATATATTTACCTATAAAGATTTAAAAATTGGAAATATTTCTTATCTTATGACAGAATCCCAGGTTATAGCAATTTTAGGAAAACCAAAAGAGGAAACAGAGAATGATGGTGAGAAGATTTATTCATATAATGAGATGTCAATAGGTTTCGAAAAACTCGATGATAATAACAGACCTAGCGGCAGTGGTGTTTACAAGGTAACACAGGCAGCATCAATAGGAAGTGATGATAAGTTTTCGAGAAATATGCGTGTAGGACAATCAGCAGATGATATTTTAAAAATGTATTATAGAGATGCAGATTATCAGAATCATCTTTATATGTCTGAAGACAAAACACTTACTTATGGAAAGCTGCTCTATGGTGATTTTACAATAGCAGAGCTTGACAAGGTTAATACAAAAGAAACAGTTGCATATGGACTGGTTAATTATAATGGATATAGTAATCTGGAAACGGCAGATAGCTATAATATTGAATTTACATATGTTGATGGTAAATATAAAGGTGACAGGGCAACGGTTGATGATGATTTTGCCACACTTAATTTTGAAATAGATAACAATGGTAAGATAACAGCAATTTCGTGGTTCTATTATCCGGAACAGAATTGATATGAGGAGGACGATTATGAAGAAATTTGCAAGATGCATATTAATATTAATATTAGTTGCCATACTTAGTGGAGTTGGAGGTTATATATATGAAAATAATACTATGACTCCGATGTATGAATCAGTAGCAAAGCTTTATGTAGTACCAGGTTCACAGAATGAGGCATCTATAAGAGCTAAGAATGGTGGTTTGAATCATGATTTTATGATTATTTTCTCAAGCAAGGTTGTAATTGAGTCAGCACAGAGATTAGCTGGAACTTCGGAGGATATTTCGGAATATCTCACAGTTTCATCACCTGCTGACAGTAATATTGTTGAACTTAAAGTTGTTAATCCCGACCAGAATACAGCTAAGGCTTATGTTGATGCTGTTGCTAAAACTGCAGTTAAGACCACAACTATTATTCCGGTAGAGTCAATGCAGATTCTTTCTGAAGGAACAAGTGATGGCGTAGCAACAAAACCAGATTTGTATTATTACACAGCTTTAATTATGGGAGCAGCATGCGCAGTATGTGTATTTATTGAAATTGTTGTGTGTCTTATTCTGTGTGCATTCAAGAAGAAGGAAGACCATAGTGATGATGAATTTGAATATGAAGCCAGATTTGGAAGATATGCATATCCAAGAAGGGAATATATAGAAACAGAGGCAGATTCAACAAAGAGAATTGTTAATGATAATAAGAGAAAAGCCAGCTCTGATGATATTCTGGCAGCATTTGATGATGATGATGACGATGATGAGTATGATGATTCTTTTTTATATCATTCATCTGATAATAGTAATGCAAATGTGACTGAATCAGAAAAAACACCAGAAGCTCCTGTTATGGAATCTGAAGAAATTCCTGACAAAGCAGTAAAAGAGGCCGCAGTGACAAAGGAAGAATATAAGCCAGAGCCAGTTGTAGAAGCGGAACCGATACAGGAGGCTGCACCTGTAGTAGAAGAACCTATACTAGAGAAACAGGATGAACCAACATTAGTTGATGAGGAGCCAGCTCAGATTGTAGTTGATACACCAGTAGAAGAAGAACAGCCGGAAGAGGAAGCAGAACCGGTAGAAGAAGAACAGCCGGAAGAGGAAGTGAAACCGGTAGAAGAAGAACAAGCGGTAGAAGAAGTGGAACCGGCAAGCAAAATTGTAATTCTAGGAAGAATATATAAGTAATACAGGAGAGGAGGAGAAATATGTTCAGCGTAAATATAGATAAGATTGTCGGAATGACAGATAATGAGAAAAAATGTTATGAAGAACTTAGAGAAAATTTAAAGAAAGAGTTGAATGGCGGGAAAGTCCTTGCTATTACAAAGAATGGCATAGGAGCATTTAAAATTGCATATAGTTTTGTATGTGCAGGAGAAAAAGTTCTCTTTATCGATGCTGATATTATGTCAGAGATTTTTCTCGGAAAATATAAGCTTGGAAAGAATCTGAAAGGTGTAGCAGATTTTTTAAAAAAACCTTCTCAAATGTATGATTTGATATGTAAGACGAATAATCCTCAGCTTGACATTATATTTACCGGAGTATTAGATGATGGTGTGATATCAGAAGATGAAGAATCAATGATGAAACAGTTTATAGATATGTATTCTGATAGATATGACAGAATAGTGTTAAGCTCAGATGTAGACGGAAGAATAGCAAAATATTGTGATGGAACTGTTATCATGTACGAGGAAAGCGAGTTCGGTGAATTATCAGCAGAGAATTATGTTGATGAACTTGAGAACAATAAATGTAATGTTCTGGGTGTGGTAATTAATGGATAATATTGATAAATTTGTGCAATTAGTGCAGGAGAGTGACAATATTGTATTTTTCGGTGGGGCGGGAGTATCTACCGAAAGTGGGATTCCTGATTTCAGAAGTCCAGATGGATTATATAATCAGAAATACAAATATCCACCGGAAACAATTATCAGTCATTCCTTTTATCAGAGATATCCAGAGGAATTTTACAGATTCTATAAGGATAAGATGTTATATCCTGACGCAAAGCCAGGAATTACACATCTGGCATTGGCAAAGCTTGAAAAAGAAGGAAAACTTAAGGCTGTCATAACACAGAATATTGATGGACTGCATCAGAAGGCTGGTAGCTGCAATGTAATAGAACTGCATGGTTCAGTACTCAGAAATTATTGTGAAAGATGTCATAAGTTTTATGGTATTGATAAGATTATCGATTCTGAGGGCGTTCCGATGTGTGAATGTGGTGGAAGGATAAAGCCCGATGTTGTATTGTATGAAGAAGGTCTTGACGATAACAATATAACAAATGCTGTGAATTATATAAGACATGCTGATATGCTTATAATAGGAGGAACATCTCTTGGGGTATATCCAGCGGCAGGACTTATAGATTATTACAGTGGAGACAAGCTTGTTCTTATTAATAAATCAGCAACTCCTTATGACAGCAGGGCTGACATTCTTATTAATGAGCCGCTTGCTGATGTATTCAGGAATTTTATTTAATTAATATATAGCGGAGGTTTTGAATGGCAGGAATTATTCCATACGAAACTGGTGATATTGTAGAAATGAAAAAAAAGCATCCATGCGGTAGCAGCGAATGGGAGATTCTCAAAGCGGGTGCAGATATTAAAATGAAATGCTTAGGATGTGGTCATGAAATTATTATAAAAAGATCACTTGCACAAAAAAATACAAAAAAATTGAAAAAAGCTTGAAATTAACTTCTGGATATGATAAGATTTTGTCTTGTGATATATTTTTAATCCTTGTTCCTTCATTTACATTTTTATGTATAAGGATAGAAGGGACCAAAAGACCAGAAGGAGGTGCGACGTAGATGAATAAGTATGAATTAGCATTAGTTGTTAGCGCAAACGTCGAGGATGAAGTAAGAACAGCTACTATCGAGAAGGTTAATGAGTTAATCACTCGTTTCGGTGGTACTATTACAGATCCAGGCACAAGCGAGAAGAAGAAGCTTGCATACGATATCCAGCATATGAGCGAAGGATTCTATAGTTTCATTAAGTTTGAAGCAGAAGCTACTGCTCCAGCTGAGATTGAAAGCAGAATCCGTATCATGGATAATGTATTAAGATTCTTAATCGTTAAAGACGGAGAGTAATTTATTAATCCCGATTTTTAAAGATGACGTTTGACTTACAACTCTTTATAGAAGAGGAGATAAAGTATGAACAAAGTTATTTTAATGGGAAGACTGACAAGAGAACCAGATGTAAGATATTCACAGAATGCAGACGGTTCTATGGCAGTTGCTAGATATACATTGGCTGTAGACAGAAGACGTGGAAGAAACAGTGATAATGAGCAGTCTGCTGATTTCATAAGCTGTGTTGCTTTTGGAAGATCAGGAGAATTCGCTGAGAAGTATCTTCATCAGGGTACTAAGATTGTTGTTACTGGCAGAATCCAGACAGGTAGTTATACTAACAAAGATGGTCAGAGAGTTTATACAACCGATGTAGTTGTTGAAGAACAGGAATTTGCAGAAAGCAAATCCGCAGCAGCAAGTAATGGAGGAGACTCTAGTTATGCTGCGTACACACCATCAAGACCAGAACCAAGCCAGGCGGCTGGAGATGGATTTATGGCTATTCCTGACGGAGTAGATGATGAGGGTTTGCCTTTCAACTAAGATAGGAGGTAAAAACCATGCCAGATAAGAAGGCTGAGAGACCAGAGGGTCAGATGAGAAGAAGACCAATGCGTAGAAGAAAGAAAGTTTGCGCATTTTGTGCAGATGCCAACAAGGTATTAGATTATAAGGATGTTGCTACACTTAAGCACTATGTTTCTGAGAGAGGAAAGATTCTTCCAAGAAGAATCACAGGAAACTGTGCAAAGCATCAGAGAGCTCTTACTGTAGCTGTTAAGAGAGCAAGACACGTAGCTCTTCTTCCATATTCAGTAGATTAATATATATTAAGACTACGAGCCGTAGCAGGGAAACCTGCTACGGCTTTTTTGCGCGGGCAGCGATGAGAGAAGACATGGAAAGTTCCCAGTCGTGCTTGCACGAACTGAGAACTTTCCATGTCTTTTCGAGGAGCGCCGCGACAATGCCAGAACAAAGTTCTGGCATATGAGCTGCCCGCAGTAATGCGCCAATAATGAACAACGAAGGTCGAAGACCGGGAGTTGTGAATTATCAAGGCTCGGGAGTAGCGAAGCTACGGAGAGACTTGGCTTACAAAATTTGCCCGCAGCAGTGAGCCGTGCAATCCAGAATGTGCTTGCACAAAGCATACTTGTAGTATATTTGTATACATGATATAATTACTCTAATTCGATTATGGAGATGTGTGTTATGCCAGATAACAAATATGGAAAAAAAGCATTTAAATATAGCGGACTCTTGAGGTCGTTTTTTGCATGGCCATTATATATTGGGGCGGTTCTGATTATTATATGTGCAATTATGTTCTGTGTTAATGTGACAGCAGCGACAGTTGTAAGCATTTTTATGGTTATATATCTGATGGCATGCGGCCTCATGTATTTCTATATGAGACCAAGAATAATGTCAGGAATAGTGGAGTTTGCATCCAATTATTCTCAGGTTCAGAAGCAACTTTTGTATAATCTCAGTGTGCCATACTGTCTTCTTGATAATAACGGCAATGTCATGTGGACTAATAAGGCAATGCAGGATTGCTTAGGCATTAAGAGAGATTTCAGAAAGAATATTAATACTGTTATTCCAGAAGTTACACCAAGTATATTCCCAGATAGTGAAATTGGATTTAAGGAGATAAGACTTACATTTCAGGACAGGGATTATAAGGCTGAATTAAAGAATATTGATGCAGATTCTATAGCAGAGGGTGTTGATATAATTGAGAAAAGCATGGATTCTTCAATGTATGTAATGTATCTTTTTGATGAGACAGATATTAACACATATATACAGAAGTTAAAGGATGAAAGGTTCGTTGTGGGACTTGTGTATATAGATAATTATGAGGAAGCCCTTGATAGTACTGACGATGTAAGAAGGTCGCTTCTTGCAGGTCTTATTGATAAGCGAGTTAACAAGTATTTTTCTCCGGGTTCAGCAATTGTAAGAAAACTGGAAAAGGATAAATATATCGTTGTATTCAGATATAATTTCTTAGAGAAGCTTATGCAGGACAGGTTTAGTCTGCTTGAAGAGATTAAGAGTATCAAGATTGGTAACGAGATGACGCTTACTTTAAGTATGGGGATAGGAACGGGTTCGGCAGAGTATTCTAAGAATTATGATGTGGCTAAGGCAGCAATGGATCTTGCTCTTGGACGAGGCGGAGACCAGGCGGTAGTCAAGGATGGTGAGAAGATTCTTTATTATGGTGGCAAGAGCCAGCAGATGGAGAAGAATACAAGAGTTAAGGTGCGTGTTAAAGCTCATGCATTGAGACAGATTCTTGATAATAACAGTAATGTGCTTGTTATGGGACATACACTTGCGGATATTGATGCATTTGGTTCAGCTCTGGGAATATATGTTATTGCCAAGAAGCTTGGCAAGGAGGCGCACATTGTTCTTGGAGAGGTTACAAGCAGTGTACGGCCTTTTGTGAACAGATTCATAGACAAGGAGGAGTATCCGGACGATATGTTTATAAAGCCTGATGATGCGCCTTCTAAGATAAATGCATCAACAGTTGTTATTGTTGTTGATGTCAACAGACCACAGAGAACAGAGTGTCCTGAGCTTCTTGAAAAATGCAAGACAGTTGTTGTATTTGACCATCACAGAAGACAGAGTGATACAATTACTGGCGCAGTTCTTTCATATGTTGACCCATATGCATCATCAGCCAGTGAGATGATAACAGAAATGATACAGTATGTTGATGATAATATTAAGCTTAAGGCATTTGAGGCAGATGCACTTTATGCAGGAATTAATATTGATACTGATGGATTTAACAGTAAGTCAGGACCAAGAACTTTTGAAGCAGCAGCATTCCTAAGAAGACATGGTGCAGATGTAACAAGAGTAAGAAAAATGCTTCGAAGTAATATGAATGAATATAAGGAGATTGCAAAAGCTGTAAGCCGTGTGGAAGTTTATAAGGACGCATTTGCAATATCAATATTTAATGGTGATGGGATTGACACACCAACTGTTGGCGGTGCCAAGACAGCCAATGATTTGCTTGATATATCAGGAATTAAAGCTTCTTTTGTTATCACTCCTTACGAGGATAAGATATATGTGAGTGCAAGGTCTATTGATGAAGTCAATGTACAGCTTGTTATGGAAAAGCTTGGCGGTGGTGGTCATATAAGTATTGCCGGTGCACAGTTTACTGATTGTACAATTGACCAGGCAATTAATAAGATTAAGCTTACACTTGATAATATGATTAAGGATGGTGAAATATAATGGATGTTATTTTATTAGAGGATGTTAAGACATTAGGAAAAAAGGGACAGATTGTTAAGATTAATGACGGTTATGCAAGAAATTATGTGTTGCCTAAAAAGCTTGGAATTGAGGCAACAGCTAAGAATCTTAATGACCTTAAGTTAGCCAGGAAGAGAGAAGAAAAAGAGGCAGCAGAAGAGCTTGCAGCAGCAAAGGAGCTTGCAGCTAAGATTAAAGAGTGCACAGTTACCGTTTCTATGAAGACAGGCGAAGGCGGAAGAACATTTGGAACAGTTTCAACCAAGGAAGTTGCAGAAGAGGCTAAGAAACAGTTAGGTCTTGATATTGACAAGAAGAAAATGAAGCTTGATGTGCCGATTAAGGCTTTAGGTAATTATATTATCCAGATAAAGCTCCATAAAGATGTAACAGCCGAACTGACTGTTAAGGTTGTTGAGAAATAAGTTTTAAGACACATTTGTAAGAAAGGGAATTACTATGGACGAGTCAGTGGTAACACGGGTGATGCCTAACAGCATTGAGGCTGAACAGTCTGTTGTTGGTTCAATGATTCTGGACAGACAGGCAATTATAACTGCCGCTGAAATCTTAAGGCAGGATGATTTCTACTACAGGCAGTATGGAACTATGTTCCAGACAATGGTAGACATGAATAACGAGGGAAAACCTGTAGATATAGTTACTCTGCAGGCAAGATTGAAGGAGACAGATGTACCGGCTGAAGTCTATAGTATAGAGTTTGTAAGAGAGCTGTTATCATCAGTGCCAACATCAGCCAATATAAGACAGTATGCGGGTATTGTTAAGGAAAAAGCAGTACTCAGGAATATAATAAGAGTTAATGATGATATTGCCAATCAGTGTTATGCGGGCAAGGAAAAGACTGAAGATATACTTGCTGATACTGAAAAGAAGATATTTGAGCTTGTTAAGAATAAGGGCGGCAAGGAATATACACCTATTGATAAGGTTGTTCTTGAGGCACTCGACAGAATATCTGCGGCAGCAAAGACTAAAGGTGCTGTAACAGGTGTTCCTACAGGGTTCAAGGACTTAGATACTTATCTGTCAGGTCTGCAGCCGTCAGATTTTATTCTTGTTGCAGCCAGACCTTCAATGGGTAAGACAGCATTTGTCCTTAATGTTGCTGAAAATGTAGCTATCAAGCAGCAGATTACAACAGTTGTATTCAGCTTGGAGATGTCAAATGTCCAGCTTGTAAACCGTATGTTATCACTGGAATCAACAGTAGATGCGGACAAGATAAGAAAAGGACATCTGGATTCTAATGACTGGGGTAAGCTTATTGAGGGTGCAGACAGTATTGCAAAGTCAAAGCTTATAATTGATGATACTCCGGGTATCTCAATTGCAGAATTACGAAGTAAATGTAGAAAATACAAGATGGAGAATAATCTTGGACTTATTATTATCGATTATCTTCAGCTTATGAGTGGCAGCGGAAGCGGACGTTCTGAAGGAAGACAGCAGGAAGTATCTGACATATCCAGAGCGTTAAAGGCACTTGCGAGAGAGTTAAATGTACCAGTAGTAACACTTTCGCAGTTAAGCCGTGCAGTAGAGCAGAGACCAGACCACAGACCTATGCTTTCGGATCTTCGAGAGTCAGGAGCTATCGAGCAGGATGCCGACGTTGTTATGTTCCTTTACAGAGATGATTATTACAACAAGGATACAGAGCAAAAGGGTATTGCAGAGATTATTATTGCCAAGCAGCGTAACGGTCCTATTGGAACTGTTAAGATGGCATGGCTGCCGGAACAGACAAGATTTGCAGATCTTTCAAGAGACTTAAGACAGTAATTGAACAAGCTAAAAAAGGAAAACCCCGAATCAGTATTAAACTGGTCCGGGGTTTTATGTAAGTACCATTCAGGTACATTGAACACCATCTGGTGAACGTTAATCTGTATCTTGTTCAGACTACTGTGGGTTAGGAGCGCCAACTGGACATGTTCCAGCACAAGCACCACAATCAACACAAACATCAGCGTTGATTTCGTAATGAGAAGCACCCTCGCTGATTGCTTCAACAGGACATCCTGCTGCACAAGCACCACAACTGATACAATCATCATTAATTACATATGCCATAGTATATATCCTCCTTAATAATCTCTTTATTAACTGCCTTGGCAGTCGCTTTAGTGATATTATACGATAGGCTTTGATAAAATTCAATATGAATTTTTATCAATAAAATATATTATTATTGTTAGGTATAACTAACTTGAGGTAGAATAGTAAAGTAAAATTAGTGTATTATTGACATTTATCCGGGGCAATATTATAGTAGGTATGTTGAGCGGTACAAAAGTACCGATAATATTAACCTAATAACAGGAGGTCAGTATGACAAGAATTACGAAGGACACTACAATTGGAGAAGCTCTTCAGATAGATGCAGGAATTATACCTATTCTTATGGGAATTGGTATGCATTGTGTTGGATGCCCATCATCAGCAGGCGAGACATTAGAGGAAGCTGCTATGGTTCATGGTATTGATCCAGATATGCTTATTGAGGAGATTCAGAATTATCTTCAGTCTATTGGATAATAGATGGATAATAGTTAAAAATAAGAGGCTGTGGATTTAATGATGAAAACCATTAAATCCACAGCCTCTTATTATATATAACCGGTGATTACAATCTGCGTAATATATGAAGTGCATGTTCAGCAATAATGCACTCGCAGTGTTCAGCAAAGAATCCTATATGATTATCAAAACCAGATTCCTTTTGTCCATATTCAGAAAGAATATTGCAGACTTTATTGAAATCCTTAGAATTGCATTTGGTTTTAGAGATGCACAGATAGTATCTTCTGTCAGAAGGATTCTTATATACTGAATTGGAATCTTTGTAAAAGGTATCTATAATACAAGCAGCATTAGTTATATCATCAAGTGAAGAAAATGAAAATACCCGTGATATATTAGCAGATTCCCTGTGCTCAGGCCTGTCCGTAGTTCCTTTGCCAGACGGTTGGGAAGGAGAGGACTGGGATGCTTTATTGTCAGAATCTTTATTGAAATATTCTTTAACACGGTTAAAGATATTCATAAGTTCATCTTCAGGCAGACCTTCTTCATCTGTGGCAGCACATTCGTCAAGCTCTTCATTGGCTGTTGGCAGTGAGAAATCGGAATAATCATTACCTTCTATTGTTTCAATATCATCAAAATCAAAATTATCATCATCCGAATCAGATGGTGAGAAGCGTGAAAATCTTGTATCAAGTTCTTCCGGATTATCAACCTTTGTGACAATGAGGACAATACACTCAGAAGAGACAGGAATTGCTTCAATCATTAAAGGAGTATCTTCCGCCTCAAAACCAAGTTCATATGAAGCCTGCTGCATCATATCACGAAAGAGTTCTTTCGCTTTATCACTGCCATAGGCAAGCTCATTGATCTTTAATTGTCTTGATGCCAGATCAGATTTGTTAAGTGTGCATCTTATCTGGTTTTCATTAAGTCTTTCTATTTTCATAAGCCACCTCTGACTATATTACATTAATATTATTTATTAAAGATATAATACCCACTTTTTGTGGATATGTAAAGGTGGTGGAATAACACATGAATAAAATAAATATAAAAAATTTTTTAAAATATATTGAAAATTAAATTATTATATTGTAATATTTGTTTAGGAGATGTTTTTCATATATCGCCGTAAGAGGAGGTGTATAACGAATTTTACGACAGATATGAAATCATAAGGGAACTATCTTGTTCCAGACATTCTAAAGTTTATCTTGTAAGGCACCGGATACTTGATGTATATCGTGTAGCCAAGATATTTTCGGGTAACCAGTATGAGGCCGACAGGCTGCTTAAGGAAGCCCATCTGATAAAGAATTTGAAACATCCCCACATCCCGGTTATTTATGATATTGAACAGAATATTGGAGAAGATAATAGTAGTATCTGCATTATTGAAGAATATATTGATGGTAAATCTTTGCGGCAATATGTTAATGATGAAACAGGTGCTGGCGGCAATCTGAGTGTTCATGAAATATGCCGTATTGGCGTTGAATTATGTTGTATACTGGAATATCTTCATGGTTTTAATGGCAATGGAATATTACACATGGATATTAAGCCAGATAATATTATGCTTGATATTAACGGAAAAGTTAAACTAATAGATTTTGACAATGCGGTTGCAGGTAGTGCCGGAGTGTCAGTTGATAGCGGAAGTCCGTTGTATGCTGCACCGGAACAGTATAGTGGAGAGTATGCTGTGACGCAGTCGGATGTATATAGTGTGGGAATGGTAATTCTTTTTATGGTCTCACATGGTCATATTAAGACCGATAAGGGCCATAATTTAGCAGGGATACCGAGGCGGTATTCAAGATTGTATCATGTTATTGAAAAATCAATTCATCATCAATGGGGACTGCGGTACAGCAGTGTTACATTATTAAAGAATGAGTTGCAGGGGATAATGAGAAGAAGTGGCGGTACAATTGAAAAACACTCCTATATAGTACAGGTTGCAGGGGATAAGGCAGGTATAGGAACTACGCATACGGTAATGTGTATGGCACATTTTTTTAAGAAAAATGGAATTAATTGTGTTGTCGTTGACAGGTCTGGAAACAGGCGTGTACTTCCGCCGTTTTTAAAAAACGGACTTATGGAAGATGGCTCTTATATATATAAGGGCATAAGGATAATTCCAGATTATAATGGAGCAATATCGGTGAGTGCGCAGAAAACGGATATTATTCTTGTTGATTCAGGACATAGTATGCGGGAGCTGGAAAATGATAAGGATATTATGGATATTGCTGTTGAGAATTATGCATATATAGAAGTTTGTGTGACTGGAAAGCATATATGCGAAGAGAATAAAAGGTTAAGAAAACTAAAAGAAGACAGGGTTTATATGCTGAATCTTGTAAGTGCCACACAGTTTTATGAATTAACAGATATGCTGAAAGGTAAAAAATGTTATCGTGAGCCATGCATATATGACTGGTGCGAGGATAATCCTATATTTGACGAAACAATGAATGATTTCTTACAGGATAACCTTTCTGAATTATGGGAAGATTGCAGACCTGATAGATTAAAGGAGTGTATTGGCAGGTTATATGAGAAGATTAGTAGTATCAGATATTTTAAAGGGGTTAAGAAAAAGAAAAGCAGATAATGATGAAGCGGCTATGAATTATAAGACTGTCGGACTGATTGGTTTATGCAGCGGTGCCGGAACAACGCAGCTTGGTATCATGCTTGCTAATTATTTTTCTAACGGACTGCATCTGAAAACAGCTATAGTAAGTGCTGGATTTGATGATTCATTTGACAGAATCAAAGAGGAAGAACAGGTTGGTAAAGTCAGGAATTATGCTGGCAGCAGACGGGGGTTTTCATATAAGGGGATAGACTTCTTTGGAGGTGTAAGAGAAGGTTTCGTCCATGTTATATCAGAGTATTATGACGTGGTTATAGTAGAGATTAATCTTGCTGGCCTGAAAGAAAAACTTGCAGATGGCTTAAGAGATGTTATGTCTTGCGAATGCCGTATTCTTGTTGGATCAATGGTTCCATGGAAATATGGAGAATGTATAAAGAGACTGGGGCGGATAAGAAGAATCTACAGTGTTAAAAACATGCCTATAGTTTCAGTTACGTGGCAGGAAAAACGAGCAAGGAGCATGGAACGTGAATTCGAACTCAGAGCATATAAAGCACCTATGGAGGAAAACCCTTTTGAGATGAGGGGAAGTGCCATAAAGGCTTTGAAGCAGGTTGTAACTTAAAATTTCATTTATGTCTGATTTAAAGGTCTAAAAGAAAATATATCGCAAATCATGCCCTATCTGATTCCTTTTGCGTAGTGTATGATTAAGTTCAGGGCATATCTTTATTATGGAAAATCTGTGATAAAGGTATGCCTTTACTTGCAACGGTATTGTATCAGGTGGTACAATATTATAATTGTAGTGAATAAGAAAGGCAGACAGATGAAAATAAAAGTTGATAAAAGGATTAAGGGAATTACTATTGCAGCGGCGGCATTGGTACTGATTATTGTCGTGGCAGTAATGTTTATTATAGTGAGATATACACCTGCCAAAGAGAAGATGAGTGGTTATACATATTATGGCATAGACAGGAATACGGATAAGGTTTTTGTTATAATAGATGGAGAACTGTATCCGGATACTGGAATTATATATGAAGGCCGGTATTATCTTCCACAGGAATTTATAGCAGATAATATTAACGTAGGATTTTATTATGATAAAGAAAGTGACGCAGTATTATATTCGGATTCGGAATATATGTATACATATAAGAAAGACGAAAATGTATATACGGACGATACAGGTAAGACATACAATACAGATTATTCTGTTGTAGTGGAATCAGAGGGAAAATGTTATGTCAACTGGGAATATGTTGCAGAGCATACAGATTGTGAATATGAATATGGCAATGAGCCGGAAAGGATTAACATAACTCTCGAAAGAGGAGAAAAGCAGTATGTAACTGCACAGAAAAAGACTGCTGTAAGATACAGAGGTGGAATCAAAAGTCCTGTTCTTGAGTATGTGAAGAAGGGGGACAGATTAGTGTACGAGGATGACCTTGACGACTGGATAAAGGTGACAACAGCGACAGGTTATACAGGATATATAAAGAAATCAGAGGCATCTGATACATTTGCGTATATAAGAGAAGAAAAGAATTATGAGACTCATAATTATAATATGAAAGATGATAAGATTACGCTTGCCTGGTTTCAGGTAAGCGGAGTGGCTGGCAATTCAGGAATAGACAATAATATTGCTACAGCGTCAGGTGTTAATGTGCTTGCACCAACATGGTATTCGGTTACAGATTCATCAGGCAATATGTCATGTTATGCATCGGCCGGGCTGGTCAATAAAATGCATCAGAGAGGAACAGATGTATGGGCGCTTGTAAGTGATTTTGATACGAATGTGGATTTTGCTGCGCTTTATTCAAGTAAGAAGGCAAGAACCAACATGGTTAATACACTTATTAATGATGCAGAAAAATATGGATTTGACGGAATTAATCTTGATTGTGAGAATATTAAGAGTGCATATGCCAAAGATTATCTGCAGTTTGTAAGAGAATTGTCGATTGCTTGTGAAAGAAAAGGTCTTGTGTTGTCAACAGATAACTATAAGCCAGAGGCATATAACAGATGCTATAATTTAAAAGAACAGTCAAGATTCGTTGATTATGTTATTGTAATGGCATATGATGAACATTATGCAGGAACAGATGCCGGTTCTGTAGCTTCACTTCCATTTGTAAAGGAGGCAGTTGAGGATACAGTACAGCTTGTTGGTAAGGAACATGTAATAGCAGGTATTCCATTTTATACAAGAATATGGACAACAACAGATGGAAACACAACAAGCAGGGCTGTTGGTATGCAGGCAGCAGTTGACCAGTTAAACAGTGACGGACAGGTTGCATTGTGGAATGATGACTGTGGACAGTATGTTGCTTCATATACTGTGGGAAATGCCACAAGACAGATATGGTTTGAAGAAGAGAAATCAATAGAGGCCAAGATGCAGGTTATACAGGAAAATAATGTGGCAGGTGTTGCAGGCTGGAAATTAGGTCTTGAGAAGTCATCAGTATGGCCAGTTATCAGCAAATATAATAAATAAAAGTAATATGCATAAACCTTCTGTAATAAATTAGTAAAGAATTACAGGTTTCGGAGTTGTTATGCCAGAAAAAGCTGATATAAGCAGGACACTTCTTCTGCCGTTTATGTCAATAATACTACTTGTTGCTGTCTACATGACAGCCAATGTACTTCTGCCATTAAAGGCCAGTGGCAAAGGCAGCAAAGAAAGTGAAGATGTGCAGGAAAGACAACATTTGTCAGATGATGCAGGTGATGGTGAAGTCGTTGAGATGAATATTAATTTTTCTGAAAAATGTATCGTTATTGATAGTGGGCATGGTGGCGCAGACCCAGGTAAAGTGGGTGTTGCGGGAACAAATGAAAAAGAGATTAATCTTGCAATTGCAAAAAAATTACAGGAACGGCTTGAAGATGCTCAGATTAATGTTATTATGACAAGGGACACAGATGATGATTTAAGTGTGGAGTCCGATAAGAGTAAAAAGAAAGCTGACCTGGAAAGAAGATGTGATATAATCAATAGCAGTGGTGCAGATATGGTAATTAGTATCCATCAGAACAGTTATGTCACTCCTAAGGCAGAAGGTGCACAGGTATTTTATTATAAGAAGTCTGAGGAAAGTAAAAGAATAGCACAGATAATGCAAGGGATTCTTGGTGAGAAGTTAGGTACAACAAGGCAGATTAAGTCAGATGTTAATTATTACATACTGCTTCATTCCAAGCTTCCGACAATTATATCAGAGTGTGGTTTCTTGTCTAATCCAGAAGAGGAGCAGAGACTGTGTACGGAAGAATATCAGGAAAAAGTGGCTGATGCTCTGTATTGTGGTATAATAGAATATCTGATGATGAATATGAAGTAATGAAAGCTGGCGAAAGGTTTTATGGAAACAATAATAAAGAAGATAACACACACAGAAGAAGATAAGAAAATATATGAACAGGCAGGACAGATTCTAAGAGCGGGAGGGCTTGTGGCTTTTCCTACAGAGACTGTATACGGACTTGGTGCGGATGCACTTGATGCGAAAGCTTCAGCCAAGATATATGCTGCTAAGGGAAGACCTTCTGATAATCCTCTTATAGTGCATATTGCAGATGTTAATGCATTATATGATTTAGCCAAAGAGGTACCAGATAAGGCACTTGTGCTGGCAGAAAAATTCTGGCCGGGTCCGCTTACAATGATTCTTAAGAAAAAGGATAAAGTACCTGATTCCATAACAGGGGGTCTTGGAACTGTTGCGATAAGAATGCCAAGCCACCCTGTTGCAGCAGAGCTTATAAGAAGCTCAGGAGTATATATAGCTGCACCAAGTGCCAATACATCAGGAAAGCCAAGCCCAACAAGGGCAGAGCATGTAATTAATGATTTATCTGGAAGAATAGATATGATTATTCAGGATGATACTGTAGATATAGGTGTGGAGTCTACGATTATTGATCTTAGTGAGGAAGTACCGACTATATTAAGACCTGGCTATATTACACAGGCTATGTTTGAGGAAGCTATTGGAAAAACAATAATTGATCCGGCAATTATGGGAAGCCTTAAAGAAGGCGTGATACCTAAGGCACCGGGAATGAAATACAAGCACTATGCACCTAATGCTGATGTGACCATTGTTGAAGGTCCACATGAAAAGGTTGTCCAGTATATTAACAGGCAGGTGTCAGAAAAAGAAGCAGAAGGTCACAGATGTGCAGTTATGGCAACTGATGAGACAAAAGATAAATATATATGCAATGATATTGTTTCAGCAGGACATAAGGATGATGAGCTGAGTGTTGCAAGAAACCTGTATGCGATATTAAGGGACTTTGACAAGCAGAAAGTAGAGTATGTTTACTCAGAAAGTTTTGAGACAAAGAATGTGGGACAGGCTGTTATGAACAGACTTATCAAGGCAGCCGGGCATAAAATAGTTAAACTGGATTAATACATTTTTAAATAATGAAGATATGAGGATTTCCTATGAACACATTTGACAAGGTGATATTCGTATGTAATGGAAATACATGCAGAAGTCCGATGGCGGCAACTGTTATGGCTAATCTTAAACAGGATATTATATCGGAATCCAGAGGGATGGTGGTGCTTTTCCCAGAACCATATAATCCGAAGGCGGTTGCTGTTGCAGCCAAGCATAATATGATAATTCCGAACAATTCAGCAAAACAGTTGTTGAATGAGGATTTCGGAAATGATACACTTGTACTGGCTATGAATTCGCATATGAAACAGAAGATATATGATGAATACAGTGAGGCAATTAATGTTTATACTCTGAGTGAATATGCAGGAGAGCCTGAACAGGACATTAAAGACCCATATGGAAAAGGCATTGAGGAATATAATGCATGTTTTGAAATGATATGCAGGCTGGTTGGCAAGGTTGCAGAGTATCTGGATGGGTTGTCAGAAGAAAAAGAAGATAAAGGAGAAGAACAATGATAGCAATTGGTTGTGATCATGGAGCATTAGAACTAAAGGAGCAGCTTATAGAACATCTTAAGAAGAGAGGTGTTGAGTGTAAGGATTATGGCACATATACTAAGGATTCATGCGACTATCCTGTATATGCCAAGAAGGTAGCTGAGGCTATTCTTTCGGGCGAGTGTGAGGAAGGAATTCTTCTTTGCGGAACAGGGATTGGAATGAGCATGGCCGCTAATAAGATTAAGGGAATAAGAGCAGCGTTATGCAGCGACTGCTTCTCAGCACAGGCTACTAAGGAACATAACAATGCCAATGTATTGTGTATGGGTGCAAGAGTTATCGGACCAGAGCTTGCTTTTAGAATAGCGGATACATTTTTAGATTCCAAGTTTTCTAATGATGAGAGACATATAAGAAGAATCAGCATGTTAGAGGATTAATAAATGGGTGATAAGAGAAAAGATTATATATCATGGGATGAATATTTCATGGGAATTGCAACACTTTCCGGTATGAGGTCCAAAGACCCCAATACACAGGTTGGTGCGTGTATAGTAAGCCAGGATAATAAGATATTGTCCATGGGATATAACGGATTGCCAAGAGGCTGTTCAGATGATGAGTTTCCATGGAACAGAGATGGTGAAGATAATAAGTATTTCTATACAACTCATAGTGAGCTTAATGCGATTCTTAATTACAGAGGCGGAAGCCTTGATAATGCCAAGCTTTATGTAACACTTTTTCCATGCAATGAGTGTGCGAAGGCAATTATTCAGGCAGGAATTAAGACTGTTGTATATGACTGTGACAAATATGCAGATACTGCATCTGTAATTGCATCAAAGAGAATGCTTAATGCCGCAGGTGTCAGATATTACAAGTATGAAAGAACAGGTCGCACAATAACAATTGACATGTAAAAAAGGGTCTGGAAACGAATAAGGTTTCCAGACCCTTTAGAACTTGTTATTCATGTGATTCAAGAATTCTGATGTATTCATTAAAGGTACCGTTATAGATGGCGGTAAGAAGCTTGTTAAGCTTGTGAAGCGCATCAGACATAAGCTCACAGCTTATAATATTCTCTGTAAGTGCATCGCCTAATTCATCAAGGTCGACAACACGGACGCGCCCGTCATTCTCAATTATGACATCAGCGAGAAGGTCAGTGAATATATATGTATCAGAGACAGCATCATAAGAAGTGTCAATAATGTCACAATAGATATATGCAAGAGAGTTGTCTGCTTTATAGAATTTGCTTATCTTAAACCCTTCGTTAATAACATAATATGATGTTCCATGTGTGAATTCAGCTTTGGGACGGAATGTGTTCCAACTGGTCACAATAGTATCAGAATCTAAGAATATTATGTTATCGTCCTTAAGATTAACGCATTCATCAGGAATAAGTCTTTTTCTGTATAATGTAGGCATATAAAATCCCCCTTTTCGGGTATAGTTAATAATACACAAAATATAATGACAAAATTATATCAGCAGATTAATTAAATTTCAATAAAAAGGGTTGAAAAATATACCTATAAATTGGTAAAATTAATGCAGACTTTTGTGAGGAACATGATATGAAGAATGATAGCAAAGCATTACGAAATATTGTACTGATATCCCAGCTCGCTATATGTGTGATGGTGCCAACATTTTTATGTCTGGCACTTGGAATATGGCTTGATAAAAGGTTTGGAACATGGTTTACGGTTCCACTGCTTTTTATTGGGATGGCAGCAGGTGCAAGAAATGCATATGTTCTGGCAATGGACACAATACGACAGGAGAAGCTTAAGAAAGATAAGGCACAGCAGGATGAAATCGACAGAAAGGTAGAGGAATACAGAAAGAAGCAGGAAAAAGATTCCAGTGAAATTAAGAGGTGATTTATGTTAAAAAGAATTAAAGATATTAATGAAGCTCTTCCGGGAATGCTGCTTATAGAATGTATTTATCTTGTTGTTGCCCAGATAATTATATTTATTGCTGTTCCGAATAAGATAATGTGTGCAGTGGGACTGCTTGCGGGATGTTTATATGCTGTATTCAGTTCATTTCATTTAAGCTTTACTATACGAAAGGTTGTGTATGGCGGGCATAAGCAGTCTTCAACACTTGTATTTGGGTACATTGTAAGATTTCTTGTAATGATAATACTGCTTGCATTATTGTATATCTTTAAGGCAGGAGATTTGCTGTGTGCAATTATTGGCATGTTCTCAGAGAAGATAGCGGCATATCTGTCGCCTTTACTGGACAAGAAAAGGTCCGCAAAAGGGGAAAACAGTACTGGGGAGTTACCTCAGACTGATAAAAATATAATAGAAAAGGAGAGTGAGTAGGTGGGAAGCGAGAGTTTGACTACGATGGTGGCCGGAGATTCAAGTTTCATGATTAAGACGCTGTACACATTTAAGCTGAATGGCGTTTCATTGAACATTGACACAACACATGTGGCTCTGCTGCTGGTATCAGTCTTTATTCTTGTTATGGCTGTAATAGCAAGGATTAAGATTAATAAAGTCGATGCTTCAGATACACCGGGAATGTTCCAGAATGTCATAGAAATCATCGTTGAGATGTTAGGCACTATGGTTGATGGTATTATGGGTAAGAATGCCAACAAGTTTGTGAACTATATATCCACATTATTCTTGTTTATAATAATATCTAACATATCCGGTCTGTTTGGGTTAAGACCACCAACGGCTGATTATGGTGTTACTCTGTGTCTTGGTCTGATAACATTTATACTGGTTCAGTTTAATGGTATCAAGAAGAACAGGATTAAGCACTTTACAGCATTATTCCAACCGATATGGTTTTTATTCCCGATTAACCTTATTGGTGAATTTGCAGTTCCGTTATCATTATCATTACGTCTTTTCGGTAATGTAATGTCAGGAACAGTTCTTATGGGATTGATATATGATTTGCTCAGTCCATTCACAGTTGCATACCCGGCAGTTCTGCATGCGTACTTTGATTTATTCTCAGGCTGCATTCAGGCGTATGTATTCTGCATGTTAACTATGGTTTATGTTAACGACAAGATAGCCGATTAACGGCAAATATTTTTATTAGACGGAGGATTTTTAAATGAATATTTCAGGAAGTGAATTTATTAGTGCTATGTCAGCAATTGGAGCAGGTATTGCGATGATCGCAGGTGTTGGTCCTGGTGTTGGTCAGGGTATCGCAGCAGGTTATGGTGCGTCTGCAGTAGGACGTAACCCGGGAGCTAAGTCTGATATTACTTCAACAATGCTTCTTGGACAGGCCGTAGCCGAGACAACAGGTCTTTACGGTTTTGCCGTAGCTATTATCTTAATGTTCGTTAAGCCTTTCGGAAACTAAGAAGAGGTGCGAAGATAATAGAAAGGAGGCCTACAATTGAATTTGTCAGGAAATACATTTGTTGCCATAGCGGCTGATGGACGATTATTCGGTCTGGATCCGCAGCTCCTTTTTGATGCAGCAGTAACTGCAGTCAATGTATTTGTACTGTTTCTTTTACTTACATTTATTCTTTTCAATCCTGTAAGGAATATGTTAAAGAAGAGACAGGACAAGATAACAAGTGACAGGGAGAACGCTGAGAACGATAAGAAGGAAGCGAGCGCCCTTAAAGCAGAATATGAGGCTAAGTTAAAGGATGCCCACAAGGAGGCAGAACAGATTCTTAGTGATGCAAGAAAGACTGCTATGCACAATGAGACCAAAATCATTGATGAAGCCAAGGCTGAGGCAGCAAGAATTATAGAAAGAGCTAATGTTGAAGCTGAACTTGAGAAGCAGAAGGTTGCTGATGAGGTTAAACAGCAGATTGTAACTGTAGCAGCTGTTATGGCATCTAAGTTAGTTGCCAGATCTATTGATGAGAAGGACAGCAATGCTCTTATTGAAGAGACTTTGAATGAAATGGGTGAGAAAACATGGCTAAGCTAATTGAAGCAACATACGGTGATGCTTTATTTGAGCTTGCCGTAGAAGAGTCCAAGGTGGATTCTCTGTATGATGAGGCCGGGGCTGTCATTGAAGCATTTAATGATAATCCGGAGTTTGGCAGACTGCTCAATCATCCAGAAGTTGAAAAGGGAGAAAAGGAAGGACTTATTAATAACATTTTCTCTCAGTTTGTTTCAGGAGATATGACAGGTTTGTTGATAACCATGGTCTCAAAGGACAGACAGAAAAAGATTGTTGATACACTTGAGTATTTTCGAAAGAGAGTTCTCGAATACAAGAAAATAGGAATTGCTTATGTAAGCACAGCAAAGCCACTCACTGATGAACAGAAGAAGGCTGTTGCTGGGAAGCTGTTAGAAACTACAGGATATGTTGATTTCCAGATGCATTATTCGGTTGATGAAAGTCTTATTGGCGGAATGGTAATAAGAATCGGTGACCGTGTAGTAGACAGTAGTATTAAGCATAAAATAGACGAACTTTCCAGAAGTCTGATGAAGATTCAGTTATAGGAATATCAGACAGGTTAGTTTAATTAATCAGAAAGCGGGTGCATAGAGCTAATGAATTTAAGACCGGAAGAAATCAGTTCAGTTATAAAAGAACAGATAAAGAGATATTCTACCGAACTTGAAGTATCAGATGTTGGTACTGTTATTCAGGTAGCAGATGGTATCGCACGAATTCATGGATTAGAAAAGGCCATGCAGGGAGAACTTCTTGAGTTCCCAGGCGAGGTATATGGAATGGTACTTAACCTTGAAGAGGATAATGTTGGTGCCGTTTTACTTGGTGATTCAAGAAATGTTAATGAAGGCGATACTGTTAAGACAACTGGACGAGTTGTTGAGGTTCCAGTTGGTGACGCATTGACAGGACGAGTTGTCAATGCATTAGGACAGCCTATTGATGGCAAAGGACCAATCGTTACAGATAAGTATCGTAAGATTGAGAGAGTTGCATCAGGCGTTATTACAAGAAAATCAGTAAGCGTTCCACTTCAGACAGGTATTAAAGCTATTGATGCCATGGTTCCTATCGGAAGAGGACAAAGAGAGCTTATTATCGGTGACCGTCAGACAGGTAAGACGGCTATTGCTATTGATACTATTATTAACCAGAAGGGTCAGGGAGTACATTGTATATATGTTGCTATCGGACAGAAGGCTTCAACTGTTGCAAGTATTGTTAAGACTCTTGAGGAATATGGTGCAATGGCATATACAACAGTAGTGGCATCTACAGCCAGTGAACTTGCTCCATTACAGTATATTGCTCCTTATTCAGGATGTGCTATTGGTGAAGAGTGGATGGAGAATGGTGGAGATGTATTAGTTGTTTATGATGATTTAAGCAAGCATGCTGCAGCGTACAGAACACTTTCACTTCTTCTTAAGAGAGCACCTGGACGTGAGGCTTATCCTGGAGATGTATTCTATCTTCATTCAAGACTTCTTGAGAGAGCAGCAAGAATGTCAGATGAATACGGCGGAGGTTCACTTACAGCACTTCCAATCATCGAGACTCAGGCAGGGGATGTTTCAGCATATATTCCTACTAATGTTATTTCTATTACAGATGGACAGATATATCTTGAGACAGAGATGTTTAATTCAGGCTTCAGACCTGCTATTAATGCCGGATTGTCTGTATCACGAGTTGGTGGTTCAGCACAGATTAAGGCTATTAAGAAGATTGCTGCTCCTATCCGTACAGAGCTTGCCCAGTACAGAGAGCTTGCATCATTCTCACAGTTTGGTTCAGAGCTTGATGCTGATACCAAGGAAAAGCTTGCACAGGGTGAGAGAATCAGAGAGATGCTTAAACAGCCACAGTACAAGCCAATGCCGGTTGAGTATCAGGTTATAATCATATATGCAGTTACCAAGAAGTATGTTATCGATATAGATGTTGACAGGATTCTTGATTTCGAGCAGGGATTATTTGACTTTATTGATACTAAGTATCCACAGATTCCAGAGTCTATTAAAGAGACTAAGGAACTGACAGCAGATAATGAGAAGGCACTTATAGCTGCCATCGAGGAGTTTAAGAAAACATTTATCCAGTAAATGTTTTGGAATGGAGGTAATAGTTTATGGCCTCAATGAGAGACATAAAAAGACGCAGAGATAGTATTCAAAGTACCGGTCAGATTACCAAAGCCATGAAGCTCGTATCTACTGTTAAATTGCAGAAAGCTAAAGGGAAAGCGGAAAGTACCAAGCCGTATTTCGACCTTATGTATGATACCGTAAAGAATATGCTTGCCAAGTCAGGTAATATCAATCACAAATATCTGAAAGCCGGAGATTCAAGTAAGAAAGCGATTATTACAATTACAGCGAACAGAGGACTTGCCGGAGGATATAATTCTAATATTACCAGACTTATAACAGGTAGTGATATTCCTAAGGAAGACGCACTTATATATGCAATAGGAACAAAGGGAAGAGATTTCCTTTCAAGAAGAGGCTATCAGATTAAAGCAGATTATTCAGATATGGTTGAAGAACCTGCGTATACAGATGCCAAGGCTATATGTAATGAGGTGCTTGATGCATTTACAAGTGGAGAAGTCGGAGAGATATATCTTGCTTATACATCTTTTAAGAACACTGTGGTTCATGAACCTAAGCTTATCAAGCTGCTTCCTGTTGATGCAGATTCAATGAAACAGGATGGAGCAGAGACTGATAATACACCTATGAATTATGAGCCGGGTGAAGAGGAGGCTCTTAACCTGATTATACCTAAGTATGTGTGCAGTCTTATATATGGGGCTATGGTAGAAGCTGTTGCCAGTGAGAACGGAGCACGTATGCAGGCAATGGACAGTGCTACAAGCAATGCAGAGGATATGATATCAGATCTGTCGCTTAAGTTTAACAGAGCACGTCAGGCTTCAATTACACAGGAACTTACAGAGATTATAGCAGGAGCGAATGCTATCAATTAATAAAACAATGGAGGGAATAATGGCAGAGAATAATATTGGTAAGATTACTCAGGTTATCGGTGCTGTAATTGATATTAAGTTCACAGACGGTAATCTGCCAGAAATCAATTCGGCCATCAATATTAAGACTAATGACGGCGGTAAGCTTGTTGTAGAGGTTGCCCAGCATCTTGGCGATGATGTAGTAAGATGTATAGCCATGGGTCCTACAGATGGTCTTGTCAGAGGTATGGATGCAGAGGCGACAGGTGCCCCAATTTCTGTACCGGTAGGTGAACAGACTTTAGGAAGAATGTTCAATGTATTAGGTGATCCAATTGATAATAAGCCAGCGCCAGAAGTACAGGAGCATATGCCTATTCATAGAAAGGCACCTGCATTTGCAGAGCAGGCAACTAATACAGAGATTCTTGAGACTGGTATCAAGGTTGTAGATTTACTTTGTCCTTACCAGAAGGGTGGTAAGATAGGACTTTTCGGAGGTGCCGGAGTAGGTAAGACAGTACTTATTCAGGAACTTATCAGAAATATTGCAACTGAGCATGGTGGATATTCAGTATTTACTGGTGTTGGAGAAAGAACAAGAGAGGGTAACGACCTTTATCATGAGATGATGGAATCAGGCGTTATCGAGAAAACTACCATGGTGTTCGGACAGATGAACGAACCACCTGGAGCAAGAATGAGAGTTGGTCTTGCAGGACTTACAATGGCTGAGTACTTCAGAGATAAGGGTGGAAAGGATGTACTTCTTTTCATTGATAATATCTACAGATTTACCCAGGCTGGTTCAGAGGTTTCAGCACTTCTTGGACGTATGCCTTCAGCCGTTGGTTATCAGCCAACATTACAGACAGAGATGGGTGCTCTTCAGGAGAGAATCACATCTACCAAGAACGGATCTATTACATCTGTTCAGGCTGTATATGTACCAGCCGATGACCTTACTGACCCGGCTCCGGCTACAACATTTGCACATCTGGATGCTACTACAGTTCTTTCAAGATCAATCGTTGAGCTTGGTATCTATCCAGCCGTTGACCCGTTAGAGTCTACATCAAGAATTCTTGATCCAAGAATTGTTGGTGAGGAGCATTACAAGGTTGCAAGATCAGTTCAGGAAATCTTACAGAAATACAAAGAATTACAGGATATCATCGCTATCCTTGGTATGGACGAGCTTTCAGAGGATGATAAGCTTGTTGTTTCAAGAGCAAGAAAGGTTCAGAGATTCTTATCACAGCCATTCTTCGTTGCAGGACAGTTTACTGGTCTTGAAGGAAGATATGTTCCTGTAAGTGAGACTATTCAGGGCTTCAAGGAAATTATCGAAGGAAAGTATGATGACATTCCAGAGAGTTACTTCCTTAACTGTGGTGGAATTGATGATGTTTTAGCTAAGGTAGAGAAGTAGAAAAGAGGTTGTAATGGCAGATTTACAGACAATAAAGCTTCTGGTTAATACGCCGGACAGAGTTTTCTACCATGATGACGCTACATTTGTTGAACTTTCTACCAGTGAAGGCGATATAGGTGTTTATCCGGGACATATTCCGCTTACTGCAGTTGTTGTTCCTTGTGTTCTTAGCATACACAATGGTAATGATGTAAAGAAAGCTGCGGTACACGGTGGAATTATAGAGATTCTCAAGGATAAGATAACTATTCTTGCTGAGGTGGCAGAATGGTCAGATGAAATCGATGTAGAAAGAGCTAATGAGGCGAGACTGCGAGCTGAAAAGAGACTTGCCAGCCATGATTCTAATCTGGATATGGTAAGAGCAGAGGCAGCGCTTAAGAGATCGCTTGCGAGAATTAAGGCTGCTAATTAAATAATATGTATAAACCTTCCATTATCTGGGAATATTTCAGGTGATGGGAGGTTTTTTATATGGTAAAGATATATAGATTTCAGAGGCTGATGATAGCAGCTGCAGTAATTATATGGGCAGTATTTGCCGGCAGACTTGTATACAAGGGCATAAAGGGTGAGACAATGGATGTTGTAGATACATTTTGTGAAAATGTGTACTATGATATAAGTGCCGACATATCAGCGACAGGAAAGCTTGACAATGGGATGTCGGATACAGCAAAGAAACTTATGATGACACAGATGGCAAAGACTCTGGGGCTTAACAGATATAATATAACGGAGGATGAAACAGGAATATATCTTACACAGCAATCAGTTAATGGCAGCGCAGATATATCAATAAAAAAGAGCAGTACAGGAGAATATTTTATAACTGATATAGAACTGTATAAGGGATTTGAGAGCACTTCAGATTATGAAAAGCTGATGAAACAGGTTTTAGAGGAATATGGAATAGATACTCATGTAACAGTCAGCATGAAAGGAAGCATTGCTGGGGATATGTCACAGTATGATAAGAGCGAGGTCAGCGGCAGAATGCTTAAGATGCTGGGTGCAAAGACTGTGACTACGGGACAGATACAGGATTCATATGTTGTGTATGCTTATGCTAAAAGCGTTAAGGATTCTGTAAGCATAGGAAAGAACAAGATAAATGTTAATATAACTATGAATTATGACGAGACAAGGGGAGTGACGGATATACAGCTTTCAACACCGATATATAATGAGGATTTCTGATGATGATTTTTAAGGCATAAAACTTGCTATTGTGGTTTTTGTCTAAAGAGATTAAAATAACCATGTATATCCAGAGGATAAATCAAGAAAAGATGAGGCAGATATGGAATTAAAAGAGCTTTTAGATAAATGTATTAATGACAGGCTTATTGATCTTACAATAAGCGGACAGAAGGTAAAGAATGAAGAAGATGTGATGAGGGTTAAGATTCGTCCGGTCCGACTTAAGGATGAGATAAAGTATCAGGCATCAGAATTCGTGGGAAGAAAAGTGCTTCACACCAATTATTCAGAAGAAGACATTAAGACAAGAATTACAGAATATATGGAGAACACATTTAAACAGGCGCAGTTTAATATGACAGATGCGACTGCCACGGTGCTTAGTTCAAAGAAGGGCGCATGTACCTGTAAGTATAAAAGGCTTGCACAGATAAAGAGTCAGAAGGATATGTCACACAACAGAACCAAGACATATATTCTTAAAGAGGGCGAGAAGGTGGATTTTCTTGTTGATCTTGGAGTTATGACTAAAGAGGGGGCAATTGTAAGAACAAGATATGATAAGTTCAGGCAGATTAATAGATTCCTTGAATTTATAGAGAATATTCTGCCACAGTTAGATAAGGATAAAGAACAGACAATAATTGATTTTGGATGTGGAAAATCATATCTTACATTTGCAATGTATTATTATCTCAAGGTACTTAAGGGATACAATATCAGGATAATCGGGCTGGATTTAAAGAAAGATGTTATTGAGCATTGCAACCAGTTAAGAACGAAATATGGTTATGAGAGACTCAATTTCTATGAAGGAGATATTGCTTCTTACAAGGGTGTTGAGTCTGTAGACATGGTTGTAACACTTCATGCATGTGATACGGCTACAGATTATGCACTCGCCAAAGCAGTAAAATGGGGTGCGAAGGTTATACTTTCTGTGCCTTGCTGTCAGCATGAGGCAAACAGAACAATTGCAGATGAAACTCTTTCACCTGTCATGGATTATGGAATCTTAAAGGAAAGATTTGCAGCAATAGCGACAGATGGTGCAAGGGCAAAGCTTTTAGAATCTAAGGGTTACCAGACACAGATACTTGAATTCATAGACATGGAGCATACACCAAAGAATCTGCTTATAAGAGCTGTTAAGACCGGAAAGCCTGATGCAAAGGCTTATGAGGAAGTACAGAATATGAGCAGGGTGCTTAATATTGACCTTACGCTAAAGAAGCTTTTGGAGGATTAAATTGAAAAGAATCAGGAATTATAGTATATCAGGTTCTAAGTATTTTATACTTGGAGTTATATTTTTAGTTACGGTTATCATAACATTTATATCAATGAAATTCGAACAGATAATGCCGTCAGCAACCACTATGGCAGATGCAACTCTTCCAACAGTTGCAATGGATACAGAGGCAGGAACGCAGTATAATGTGCTTCATGGTTACACTTCGGAGCTGGATTCAACATTGTTTTATGGCAATATTACACCTGTTGCAAAGGACAGAAAGCTGACAGTTACAATTAATACATACGGAGAAGATATTGAAGGTGTGGCATACAAAATCCGTTCTTTAGAGGATAAGTCGCTTATCGAGAATACTGAGGTTAGTGATTATGATAATGCAGGCAGCAGTATAAATGTTACATTTAACATAAAGAATCTTCTTGATACCGGAAAAGAGTATGCGCTTGAGGTCGTGCTTAAGACAAAGAAGCATGAGACAGTATATTATTACACAAGAATTGTTTATGGAGTGGATTATGACCTTCAGAAAAAGCTTGATTTTGTCATGGATTTCAATGCATGTACATTTGATGACAGTAGACTTAAGGACATAGCTGGATATCTTGAAACTTCAAGTTCAGGCGATAACACTAATTATGGAAAGGTAAATATTAACTGCTCATTAAGCCAGGTCGGCTGGGGAGACCTTGACCCATACGTAGAGAGTGATATTATGCCGGAGGTTATATCAGTTGATGATGATGTGGCAATATTAAGACTTAGTTACAGAGTTGGAGCAGCAAATGATTATTCATCAAGTGATACATATACAGTAAGTGAGTATTATAGAATACGGCAGACTAACAGTGGTTTCTATCTTCTTAATTTCGAGAGGGAGATGAATCAGGTATTTGACGCAAGGAATGACCTGACTTCAACGGCAAAGATTAATCTTGGAATTAATTCTTCAACAGATGTTAATTGTGCATCTGATGAAAAGGGAATATATACCTATTTTGTTAATCAGGGTTCACTGTGGTGTTTTAACAGCAGTTCACAGACATTTACAAGAGTATTTTCGTTCAAGGGTGAGGAGACTGATTCTGTAAGAGAAGGTTATGATGCCCATAACATTAAGATAATGAAAATAGAAGATAACGGAGATGCAACATTTTTAGTATCAGGATATATGAACAGAGGAGAGCATGAAGGACAGGTTGGCGTATCTTTATGCAGATATTCGTATTCAGATAATGATGTTACTGAAAGACTGTTCATTCCAATGGCGATTCCTTATAACATTCTCACACAGAATGTTGGTGGCGTTTCTTATGTTTCTAACGACAAATTCTATATACTTATAGATGAGACTCTGTATTCTGTAGACCTTGTAAGTAAAGAGGTCATGACAGAGATAACAGGACTTAAAGAGAATTCATATGCTGTATCAGATGCCGGAGATGCCATAGCATATAGTGTGTCAGGTGATATATGCAACACTGATACGATAAGAGTTCTTAATATGAGCAACGACAGCGCTTATGAGTTAAAGGCAGATGAGGCAGATACATTAAGACCACTTGGTTATATCGATTCGGACTTTATATATGGAATGGCTCATAAGGAAGATATTGTATCAGATGCAGATGGCAGCAGAACATATGCAATGTACAAAGTCGGTATTATGGATGTTGATTATAATATTATTAAACAATATGAACAGCCTGATATATATGTATCTGATACAGAGGTTGAAGGCAAGAGAATTACGCTTACAAGAATAGTGAAGTCAGGAAGCGGTTATGTGTCAACGAGCATAGACCAGCTTATCAATAAGGATGAGAATGTTGTTGAAAATGTTGTAAAGGCTGATACAATAAGCACAGACGCAAGGAAACAGGAATTATATATTGACCTTATAACCAAGGTAAATGATATATCTGTTAGTTACAGAACTTCAGGCGAGATTATATTTAAAGACAATACAAGTCTGGAACTTGAAGATGAATTTACATGGGATGGAAGGTACTATGTATATGGATACGGAACATTCCAGGGAAGCAGGACACAGCTTGAATCAGCAATAACTCTTGCGTATGACACATATGGAACAGTTGTGGATTGTGATTCAAAGTCTGTGTGGAAACGGTACAGAAGCACACAGGCATCAATAGACGGGGTTTCGCCGGTTATGGGTGGAAGTTCTCTTGAAAATGCAGTTACAACAGTATGTAATTATCTTGGGGCTGATTATAATGCCGCGGCTTACATGGAACAGGGGTATACAGCAGTGCAGACAATGAACATGATAAGCGGAGTACATGGAATAAGTCTTACAGGAATAACATATGAGAAGGCATTAAGCTATGTCGGAGAAGGAAGTCTTGTGATAGCAAAGACCGGAGAAGACGAATATATAATCATTACTGCATATAATTCAAGTGAAATAGCATATATTGAATCATCATCTGGTTCAGTAAAGACTATGTCTATGAATGATGCTGGAAAAATGTTTTCTCAGGGCGGCAATATATATGTAACCTATTATAAGTGATGATATGCACAGGGATTGAATATTATGGCGAAGAAAAAATTATCAAAAAAGAAAAGAAGACGCAGATTAATAAGAAGACTTATACTTCTTACATTACTGCTGGCATTTGTTACAACACTTGCAATATTTTCACCAAAGATAGTAAAGATTATAAAGCTTGCGCAGGAGGCTAAGGAGCTTGTAAATAAAAGTTCCTTAGACACATTTATGGCATCAGGAACAACAGTTATATATGATACTGATGGCAACGAGCTGTGTACCATGCGTGAGTCAAAGGATATGTATTATGTTGATATAGGTCAGATACCGGATACATTACAGAAATCTTTTGTTGTTATGGAAGATAAAGACTTTTATAAACATAAAGGAATTGATTTCAAGGCTATAATAAGGGCTGTGATAGCTAATACAGAGAATGATGAAATCGTTCAGGGTGCAAGTACAATAACGCAGCAGCTTGCAAAGAATATATTCTTAAGTCAGGAAGTTACATGGCAGAGAAAGGTAAAAGAAATATTTGTGGCATGGGATCTGGAAAAGAAATATACAAAGGATCAGATTCTTGAATTCTACTTAAACAACATATATTTCAGTAATGGATATTATGGAGTAGGTGCAGCAGCGAGAGGCTATTTTGACAAAGAGGTAAGTGAGCTGACAGTTGCTGAACAGGTATTTATAGCGGCAATCCCTAACAATCCGACAAGATACAATCCACTGACTAATTATGATAACACAGTTGGGAGAAGAGACCTCATACTTGGAAAGCTGTATGAAAATGATATGATTAATTCCATGAACTATTACACTGCACTTGATACGCAGGTGGTTCTGGCACAGCAGCCCGAGGTTTCAAAGAACAATTCTGTCGAGACATATGCAAGGCATTGTGCGACAGAGAGCATGATGCAGGCGAATGGCTTTGTGTTTAGAACGAATTTTAACAATGATGATGATTACGAACAATATAAAGAAATATATGAAAACAGCTATACACTGTTTCAGCAGAAACTGCTTTCCGGAGGATACAAGGTATACACAAGTATCAACATGGATGTACAGCAGATGCTTCAGGATGCTGTTGACGATAATCTTAAAGGATATACCGCAGAAAAAGACGGAGTGTATGAAATGCAGGCAGCAGCTACCTGTATTGATAATTCAACAGGAAATGTAGTGGCTATTGTTGGCTCAAGAACTCAGGATTTAGAAGGATATACTCTTAACAGGGCATATCAGAGCTACAGACAGCCCGGAAGCTCAATTAAACCGATAATAGACTATGTTCCGTATCTCGAAAAGGGCAATACACCTGACACTATAGTTCAGGATGAATATATTCAGGATGGTCCGAAGAATGCAGATGGAACATATATGGGAAGCATTACATTAAGAACAGCGGTAAGTCTTTCACGTAACACAGTTGCATGGAATGTGTTAAAGGAACTTACACCTAAGGCTGGAAGTTCATATCTTCTCAATCAGGGATTTCATAAAGTATGGATGGATAAAGAATACAATGCGATTGCCATAGGCGGCTTCACATATGGTGTGTCAACAGAGGAGATGGCAGGTGCGTATGCAACAATAGCTAATGAGGGCGAGTACAGAAGAGTTACATGTGTATCCCAGATAAAGGATACAAGAGGAAGAATAGTATATGATTCATCTGGCAGGGGGCAGAAGATATATGATGCTGAATCGTGCAGGATGATGACGGATATGCTTGAAACTGCTGTGAATGAAGGAACAGGACGCGGGGCAGCACCAGATAATGCAATTGTTGCCGGAAAGACTGGAACAACGAACTCTAATTATGATTCATGGTTCTGTGGATACAGTGCTTATTATACAGTGGCTGTATGGCAGGGATATGATTATCCTGCATCAATCCCACAGAGTCATACAAAGGATATATTCAGGCAATTTATGCAGGATTCACATAAGACTCTGGCAAAGAAGGATTTCCCTAAGTACAGACAGAAGTCAGACAATAAGGAGACAGAAACTGAATCTGTAAGTGAAACACAGACAGAAACGCAGTCAGTCAGTGAGACGCAGTCAGTAACACAGACGCAGAAGGGCAGTCAGATCCAGTCGTCAAGTCAGATGGAAACAGGCACGGCAAGGGATAATGATGCAACTGCAGGCACCAGACAGGATAGTACGGCAGGAGGAAGTGAAAGCCGGGCAGATACAGATAAGCCGGCAGAGACTAAAGGGGATATCTCAGGTTATTAATTGCAGATATATCGTAGATGTAAATAAAATAATACTTGCAGAAAAGTGGATTGTATGATAAATTTTAGTGGGGTAAACTTATAGAAATATAAGGACACAAAACTAGAAGTCTAAGGCTAATGCTATGATGGTTCGGTTGCATTTAGGAAATGTTTCTTAAATGCAGCCTTTTTTGTTTTAGCAGAGACTTGAAAATAATTGTTGATAGTGTCAAATGGCACACGAAATTAATGCATAGCAGGGAAAACCTACTAAAGTTGCTAAATATGATGAAGTGGTAGGTTTACTAAGGGGATTGCTTATGAAAAAAGTAATAACACTATTTTTAATTTGTATATTGATAATATTTAATACCATATCATGTGGATCTGATTTGAACAATAAAAGTGAAACAATATTAGAAAAAACTGAAAAGATGGCAGAAAATGTCTACGATGCCATAAAGAATCATGACAGTGAACAGCTAAAAGAACAGTTCTGCGAAAGGCTGCAGCCGGGGAAAGAGACAGCGGTAGACAAGATATATGAATATATTGATGGAGAAATAGAAACGCTTGAGACAGATTTTGAAACAGAGCATTTTGCACGAGCAGGCGGTGGTGGAAAGATAAGGGGCGATAAACTATCAAAAACATTTGTATTTGAAATAATCATTACCACAGATAAAGGAATCAGATATGAAATAGGAGGTAAAGGCGATATCATCAATACAATAGAGCCGAAAGACCAAGGATTACAGGTGCTTCGTGTGTATAAGCAAAATGAAGATGGAACATGGAATTATACAGATGATTATCTACAGATAGGAAGTGAACTTGATTAAATATCATAATGAATAGCTTAAATAAGCCGTTTAATTATGAATGAAACATTTATAAAATTATGAGAAAAATATTAATAATGTCAATAATGTTTATATTTATAATTTTCAATATAACAGCATGTGGAGTAAAAAGTAATAATACCAGTAAGTCGCCATTAAGACAAACAAAGGATATGGCAGAAAATGTCTATGATGCCATAAAGAATCATGACAGTGAACAGCTAAAAGAACAGTTCTGCGAAAGGCTGCAGCCGGGGAAAGAGACAGCGGTAGACAAGATATATGAATATATTGATGGAGAAATAGAAACGCTTGAGACAGATTTTGAAACAGATAATTATGCTGATGCTGGGGGCGGGGGAGAAATTAGAGAAGATAAATTATCGAAAACATTTGTTTTTAGGCTGGTAATTATTACGGATAAAGGAGTTAGATATAAGATTGGGGCAAAAGGCGATATCATCAATACAATAGAGCCGAGAGACCAAGGATTACAGGTGCTTCGTGTATATAAGCAGAATGAAGATGGAACATGGAATTATACAGATGATTATCTACAGATAGGAAGTGAACTTGATTAAATATCATAATGAATAGCTTAAATAAGCCGTTTAATTATGAATGAAACATTTATAAAATTATGAGAAAAATATTAATAATGTCAATAATGTTTATATTTATAATTTTCAATATAACAGCATGTGGAGTAAAAAGTAATAATACCAGTAAGTCGCCATTAAGACAAACAAAGGATATGGCAGAAAATGTCTATGATGCCATAAAGAATCATGACAGTGAACAGCTAAAAGAACAGTTCTGCGAAAGGCTGCAGCCGGGGAAAGAGACAGCGGTAGACAAGATATATGAATATATTGATGGAGAAATAGAAACGCTTGAGACAGATTTTGAAACAGATAATTATGCTGATGCTGGGGGCGGGGGAGAAATTAGAGGAGATAAATTGTCAAAGGGATTTAGTTTCGGTATATATGTTGTTTCTGATAATGGCACAAGATATGAAATTGTAGGAAAAGGAGATGTAATTAATACTATTGAACCTAAGAATCAGGGGCTGCAAACAATAATTATATATCGACAGAATGAAGATGGAACATGGAATTATTCAAAAGGTTACTTGCAGATAGGAAGTGAATTAGATTAAGAATTAAGATAAAAAGCGGAATCTGACAATTGAATCAGATTCCGCTTTTTAGTATAAATAATACCAGAATTACTTACCGTAATGAAGTTCGTTATATTCCTTAACTCTCTGCTGGATTCTTTCAACAGGGCTTAAGAGGTTGCTGATTGAAGAATCATGGTTAAGTGTATCAATAAGAAGAGCCATGTATTTGCTCATATCAACATTGATGTACCAAGGCTTAGAGAGAAGCTCTGTTGGCTGGTACACAAGGTTAGTTGTAAGGATTCTGTCGATAATACCATTCTCATATGCTTCATCAAACTTCTTGAAGCCGTTAGTGAAAAGACCGAATGTAGTTGCGCAGAATACTCTGCTTGCACCACGCTTCTTAAGCTCAGAAGCAACATCAATCATACTTTCACCAGAAGAAATCATATCATCAATGATAATGACATCCTTGCCTTCAACATTAGTTCCAAGGAACTCATGTGCAACGATAGGATTACGTCCATTAACAATCTTAGTGTAATCTCTTCTCTTATAGAACATACCCATATCAAGACCAAGAACATTAGCAAAGTAAACAGCACGTCCCATACCACCTTCATCCGGGCTGATAACCATCATATGCTCGCTGTCGATGTGAAGGTCGTCCACATTAAGAAGGAGATACTTGATAAACTGGTATGTGCATGATACAGATTCAAATCCCTTAAGAGGAATAGCATTGTGTACTCTAGGGTCATGTGCATCGAAAGTAATAATATTCTCAACGCCCATATCTGTAAGTTCCTGAAGCATAAGTGCACAGTCAAGAGATTCTCTTCCTGTTCTCTTGTGCTGTCTTGATTCATAAAGGAAAGGCATGATTACATTAATTCTTCTTGCCTTACCACCTGCAGCAGCAATAACTCTCTTGAGGTCAGCATAGTGATCATCAGGAGACATATGGTTCTTGAAACCGCAAACAGTATATTCAAGGCTGTAGTTGCAGACATCAAGCATAATATATAAGTCATGACCACGGACAGAATCTACAAGAACGCCCTTTCCTTCTCCTGAACCGAATCTAGGAGTCTTAGCGTTAACAATATAACTGTCTCTCTTATATCCTGCAAAATTAAGGGTAGAAGTATTCTCATTCTGACGCTGCTCTCTCCACTTTACAAGGTACTCGTCAACTTTCTTACCCATTTCAGTGCAGCTTGCTAATGGGATAATACCTAAAGTTCCGTAGGGAATAGTTTCTGTGTGTCTTTCATCACGTGGCATAATAAATAATCCTCCATAAAAGTATAATAATTAAACATACATATAAAAATATAAACATTGACGCGAAATAAGTCAATGATATATTTGACATAAATAATCGTTAAGACCTTTTAGTTGGTGATAATTTCTTCATACAGCGGATATCATCTCCAAAGAGTCTTAAAATTGAATAGGCACTTACAAGTCTTGAGAAAATTCTCTGTGAGTACCTTGTCTCAATATCAGGCATCTCAAGGTTAGAAGATATAATAATACTCTTTCTTCTAAGAAGCCTTTCATTAATAGTATTAAACAGATTAGAAAAATTATAATCTGAAGCTTTCTCTGTTCCAAGGTCGTCAATAATAAGAAGGTCACACTCAACAAAAAATGAAGTGTCAAACTTGGAACTTCCAAACTCCTTAAAATCATCGCTCTTGAAAGAATCAAAGAACTCACCGGCAGTAAGATAAATAATACTGTGGCAGGAGTCCATAAGCGCCCTTGCAATACAGTTAGAAAGAAAAGTCTTTCCAACACCGGTCTGTCCGATAAACAAAAGATTAGAAAATGTATTATCAAAGTTATCAACGAAATCGTGACATACTTTGAGAACTTTCTGCATATTAATATAAGGTGTGAGCCCTGTTGCAGGATCAACATCAGTGTTGTTGTACCAGCTAAGAGAAAATGTATTAAAGTTCTCATCAGCAGTTATATTCTTGAGATTAGAGTCCTTATATATAAGGTCAATAGCCTTCTTATTAAAACATATGCAGCGTTTACCGTTAACATAACCGGAATCCTTGCAGTAAGGACATGTAAATATATCATCAAGATAATCAGCGGGCTTGCCTATTGAGGCCAGGGCAGCCACTTTTCTTTCATTAAGTGACTTAAGGCTGGAAGTTAATTCATCAGTATTCGTGTCCGATGAGTCAGCTTCTATACGCGCTCTGGCAGTTTTCACAGACAGGTCAATAATCTCAGAATCAATATTGGCAATATCAGGGCACAGGGCAGTGACTTCGTTATAACGGTCACTCTGCATACGCCTGTTGGCAGTTTTAATATCATCATACAGTCTCATAATAGAGGCATATTGTGTATTGGTCAAAGGCATGGCTGCCCCTCCTTGTATAATTAATTATTATTGCTTAATAAAGAGTTGTACCAGTCGTCAGATTTCTTAGGACGCTGCTGGTAGTTGTTAAAACGGTTGGCATTCTGCTTGATAACACCTGACTTTGAAGACTTGGCAGCTTTACCGGCTTCAAACTGTGCGTCAGCTTTTCTGATATCCTCAGAATTCCTGATGTTAGAAGTATGCCACTTGGTAAGAATTGAATCAGCGTATTCAAAGCTTGGCTGATGAGTTGCTTTCATTGTTCTGTTACATGCTTCAATAATCATGTCAGTTTCAAAGCAGAATACATCAGTCCACTTGGAGATAAGCTGTTTCTCAACCTGACCCGGTTCTCTGTTGTTAAGACCAAATGCCTTCATGACACCGTAAACAGCCTCATTATGGTTGGATACCTCGTCCTTGGCTGCCTCAACGGTATTAATACCTTCGTCAGCCCATGAGAGAGCAATCTTCTCTATGTATCTTATAGAAGTCTTACCCTTGGATACACAGTATTCAATAAGGTATTCGATAAGGTCAGCAGGAAAATGCAGAGTGTCATAGAAATACACAATAGCATTAACCTCAGGCTGAGAAAGTGTCTTGCCAAGGTATGTCTGTATTACAAAAAGCAGCATAGAAAAATCATCGTTAGAGTTAAGTTCATCCAGCTTTTCAGCAGGAGCAGTTACCTTTGAAGGCTCAACAGTATGTGATGGTGCTTTAATGGCAAAATCCATAGAAACAACATTTGACGATACATCTGAAGCAGCCTCATCAGCGGAAGTTTCATCGGCGAAAGCTGTGGCAGGAACCGTGGTATCAGCAGTGTCGTTATTAAATTCAGGTGTAGCATAACGGCTTCTGTCAGGCTCAGGAGAAGAATTATTCTTCAAATCTTTAACGGTAATGCCGCAAAGCTGGTTGTTATCGTCATAAGAAAGGCACACAAGCCCTGACTTGTCCCAGTATCTTAAAGCACGCATGACATCATTCTCGGTCTGGTTAAAAGTATCAGCAAGAGAAGAAATGCTTAAGCTGCTGTTCTTTCTTGTAAGAAGCCTCAGAAGATAAAGATAGACCTTAACAAAGTCTCCGTTGGCTGATGGTACATATTCGTCTATAAATAAATCAGAAACTGCTGTATAGCCAGAAACAGTCTCTGAATACAAGTTCAGATTATTCATGGTATTAGTCTCCCAAAAAAGTTATGAGCAGATTATACCACTGAAAAAAATAAATGCAAAGCGCGCCCAGTGCGGAAAGGAGAAATGTGGAAAATGTGGATAATGTGGATAAGTAAAAAATAAACGCAGGAAAAACGCATAGAATCTGGATTCTTAAAATTACCAGAATAAAAAATTATCCACAATCATTCTGAACAATTAAGTAACAGAAAATTGTGGATAATGTGGATAACTTTGTTGAAAAAGTTCAGGCTGGTGGAAAATGTACTATTTAAGCAAGTCTTCACCAATCTGATATACGTCACCGGCACCCATAGTTATTAACAAGTCACCGTTGATACAATTTTTTAATAAATATTTTTCAATGTCCTCAAAATTGTCAATGTATACACATTCCTTACCGAGAGATTTAATCTTCTCGCACAGGTCAGCAGAGCTGATTCCAAGCGTATCAGTTTCTCTTGCAGCGTATATCTTAGCGAGAACAACCTTGTCAGCGTGGCTTAATGCATCAGCAAACTCATTAAATAAAAGCTTCGTACGCGAATATGTATGAGGTTGGAAAACTACCCATACATTGTTGTGTGGATAGTGTGCGGCAGAACTTAAAGTAGCACGGATTTCATCAGGGTGATGTGCATAATCATCAATGACAGTAACACCGTTAAATGTACCCTTCTTCTCAAATCTTCTGTTAGTACCCTTAAAGTTAGAAAGACCTGCCTTGATATGCTCCATATCAACAGAAAGCTTTCTTGCAGCGGCAATAGCAGCAAGAGAATTGTAAACATTGTGAAGCCCCGGTACACCAAGAGTAATAGTGTCAGCCTTCTCTCCATTAATAAGAAGAGAATAAGTGCATCTTCCAAGCTCGTCATAAGTGATATCAGAAGCACTGTACATGCTCTTTGCAGGGTCAGAACCAAATGTAATGACTTCGCAGTCAGTATCCTGATAGAAATATTCATAATTATCAATGTCAGTATTGATGATAAGAGTTCCGTCAGATGGAAGCTTTTCAGTAAAAAGCTTGAAAGAGTGACGGATATCATCAATATCCTTGAAGAAATCAAGATGGTCTTCCTTGACATTGAGAATAATGTTCATTGTAGGATTAAATGATAAAAAGCTGTTAGTATATTCACAAGCTTCTGCTACAAAATACTTGTTACCGCCGACTCTTGTATTGCCACCAATGCTGTTAAGTATACCACCTACAGAGATAGTAGGATCCATATTGGCAGCAAGCAGAATCTCAGAAACCATTGAAGTAGTAGTAGTCTTTCCATGAGTACCTGCAATGTTAATAGCATTCTTGTACATAGTCATAATCTGCCCAAGAAGCTCTGCGCGGGTAAGCATTGGAAGCCCAGCTTCCTTAGCTGCCTTGAATTCAGGATTATCCGGGTGAATTGCTGCTGTATATACAACAAGATCTATATCATTAGTTATATTACCGGCACTCTGGGGTACAGATACTAGACATCCGTCACCTGTAAGTTCGTCAGTGAGTGCTGATGAGTGGGAATCAGAGCCTGAAACAGTAAAGCCTTCAGATAAAAGAATCTTGGCAAGTCCGCTCATACTTATACCGCCTATGCCAATGAAGTGAATATGGATAGGGTTGTTGAAATCAATCTTGTACATGATATTTTCCTTCCTTGAATTTAGTGTTTAATATATTGTATGTCTTATCGGCTTATTTTTCAAACCTTTCTTATTATATACTATACGATTTAGAAAATGTGCATAAAAATGTGTATAAAAAACTCGAAATTCTTTTTACTTAATGAGAATAGTATGATATAATCAAAATATCTAAAAGCAGTAAAAATTTAACATCAGAGGTGATAGCATGATTAAAAAAGAAATGATTGCAATGCTGTTAGCTGGTGGCCAGGGAAGCAGATTAGGAGTTCTTACTTCTAAGGTGGCAAAGCCGGCAGTAGCATTTGGTGGAAAGTATAGAATAATTGACTTTCCTCTCAGTAACTGTATTAACTCAGGAATAGATACAGTGGGAGTATTAACACAGTATCAGCCACTTCGTCTTAACACGCATATAGGAATTGGTATTCCTTGGGATCTTGACCGTAATGTAGGAGGCGTATCAGTTCTTCCACCTTATGAGAAGAGTCAGAATAGTGAATGGTATACAGGAACAGCTAATGCCATTTACCAGAATCTTGAGTATATGGAGCAGTATCATCCTGAATATGTACTTATTCTTTCAGGTGACCATATATACAAGATGGATTACAAGATAATGCTCGATTATCACAAGGCTAATAATGCAGATATTACAATTGCTGCAATGCCTGTACCTATAGAAGAAGCAAGCAGATTCGGTGTAGTTGTAACGGATAACGATAATAAGATTACGGAGTTCGAAGAAAAGCCTGAACATCCAAAGAGCAATCTTGCATCAATGGGTATATACATATTCAGCTGGAAGGTTCTTAAGGACGCACTTATCAAGCTTAAGGATCAGCAGGAATGTGACTTTGGAAAACATGTAATTCCATACTGCTTTAATAACAATAAGAGAATATTTGCTTATGAGTACAACGGATACTGGAAAGATGTAGGAACATTAAGCTCATATTGGGAAGCTAATATGGAACTTATAGATATTATTCCTATATTTAATCTTTATGAGGAATTCTGGAAGATATACACTAAGACAGATACAATCCCACCACAGTATATTGCAAAAGATGCTTATATAGAGAAGAGTATCATAGGTGATGGAACTGAAGTATACGGAAGAGTATTTAATTCCGTAATAGGTTCGGGAGTTGTTATTGAAGAAGGCTGTGTAATCCGAGACTCAATTATTATGAATAATTCACACATCGGAAAGAACACAACAATAACCAAGTCAATAATCGCAGAAGATGTAACGATTGGAGAGAATGTTGAACTTGGAGTTGGTGAAGAAGCAGAGAATGTTAAGTTCCCTAAGATATATAATTCTGGACTTGTTACTATCGGTGAGTGGTCTGTTATTCCAGACAATGTTAAGGTTGGAAAGAATACAGCCATATCAGGAGAGACAACATTACAGGATTACCCTAATGGTGAGTTACCAGGCGGAGGCATAATAATTAAGGCAGGTGATAATTAATGAAAGCAATAGGTATTATATTAGCTGGCGGAAATAACAGAATGATGCGTGAACTTTCTAATAAGAGAGCCATTGCAGCCATGCCGATTGCCGGAAGTTATCGCGCCATAGATTTTGCATTGAGCAACATGACTAATTCAAGAATCCAGAAGGTTGCTGTCATTACACAGTATAACGCAAGATCACTTAATGAACATTTAAGTTCATCTAAGTGGTGGGATTTTGGAAGAAAGCAGGGAGGATTATTTGTATTCACTCCTACAATTACAGCAGAGAGCAGTAACTGGTATCGTGGAACAGCAGATTCATTATATCAGAATATGCAGTTCTTAAAACAGAGCCATGAGCCATATGTAGTTATTGCATCAGGCGATGGTGTATATAAGCTCGATTATAATAAAGTGCTTCAGTATCATATTGAGAAGAAGGCTGATATTACAGTAGTTGTTAAGAATTTAGAAGATCGTTCTGAGATAGGACGTTATGGTGTAGTTGCCATGACGGAGGAAGGAAGAATCACAGATATTGATGAGAAGCCATTAGAGACTAACCTCTCTACAGTTTCAACAGGAATATATGTAATAAGAAGAAGACTTCTTATTGAACTTCTTGAAAAGGCTGCTGAAGAAGACAGACATGAGTTTGTAAGAGATATTCTTGTAAGATATAAGAATATCAAGAAGATATATGGCTATAAGCTTGATACATATTGGAGCAATATATCTACAGTAGATTCATATTATAGGACTAACATGGATTTCCTTAAGAAGGATGTAAGAGATTACTTCTTCAAGCAGTATCCGGATGTATATTCTAAGGTTGAGGATTTACCACCTGCTAAGTATAACTTCGGAGCTAATGTAAGGAACAGCCTTGTTTCAAGTGGATGTATAGTAAACGGAACTGTTGAAGATTCAGTGTTATTTAAGAAGATATATGTTGGTAATAACAGTGTAATTAAGAACTCAATTATTCTTAACAACGTATATATTGGAGACAATGCATATATTGAGAACTGTATTGTTGAAAGCAATAGTACAATCAAAGCTAATTCAAGGTATGTCGGGGAGAATGGTACAAGGATTGTTGTGGAGGACAGCCCTTTGTATTATTAAGAATAAAAGTTGCAACAGAAGGTTTTCAGACTAAAGTATAACAAGAACCGCAGAGGTTCAAGAAGGGGTGCGTTATGAATATAACAGATGTAAGGGTCAGGAAGATTGCTAAAGAGGGTAAGATGAGAGCGGTTGTGTCAATCACAATAGATGATGAATTTGTGGTACATGATATCAAGGTGATTGAGGGAGAGAAGGGCTTGTTCATTGCAATGCCAAGCAGAAAATCATCAGACGGAGAGTATCGTGACATTGCTCATCCTATCAATACCCAGACAAGAGACAGGTTACAGAAGATTGTACTTGATGCTTATGAAAAGGCAGAGGATGTAGAGGAGTAACAATTTAACACATTTAAAAGGTCTGACTTTGACAGATGCGTTAGCGCATCTTCAGAGTCAGACCTTTTTTATGCAATATATCCCTTTGCTTCCCTGAATTTGATAGGGGAAATACCTTTTGTTTTCTTGAAAACATCCCCAAAATAATTACCGGATTCATATCCACACAATGAAGCAACATCTGACATTGGAAGATTGGTTTCAAGCAATAATCTTTCAGCATGGCTAATCCTTGTTCTATTCAGAAAATCTTTAAATGTCATTTCGGTTTCATCTTTAAAAAGCTTGGACAGATAAGAAGGGTTCAGATGTAAATGTTCAGCCAAAGCGGTCAAAGAAATATTGGCGGAAAAGCTCTGCTCTATGTAATCAATGGCATTCTGAATAATTGTATTCTCTGTTTGTAATGAGTTCCTGACATTTAATGACGCTGTTATATCAAAACCAGAACGGATTATACACAGAATAATTCCCTGAATTGAATGCCTTATAGTTAATGAAGATATAGAACTGTGTTTTTTAGATTCTAAAAGAACAGTATCAAAATAATAATTAATCAGGTTAGATGCTGACAGATTAAAAGTAAAGAAATGACAGCAGTATTTATTATAAAAAGTTAAGTCGGGGAAACCTGATATAATTGGTGCTACATAGTCGTCTCCTAATTCAATTACAATCCGCTCATTATCTGTATTGGAATATATGGTTTTATGAGAAATATCACATGGAATCAGGAAGATGGTTCCTTCGTTTATTTCATATAAAGCATCTCTTATTAAAATGCTACAGCTTCCTTTGGTAAGGTAAAATAATTCCCAGAAAGAGTGTGTATGAGAAGATGACATTGAATTTTCTGGAGCGCGATATAATTTTGAAATGTTAAAATAATTTGAATTCATACATTCTCCTGAAGTTATATTTAAAGATATATTAACACAGATAAATGGAAAAATAAATGGATTAAAAAACGGAAAATTTTAGAGCAAAATAAGTGCAATATATACATTTTGCACAAAAAACATGTTGAAATATTGCTGTAATTAACAAATGGTTAAAAAATCAAGCCAAAATTATATGTAAAAACAATATAAGAAACAAAAAAAGCGGTAGCAAAACACATTACATAAATGTATTATGATAGCAAAAGCGGAAAACTACCGCGAAAGACACAGTCGTGTGCAAATATATTTAAGGAGGATAATTATGAAGTTTATGAAAAAGCGTAAGATCAGAAGAATTGCATCATTATTCATGGCAGTTCTTATGGTTGCAGCTCTCATGCCAGGCAGTATTACTAATACTAAAGCCGATGATAAGACCGCTGAATCTGGGGTCGTAGTAGACGCTGGTACATGGGAGAATAACGAAAGAACAACAACCTGGGATTTTTCAAAATACTCAGGAAGCAGTTCACTTACTTTAGCAGAAGGTGATGAGGTTGGCAGAATAAAGGTTGCTGCCGGTAAAGCATATGTTAAGACTGGTGGAGCAGGATTATCAGCTCAGAAAACAAAGGATGCTGTTATTGCTGTTCCTGTTGACCCAACAGCAACATCAGCTACACTTACTTTAAAGTTTTCTAGTAACAACAATAACAGATATGTTTATGTTGGTGACAAGAGTGGAGAGAATGCAGTCATCTGTCTGAATACAGCAGGTAGAGAGGAACTTCCTAATGCAGTTAATATCAATGGTGATAAAGAAGCTACTGTAACAGTTTCATCAGCAGCTTTTGAGGATGGTTATATTTTACTTACACCAGATACACTTGCAAGCGGTGATTCAGGTGAGATGAAGATTAAGAATTTAAAATTAGTAGAATCAAAAGATAACGGAGACAGAACATGGAACTTCAGAAAAGGTTCTGAATTAATGGGTTCTAACGGAAAGCTCATTCAGGGAACTACAGGTGAAGTTAATGGCTTAGTTATTGATGCTACAACTGGTAAGTTTGATTCTACAAGAAGTGACTGGGCACAGTTTAACACAGGAGCTGTTGTTAAGATTCCGGTTAAGGGTTCATGTGAAATCACAATTGGATCATATAAAGAGAAGCAGGCTACAATTGAAGGAACAGAAGTCGGCACTACAGAATTCAAGTATCAATACTCAGGTGCAGCAGGATATGTAGATTTAGTTGCAACAGCTGATGGATATATTGGAAGCATTGAAGTAAAGCATATTGCAGAGCCAGAAGCTAATGTAGAAAACTTTACATTTGTTATGGACGAGCATGCTGTAGATGGTGTTGTTAAGACTGGTGAGTACAAGTTCGGAGACAGCACACTTACATTAGGTGGACAGACAGTAGGCGGAGTTATTACTCAGTATACAGTAAAGCCAGATAAGAAGGTTACAATTAATGGTGTTGAACATGATGCTTATACATCAGGTAAGAGACATGCTGATGCCAATAATATTCCTAATCTTCCAGGAGAGGGTGATGGATGTTTAGCTACATTTACACCAGCAGCTAAGGGTATGATGACAGTTTACTATAACTCAACTTCATTCCTCAGAGTACATACTTTCAATGCTGATGGAACTAAGGAAGGCTTTGTTGATTCAGAAACAGGATTAACATCATATTCATTTAAAGTTGTTCCTGGTAAGACATATGTTATGTCAACAACAGGAAAGACTAATAATATGTTCTATGCTGGATACAGCTATGTTGCAGATGAGAAGATTACAGTTCCAGTAACTGTAAATAATATTGATGCAACAATTGGTAGCGGATTAAGGTTATCATTAGTAGATGACCAGTTAGGTGGAGATGAGATATCTCTCAGCACAACAACAAAATCTCTTAAGCTTCTTAAGGGACACACATACAGAGTAAGCTCTAACGATGGCGGTGTTAAGCCACTTGTAGGTGATTCACAGACATTTACAGTAACAGGTGATGCAGTTACAATCACACTTAATAATGTCCCGGATGTTGAACTTACAGGTAAGATTACAGGTACAGATGCATCTAACGTAACTAAGCTTGTATTTACTAATAATACTAGTGGAACAGTAAATGAAGCAACAATAACAGGAGATTCATACAAGGTTTCTGTAAAGCCTGGAGAATATACAACAAGCGTAGAGACTAAGGATGGATCAACAACATATGACAGAGCATCCGTTAAGGCTGGTGTTGATAATGTTAATGATGTATATGTAGAGAAGGATGATCCAGCATCTAAGAGAGATTACAGCTATACAAGAGTTCCATCTCTTGCAACAGCAGGTAGTATTGCAGTAGAGAATGGAAAGCCTCACACAGTAGCAAGAGCTGATTCTTCACTTACAATTCCAGTAAAGGGAAAAGCTAAGGTTGCTATTTCTACTTACTATGCATTCAACTTTACAGTTAATGGAGAGAAGTACGATAGTACAGAAACTGATAAGGGCTATACATCAGTTGGTACAACATCTAAGACAGATACATTTGAGATAGTAGTTGAAGGTGATGCTGTTGTTAACTTTGGTGCAACAACATATATTACAGGAATTTCAGTTGTTCCTATGACAGAATTCAAGTCAGAGATTAATGTTCCTGGCGATTATGATACATTAAATGAAGCTTCAGATGCTATTCTTGGTATGCAGAACAGACCAGAAGGCGAAGCAGGCAGAGTAACTATTAACCTTACATCTGATGTATTTGAACAGGTAGTTATGGCTGCACCATATGTAACACTTAAGGGTAATGGACATACAATTTCATGGTATTATGGTGTTGGAACAAAGTATTATTCAATAGATCCAGCAACAGGTCTTTACAATAAGACACTTGCTATGGACAGATACTCATCTGAAGAAGGAAATGGAAGTCTCTGGGGTGGAGTATTCATTGTTAGAGGTAATAATTTTGTTGCAGAGAATACAACATTCCTGAATACATACAACTATTACTTAACAGAGGCTGAGAAGACAGATATTGCAGGTTCAAATCTTTCAGTAGACAGATTAGCAGAAGGCGCAGATGTATCAGATTACAAGTTTAAAGAGAGATCAAATGCTTTCTATATTGAGGCTGATAATATTGAAGTTTTCAACTGTTCAATTCTTTCATCACAGGATACACTTGGTAGAAATGGTTCAGCAAATTATGGATATCACGCATATTTCAACGGTTGTACAATCGGTGGTAATGTAGATTATATCTGTGGTGAGTTTGCAGCTGTATTTGATAACTGTAAGTTACAGTGGAAGACATATAAGAATGATGAAAATAACAATGCAAAGATTGGTTACATTGTTGCACCTAAGACAAGCCCATATGTATTCAGAAACTGTGAGGTTACAACAGATGGAGCACATGGTGATGCAGCAGTATTAGGTAAGTACGGTAGAACATGGGGTGCTAACTCTAATGCATCATTTATTGAGTGTGAGACTAACGGATACATTGACTCAGAAGGCTGGACAGAAATGTCTAATGGAGAGAAGGCTTCAGCAATCTTCAATGAGTACAATAACACAAACAAGGGTGAAGCATTTGTAACAACAGGCTGCACTAATAGTACATTAGATGCTGTTGTTAATTACATTGATTTAGAAAATGTTTCTGCTGTTGATACAGTTCTTGGAACATGGAAGCCGGTTCATTATAAAGAAGTTATCTCTAAGGATGACGGTTCATCAAAGGATGATGTAGCAGACGGTGGAGAAACAGGAAAAGACAATGATGTTAATGGAACAACAGAGTCAACAGATGAAACTGTAAAGACTGGAGATACAACTCCAATTGCATTATATGTAGTATTAATGCTTTGTGCATTAGCAGGAATTGTATTTATATCAAAGAAAAGAAGAACATCTGTTAAATAATTATAATTGAATAATTGTTTAATATAACAAAATGTCCCGCGGTCGTTATGACTTGCGGGACTTTTTGGATAAAGATATGGTTGTCTTAACCTGTCAGGTTACAGATGGTGCGTTAAGATAGCCAAAAGAAGAAATATGTTATATACTTGCTAATATATGATAATTAATCAGGAGGATGTTATGTATATAATAGCGGGACTGGGTAATCCGGGTAAAGAATATATGGGAACAAGACACAATGCAGGATTTTCAGTAATAGACGAGCTTGCAGACAAATATAATATCAGTGTGGACACAGCAAAGCATAAAGGACTTATCGGAAAAGGCGTAATAGCAGGTCAGAAAGTAATACTTGTTAAGCCTATGACATATATGAATAATTCAGGCGAGTGTATAAGAGAAGTTATGGATTATTACAAATGTGATATAGATGATTTTCTTGTTATCTTTGATGATATAAGTCTTGACGTAGGTAAACTAAGACTCCGTGCAAAGGGAAGTGCAGGTGGACACAATGGAATCAAGAGTATAATAGCACATCTTGGAAGCGACAAGTTCAAGAGAATAAAGTTTGGAGTCGGCGATAAGCCTAAGAACTGGGATCTTGCAGACTGGGTGCTTGGGAAATTTCCTACAGAGGAATATGCAACATTAAGAGAGGCTAATAATAAAGCCTGTGAAGCTGTAGAATGCATACTTACAGATGGAATAGAAAGTGGTATGAATAAATATAACGGATAACTGGTGGTATAATATGAAAGCAATATTTGAGCCGGTGTATAATACAGCCGGTGTGGAACAACTTAATAAAGAGCTTGCTAAAGATGGTGGCAGAACAGTAATGGTAAGTGGCTGTATTGACACGCAGAAGCTGCATTTTTCAAGTGCTATAGCCAGCAATTATAATTTCCAGCTTGTTATAACCAGTGACGAGGGGAAAGCAAGGGATATGGCGGAGGATGCCAGATTCTTTAACGGTGGAAATGTAATGTATTATCCTGCGAAGGATGTAATATTTTATAACGCAGATGTGCAGGGACGACAGATTGCCGGAGAGCGAATCAGATGTATAGCAGCCATAATTGACAGATTGAATAAATCGGACATTGTAAAATCTGGAACGGAGAAATCAACAGAGGAAGCTTCAGACGGACCGCTTACAATTGTGACAACCATTGATGGAATATCAGATATGCTTCTTCCAGTCGACAGATTCAAGAGGGCAGTCATTAACCTTAAGAAGGGAGACATACTCGATGTAGAGGATATGGCAAAGAAGCTTACAGCTATGGGATTCGAGAGATTCGGAATGGTTGAAGCCAAAGGACAGTTTGCCATAAGAGGCGGAATAATAGATATATTTTCATATACAGATGAAGCACCTGTGAGAATTGAATTGTGGGACGATGAGATAGACTCAATAAGGGCGTTTGATGCAGACAGCCAGCGTTCGATTGAGAACTATAAAAGTTATACAGTATTTCCTGCAACAGAGTTCCTTTTTACTGAGGATGAGATAGAGCATGGGATTGAAAAAATCAGACATGAGAAAGATGAACAGATGAAGCTGTTCGGAGCAGATAAAAGAAAGCGTACTAAGGAACAGATAGAGGCTGGAAATCATCTTAACAGAATGTTTGATGACGCGTTAAGGACAGGAGATTACAGCAAATTCATATATACATTTGCAGACAGAGTGAGCAGCCTGGCAGAGTATTTCCCTAAGGGAGATACTCTTATTGTCGTGGACGAACCTGTAAGGCTTAAGGAACACAGCGACATGACTTTCTATGAGTACAGTGAGAGTATGAAGAACAGATTAGAAAGCGGTTATGTGCTACCAAGTCAGACACATATGTTTATGGATATGGAGACAGCCGTTCTTTCAATGAACGGACATAAGCAGCTTGTGCTGACAACACTTGAATACACACCTGAATTCTTTGGGATAGATTATTCAATGCATATTGAAGTAAGAAGCATAAGCTCATATAATAACAGCTTTGAATATCTTTCAGATGACATAAGGAAGTACAAACGCAATAAATATGCAGTTCTTCTTGTGTGCAGCTCAAGAACAAGAGCTAACAGAATTGTTGATGACCTCGGAAGGCTTGGAATTGAGAGCTTCTATACAGAAGACAGCAATAAATCCATGGCAGGCGGACTTGTGATGGTTACTTACGGAAGCCTTCACAGGGGATTTGAGTATCCGCTGCAGGGATTTGTATGCATTGCCGAGAATGACATATTTACAGAGAAGAAGCGCAAGAAAGTAAAGAAGAAGGAGTATGATGGCAAGAATATTGCCGGCTTTAATGAACTTAATATTGGCGATTATGTTGTTCATGAGAATTACGGTATAGGCCAGTACAAGGGCATTGAGAAGATTAAGGTTGAAGGTGTTGAGAAGGATTACATCAAGATATCTTATGCAGATAACAGCAACCTTTATGTGCTCGCAACACAGCTTGACCGTCTACAGAAATTTGCCGGTTCAGATGTAGAGAAAAAGCCAAAGCTTAATAAGATTGGCGGATCAGAGTGGGGAAAGACCAAGTCAAAGGTTCATTCAGCCGTTGAAGAAGTGGCTAAAGACCTTGTTGAGCTGTATGCCACAAGACAGAGAATAGAAGGATACCAGTTTGGACCGGATACGGTATGGCAGCAGGAATTTGAGGAAATGTTCCCTTATGAGGAGACAACAGACCAGTTAAACGCGATAGAAGACACGAAGCATGACATGGAAAGCCGCAGGGTAATGGACAGACTTATATGTGGAGATGTGGGCTATGGTAAGACAGAGATTGCGATAAGAGCAGCATTTAAGGCGGTTCAGGAAGGAAAGCAGGTTGCTTATCTTGTACCGACAACAGTACTTGCAAGTCAGCATTTTACCACATTTGAACAGAGAATGAAGGACTTTCCGGTTACGGTAGCCCAGTTGTCAAGCTTCAGAACCTCAGCACAGAATAAGGAGACTATTGAGGAACTTAAGAAGGGCATGGTTGACATTGTAATAGGCACACACAGGCTTCTTTCTAAAGATGTGGTGTTCAAGGATCTGGGACTTCTTATTATTGATGAGGAACAGCGTTTTGGTGTTACACACAAGGAGAAGATTAAGAAGTTAAAGAATAATGTTGATGTACTTACGCTCAGTGCCACTCCGATTCCAAGAACGCTTCACATGAGCCTTGCGGGAATCAGGGATATGAGTGTTCTTGAGGAGCCTCCGGTTGATCGTGTTCCGATACAGACTTTCGTTACAGAGCATAATGATGAGATGATACGAGAGGCAATCACAAGAGAGCTTGCCAGAAACGGTCAGGTCTACTATGTATACAACCGTGTAAGAAGCATTGATGAGGCGGCTGCACACATTCAGGAGCTTGTTCCTGATGCAAATGTGGCATATGCTCACGGTCAGATGGCTAAACGGGAGCTTGAGAAGATAATGTGTGATTTCGTTAATGGTGAGATAGATGTGTTGGTATCTACAACTATAATTGAAACAGGTATGGATATATCCAACTGCAACACAATGATAATTGAAGATGCAGATCGTTTTGGACTTTCTCAGCTTTATCAGTTAAGAGGAAGAGTTGGCAGAAGCTCAAGGACTGCGTATGCATTTTTGCTGTACAGAAGAGATAAGGTACTGACAGAGGTAGCGGAGAAGCGACTCAGCGTAATCAGGGAATTTGCGGATTTTGGTTCGGGTTTTAAGATTGCGATGAAAGATCTGGAAATTCGAGGTGCAGGAAATGTGCTTGGAAACAGCCAGCACGGTCACATGGCGGCTGTAGGATATGACCTGTACTGTAAAATGCTTAATCAGGCGGTCAACAATCTTAAGGGAATTAAGAATGAGTATGAGTTTGAGACAACAATAGATGTAGATGTGGACGCTTATATTCCGGCAACATATATTAAGAGTGAGTACCAGAAGCTTGATATATATAAGAGAATTGCTGCACTTGAGAACATGGATGAATTATCAGATATGAAAGACGAGTTATCAGACAGATACGGAAGTGTGCCATCATGCGCCGACAATCTGCTTATGATTGCGCTTATCAAGTCAAAGGCACATAAACTTGGCATGATAGAGATAAAGGGCGGCGTTGCGCATCAGGAATCAGGAACAGCAGTATGGCGTACAGTTATGACAGTTTATCCTAAGGCTGAATTAGACCCGGATGCTATAAAGAAGCTGCTTGATGAGTATGGCGGTGCAATTCAGATGAGAGTAGACGCTAATCCTGCATTCATATGGACTGTAACTAAGAAGAAATTCACTAATGCGAAGGAATACCTTAAGGGGCTTAATGCGTTGATGGATGTGTTTATGGAGAGACTGATGGTGAAGTCGTGAGACGGTATATTGCTTGGATGAGCTGGTGCAGTTGTGATATGTAGTTGTACTATGCCAAGCAAATTTTTTGGTGTGTGGGGAGAGACCTACTAAACAGGCAGAAGTGGTTTGTTTAGTAGGTTTTTTAAGAGTGATAAGCCAGCTTATGTAAGAGCGAATCAGGCGAAGACCTACTAGGATGAAGTGTAATGGAAGATTAGTAGGTGAATTAGCTAGGGAAAAGAGATGGAGAGCAGGAGTTGACCTACTAAACAGGCAGAGATAGGTGAGTTAGTAGGTCTTTTACGCATGATATGTCAGCTTATGTAAGCAAGAATGAGGAAAAAGACCTACTAAAGCAAAGTGTTATGAAAGATTAGTAGGCCAAAGCTGAAAATCTTACATTAACAGTTGACAACCTCGAAAGATGTGTTATAATTCAAAACAGTTTAACGCTTTAAAGCGTAACGGTTTAAAGCGAAACAATCTCAAGAGGGAACAATCCCAAAGGGGTACAATTCCAAAAGGAAACAATTTCAGGGAGAAATTTTACAGGAGGAAACAGGTTATGGCAGAAAACAGGGGTAATTTGACTTCATACAGACCAGACATCAAGGTTATGGACTGTACATTAAGAGATGGAGGTCTTGTGAATAATTTTGAATTCACTGATGAGTTTGTTAAAGATCTTTATGAAGCTAATGTGGCAGCAGGCGTTGATTATATGGAATTTGGATATAAGGCTGATAAGGATATATTTGATGAGAAAGAATTCGGAAAGTGGAAGTTCTGTAAGGAAGAAGATATCAGAGCTATTGTTGGCGAGAATGACACACCACTTAAGATATCAGTTATGGCTGATGTCGGAAGAACTAATATGAAGAGAGATATTCCACCTAAGTCAGAGTCAGTTGTTGATATGGTGAGAGTTGCAACATACATTAATACAATTCCGGCAGCTATTGAGATGGCTAATTACTGTTCAGATATGGGATATGAGGTTACAGTCAATATTATGGCGATATCGACAGCAGGTGAGAATGAATTAGATCTTGCATTAGAGCTTCTTTCATCACAGAGCAAGGCACAGTACATCTATCTTGTTGACAGCTATGGTTCATTATACCCAGAGCAGATAAGAAGACTTGCTGACAAATACATAAAGATAGCAGAGAAGTATGGAAAGAGCGTTGGTATACATGCACATAACAACCAGCAGCTTGCATTTGCCAATACAATCGAGGCATGCTCAATCGGCGTAAGCCTTCTTGATGCAACAGTAAGCGGAATGGGAAGAGGTGCAGGTAACTGCTATTCAGAATTATTATTAGGGTTCTTAAGAAATCCTAAGTTTAATATAGTTCCTGTGCTTAAGTTTATTGAGAAGCATATGGTTCCACTTAAGGCATCAGGTGTTGTATGGGGATGTGATGTACAGTACATGCTTACCGGTCAGACTAATCAGCATCCAAGAACAGCAATTGCATTTACTAAGGCAGAAAGAACCGATTATGCTAAATATTACACAGAAATTACCGGAGATGAGTAATGAAATGTTGACATGACATTTTTAAGAGCGTAAAATATGCTCAAAATCGTGTAAAACATTTTTTACATTGGTATCTTTAGATGAAAGGAAGTACTAACAATGGAAAAGAAGAATATTGATTGGTCAAGCCTTGGCTTTGGTTACATCAAGACTGACAAGAGATTCGTAGCCAACTACAAAGATGGCGCATGGGATAACGGAACACTTACAGAGGATGATAAGGTTGTCATTAATGAGTGTGCAGGTGTCCTTCAGTATGCACAGACATGTTTTGAAGGTCTTAAGGCTTATACAACAGAGGATGGTCACATTGTTATGTTCCGCCCAGATCTGAATGCAGCAAGAATGAAAGATTCATGTGAGAGACTTGAGATGCCAGTTTACCCAGAAGATAAGTGGGTAGAGGCAGTTGCTAAGACAGTAGAAGCTAATGCAGCATGGGTACCACCTTTTGGTTCAGGTGCTACACTTTATGTCCGTCCATACATGTTCGGAAGCAACCCTGTTATCGGAGTTAAGCCTGCTGATGAATATCAGTTCAGAGTACTTACAACTCCAGTAGGTCCTTACTTCAAGGGCGGTGCTAAGCCTATTACTATCAAGGTTTCAGATTTTGATAGAGCAGCACCACACGGAACAGGACATATCAAGGCTGGACTTAACTATGCAATGAGCTTACATGCAATTATGACAGCACATGAAGAAGGATATGCAGAGAATATGTACCTTGACCCAGCAACAAGAACTAAGGTTGAGGAGACAGGTGGCGCTAACTTCATCTTCATCACTAAAGATGGTAAGTTCGTAACACCAAAGTCTAATTCAATTCTTCCATCAATCACACGCCGTTCATTAATGGTTGTTGCTAAGGAATATCTTGGATTAGAGGTTGAGGAAAGAGAAGTTCTCTTTGATGAAGTTAAGGATTTTGCAGAATGTGGTCTTTGTGGTACAGCTGCAGTTATCTCACCTGTTGGTAAGATTAACGACCATGGTAAGGAAATCTGCTTCCCAAGCGGAATGGAGAAGATGGGACCTACAATTCAGAAGCTCTATGATACATTAACAGGTATCCAGATGGGCAAGATTGAAGCTCCTAAGGGATGGATTTACACAATTGCGTAATTCGTATTATTAAAATATTTATTCGGTCTGGACAAGTGTTCAGACCGATTTTTTAATTTTCTAAAGTAGATTTTACATTGAAAATGTGATAACATACTAATATAACAGACGTTAGTAAAGAGGTGCAGCAGTATGTCAGAAGTCGGAACTAATGAACGTTTATTGCGTTCTGATGTAACATTAGAGGAAAGCAGAAAGATAGAGAGAGTTCTTAGAAGAAACAATATATCATATTTTGAGAAGTGGAATTTTCACACAGGCGTGTTCAAGTTCCTTAATAACAGTAAGAATTCTAAGTGCGATATTTATGTTCATATGGATTCTATGGACAAGGCAAAGGAATTGCTTGCAGATATGTAGAATATATTTATAACAGAATATGTCTAAGATAATGGTCAGAGTGATTTACTCTGGCCTTTTTTTATGCTATAATTTTTTCACTTTGTGTGAAAGGATAGAAATTATGACAAAGAAAAGGATAGCATTGAAAATAGTAAGGAGAGTAGGAATATGTATTCTTACCACAGTGGTTTTGCTTCTTATAGGGCTGTTAGGCGTTGTAAGAATTATGGAATTCGGACCATCAAAGACAGCAAGAAATCTGTTTGTTAATTCAGCAATGGAATCAAGTGCAGGAGGAATACTTGTAACACTATTTTTTTCAGATGAAGAGATAGCCAGAATAAGAGCAATCAATTCCATACAGAAGACAAATGAAGTGACAGATTCTTCGCTTATATCAGATACAAAAATTCTTACACAAGAAGAAAAATCAATGATAGAGGTTATTGATATAGAGAAGGATACTTACAGAGGTAAGATGATGATTGTAAGAGACCCATCAAGAGTTATGGTAGGAACAAGCGGAGAATATGGAAAAAGCTGTAAGGGAAAGAAAGTATCAGAGATAGCGGAAAGCTATGGAGCAATAGCTGCGACTAATGCCGGCGGTTTTCGGGATGCAGGAGGAGTAGGAACAGGTGGCGAGCCGGATGGACTTGTTATATCAGAAGGCAGGTTAAAGTGGGGGTCACTGGGAACAACTTATGGAATTATAGGTATAGACAATAATAATGTACTTGTAGTGGGAGATATGACAGCACAGGCGGCACTTGACCGGGGAGTAAGAGATGCCGTAAGCTTCGGGCCGGTGCTTGTTGTTAATGGAGAAGCGGTTGAAGTTAATGGGAGCGGAAGCGGTCTTAATCCAAGAACAGCAATCGGACAGAGAGAAGATGGTTCAATACTGCTTGTAGTAATAGATGGACGCCAGGTAAACAGTCTGGGAGCGTCATATTCAGATGTGATAGAGCTCATGCTTGAGTATGGTGCAGTTAATGCGGCTAATCTTGATGGTGGCTCATCATCACTTATGTATTACAATGGAGAATACATCAACAGTTGTGCATCAATGTATGGACCAAGAGATTTACCGACAACAATAATTATTAAATAAATGTTTAAAAAGGGCAGGCCGGAGGCTGAGAAAATAATGATTAAAAAGACAATAAAAATCCCGTTATTCTGGAAAATATATATAATAGTTGTCACCATAGTACTGATAGGATTTGTTGTACTGTGGAGCATCCTGTGGACAGCTTTAAAAAAGTATGAGCAGTCACGACCAGAGTATGCTATGGATAAGATAACTGAACAGATACAATTACAGGATACAGGAGATTTCACAAAGTATGTACACACAGGGGAAAATGCTTATGAAGGCAGTGAAGTGTTAGATGAAGCTGTGAGAGAATATATTAAAAATGTATTATGTGAGGGAGAGTGGACATACACTAAGAAGTCTGGTCAGTATACTAATGATAATCCGGTATATCAGTTAAAGAAAGACGGGCAGAAAACAGATATAGTAATATATCTTGAGAAAAAAAGTAAAAATGAGTGGACAATTGCAGATGCGTCAGGACTTAGCTGTGAAGGAAAGACCTATGAGATAATAGTTCCAGAGAATTCAGAAGTGACAGTTGATGGTAATAAGCTAGGAAGTGAATATGTAACAGAAACTAAAGATGCAGAAGTACTAAGTAATGTTGCCAAACACATTAATATGCCTAAGACAACAACATATCATATAGAGAATGTATATAAAGAACATGAAATAAAAGCAACAGGTCCTGTGTATAACAGTGAATTGGAGCTTATAAGCAGCACAGATAATGTATATGAATTTGGATTTGAAGCTAATGGCAAGCTGATAGAGGAACAGGAAAGCCGTATAAAAGAAATTACAGAAATTTACGGTAAATATGTAGTTAATTATGAAAGCTTTGCAAAGCTTTCGCCATACATACTGCCTGGCTCATATGCATACTCATACCTGTCCAGAATATCAAGGACTAATATATGGTTAGAGGTAAGCAGGGAACCAGCATTTAGTGATATGAAAGTATATAATTACCAGTCATATACAAAAGATTGTTTTTCATGTGAAGTAAGTTTTGATTTACAAGTATCTTATAACAGTGGCAGTTTCAAAGATTACCCTACTCATATGGAGTATATATTCGTAAAAAGAAGCGGCAAGTGGTATATAGCGGATATGGTGATGTTGAAGTAGTATAGACAACGGTATTCCACCAGCTCGTAATAAATCGAGCGTAAGTCATATACAGACAATCAGGTGGAAATATGTATTGTCTGATACATACTTCCACCTGATGTAATTATTAAGAATATTCTATTTACTCACTATCCTTTGGCAGCGACTGCATATACTGGTGCATGGATTCTGCCACTATCTTGCTGTGTGCGACAGCTTCTACTACGGTTCTTGCACCGTTGACAACATCACCTGATGCGAATATACCCGGACGGCTTGTGTGACCAGTCTCGTCTGCGTCAAGAAGTCCCCTTGCAGTAGCTTTAAGACCAGTTGTTGTGTTGACAATACGGTTCTGAGGTCCCTGACTGATAGAGATGATAACACTGTCTGAGTGGTGAAGTGTATCAGTTCCTTCTACATCAGTGAAAGTTCCATCCTCATTCTCAATAATATCCCTGAATATAACACCGTCATCTTTAATCTCAACAGGGCGTTTGTTATATTCAAATGTGATTCCTTCAAGCTGTGCATAGCTGAATTCATATTTACTTGCAGCAACTTCCTTAGTGATAGAGAAACAGATGACATTGCGAGAGCCCTTTCTCTTAGCAGTTCTTGCAACGTCCATAGCAGCATTACCGGCACCGATAACAATAACAGTTTCGCCGAGATGGTAGCTGTCAGGGTTATTTAGGTAATTGATACCAAAGTGGACATTACCGAAAGTCTCTCCTTTAATATGAAGAGAGTTAGGCTTCCATACACCTGTACCTATAAATATAGACTTGTAGCCATCACGGAACAAATCATCAATTCCGATGGCACCACCGATAGTTGTATTCGGACGAATCTTAATGCCCTTCAAGGCAAGATGTCTGTATTCAATATCGTCAAGAACAGTCTTAGGAAGTCTGAATTCCGGAATACCGTATCTTAATACGCCGCCAATCTTGTCCTTTCCTTCAAATATAGTAACCTGATATCCGTATCTTGCCAGAATAATTGCAATAGTGATACCGGCAGGGCCTGAACCGATGATTGCGACTCTCATGCCGTTAGAAGGCTTAGGACCTTCGGTCATCTGGTTGGCATATGTACTTGAGATATAATTCTCAATAGTAGAAAAATGTACAGGAGCGCCCTTTCTTCCAAGTACACAGTGACCCTCACACTGGTTCTCATGATTGCAGATAAGACTGCATACGGTAGTAAGCGGGTTGTTCTCGAAAAGCATTTTACCAGCTTCGTTAAGCTTGTTCTCTTTAAGTAAACGGATTGCCACAGGAATGTTAGTACCAATAGGACATCCCTTCTGACACTGAGGCACTTTGCACTGTAAGCAGCGGTTGGCCTCGTCCATAACATGTAACGCCATAATATATCCCCCTTTAAAGATGTTGTATTGTGAATTGTGCGTTTGGTAGACCGGCTGTCCGGCACCTGTCTGTGGCGCGGGAACTCAGGTTTTCCTCGCTTAGCAGGAGTAAAAGCCGCTGTCTGCAGAGTCTATTACATCGCTCAAAAGCAAACGCGCTTCGCTTGAACGAGCTTTTGAGCACTGCACTTATGCAGACAGCGGCTTAACTCCTGCACAGCTCGTCACAATTCATTCCTGCACCACAGACAGGTGCCGGACAGCCGGATACACATGCGCAAATTAACTAACTTAATCATAGCATTTTTTAAGTTGGAATTAAAGGGGAAGTTTGACGAAAGCGTGGCTGAAAGGCGGGCTGTTTTATGGATTTTTTTGGCAAAATATAGTATGATATAATTTAATGAAATTGCATGCTGTCGGGGGCAGCAGGGAAGGAATTATTATGCCAGTTACAGAGTACTTAGAGCGCAATGCAAGAGAATATCCAGACGAGGTTGCATTGGTAGAACTCAATCCTGATGAGAAGGATACAAGAAGGATGACATGGAAGGAGTTCGGGCTTATTGAGCCTACAACTTATTCACCATACCGCAGAGAGATTACATGGAGTGTATTTAACGAGAAAGCGAACAGATTCGCCAACATGCTTATTGGCAGAGGAATCAAGAAGGGCGATAAGGTAGCTATTATTATGTATAACTGCCTTGAATGGCTTCCTATATATTTCGGAGTGTTAAAGACAGGTGCGATAGCAGTGCCTTTCAACTTCAGATATGATTCAGACGAAATCTATTACTGCGCAGAGCTTGCAGAAGTAGATGTTATTGTATTTGGACCACAGTTTATAGGACGAATTGAGGTAAATGCTGAGAGATTATCAAAGGGCAGACTTCTTATCTATGTTGGAGATAACTGTCCAAGCTTTGCAGAAAGCTACCGTGAACTTGTTGCTGACTGTTCAAGTAAAGCACCTGATGTAACTATAACAGAAGACGATTATGGTGCAATATATTTTTCATCAGGAACAACGGGATTTCCTAAGGCTATTCTTCATAAGCACAGAAGCCTTACACAGGCTGCCGAGATGGAGCAGAAGCACCATGGAACAGGAAGATATGACACATTTTTATGTATTCCGCCGCTTTACCATACAGGGGCGAAGTTCCACTGGATGGGAAGTCTTGTGGCAGGAAGCAAAGCAGTACTTCTTAAGGGAACTAAGCCGGAGACAATACTTAAGGCGGTATCAGATGAAGAATGTACAATAGTATGGCTGTTAGTGCCTTGGGCTCAGGATATATTAGATGCACTCGACAGAGGAGACATCAAGTTATCAGATTACAGACTTGACCAGTGGCGACTTATGCATATAGGTGCACAGCCGGTTCCACCTTCACTTATCAAGAGATGGAAGGAATACTTCCCTAAGCACCAGTACGATACCAACTACGGACTTTCAGAATCAACAGGTCCGGGCTGTGTACATCTTGGTGTTGAGAATATCAATAAAGTTGGTGCTATCGGAATTCCGGGTTACAGATGGGAATGTAAGATAGTTGATGAAGACGGTAATACAGTAAAACAGGGAGATGTCGGAGAACTCTGTGTTAAAGGACCGGGTGTTATGACATGTTATTACCGAAACGAGGAAGCTACTAAGGAAGTTCTTAAGGATGGCTGGTTATATACAGGTGATATGGCTATGCAGGATGAGGACGGCTTCTACTTCCTTGTAGACAGAAAGAAAGATGTTATCGTAAGCGGTGGAGAAAACATTTATCCGGTTCAGATAGAGGACTTCATCAGAAGATTTAATAAGGTTAAAGATGTAGCTGTTATTGGACTTCCAGACCACAGACTGGGTGAAAAGACAGCGGCTATCATAGAAGTTAAGGACGGAGTTACATGTACAAAGGAAGAGATAGAAGACTTCTGTATGGAGCTTCCAAGATACAAGCGTCCGAAAGAGATTATATTTGCAGATATTCCGCGTAATGCTACAGGAAAGATTGAGAAGCCGAAGCTTCGTAAGATGTACGGCGCAGACAGACTTGTAGAACAGGAAAATAAAGGCTGATAAGAATACATAGAATGGAGATTGTTATGAGAGAATTAATGCTGGGCAATAAGGCAGTTGCAAGAGGAATGTATGAAGCAGGCTGTAAGGTAATATCAAGTTATCCGGGAACACCAAGTACAGAGATAACAGAAGAAGCAGCAAAATATGATGAAATATACTGCGAGTGGGCGCCTAATGAAAAGGTTGCATTAGAGGCAGCACACGGAGCGACACTCGGTGGAGTAAGAGCAGCATGTGCAATGAAGCATGTTGGTTTAAATGTGGCAGCAGACCCGTTATTTACAATATCATATCAGGGACTTAACGCAGGACTTGTAATCTGTGTAGCAGATGACCCGGGAATGCACTCATCACAGAACGAACAGGATTCAAGACATTATGCATTTGCAGCCAAAGTACCTATGCTTGAGCCTGCAGATTCAGAAGAATCAAGACTTTTCGTTAAGGAAGCATATGAGATATCAGAAAAGTATAATACACCGGTATTTATCAAAATGTGTACAAGAGTTGCACATTCACAGAGTGTTGTATGTCCTGAGGAAAGAGTAGAGCCTGCACAGGTTCCTTATGTAAAAGACCCAACAAAGGTCATGATGACTAAGAATTCAAGAGATGCACATGTAAGAGTTGAGCAGAGAACACTTGACCTTATACAGTACGCAGAGACAAGTGGAATTAACAGAATTGAAGAGTGTGCAGAGGGAAGCCTTGTCAATGGCAAGAAGATTGGTGTAATCACATCTTCAACATCATACCAGTATACTAAGGAAGTATTTGGAGATAAGGTAAGCGTACTTAAGCTTGGCATGGTATATCCACTTCCAGAGAAGCTTATCAAAGATTTCGTACAGGGCAAGGACGAAATCTATGTAATAGAGGAACTTGACCCAATTATTGAGAACCACTGCAAGCAGTTAGGAATACAGGTTCATGGTAAGGATACATTTCCAATATGCGGAGAATTCTCACAGAATCTTATTAAGAAATGTATGGGAATGGAAGAACCAGAATTCACATCAATAGATGCACAGATTCCGGGCAGACCACCAGTTATGTGTGCCGGCTGTCCACACAGAGGAATATTCTACATTCTTCACAAGAAGAAGATTATGGTATACGGAGATATCGGATGTTATACATTGGGAGCAGTTGCACCACTTAATGCAATGGATCTTAATGTCTGCATGGGTGCGTCATGCTCAGGACTTCATGGCTTTAACAAGGCTATGGGAGAAGCTGGTGAGAGCAACAGCGTAGGTGTTATCGGAGATTCAACATTTATGCATTCAGGAATGACTGGAATTACAGACATATCTTACAACATGAGTAATTCAACAGTAATTATTCTTGATAACTCAATTACAGGTATGACAGGACATCAGCAGAATCCTACAACTGGTAAGAACTTAAGAGGAGAACCAGCAGGCAAGGTTGACCTTGAAGCATTATGCAGGGCTTTAGGCTTTAACAGAGTAAGAGTTGTTGACCCATACGACCTCGCAGCAGTTGAGACAGCAGTGACAGAGGAGCTTGCTGCCAAAGAACCGTCTATAATCATAAGCAGAAGACCATGCGTAATGATTAAGGGAACTGTACATAAGCCTGCAATAGCAATTAATCAGGATGCCTGCAAGGGCTGTAAGGCATGTATGCAGATTGGCTGTCCTGCTATATCATTTAAGGATAAGAAAGCACATATTGACCCAACATTATGTATCGGATGTGAAGTGTGCAAGCAGATGTGCAGATTCGATGCAATAGGAATGTAAGTATAGACAGGTAACTGAAGGGAGATTCAATATGACAAAGAATATTATGATAGTTGGTGTTGGCGGACAGGGAACACTTCTTGCCAGCAAGATGTTAGGATATGTATTATTAAAGCAGAGATATGATGTTAAGGTTTCAGAGGTACACGGAATGAGCCAGAGAGGCGGTTCAGTTGTAACTTATGTAAGATACGGCGAGAAAGTATATTCACCGGTAATCGATAAAGGTGAGGCTGATGTTATCATCTCATTTGAGCAGTTAGAGGCTGCAAGATGGGTTGAATTCTTAAAGAAGGACGGAGTCATCATCACCAATACACAGAAGATGGAGCCAATGCCTGTAATTACAGGGGCAGCAGAGTATCCGGAAGGACTTATCGAGCAGCTTACAGCAGCAGGTGCCAAGGTAGATGCGAAGGATTTCCTTGCACTCGCTGAGGAGGCTGGCTCTTCTAAGGCTGTTAATATAGCACTTATGGGAAGATTCTCAACATACTTCCCTGATATCACAGACGAGCAGTGGCAGGATGCTATAGAGAAAAATGTTCCTGCTAAATTCCTCGAGCTTAACAGGAAGGCATTTGAATTGGGAAGAAATGCTTAAGTAATACACACAGGGGGAAGTGGCTTGACTAGATTTACTATATGCGATGATGAGCCGGAGCATGGCAGATTAATAGGTAAATATATAAAGACTGAATATGCAAAGCATGTGCCAGAGACTGATACAGCAGAAGTTGTGGTATATCAGTCTCCACAAGAAATGCTTGATGAAGCGATAGAAGACACAGATATATTCATACTTGATATTGAGTGTGGAAAGTCGAGTGGATTAGATATTGCAAAGGAGATACGCAGATTAAATAAAAATGCAGGAATAGTATTCTGCACATCACATAGCAATTATGTGTATCAGGTATTCGGTCTTACTCCTATTGATTTTATAAGAAAGAATAATATTGAAAACGATATTGTACAGACAATGTATAATATTATGGATTTTCTCAGAGAAAAAAAGAAAATACTTGTAATTGAGAAAGGCGATATAATAAGACTTTCAGATATTGTGTCTGTGAATGTAATAAAACATGATCTTATATTCAAAAGTGAGAATGGTGAGAGAAAAATAAGAGCGAACCTAAGCACATATGAAGAGCAATTAAAACAGTTCGGTTTCATTAAGATATCACAGGGCGAGATGGTCAATAAGGATTATATAATGGAAAGAAAAAGAGATAACCTTATTATGAAGGATGGCACAGTCTATCACATAAGCAGAAGCAGAGTCGATGAGATAAGGAGAATGTTCATATGACAGATATAATATTCGAAAGCTTCATAAATCTGTTTCAGAGTGTAGTTGTGACAGTGTTCCTTATTATAAGTCTTGGCTGTAAGGATAAGTATAATAAGAAATGTGTCAGTGCAGCCGGGATATTAATTACATTCATATATCTTACTGTATCTAATCATATTGCATACTTTGAGAGTGTGGGAATATATGCATACATGGTATATTCACTGATATTCAGCTTTGTGATACTGAGCGGAAGTGTTATTGAGAAGATATTCTACAATGTCATGATGATATGTTGTCTGGCGGGAAGTGCACTATTAGGTGGTGGGTTGGTATCACTTGTTGTTAAGAAAGATTTTCTTAATGCACATAGATATGGTACTGCTGAAAGATATGTAGGAATTATATTGGTTCAGGTAATATTATCTGTTTTATTTGTTTTAATAATAAAATTAAAACAAATGTTAAAGGAAAAAGATAATCAATACATGCTTATAATGTCTTTGATACCAGCTATATCGGTAATAGTATGCTGCCTTATGGTATATCGATTAGATAAGAGCTATGAGATGAATGTAATATATACATTTATTGCCATGGCGGGCATTATAATAATTAATGTTATCAGTATATTACTGCTTATTATGGAACAGAAGGTATATGAACAGAAAACCCGTCAGCAGGTTATGCTTAGTGCATATCAGCAGAAGGAGAAAGATATTGAATCAATACTTGATATGCACAGACAGAATAGTAAGCAGAGACATGATTTTAAGAATGTAATATTACTTATAAAAGAACTGATACGGGATGAACAGTATAATAAAGCAACAGAGATGCTTGATAAATACAGTGAAGGTTATAAGAACAATAATCTTACAGAGATTGTAAGTGATAATATTGTGCTTAATTATCTGTTGAACAGAAAGATTAACCAGTGTCGCGAGGTTGGAATTGACATGGCATGTTATATACTGGGGAATATTGCAGGTGTTGATGATATGGACTTATATATACTTCTTGAGAATCTGTGTGATAATGCTATTGAAGCAGCAGGACAATGTGAGAAGCCATCAATTAAGCTCCAGATAGCAGAGGATAATGCCAGCATGTATATAGACATAGGTAATACCACAAGTGGTAATGTATTAAAGAACAATCCACACATGAATACAACCAAGAAGGATAAGAACATGCATGGTTTCGGAATTATGAATATCAGAGATATTATTGATAAATATAATGGAACTATCAACTATGAACAGCAGGGAGATAATTATCTGATGTGCAGATGCGCATTAGAAAAGGTTTGTCAATAGCTTTTTGATAATTAAAATTGTGCAGAATATGCCATATATTACCGAATATGCCAAACTACTTTTTTAAAAAATTAAATCAGCTATAATCAATGTATAAAGTGAAAGGAATTATGTATATGATTCATTCAGTTGCATTGGTTATAGCTGATTTTTTATTTTCTAAGGATGTTATTACAGAAGAAGAAAAAGAAGTGTGTGCATATGGTATGGAGTTGATAATATCAGGGATTATAAGCGTAGCATTGGTGATTATCATTGGATTGATAACAGGCAGCATATGGTATGCAGTTGTATACAACATAATGATGATTGTCATCAGATTGTATACAGGTGGATATCATGCAGACACACATGTGGGATGTAATGTATGTTACTGCGGAACATATATGATTTCGTTGCTGATGCTAAGAATCCAGATGTATGTAAGAGGAACCATCATCACATGGCTTATAGCTTTAGCTGGATATCTTATAATTGTTCTTAATGCTCCATTAGAGCATCATAACAAGAAGCTTACGATGGAACAGAAAGAAAAATATATGATTGTAAGTGCAGTGCTTGGAATAGCGTCTATGCTTATATCTTTTATATTGAATATTATAGGTGTGGTTATAAGATATGGTAAATACTCATTCTTATGCCGGATAAGCCTGTATATTAATACAATGCTTCTGATAATAGGACTGTTGCTACTATTGGGAGTTCGAAAGGAGGGTAGATTTCATGAAGAGGATTCTTAAAGGAATGGCAGAGACAGCTAAGAAAACAGCTAAGGCTTCTGTTAATTCTGCCTCGTTTTTTAGTATGCATCAGCCGAAAGAGCCTGATGTGTTAAAGAAGAAAGAGAAGAAGTAGGAGTGTATGTAATTACACAAGAGTAACTGAAGAATGTTGACATTAGATATGTCGACACAATATAATGGAGGTATATGATGAAAGAACAATTAATAAAAAAATTAGTTAAAAAGGGAGTTGGTGTATTAACTGCAATGGTAATGGTAGCAGGGTTTACTCTCCCGGTTTTTGCATCTAATACAGCTGAATCTTCTTTTTATGTTGAAGATTTTGGAACAGTAAAATGCAAGAATAGTATTTTATATGGCAATACGGCGGTAGCTCATATGTCAGTAGTCGGAGGAGCTTCTCTTGATATTAGAGCGCGAGCATATAGCGGAGATTTAGGTTGGTATTCATTTTCTAATTATAGTGATTGGGCAGATGAGTTAACGGCACGTAAATATGTAACATATGGTGTTACAGGTGTGTGGGCTCATTATTCTATTGATGATGGATATGTAAGTGGTTCAGGAACACTTGAATTGTAGAGGTTGGAAGATAATAAGAGTAATTTCTGAATCATATGTTGAGGCAGAAATTATTCTTATTTGATATAGTGGGGGAATGTATGAGAAAAAAGATATATTCAAATTTGGTAATTATATTGTTCTGTCTGTTGAACTTAAGTGGTTGTGGAACAAAGAAAAAAGTAAATGTAAATAATGTTGATAAATATAATGTTCATTTAATTGAGCAATATGATTCAGATACACAACCATATTGGAATACATTTTATCATAATGCCGCTTGTGGCAATGAAGGATATTATTATGGCAGTTTTGGCTTTCTGTATTTTTATGATATGGGAACACATGAGTCATATCCTGTTTGCTCTAAAGCAAATTGTCAGCATAAGGAACATACAGGGTGTGAAGCTGATTTTTGTAGTGAAGATGCAGATATTAAATGGGTTGATTTAAATATATATTATTATAAAGACAATTTGTATGTGATATCTGATGACGGAGATATAGTAAGAGTGTCAACGGATGGGCATAAAAAAGAAATTGTTGTAAAAAATGTTTTTCAGCCAACGGATCTTGTGGGACAGTGTTTAACATTTTCTGGGAACTATGTATATGCGTATAATATGAATGAACATTTTGTAACAGAAGGAGTATATACTGAAAAAATAACCAGATGCAATTTAACAGACGGCAGTAAGGATGTTATATATGAATACAAAGGGGAAAAATCAGCAATATGTGCTCTTAAATCATATGGAAACCAATTGTTTTTTGTAATACAGGTATATGAAAAGGTAGAAAATGATGATGCAGAGTTATGGACTAGAAATTCAAAAGGACTATATGGGTATAATGAAGACAGTGGAGAGATTGGAAAGATTCTGGATGGAAATATAGTTGATTATACAGTTAATGTTAATGATAATTGCATATATTATTTTGTTAAAAACGATGGAATATATAAATATAATATAGAGTCAGAGGAAGACATTAAGATTATTGATAGCAAAGAGTATGCAATTAGTTATGGAAATATTTCAAGTGATGAACAATATATATATATTGATAATTCGTGGGCATCAGGTAAGACACAGGGAGAAATTTATGTATTTAACAAAGAGGGATGTAATGTTAATGTAATTTCAAGAAAGGGTTGTCATGGCTGGGCATTATTTGGAGATGAACAGTATATGATTGATATATATGGTGATGACGATGGAAAAGAAAAAATACAGTATATTGAAAAAAAGAAAGCTGTTGATGAGTGGGAGTGGATTCGTTAGGAGTGTTATAGCAGTCATTTTCTGTATAACATTAATATTACAAGGTTGTGGCTATAAGGATAATGGCAATAATGAAAATGAAAGCGAAATAAAAAAGTTATTCAACTCATCAATAGATAAAGATTATAATAATAATGTTGAATATGGTACTAAAATTGGAACATTTACCGAAAAGGGGATTAACAAATATATAAATAATTATGACGAACAATATGATTATGTATGTTATAAGGAGTATCTGGGAAAATGGATTAAAGATGATGAAATACAGTCTATAAAATATACGCTAAGAAATTGTGTTGGGGGAATATATATTTCAGAAGAAGATGAAAGCAATTCTAACAATTTTAAGGTCGATAAAAATTTTGCTACAAAAGAAGACATGATTAATAATAATAATAAAAGTTTGACAGTTGATAGTGAATCTCAGACTTCTGTATATTTAAAACTATATAGTTATAAGGAAGTGAATGCTGACGATACAGATAATGATAGTATTAAGGAATGTTTAAAATATATGAGAATATCAATTGAGATTACATACAATGATGGTTCATATAAGAAAATGGAACTGGTACCACAATATAAATTATCGTATGGAGCAAGTCCTTCTAATTTTGAATTAGTTCAGATTATAGAAAGGTAAAAAACTGTTTATGTATGAAATTAAACGGATATTTAGTAAAAATATAATAGTGCTATGTATTGTTGCTATTATATTAAATATAATCGTATATACAGGTATGCAGTTAAATGGTATGACACTTGGGGAATTTCGAAAGAGGGAAATATTATCGGAAGAAACAGATGACATACAGATAAAAAAACAGACGGCTTATATAAAGGGATATAATAAGTATATTGCAGATGTTATTGATAATTCAGAAGAAATGAAAAACAGAAAGATATTTTCTTCAAAAACACGATATTCATATAATAACATTATTGTTACGCAAAGAGAGTATGAGAAAATGAGAGGAATCACCCTTGCTCAGGAAAATAATAAAAGTCTCGAAAGCTATCTTGAATATGAAAACACATCAATAGTGGTTATGCTGTTGCTTATTATTATAATATTTAATATGTTCAGAGAACGAAATAATAGCATGTGGATACAAGTATATTCTTCAAAAAATGGTCGTACTAGGCTGATGCTAAGAAGAATAGGAACAATATTTGTGGGTACATTTATTTTGAATTTTGTGGCAAACATTAGCGTATTTGTAACATCGGTAATTTTGTATGGTAAGAATGCCAATATGAATAGTTATATCCAGAATCTTATGATGTTTAAAGATTTTACATATCCAATTAGTAAGTTTCAATATGTAACATTATTGTATATATGTCAGATTTTTGTGTGCTTTACATTATCACTTCTTGTGTTTTCTTTATTTGCTTATACAAGAAAAAGAGTTACGGCATCATTAATTATTGGCTTAATCTGTAGTGTAGAATGGCTGATATATAACACATCTTCAAAGGGAACAGTAATAAATCAGTTAAAAGCATATAATATTTTAAACATAATTGCATGTAATAGTATATTGTCCAGACATAATACACTCTCTATATTTGGAATAGTCGAAAAGGATATATATATTATAGGCATAATTACGGCATGTCTGCTACTTGTTGCGATATTGCTTGTGGTAATGAGTGGTCAAATAATGAGACCTGTAAAAAAATGTACACATGCTAATTATATTATTGAAAATGTTTCGAAATTCAGACAGAAAATAATGAATAAAGAAACCAGATTTTTATTAGAAATTCATAAGACTTTTTTTACTGGGAAAGGATATATTGTGTGTCTTGTGATATTTATATCTGTTTTTTTTGTTATACAGATATCTGGAAAACAATATTCAAGTCTTGAAAAGGAGCATGACAGATTATACGAAGAATATGGTGGGAAAGAATATGGACAGATAATATCTATAGTACAGGAAAAAGAAAAAAATGTAGAACAAGCATTAATGTATTTAAATGAAGTCAAAGATCAAGAAGACAAAAATACAAAGAATTACGAAATGGAATTATCATATGCTATGGAAAACTATGAATTTCAGAAACAGATTCTTCAGTCTTATGATGAATTTGTAAATAAAAAAATATATCTTGAAAATATAGAGACTTATGGGAAAAAAGGATATATGTTATCAGATAGAGGTTATGAATATATGTTTTCAAGTAAGAGTTTATTTGAGAGATTAACAATAGCGGTAATATTGGTTACAGGGATAGTAATGATTGTTAATGCGGGACAATATGTTGATGAAAAATCAGCTATGAATAAACTCATAAATTCTTCATATATGGGTCGAAAAAAACATAACAAGATGAGAATAGGAGCTTGGTATGTTATAGGAATAACTACTATATGTGTAGCTTTTATAATACATTATTGCTGTTTCAAAAGTAAATATGGCACACCGTATTTAGAAGCACCTTTATGTAGTCTTACTTATATGGGATGGTGTACAGACAAGATATCAATAGGACAAGGTATCATTATATCTTATATATTATATGGCACATGTATACTGCTTATAAGTACAGTCGTTTGCGGAGTTGTAAGATATAGATTAATGCTAAGAGCCAAATAATCATTTAGCTATGACGAGGGGATTGCGAAGATGACGGACAGGAGAATTACTATCAGTGACGGAAAGATTGTTGGGGATAATTAAAACTTTTTAGACACATTTTTCGTATATGTTATTGTTGGGGTAGTGTCAAATAGCATATGAAACCAGTGCATAAGTTGGTGAAAAGCCTATCAATGTTGCTAAATGAGATGAAATAGTAGGTCTTTTGAGAAGAAATTTTGATGGGAATTAAGGCAGCTAAAGAAAATTGCCTACTAAATTTATGATTTACGTAAGAATAGTAGTTTACCGGGTAACTTTGGAAAGCGGTAAGAGTACCCCCGCTTAGGGTAATAGGCTGTGTGGTGAAATTACAGGATAATTAATCAAAATAATGCATTTTAAGCAGTATTTATGTTATTTCGTTCAATATGTTTTTTAATAGATAATTAAAAGTACTATAATTATAATCATAAATTGGGGGATAAATTATGAATAGTTCAGGCAGGAAAGCAAAATTAATAGTACTAGCAGGAATGATGGTATTCTCTCTGCCGGCATGTGGGAAGAAAGATAATACGGTGGACGAGACACTTATTGATCCTGATTATATTGTACAGGAGTATGAAACTTCAACAACAGATGAAGGTTATACGATAATTAATGGATTCTACAGAATTAAGAGTAAAGTAGTTGATGCTAAAGACCTTATTCTGTATATTCCATATGTAGAAGATAAACAGGCGGGGGTTTCTTATCTTGAAGAAAGGTATTTGGAATCAACGACAAGAAACTGGAGGGAAATAGAAATAAGAAATACACCAGATGGTGCAACATTTGATAAGCAGACAAGCAGTAAGTGCGAGGCAGCATATGAACAGGCATGCATTGTACCTGATTTTGCATTAGCGTACTATAATCCTAACGACACAATTCCTAACTGGTATCTGTCTGACCAATCAGAGTATGTGTTTGTATATAGTGAAGAAAAAGCAGGAGATGGAAAATCAACATCTGATACGATGGTGTGTCTTGATGTTGGAGCAATATCAGTGGCAATGTATGAAGATTTTTATGATGATATCCCTAAGATGAATATATCGGTATATGGAGTCCCAAAGACTTTATTTAAGAAAAAATTTGGAAAAACATTTGGCTCAAAAGAGTTTTTAAAATATAAGGACACGCTTAAGAAAAACGATTATAAAGATTGCGATTTACTTTGTTCAAAGGATATAACGGCAACAGGTGTATATTATGTTGATTATGCCGAACTTAATAAAAAGGGAGATTACATTAATTATATAATGGAATATAAATTTTCAGATGCAGGGGAAAAGGTATATCTGAAGGCATGTGCGGCAGGCGGGTATAAGATAAACAATGAGAAGGTATATTCAGAATGGAAGAAGGCGCATGCGGAGCAGATGATTAATAATTAGGCAGACAGCTCAGTAGAAAGGAGGGGAAGTCTATGAACAGAATAGGTAAGAAAATAGCATGGATGTCATTATCAGGAATGATGATTTTCTCACTACCATCTTGTGGTAAGAAAGATAATGCAGCAGACGAGACACTTATTGATCCTGATTATATTGTACAGGAGTATGAAACTACAACAACAGATGAAGGTTATACGATAATTAATGGATTCTACAGAATTAAGAGTAACAATGGTGATAAGGATACTATTCTGTATATCCCATATATAGAAAATAAGCAACAAGGTGTTTCTTATCTGGAGGAACTTCATATAAAATCGTCGACAGAAAGGCGGATTGACCTTGAAGCGGGTAATACACCAGATGGCGCATTATATAATAAGCAGACAAGCAGTGATTGTGGAGCACCATATGTAGAAGCCTGTATTGTACCTGATTTTGCATTACCTTACTATAATTCGAATGATACAATTCCCAACTGGTATCTGTCGGATAGTGCAGGGTATGCGTTTACATATAGAGTAGAAAAAACTGGAGATGTAAAATCTACATCAGATACGATGGTGAGTCTGGACATTGGAGCAATATCAGTGGCAATGTATGAAGATTTTTATGATGATATCCCTAAGATGAATATATCGGTATATGGAGTCCCAAAGACTTTATTTAAGAAAAAATTTGGAAAAACATTTGGCTCAAAAGAGTTTTTAAAATATAAGGACACGCTTAAGAAAAACGATTATAAAGATTGCGATTTACTTTGTTCAAAGGATATAACGGCAACAGGTGTATATTATGTTGATTATGCCGAACTTAATAAAAAGGGAGATTACATTAATTATATAATGGAATATAAATTTTCAGATGCAGGGGAAAAGGTATATCTGAAGGCATGTGCGGCAGGCGGGTATAAGATAAACAATGAGAAGGTATATTCAGAATGGAAGAAGGCGCATGCGGAGCAGATGATTAATAATTAGGCAGACAGCTCAGTATACAGGGGGGAAGATATGAGATGGTATAATAAACTAAGGCTGGTTTTCAGGATATATTCAAGAAGAATGTTTGTGACCCTGCTTTTATTTGGCATGTGTTTTGTATCATTTTTTATGATAGACAGGGTGTTTACCGGATATATTGGAAGCAGATATGCGATAAGGCAGACAGAGAAAGAATTCGGTGTTAATACGGCTGATGCGGGATATGTTCATTTTGTAACCAGGGATATTAAACAGGACATATCAGATAAGGTGCATGAATATATGAGTACACTGTCGGAAGTAGTACGGAGTGGATATATTCTTAGTGAAACTCTCTTTGAAGAGGAAGATGAACCTATACAGGTAAATATAATAGATAAGGATATAGCTGCAATAGGAAATCTTATGCTCAGTGAAGAGGATAAGAAGATATTAGAGAACCTTGGAGAAGATGAGCGGATTGTATTTGCAGGATATAATTACAGAAAGCAGTATCATGCCGGTGATATGATTAGCTGTTATGTGGACGATGATATTGGGAAGATTAAGATAGGCGGTATCCTTAAAAAGGGTGCAGGATGGATACACGAAGACAGACTGTTTAAAGGTTCATATGGTAAATGGGATAATTACACGCTTGATGATTCCATGATTGTGATAGCGGGAAGTCTGAGAAAAGAATTAGAAGGTGTCAGCAGCGGGTATGCACATTCTATTTATTTTCAGTGTGAGTCCGGCACATTTGATGAAGTGACAGATAAGATTAAGAAGTTCTGTTATGACGAGGGTATAACTGTCAATATAAGTAACTATAAGGATGAGATTGATAAAGAAAAAGAAGATTCCAGCATTGTGGACGATACTGTTTTCATAGCAGCAATTATGATAACGGTTCTTGCAGCAGTATCAATTGCAGCGTCTAACATTGTGTATTGTCTTATGAGAAGAAAACATTATGGAATTATGCTTGCAAATGGTATGTGCAAGGCGGATATTATATGGCTTATAGCCATGCAGAATGCAATTGTCATGGTTCTTGCGGCTGTGGCAGCATGGATTGTACGGCTGAGGGCTGAATTTGAGACACTGTTTCCGAAAAAGGTATTAGAGGAAACAGGAAGACTGTATGAGGGGGCATATGTGGCACATATGCATTATATGCCGGTAATTCTGATAATATCAGTAATGATACTTCTTGTGATATCATGTGTGATACCTGCGGTAATGATTGGCAGGACTTCACTGGCGGATATGGTTTCGGGAAGGAGTGAAGGCTGATGGGAAAGATAAAAGCATTATTACGGAGTGTATTCAGGTACAGGCTGATATCAGCATTTTTTATAATAAGCCAGCTCGTTATGTTCTATGCCGTGTTCGGTGTGCTTTCAATATATAATAAGGCATATGCAAAGGAAACGGACAGGCTGCAGTCCATGTATAAGAACAGAATACAGTTAGATGTTACTGTCGGAAATAGTCAGGATATGTTTAATTATATAAGCAATGGAGTGGAAGACGGCAATATGATACTCGGCGGAAAGCTGTCACTTTCATATGCACAGATAAGTGCTAATACGAAATGCGAGGTTATTCTTAAGAGTAATGAGGAGCTTCCATATAAGATGGTAAGCGGACGGCTCCCGGGAAGCGAGCCGGGGGACAGCGGCAAAAGGCTTATTGCCGTTGGAAGATATAAGTATAAAGACGCATACGAAATGGACGGAAAGAAGTATGTGACTTTAGAGAATGAAGAATATGAGATATGCGGTGTTATAGGAAGCAGTACATCAGATTATTATGATTACAAGATGGTTCTTAATATAGATTGTCTCGGAACTAATGTAATGAATGAAATATGCAGAAAAGACAGCTATACGATTGAGCTGTCAAGTAACACCAGAAGTCTTGATAATTCTTATTCTGCGGTATTCGGTAATATAAGGAGTGTGGACGCAAAATCACAGATAAATGCCAAGAAGCTTAACTCAAAGGGTGAGTCAGATGTGGTTAAGGCGCTTCAGGGCGAGAATATGAAGATAAATGTGATGGTATATGTATTCTGCATATTTAACTGCCTGCTGATGTCACAGTTCTGGCTGATTCAGAGAAGCAGGGAGATTGCTGTAAAGAAGATATACGGAATGAGTGATTCAAGAATAATCGGTGCAATGGCATGTAATATTCTGGCTTTAAGCGTAACGGCTCTTATTATATTTGCAGTAAGTGCAGTTATTATAAATGTGGTGACTTCGGGGGCTGGTATAATAACCGTTAATCTTACAACATTGTTGACGACAATAGCAGCTATTGCGGTAACGATTATTCTTTCAATGGCATATCCGGTTATAAAGATACTGCATTATGATTCTGTAGAGGTTCTTGGAAGTGATGATTAATGGGAGATTATTAAATGATAAGATTAGAAAATATTACAAAGATATACAATGAAAAGGTTGATGATACGAAGGCACTTGATGATGTAAGCCTTAAGATAGAGGACGGCGAATTCATTTCGGTTATGGGAGCGTCAGGAAGTGGAAAGAGTACGCTTCTTAAGATTATCGGCTGCATGGACAGCCCGACATCAGGGAAGTATTATCTTGATGATACTGAGGTTACAGCGGCAAGCCGTTCACAGGTACATAAGCTGCGTAAGGAAAAGATCGGGTATGTGTTCCAGCATTTTGCACTGATGGATTATTATACTGCGTATGAGAATATAGAGCTTCCGCTGCTTGCAGCTAATGTAAAGCGAAAGGACAGGAAAAGGATTATATTAAAGCAGATGGAACATCTTGGAATATTATCGGAAAGAAATAAGCTGCCGGGAAAGATGTCGGGAGGACAGCAGCAGAGAGTTGCAATAGCAAGGGCGTTGGTGACTAATGCAGATATCATACTTGCCGATGAACCGACAGGAGCACTTGACCAGAAGACAGGACATGAGGTGTTAGAGCTTCTTAAGGAGATTAATAAGTCTGGAAAGACTGTCATTATAGTAACCCATGATGAAGGGATTGCTAAGATGACGGATAGGATTATTACTATCAGTGATGGCAGGATTGTTGGGGATAGTAAAGAATAATGTGGCATGAATAATGTGGGGCGTGTTTGGATAAGGAGGTTAATATGGATAAAGAAAAATCAAAAAAGAAAAAAGTAACTATAATAGTAATAGTAGTTCTTTGTGTTGCCGCAGTAATAGGCTTTGTAATAACAAAGATAGTAACAACGCCTAAAGTAGAGATAGACTATGGAACTTCAGATATCTATACACAAAAAGATATGGATGAAGCTATTAAGGTAATAAAAAGAAAGATTAGGCATATGAAAGGATTTGAGCTTCATAAAGTCTATTATGCAGGTGATAAATCCAGTAATTCAGATAGTGTTTTGAAATGGATAAATGAATTAGCCAAAAGAGATGGCTGGACAGATGATTTTACTGAGGTTATATATTTCAAAAGTGATTTTCATACGTCAAAGAAAGAGAAAGATGTGGAAAATACCGGCTTTGATGTAGATGATGAGGAAACAGGTTATGGCTGGTATCTTGCTCGAACTGAAGGCGGTAAGTGGAGAATAATATCGAGTGGATATTAGGATTGTTGGTGATAGTAAAGAAAAATAATGCATTTCATGCCGCTTTTTCATCATTTCGTGACATCTATCTAGGATAAAATATAAAAAAAGCTATAATTAATGTAACAGAGATTGTGAGAATCTGAGAATCGAGTTGCATTGGATATAGCTTTTTTATAATTAAATTAGTAATTGTTGTGCGGAATGAAACTTATTTTCCAACTTTTTTTTAACAGGATTCGTATATATGTTCAGGGAAGGTAATTGCAATCGTGTTTATTAAAGGAGGGGCTTATGAGAAAGGTATTATTAACAACAGTATTATTGGGAGTTATGTTTACAGTGAGTGCATGTTCAGGAAACAAAGATGTTGTATCAGATGAAAGTTCTGAATTGCTTGCAAAACCAGAGGTTACACAGGAAGAAACCAAAGAAGGCGAAAGTTTTAATGATAATTCAGAAACAGATGAGACGGGAAAATATGAGAAAATCCAGTATGGAATATATGAATTATATTTTCCAATAATAAAAGAAAGTGACAAAATACGAGGCGTGGAGTATCTGTATGACGCGTATTTTGCGGAAAATGTAAATGTACATAAATCTATAAATCGTCCAGAAGGAACTTCTTCAGTAGAAGGTAATACGCAATTAAGCTGTTGTGCAGCAGCGCTTCCAGAATTTGCGGTTGATTCGGAAGAAAAGCAAATTACAAGAGATGAAATGGCTGAATCAAAGAATGAATTGATTAAGACGAGAGTGGCAAGTGCATATAGAGAATCAGATGAAGAAACAAATGTAAGTTATGAAAGAGATGAAGAAGCTGATAGAAATAAAAAAATGAAGCATGAGTTCAAACATGTAGATGTACAGGCAGTGTCATTTGCTTTATATGAGAGCTTTTATGAAACAATACCTAATCTTACAGTAAATGTTTATGGAATGAGTTATTCAACATGGAATAAATACATGCCAGAAGACGATGTATATTCTATTAATGATACTAAAGCCATGATGTCAGCACTGGCTGAAAATAATTATTCAGACTGTGATAAACTTGCCAGCAGGAAAATTGATAAGAGCGGTGTATATTATATGGATTACAGTGAGTATAACAAGGATAACAGATATAAACAGTTATTCATAGTGGCAGAATTTGATGAAATGCCGGTTGATTATGCAGTGGCTATCAATGATGACATGAATTATAACATAAGTAATCCACAAGATTATGCTAAGTGGAAAGAGAATAATAAGGATAAGTTTATAGAATAGAAGATGGGGATTGAGACAAAGGGGCGGATACTAATTGTGTATATGTATTGATAGTGTCAGATAGAACATGAAATCAGCTATAATTAAATGTATAAAGTAAAATAAATTGTGTGTATAATGTCGTATTAAAAAGTTTGGAGGGAACACATGAGAAGGGGATTATTAACAGCAACATTATTGGGAGTTATGCTTACATTCAGTGCATGTTCTGGAAACAAAGATGTTGTATCGGATGAAAGCTCCGAACTGCTTGCTAAACCGGATGTTACACAGGCATCAGCTAAGGGATTAGAAAGCGGAAGTGCAGATTCTGACAGTGCTTCTGCGGGGAAATTTAAGAAAATCCAGTTTGGGGATTTGGAATTGTATCTTCCTGATATTGCAGAAGCTCATAAAAAAAGAGGCGTTAAATATGTAGATGATGCCTACTCTTTAGATATGGATCTATATGAAATCCATAAAAAGATTAATAAGCCCGATGGCATGAAAATAAAGAATGCAGACGGATTTGGTATTGGTATGCCATATCGTGAATATAGTGAAGAATTGCAAAAGCAAGTAGAGGAATTTAATTGTACAGTAACAGAGGTGTTTTCTGATCCAGAAACAATCGAAGATGGAAATCGGGACGGAGGAAACGATGCAATATTACTACATGAGATTTCTGCAATTGATGTGCTGGCAATATCATTTGCAATATACGAGGACTTTTTTGACAGTGTTCCGGATATTAAGCTGAGTATATATGGCATACCACATGAGGTGTGGAATAAGTATCTTTCAGCGGATGACAGATATTCAAGGGATCAGAATACTAAAATGCTTGAAGCTTTTAGAAGCAACGGCTATTCAGAGTGTGACCTGATAGCGGACAGGGAAATAAAGACTACAGATGTATACTATATGGATTATGCCGGGTTTAATAAGGATAACAGATATAAACAGTTTCTTATGGTCCTTGAGATGGAAGATATTCCATGTGAGTATTCATTTTATATAAGTGAAGGAATGGGATATGTAATGGATGAAGGCGGGGAGTCTGCATATGCCGCATGGAAGGAAGCCAATAAGGCTAAGTTCATAGAATAGTAGATGGGATTGAGACAAAGGGGGCGGATACAATAGATGAAACTGGTTAATAAATTAATTATTATATACAGGGAGTATATAAAGAGAGCATTTGTAACGATAATGCTTATGTTCATATGTGTGATATCGTTCTATATGACAGACAGGACATGGAATACATATATGAAGAACAGATGTGAGACCGAAATAAAACGAAAGGCTTACAGTATAAGTCCCTATAATATTAATAAGATTAAATTTTCTACAAGAAGTGTTCATGCTGAGCAGAGTGACATGCTAGAAGGACTTGCTTCAATAGAAGAAATATCAGCATATGGACTGATTATAAAAAATGATGTGCAGTTTGATAATGGTTATGTAAATGTTGTAATAAGTGATTCTGATATAGCTGACATGTGTAATACAGGAGTAAGCAGGGCAGATATTGAACAGAAGCAGGCAGAGTGGGAAGGATATGACCTTGTGTGGATTGGAAGTTCATATAAGGGAGTCTATGAGATAGGACAGAGATGCCAGACAATGGCATCAGAATGTGTAGTTGTGGGATTTCTTAAGGACGACGCACAATGGCTTGTTAATGAGACAATAACACTTGAGAAACCGGATCTGTCGGAGAGTGGACTTGTGGTAACAAAGGATACATCTAAGTATGACTGGGGAGAGAGTCTGGAATACACGACACCTGTCTATTATGTCGCAGATTATAAAGACAATGATGTAATAAAGAGTAAGCTTATGGATTATCAGGCTGAGAAAGGGATAAGGGCATCTATTATTAATGAAGGAGAGCAGCTTGATAAGGATGTTAAAGACGATTCAATAACTAATGACAAGACATTTATAGCATCGGTGCTTCTGTATGTTATAGCAATAGTTGCGATATCAGCAGTTACGATTATTGAGTGTCTTATTAACAGAAGAGATTATGCAATATTCATAATTAATGGAATCAGCAGAAAAGCTGTCTATTCGATGATACTGATTAAGAATCTGATACTGATTATAGTATCTGCACTTGCTGCATGGCTGTACTGTCAGTGGGAGACATTCGGAAAGATAATAGTACAGACAGCAGGTGAGTATGGGAATGAATTAAATTATACAGCAAAGATAATGGCACACTGCATATATGTTCCTATTATTATTGCAGCAGAGGCTGTGATTATGACAGTCATATCGTGCATAGTACCTGTTGTGTATCTGCATGGAAAAGGTCTTATCGACCTTATGAAGAAATGAGGTGGCGTGAGGTATGAATATAATAAAGAGAATCATACAGAATGTATTCAGATACAGACTTACAGCATGCTTTTTCATAATAGGACAGCTTATAATGTACGTTACGATATTCGGGGCACTGGGAATATATAACAAGGCATACCAGAAGGAAGCGGACAGGCTTGCTGCACTGTATAAGAACCGTATAGAGATGTCAGTTGTATCATTGAATAAATCGGACATTTTATCGGCATGTACGGACGGAGTTACAGAAGGCAATATAAGGGCAAAGAAGGTAGGATTATATTATACGGAAAGAAAATCTTCCACTGTTGCACCGGAGATTATACTGGCAGTGAACGAAGAACTGCCATATGTGATGGAGAGTGGAAGGATTCCCGGAACATCAGAAGAAGATTATGGAAAGAGACTCGTAGCTCTCGGAAGGTCACAGTACAGATATGCGTATGAAGAAAACGGAAAGCATTATGTAACATTTGAGAATGAAACATATGAGGTTACAGGTATAATCGGCAATGAAGGCTCTGATTATTCTGACAACATGATTGTGTTCGATAACAGATGTCTTGGAGATAATGTAAGAAAATCTGTCAATGAGCTGAAGGAATACACAATTATGATTGATAGTAATACAACTGAACTTAATGATACATATGAAAAGGTATATAACAATGTATACGGAGCGGATATTAATTGTGCAATTGAGAGCCGTTCAGTATCAGGAAACGGACAGAGTACAGTTGAAAAAACTCTCCAGAAAGAGAATATCAAGATAAATAAAGTCGTGTATATTTTCTGTATTCTTAACTGTATGCTTATGTCTGAATTCTGGATTATAGAAAGAAATAAGGAATTTGCAATAAAGAGGACTTATGGCTTCGGGCAGTTAAGATTAATCGGAGGAATTGCAAGGGATATTCTTATACTTGGTGTGGCATCGCTTGTCATATATGTTCTGGTTCATCTGTTTGCAGTGGGAGTTCTTGGAATAAAGCTGTATACGATAAGCTGGAACTTAAGGCTTATAGCGTCTGTACTGTTTATTAACCTTACGGCTCTTGTGTGTACAATAATTGTTCCTGTATACAGGATAATGAAGATGAACCCGGCTGTTACATTGGAGGATATGGAATGATAAGATTAGAGAATATTACAAAGATATACAATGAAAAGGTTGATGATACTAAGGCGCTTGATGATGTAAGTCTTAAGATAGAGGACGGAGAATTCGTTGCAGTCATGGGAGCGTCAGGAAGCGGAAAGAGTACGCTTCTTAAGATTATCGGCTGCATGGATACACCTACAGCAGGAAAGTATTTCCTTGATAATACCGAGGTGACAGTGGCAAGCCGTTCACAGGTACATAAGCTGCGTAAGGAAAAGATCGGGTATGTGTTCCAGCATTTTGCACTGATGGATTATTATACGGCATATGAGAATATAGAGCTTCCGCTTCTTGCAGCCAATGTTAAGCGCAAGGAAAGAAAGAGAATTATATTAAAACAGATGGAACATCTTGGAATATTATCGGAAAGAAACAAGCTTCCGGGAAAGATGTCAGGCGGACAGCAGCAGAGAGTTGCGATAGCAAGAGCATTGGTTACTAATGCAGATATCATACTTGCCGATGAACCGACAGGAGCGCTTGACCAGAAGACAGGACATGAGGTGTTAGAGCTTCTTAAGGAAATCAACAAGTCGGGAAAGACTGTCATTATAGTAACCCACGATGAGGGGATTGCTAAGATGACGAACAGGATAATTACTATAAGCGATGGAAAGATTGTTGGGGATAATTAAAACTTTTTAGGCACATTTTTCGTATATGTTATTGTTGGGGCAGTGTCAAATAGCATATGAAACCAGTGCATAATTTGGTGAAAAGCCTACTAATGTTGCTCAATGTTATGAAATAGTAGGTCTTTTGAGAAGAAATTTTGATGGGAATTAAGGCAGCTAAAGAAAATTGCCTACTAAAGTTGTGATTTATGCGAGAATAGTAGGTTTTTTGGCTGACAAGATGCGACTAATAGTACAGACGTATCAGAAAAAGACCTACCAGATTGTGGAAATTGGTGAAATAGTAGGTTTATCGGGTAACTTTGGAAAGCGGTAAGAGTACCCACCGCTTAGGGTAATAGGCTGTGTGGTGAGATGACAGGATAATTAATCAAAATAATGCATTTTAAGCAGTATTTATGTTATTTCGTTCAATATGTTTTTTAATATATAATTAAAAGTACTATAATTATGATCATAAATTGGGGGAGGTGCTTTTTATGTCAAAAAAGAAATTATTTATGATAATTATTGTGGCTGTAATCTGTGTGGCTGCATTATCCGTTGCTTTGGTAATGGTGAGGGGAAAGAAGGAAAAGTCAATAAACTTAGGCAAGAGCAGCGAAGAAACAGATGAACAGAGCTATTGGAATCCGGATATTCACGGAATTGCCAAATCAGAGGATGGTTATTATTATCTCACATATGATATTGATGGAACTACTTTGAGATATTTTGATGATACTGCAAAGAAGTCTATAGCTGTATGTGCAAAGCCTGATTGTACACATGACAGCTCTGATTGTAATGCATTTTATTCAATGGATTATCTTTCGACACCTGTCTATTATTATAAAGGATACATATATATGGTAAGAGTTGATGCAGGTATGGCGAAGGTTGTAAGAATACAGAAAGATGGAAGCAAGAGGGAAGATGTGGCAGAATTGTTTGCTAATGATGGTGTTACATCAATATCAATGGTTTTTCATGGTGACTGCATATATGCTTATGATCATCTGGGACATACAGCAAGTGATGAAGTCGGAAAAGAAGTTATTAAAAAGATAGATTTAAAGACTGGACAATCAGAAGAAGCATTTTCATATGAAGGCAAAAATGCTGCTATATCAGGAGCAAGAAGTTTTGGGGATAAATTATTTTTTAAGATATTCACTTATTCGTTAGACAGAGATAAACATGAGATTAATGAATCATTTCTGCTGTATTGTTATGATTATAATACAGGAGAGGCAAGTATGATTTCAGATAAGAATATATCGGATTATTATGTAGATGAAGATAATGGGATATTGTTCTATTTTGTAATTGGAAAAGGTCTGTATTCAAGAAAACTTAACGATACAGAGTCAACATTGCTGTATAAAGTAGATGAAACAATAGTACGTGCCACAATGTCATATGATGGAAATTATCTATACATGTCTAATGGTGGGGCTGGAAGTGCGACTGATTACAGCAGGAAGATAGAAAGAAAAATATTCGTTCTGAAAACTGATGGAACGGTTGTTAATACAATTGCACTCGACAAGAATTCAGGAACAGCATATTTTGGAGATGACAGATATATGTTTTTTGCAAAAACGGGAGGAGAACTTGTATATATAGATAAAAAGGATATTCTGGGAAATTATGAGTTTAAAAAGGCGGAAGTTAATTAATATACTCTAAATTTATTGATGAAAGGAAAGAATTTATTATTTGTGGAGAGGCAAATAATGTATAAGTTAAGTGTTCTGACAGGAAATTGCTTGAGTAGTTGGTAAAAAGCCTACTAATGTTGCTAAATGAGATGAAATAGTAGGTCTTTTGAAAAGAAATTTTGATGGGAATTAAAGTGGCTAAAGAAAATTGCCTACTAAAGTTGTGATTTATGCGAGAATAGTAGGCTTTTTAGCTGACGAGATGCGACTAATATTACAGATATATCAGAAAAAGACCTACTAAAGTGTGAGATGTGACAGATTTAGTAGGCATTTAAGATGGAAAGAAGCATCATAATCCAACTTACAATGTAAAAAAGACCTACCAGATTGTGAAAATTGATGAAATAGTAGGTTTACCGGGTAACTTTGGAAAGCGGTAAGAGTACCCACCGCTTAGGGTAATAGTCTGTGTGGTGAGATTACAGGATAATTAATCAAAATGATGCATTTTAAGCAGTATTTATGTTATTTCGTTCAATATGTCTTTTAATAGATAACTAAAAGTGCTATAATTATAGTTATGAATTGAAGAAGGGTGGTGTCTCATATGAAGGGTAAGAAAAAGGTTATTATAGGTATTATTGCAGCAGTTGTAGTTGTTGGAATCGTGGTGGCAGTAGTTCTGGGGATGAGAAGAGGGAAATCAGACAAAACAATTAATGTCGGCAATGCAACAGAGTCAGACGAGATGAGCAGCTGGAGAACTGACGGACATCGTGTGGCTAAAGCGGAGTCGGGATATTATTATCTGGACTGGAGTGATACTGATTCGACTACAATGCTTATGTATCTTGATGACAGTACACATAAGATTATTCCAGTGTGTGCCAAAGCTGAATGTAAGCATAATTCATCAGATTGTAATGCAGTATTAGACAGCAGTTACGACAATTCTCCGCTTCATTACTATAAGGGAAGTCTATATGTTGTTAAAGTGGAAGGCGGTATGGCTAAGTTAGAAAGAATTGCGAAAGATGGAAGCAGCAGAGAGGATGTTGCAGATCTGTTTGCCAGTGATGATGGAACAGTGTCTTTAGTATTCCATGATGATTGTGTATATGCATATGACAGAATTGGACACATGGGGGCAGTTGAGAGCAAAGATACTGATAAAGTAGTGATTGTAAAGGCAGAACTTGCAAATGGAAAGACAAGTGAAGTGTTCTCATATGAGGGAGCAAATAACGCTATTAACGAGGCAAGAAGCTTCGGTGATAAGCTGTTTTTCCTGATAAATCATAATTCAATTGATAAAGAAACATTAACGGCAGACGTTAATTACAAGCTTTATTGTTATGATTATGCCACAGGCAGCGCAGAACTGGTATCTGATAAGAATATATCTGATTATTATGTTGATACAGACAATGGAATTCTGTACTATTTCGTGATAGATAAGGGGCTTTATTCAAGAAAGCTTAATGAAAATGATGGCAAACTGTTGTATAAGGCTGATGATTCAATAGTAATGGCAGCCTTGTCATATGATGGAAAGTACATATATATGTGTAACGGTGGTGCAGGAAGTGCAACCCAGATTACTAATTTTATTGATGAAAAAATATTTGTACTCAATCCAGACGGAACACTTGTCAATACTATAGAACTCGACAGAAGGAAAATGAGTAATCTGTACTACGGCGACGACAAGTACCTGTTCATAGGCTACTCTAATAAGCTGTCGTATATTGATAAGAGCAATATTAGCAGCAGTGTGGAGATAGTTCCTGTTAAGTGATTTTGAAGTGGGCTTACACAGTGAGGGGCGGAATATGAACGAGTTTAGGAGACTGATTAACAGGAAAGTTGTCATTGGCTTTATCGCATTACTTATTATTAATGTATCGTTGTATGTGTATCAGCAGACAAAGGGCGCAGGGATTAAGGAATTAAGGTTTGAAACCGCGCAGCGGCAGTGGTGTGTTGATTACTATGGCAATTATGATATTGAGGTTGCGATAAATGCGGTGGATTCGGATATAAAGAGGATATTAAGTTACAGGAAGGCTGATAAGCAGGGTGTGGCGGAATCCGATGTACAGCCGGGCGTGGAGTCTGAGGCGGCGGTTGACAATTATACATCTGAGGTTTTGGAAAAATATAAGTCGCTGTCTGAGAGTGAACAGCTTCTGTTTCTGACGGTATTAAGGGATATAGAAAGCCAGTTGGAATATATAAAGAAGTATCCTGAAGACATGAAGCAGATTCAGACTAATGCACAGCAGCTTATGACTTTCTCTATATTTTCTGACAAGAACAGCTTTACATATAATAATATTGTTAAGACAGGTAAGGATTTTGAAAAGGTAGCTGATGTATCGCTTTATCTTGTTAATAATAAGGCGGCAGGCAGTTTTGTGAATTATTATTACACATTTTATTTCGCGCTGATTATAATGGTTTTCATAATATACGGTCTGTCGGGTGAGCGTGATAATGGAATGTGGGGGATTGTACATTCGGCAGGAAGCGGAAGGCTTCGGCTTGCGTTGCACAGACTGTTTATTATCGCAGGCTCTGGCGTGGTTATAACAGCGGGTCTGTATTTTACAACATTTGCAGCAGCGCTGCTGTTATACGGCGGAGCAGGTGCGCTCAATGCGCCGGTTCAGTCTATACAGGCATTTGAAAGATTTGCTATGCCGATGAGCCAGATTGGGTTCGTGCTATACAATTATGTATACAGTGCGCTGGCGGTAGTGGTTCTTAGCGTGGCATTATGGACTGTATTCGTTGTCAACAGGAAGCGAAATCATGCGCTTATTCTGACTGGAGTAGTTGTGGGGCTGGAAGTGCTTATGTATTACAGGATAGGACTTCACAGCATCTACAGTGCATTTAAACAGATTAATATTGTGCGTCTTATGAAGGTCAACGCGGTCATCAGCACATATGCGAACCGCGGAAGGGGAAGCTTTGTCATATCTGAGTCGGCTATTATGTTCTGGGCGCTTATGGTGATTCTTGTTGTGTCCGTGGCAGTTGCGGTAGTGGGAACTGTGTTTATGCGTCCGAGTCAGGGTAAAAATGTGCTGACACGGCTTACTGATAAGCTGTATGCCGGATATCAGCATATTTTTGCAAATGTGCCTGTTGTATTCAAGGAGCTTCACAAGCTGCTTGTGACAAGCAGGGGATTTACGGTTATTGTGGTGCTTCTGCTGGTTGTTATGTATTTTATCAGTTATGGAAAGATGGCTTTCTCGGACAACTCCAGAGAGCGTGACAGGATATATCTTGAAAAGGGCGGTGCTGATTATTCGCAGATATCCGCCCTGATTGATGAGCGCAGAGCTGATTATATGCAGGCTGTCCAGAAAAGTATGGAAGCTTCTGAACAGTATGAGAATGGTGAGATTGGAATTGACGAGTTATCGCAGATTAATTCGACTGTGTCTATATATGCGTCGCGTTATGCTGCGGTGAGGGAATTTGAGCAGAAGCAGGAATATCTTGAGAATCTTAAGGAAGAGACTGGTATTGATGGTTACATGATGTCAGACAGGGGATATGAGGAGATATTTGGCAAGTACGGAAAGGCAAGAGAGACTGTTCTTCTTATGGCTCTGCTTGTGTCTGTTGTGCTTATTGTTTCTGAGAATATCGGAATTGAGACAAGCACAGGAACTAAATATATTGTCAATGCTGCAAGCGGAAAGAACACTGTTAAGGTTAAGCGGATTGTGGCATCTTTAGTGTTGTGCATAGTCCTGTATGTTCTTGTGTATGGAATTGATATGATACATTTGCGAAGCTATTACGGCATGCCGTACACGGACGCACCGCTTATGAGTCTCACATTTATGAGGGATTGCGGGCTTCATATTACTGTTGGAACATTTATGATAATCAGACTGATTGTGAGACTGATTGCAATGCTCATTACATTTGCAGTTACATATGTGCTGTGCAGCCGTTTTTCTGAGGTGCGCGGAAGGGTTGTGTCTGTGCTTCTTATGGCTGCGGTGATTGTGATTGCGGCTGTGATGGGAAATGTGAGTATATGGTGAAAGGGTGAATAAGGATATTGAAAAAGGCAGAAGATTTACCTGAATTTCTCAGGTAGTTCTTCTGCCTTGTGTTTTATGTGTTGTGTGAATTATTCCGCATCACCGAAGATTACATGTCTTACTGGTGTAAGTGCATATAAAAGTATCATGCCGATGATTCCGCATACGATTATCTCGCCAGCACCAACTGTAACGAAGAACATTGCAAACATGCCCTCTGAGCCGTAAGCAAACTTAAGTACGAATGGTACAATGATGGTGTTAGCAACAATTGGTGGAACTGGTGCAAGCCACTTATGCTTTCTTAACAGGTATGTTCCGATTGCGCCGATAAGTGTTGCAATACTTCCAAATACTACATCCCATACGATTGCACCACCAAGAATATTAGCAATTATACATCCAACAAATAATCCAGGGATTGCTGCAGGTGTAAAGTAAGGCAGTATTGTGAGTGCCTCCGCAATTCTGAACTGCACTGGTCCGAAACTGATGTAGTTAAAGATTACTACAAGTACGACATAGATTGCTGCGATAACAGCGGCCTGTGTGATGAATTTCACACTCATTCCTTTTTTCTTCATATTCAATTATCTCCTTTAGTTTTGTTTTGCGTGTGGAAGGTCTCGAACACACGATTTGTTACTGTGTCATAACACAGCCTGTGTAGTTTAGCAGATTATCATGAGATTGGTAAGTAAAAATGTATATTATATGTGAATGTAAGCTGGATGTAAGTTTCGTGTTATATAATTGTGGTAAATAAAGAAGCACATTTTTAATAAGAGACATTGAAAAAGGAGGGCGAGATTTATGGATGATAAAAATGTTGTTAAGAAAAGGGTGACTCTTGCTATTGCATTTGCAGTATTCATTGTTGTGGTAATTGCAGTAATACTGCTTATCAAGCCAGTAATGTCTAAGGTTCAGGAGAATCGCACAGCAAAGGTGTCTCAGGAAACGGCACAGGAAGCGGAAGAATTTCTTAAGACTAAGTATCCGGAAGTTGTGATTGAGAAGCGCGAAATGTATGTTAAAGAGCATAAGCCGCAGGAGAATACGCAGTACATTAGCAGCAAGAGCATTGATACGGAATATTCGTATGCATCTTACGTATTCTATGGTACAATGGATACACCAGATGCGAAAGGAGACAGCGTCATAATCTACATGTCGGATAGCGGAAGGTCGCCATATTATACTGTTAAGGACAGCACGAATAAAGATGATGCAAAATGGCAGATGTCGATTGTGCAGAATAAGTCAGGCAATGCTAAGACTTGGGATTATGCATTTAAAGAAAAGTAATGCTTAAGATTATAGGAATATATTTATTGATTATTAATGTAGTAACATTTGCTTTGTATGGAATTGATAAGTGGAAAGCGATACACAACAAATGGCGCATAAGGGAGGCGACTCTTCTTATTACAGTGCTAATCGGCGGTTCGCTTGGAGCTTTTATTGCAATGCAGATGTTCAGACATAAGACAAAAAAGTGGTATTTTAAGTATACGGTTCCTGCTATGCTTGTTGTGCATGTGGTGGGGATGATTTTATTTGTGGTTAAATTGTAAGCAGGCTGTTATGTGGGACAGCCTGCTTGATTTATGTTTGGTGAATATGTGCGTTGTCGAAAAAATAAACTGTAAAAAATTTTTAGGTTATAACCGCAAAACTTTCTGATTGAATTATAGATTAAGGAGTGTAACCGCATTTTTACCCAGTATTGCATCGGTATCTTTTTCTGAAAATCCACATTCTTTTATTAAATCTACTGCGTCTTTCTGGTCGTCCCACGGGCTGTCAGAGCCGAATAATATGTGGTCTGCACCGTGAATGTTGACCATTTTCTTGAATTTTTCTATTGGAAGGCTTGCGTTGTGATTGAGATTCTTGATGCATGATGATGTATCGAGATATACATTTTTCATGTAATCTTCCTCTAATATGGAAGAAACATCGTTCCATTGTCCCCATCCACCCATGTGTGCGAGTACGAGTTTTTCTGGTTTTATTTCTTGAATCATTGTTGTAAGTCTGTCTACGCTTGATTCATCGCAGCCCGGAAAGCTTACATCGTATCCGGCATGTATAAGTATTATAAGCCCGAGTGCTGATGCATATTCGATAAGCCTTAAAGACTGCATATCATCTATATTGGTTTTCTGGAAAACCGGGTGAAGCTTGATTCCTTTGAAACCATTGTTGGAAAGCCAGTTCAATATTTCTCTGAAATTCTCACAAGCCGGATGTATTGCCCCAAATGAAATTAATCCGGTTGTCTCACTTGTTTCATTAGTCTTTAAAGCAAGTGTATTGATTGTGTCGCACTGATTAGGCTTGGTTGCCACGGGAAGCAGTACGGAGTAATCAATTCCAGCTTTTTTCATTGAATCTGTAAGAGAATGTACTCTGCCATCAAGATAATTGTGTATTCCTCCGCTGTGGGCTAATGTACCAACTGCTCTGTCAGCAAGTTCATCTGGAAATGTATGTGTATGGAAATCTATTATCATAAAGCCTCCTTGAGATTAGGTATATACATATATAATAACCATTTTGACATGGTGTATACAATTGTTTAAGTGTTATATTTGCTCTGCTTTATTATGTATATATTTTTCGTATAAAATCAAGTTCTTTTTTGGGGATGACCTACTAAAGCTGATAGAAGTGGAAGATTAGTAGGCAAAATTAAGCAAGATAAAGAGCAGTAGGGAGGATAACAGCCGGGAAAGACCTACTAAAGAGAGCGTAAGCAGCAGATTAGTAGGCGAAATTAAGTAAGAAGGGGTGCGGATGGGAAGGAAATAGTTGTGAAAGACCTACTAAAGTTGAGGGAAATGGTAAATTAGTAGGCAAATTCTAGCAAGAAGATGAGCGGATGGGAAGAAAATAGTTGTGAAAGACCTACTAAAGTTGAGAAAAGAGGAGAATTAGTAGGTGAAATCAAGCAAGATAAAGAGCAGGAGGGAGGAAATCAACCGAGAAAGACCTATTAAAGTTGAGAAAAGAGGGAGATTAGTAGGCACCCAGCCAATACCCAGCTCCTTACTAGGCCAATATCCAGCCCCATACTCAGCTAATACCGAGCCATTACCCAGCTTCCCCACAATTCAAATAACAAGAATCTGCAAAAATCCTATTGACAAATAGGAAATTGAGAATATAATGATTTACATACCAAGATACTATGTTTATATGGAATTAGATTTTGCAAGGAGGTACATGGAGGTTGAAGAATAGAATTATTGACACAGATGTACTTATTATAGGTGGCGGAACGGCAGGGTGTTTTGCAGGTATTACGCTTGGAAAGAAGAAAGACCTTGATGTACTGATTGTTGAGAAGGCGAACATTGTACGAAGCGGATGTCTTGCGGCAGGCGTTAATGCAATTAATGCTTATATCACTAAAGGCAGGGTGCCACAGGACTATGTTGATTATTGTAAGAAAGATGCAGATGGAATTGTAAGAGAGGATTTGCTTCTTTCAATGTCGGAAAGACTCAATCATGTAACTAAGGTAATGGAGGACTTAGGACTTGTAATACTCAAGGACGAGAATGGAGAATATGTTGCGAGAGGAAACCGCAATATTAAGATAAATGGTGAGAATATCAAGCCGATACTGGCGGATGCAGTTAAGAAGCAGGACAATGTAGCGGTAATCAATCACCTGAATATAACAGATTTCATAGTAGAGAATAACAAGATTAAAGGTGCATACGGATTTGATGTCAATGATGCAGTGTTCTATGAGATAAATGCGAAGGCAGTTCTTGTGGCTACTGGCGGAGCGGCAGGTCTTTACAGACCTAACAATCCTGGATTTTCAAGACATAAAATGTGGTATCCACCGTTCAATACAGGAGCCGGATATGCAATGGGAATCAATGCAGGAGCGGAGATGACCACATTTGAGATGAGATTCATTGCTTTAAGATGTAAAGATACGATTGCTCCGACAGGAACTATCGCACAGGGAGTTCCGGCAAAGCAGCTTAATTCCAACGGTGAAGTGTATGAGAACAAATATGGTCTTACAACTTCACAGAGACTTTATGGAACAGTTACTGAGAACCGCGAGGGCAGAGGTCCTTGCTATCTTGGAACTAAGGGAATAAGCAGGGAGCAGGAGGAAGACCTTTACAAAGCATATCTTAACATGGCACCGAGCCAGACGCTTAAGTGGCTTGAGGCGGCGGGCGGTCCTTCTGAAGAAAATGTTGAGATAGAAGGAACTGAGCCATACATAGTCGGAGGTCATACGGCGAGTGGTTACTGGGTTGACAATAACCGAGAGACTACAATCCACGGGCTTTATGCAGCGGGTGATGTTGCAGGCGGATGTCCTCAGAAATATGTAACAGGAGCTCTGGCAGAGGGCGAGATTGCAGCACAGGCAATAGCTGAAAGGCTTGAAGGCTCAGGAAAGGGCTTTGTTGTAAATGAGGTGGCAGATTCAGAATTGTCTGAGAACGCATTTGCAAAGAAGAGCGAGTATGAGAGATTTCTTAATAATAAGCAGGGACTGGTTGATATCGAGCAGACTGAGGAAGCAATGCAGAAGATTATGGACCAGTACGCAGGTGGCATAAGCACTGATTATCAGTACAATGAAGCAAGACTTGAGCTTGCAGATGAGAAGATTAAATTCTTAGAGCAGAGCATTGATAATCTTGCGGCACAGGATGCAGATGACTTGCTTAGAATCTATGAGATAAGAGAAAGACTTACGGTGTGCAGAAGTGTTATAGCACATTTGAAAGCAAGAAAAGAAACCCGTTGGCACAGCTTTGCGGAGAATATGGATTATCCGGCTAAGAGTGATGACTGGTTAAAATATGTCAACTCCCGCAAGGAGAATGGCGAGATTAAGATAATCATAAGAGACCTTGTGAGGGGAGGCGACAGCTATGAGCATTCAGATAAATAAGTTAAAATGCGTTGGCTGCGGGAAGTGCGTTGAAGCCTGTCCTGGCAATCTTATTAAGAAAGATACTGATGGAAAAGCATTTATAAAGCATGTCAAGGACTGCTGGGGTTGCACATCATGTCTTAAAGAATGTCGTTTTGAGGCAATTAATTTCTTTCTGGGTGCTGATGTCGGCGGCAAGGGAAGCACTCTTTCGTTCAGACAGAATGGAAGCATCAATACATGGACGGTGACTTCGCCAGACGGAACAGTTAAGACGCTTGAGGTCAACAGACAAGAATCTAATAAATATTAGGGAGGAATATCATGGGTAATTTATCACATTTGGACGCACTCGAAGCAGAGGCGATATACATTATTAGGGAAGTTGCAGCAGAATGCGAAAAGCCGGTAATGCTGTATTCTATAGGAAAGGACAGCTCAGTTATGCTTCATCTTGCAATGAAAGCATTCTATCCTGAGAAACCACCTTTTCCATTTCTTCACATTGACACAACATGGAAGTTCAAGGAAATGATTAAGTTCAGGGATGAGACAGCGAAAAAGCTTGGAATCGAGATGCTTACATACACTAACGAAGAGGGTGTTAAGCAGGGAATCAATCCATTTGACCATGGCTCAGCTTACACTGATATCATGAAGACTCAGGCTCTTAAACAGGCACTTAACAAATACGGCTTCACAGCGGCATTTGGCGGTGGACGAAGAGACGAGGAGAAATCAAGAGCTAAGGAGAGAATTTTCTCTTTCAGAAATACAGCACAGGCATGGGATCCAAAGAACCAGCGCCCAGAAATGTGGAAGCTTTACAACACTAAGATTCACAAGGGTGAGAGCATGAGAGTTTTCCCTATCTCTAACTGGACTGAGAAGGATATCTGGCAGTACATCCAGAGAGAAAAGATTGATATTGTACCTCTTTATTTTGCAGCAGAAAGACCTGTTGTATACCGTGACGGCAATATCATCATGGTTGATGATGACAGAATGAGACTTCTTCCGGGCGAAAAGCCACAGATGAAGAAGGTAAGATTCAGAACTCTTGGCTGTTATCCACTTACAGGCGGTGTTGAGTCAGACGCAGAAACTCTTGATGAGATTATCGAAGAGACTTTAAGTGCGGTTGAATCAGAGAGAACAAGCCGTGTTATCGACCATGAGGAAGCAGGAAGCATGGAAAGAAGAAAGAAAGAGGGGTACTTCTAGAATGAAAGGTTTACTTAAATTTATTACATGCGGTAGTGTTGATGATGGAAAATCTACACTTATCGGACACATTTTATATGATTCAAAGTTATTGTATGCCGATCAGGAGAAGGCGTTAGAGCTTGATTCCAAGGTCGGAAGCCGTGAAGGTAAGATTGATTATTCACTTCTTCTTGATGGTCTTATGGCTGAGAGAGAGCAGGGAATTACTATTGATGTTGCTTACAGATATTTTACAACTGACAACAGAAGCTTTATCGTTGCTGATACTCCGGGACATGAGGAGTATACAAGAAACATGGCGGTTGGTGCTTCATTTGCAGACCTTGCAGTAATTCTTGTAGACGCAAAGCAGGGCGTGCTTATCCAGACGAAGAGACACGCAAGAATCTGCGCACTTATGGGAATTAAGCATTTTGTATTTGCAGTTAATAAGATGGACCTTGTTGGTTACAGCGAGGAGCGTTTCAACGAGATAAATGCGCAGATAGCAGAGCTTACAAAGGAGCTTTCTTTGTCAGATGTAGTTGTTATCCCTGTTTCAGCAACTGAGGGTGACAATGTAACAACTAAGTCTGAAAATATTCCTTGGTATAAGGGTCAGGCACTTCTTCCTTATCTTGAGCAGGTTGATGTTGATGATACTGAGGAAGAAAAGGGCTTCTACATGCCTGTTCAGAGAGTATGCCGTCCAAATCATGAATTCCGTGGTTTCCAGGGTCAGATTGAGGCAGGAAGCGTATCTGTTGGTGACGAGATTATCACTCTTCCAACTAAGGAGCATGTTCATGTCAAGAGCATCCATGTTGGTGATAAGGAAGCCCAGAGCGCATCTATTGGACAGCCTGTTACTATCCAGTTAGACCGCGAGGTTGATGTCTCAAGAGGTTCAGTTCTTGCAGCAGGAGCAGACCTTAAGCTTGCAACAGAGATAACAGCTACAATTCTCTGGATGGACGATGATGTTCTTACTAATAACAAGAACTTTTTTGTAAAGCTTGGAACAAGACTTATTCCGGGCGTTGTTACTGAGATTGTCAATACTATTGATGTCAATACAGGCGAGGAGAAGCCAGCAACTCTTCTTAATAAAAATGAAATCGCTGTATGTAAGATTTCTCTTGCTGATGTAATTGTTGTTGATGAATTCAACCTTCACAAGACTATGGGGGAGCTTATCCTCATAGACCGTGTTACTAATATGACTAGTGCCTGCGGCGTTGTCCGTGAAGTTAATGAGACAGCTGATGATGTTAAGGAAGTTGACGCAGCTTTCAGAGCGGAGCTTAACAACCAGAAGCCTGTTGTTGTTGAGGCTGTTCTTTCAGACAAGATTAATGTTGATTTCTTAAAGAAGGTTGAGAAGGAGCTTCTTCTTGACAGCAAGCATGTATATCTGTATGTTCCGGCAGAAGGCGAGGATTATACAAATGTTGTGACTCACCTTGTAAATGCAGGTATTGTTGTTATTCTTGCACTTAGTAAGGCAGCTGATATTAAGATTGACGGCGCAGAAGTGCTTGCAGGCTGGGAGTCTAAGGTTGACGTCACTACTGTGGATGTGGCTGAGTTTATTAAGAAGAATGCGTAAGCTGGGGGAAGAACGGACGCTGCACTAGAACTTACAAAGCAACGCAGGCACGCTTTCGCTGCTTGTCGCTCGCAGCGGTACTAAGCTTGTCAGGATTTGCCTCACTTTGTGAGGCTGTCCTGACGAGCTAAGTGCCGGCGGCTCCAAAGCACCTGTGTTGCTTTATAAGTTTAGTGCTGCTGGGGTTCTTTCCCGCTGCGTGGGGTTACTTCAGGGTTGGAAGTGTTGGCAGACGTGAGGTAAAGGGCGCTTCGCTGCTTTACCTTGGGTTTGGCAAAGCTTGCTTCGCTGCTTTGCTTGGTTTTGGAATATATTTTGTAGGAGTTAGGCTATAATTATGAATACACATTTTTTTAAAAAGTTAATATGTTTAGGTATGATTTTCAGCCTGACTTTTATTGGACTTTCTGGCTGTGGGCAGAAGAAGACGGAACTTGTTAATGTTTCTTATGATGCCACAAGAGAGTTTTATAAGGAGTATAACAGGCTTTTTGAGGATTACTGGTATGGCAGGACTGGCGAGAAGGTTGAGGTTATCCAGTCTCATGGCGGTTCTGGAAAGCAGGCGCTAGAGGTTGCTAACGGTCTTGGAGCTGATGTTGTCACGCTTGCTCTTGAGGGCGATGTGAATGTTATAAGAGACGAAGGGCTGATTGATGATGGGTATATCAATGATTATTCTGATGACAGCTCGCCTTACACTTCTACGATTGTCTTTCTTGTAAGAAAGGGCAATCCTAAGAATATTAAGGACTGGGATGATCTTCTTAATGATGGGGTTAAGGTTATTACCCCTAATCCTAAGACTTCCGGAGGAGCCAGATGGAATTTCCTTGCAGCATGGTATTATTTTAAGAAGCAGGGACAGACTGAGGAACAGGTTCAGGCAAGTGTTACCAAGCTTTACAAGAATGTGGCAGTGCTTGATTCAGGCGCAAGAGGTTCTTCTACCACATTTGCAGAGAACGGACAGGGGGATGTTCTGATTGCATGGGAAAATGAAGCATTTTTCGCATTACAGGAATATCCGGGCGAGTATGAGATTGTCGTTCCGTCCGCATCTGTATTGTGCCAGCCGACGGTTGCGAAGGTTGACGAGGTCACACAGATGAATGGAACAGAAGGGTTGGCAGACGCCTATCTTTCTTTCCTGTACACTGATGACGCACAAAGGCTTGAGGCGCAGAATTTCTACCGCCCTGTAAACAAAGATATCCAGAAGGAATACGAGGCTTCCAGCGATTCAAGGAATATTAAGGAAATACCTTCCGATGGTAAATGGATTGTCAAAGACATTGATATGGCGGATATCGGGTATTTTGGCGGCTGGGAAGCGGCTACACAGAAGTTTTTCTCTGATGGCGGAATATTTGATAAGATATATGATTAATTAAAATGTTTTGTTGAATATGCTGCGCGAATCTGACTATGCACAGGTATATGAAGCCTACTAATATAGAGCAAGTTGTTGGTTTAGTAGGTTTCTGCGGAGAATATTATAAGTTGTTTAAGTGAGAAGACCTACTAATCAATCAGGGAAGATATGATTAGTAGGTCTTTCACTCGCAAATTGCTTACAGTTCTTAGTAAAATGTGGGAAAAGACCTACGAAAATATATTAATTTAACAATATAGTAGGTCGCAAGCCGGAAAGTATATGAATAAACTACGGAAATGACCTACTATATTGAGTGTATAATGGCTTTTAGTGGGTTTTGTCCTCCGTCAGCAGCCTCTTATAAGAACAGTCAATGCCGAGCGCACCAAGCGGAGCAGTAACTATGATTGCAAGCACAGCTACGGAAAGCACTATCTGTCCGCAGGCAAGTCCGGCGGCTAAAGGAACTGAGCCGATGGCTGCCTGAACGGTTGCTTTAGGAAGATAGGCAATTACACAGAAAAGGCGTTCCTTCCATGTAAGGTTTGTTTTTACGGTGCAGAGAAGCACTCCGGCAGCTCTGAAAACAAGTGCGGCGAGAATCATAAGCAAGGCTGGAAGTCCGGCTTTCAGTGTGTAGCGGATATCGACAGCCGCGCCGACAAGCACGAACAATATTACTTCAGCAGCGAGCCACAGCTTGCCAAATTTTTCGGACAGACGGGCTGATACGGCGGGGACACATTTAAACTTAAGCGTACATGCCATAGCGACAACAGCAAGCAGCCCTGAAACAGACACTTTTCCTTCAAGCCAGCCCTCAATTGCAATAAGAAGGAAAGAGAAGCCAAGTACGATGATAACCTTCATGCTGTTTCTTACGGTATGCTTGCGGGCGTATGATGTTTCAAAGAACAGATACAGTCCCAATCCGGTTACTATGCCAAGAATTATGCCGAGTATAATAGACACAGGAATATTTACGAAATCCATAACATTAGCCCTGCCGCCCTGTGCCACATTTAAAAATGTAGTGAACAACACTATTACAAATATGTCATCGCATGAAGCCCCAGACAGTATCATCTGTGGAATTGCCTTGGCAGTTCCGTAGCGTTTCTCAATGAGCATTACCATTCGGGGAACGACAACCGCAGGAGAAACAGCGGCGAGAACCGCGCCCATCACGGCAGCTTCGGCGTGGTTAATTCCAAGAATTACAGGGGCAAGCAGAATATAACCGATGATTTCACAGGAAGCTGGAACGAAGGACATGAGAATAGCACTTCGTCCGGCTTTTTTCAAGTCTTTTAAGTCAAGCGACAGACCGGCCTTGATAAGAATAATGATAAGAGCCATTTTTCGCAGATCAGCCGATATTGAAAGGATTGATGGGTCAAGAAAATCAAGGACATATGGTCCGAGGACAATACCGGTAAGAAGCATTCCGATGATTCTCGGAAGTTTCAGCTTCTGGCAGATTGCGCCCATGACGAGTCCGACCAGAAAGATAAGTGATAAAGATGTTAGCATAATAAGTCTCCTTAAAAATATAGAAAATGCATTTATGAACGCAAAAAAAGCTGATGCTTCCTGCGACATAAAATCGTAGAAGTCATCAGCCTGAATAAGCAGTTTAGGTTTCCCAAGGGAGTACTTCATTCCCTTTGATATTTATAATACTTTGGGGCAGGATTGTCAAATGTAAATGAGGAAATATATAATATTTAAAGAAAAATATATAATTTCCGAAAATTAAAATAATATTTCCTGAAAATGCCTTGATATTTCCGGAAAATTGCGTAGAATATAATATAGATGTATATAAATGTTGTGAATTAAGTAAGAGGCGGTGTGGAATCTGTGTACATGACACGGATTTCAGCATGTGCAGTAATGCACAGAAAAGAGGGGCTTTATGGATATTAGATATATTAAGGCGAAGGAATTATCCGCAAGATGGGGTGTGACGCCGAGAAGAATTAACCAGTTGTGTACAGAGGGAAAGCTGCCGGGAGCTTATAAGGAAGGCAAGTTCTGGATGATACCTGACGATGTGGACAGACCGGATTGTTTAAGGGAGAATAGGAATCTTTATGTCAGGGAAGACAGCGTTGTATACAAAAGGAAGCGTCCCTGCCCGGTTGGAATAACATCTTATAAAGAAGTGTCGAATGAATGTTATTATGTAGACAAAACATTGCTTATCAGGGACATTATAGATAATCACAGTAAGGTGTATTTATTTACAAGACCGAGAAGATTCGGAAAGACACTTACTATGGACATGGTTCGCACATTTTTTGAAAATACTGATACGGATACATCAGTGTATTTTAAGAATAAGAAGATATGGCGGGAGGGCGCGCTGTATAAGGAGAAGCAGGGGCAGTACCCGGTGATTTTTCTTACATTTAAAGACGCCCACCAGTCAACATGGCAGGACATGTACGCAAGTCTCTGCTTTACATTAAGGAATGAATTTTTGCGACATATTGAACTGACGACAAGCGCCAGATTAAGTGACTATGATAAGAAGTATCTTAAGTCAATACTTGATGATGAGGCAACGATAATAGATTATCAGTTTGCACTGGGGAAGCTGTCGGCAATGCTTTCAAAGCATTATGGCAGGAATGTAATCGTGATAATTGACGAGTACGATACGCCAATCCAGCAAGGACATATATTTGGATACTATGATGAAGTGATTGGCTTTATGAGAAATCTTTTGTCGGCTGTCTTAAAGGACAATCCAAGTCTGGAACTGGGGATTCTCACGGGAATTCTCCGCATAGCTAAGGAAAGCCTGTTCAGCGGGCTTAACAATCTTGTGGTTAATACAATTCTTGATGATGAATATTCGCAATATTTTGGATTCACGGAAGAGGAAGTTTCTGCTATGGCGCAGTACTACGGCGTGTCTGACCGGCTGGGTGAGATTAAGGAATGGTATGACGGCTATATGTTTGGCAGAACCGGAATATATAATCCGTGGTCGGTTATTAATTACTTCAATAACAAATGTGTTCCCAAAGCCTTCTGGTCAAGAACAAGTGGCAATGAGATAATCGGCGAGCTGTTTAATAGTGCTGATACCACATTTGCAGACAACTTATTAAGATTGCTGCAGGGCAGTACTGTTCAGGCAATTGTTGACACAGATATCATATATCCTGAGATTAATGGAGATATTGATACAATATACAGCTTCCTTCTGGTTGCCGGATATCTGCGTGTGTCAGAGCATATTGGCTCTCTGTACGACAATCCGATATGCGCGCTGTCGATACCTAATTATGAGATAAAGAGCGTGTTCCAGAAGGAGATTATTGACAGATATAATGGAATATTTACAGGCGTTCTCCTCAGGAATTTTGAGGAATCAATCCGCACGGGGAATGCACATTTGCTGACAGAAACTCTGCAAAAGTATCTGTTGCAGTCGGCAAGCGTGTTTGATACGGCACATGAGGATTTCTATCATGGGGTAGTATTTGGAATGCTTGCGGTTTTATCTGATAGTTATTATATCTCGTCTAACAGGGAATCGGGTGAGGGTCGTTTTGACATTGAGCTTCAGCCTAAGAGCCGTGGTGGGCAGGGATATATCATGGAGTTTAAGGCGTGCAGGGAAGCGGAGCTTGAGAAGATGGCAGACAGCGCAGTCGTGCAGATAAAGCAGAAAGGTTACACCACTAATCTTGAGAAGCGAGGTGTAGCTAAGATTGGCATGTTTGGAGTTGCATTCAGTGGGAAGAAAGTGAATGTGGCGTATGAAGAGTATAGTGTAAAGAAGCACAGGAAATAGTAAATGCGCATTATGGGCAGTGTATACGCCGCCTTATAATGCGCATTTATTTTAGTTATTTTTAATTGCATTATACAGATTAACAATCTCGCCATCTTTCTTGGAATTCAAGAATACAGTATGGTCAGCAGTTTTTATCATAAGCACAGGAGACACATCTTTAAAAATGTAGAGACTGCATTTTCCATAAGTATTGCCCTTAAATTTTCCGACAAGATAACTTTCTGTGGCACCGCCATTATATCTGAAAAAATGGTCATCAGGCAGAGAATCCATTAGAGTAATTTCGGTAATGTCGTCAATGTTAATTCTGCTTGTATAACCGCATGAAGACACATTTACAGTGCTTTCAGTAGTCCTGATGTCGATAGTAACATGAATGTATGGAATTAATACAATAGTTGTCCATATTAGTAATCCAAGAATAACAGCCGTTATGCTTCCGGTGAATATCTTAGCACCTGTGCGAGCGTAGTTAAGCGAGTAGTTGGTCGAACACAGCCTGTCGGGTACGAAAAGGTGCGGGTCATTAGGATTGTAGTAAAATCCAGTCTTCCAGTAGTCATCATCATCAACAAATACCGGCTGTGTGTCAGCCTTAAGCATTTCGTTCTTTCTGTTGCGTGCAAGAATAAGAATGACAGTGAGCGTGCAGCCGCTTAACAACTGCAGAATAATGTACATCCAGAAACTTAAGTCTCCAACAGTATCCTGAATAATACACATTAATACAAATGTTATCCATGCCACGAAGTTAAGAAGTGACATTACAAGCATTGCTGAAGCAATGTATTTCTTCATAGTCAGATTAACAATGTTGTTAATGTCCGAATTAAGGCTGTATGCCTGATTCTGTCGTCTGTTCATATAAATATGGAACACAAACCCGAATACTGAAACTATGACAGTACATATTGCAAATACAATAATCATAGAAAAATACGCTCTGTCTGTCCATGAATAGAATGGAATCAGTGCCAGCAGTTCTGCGGCAATTATGATGATGTGGTATCTGAAGCTGATTGGAGTTGCATCTGCATTTGCACAGGCACGCGTATCAATAAAGACCTTCTGTTTCTGGGATTCAACAAACCAGCCATTCTGTTTCTTTAACAGATACATTTTTCGATGCGCTGAAAGCTGGATATACATAATTCCCAAAACGAACACGAAAATCCAGATTATAAACACAATAATGAAAATAATCATGCTTACAAAATTAAGAAAGCATATGGATATTGCGAGTACTGCATTGATATTCTGAAAATATTTCATACTTTTCTTAAAGCGTGCCATAAGCCTGGTGACATCGTCATCGTTAACATGGTCGCCTGGAATGTGGACTCCGATAAGCATTCCGTTGTTGTATCTGTAGTTGGATTCATATGCAAATCTCATGATCAGGACTGTGAACATGTTGCATACGAAGAATAGCATAAACATTGCGATTTTCATAAGGAAACCTCCTTGTATAGTGGGTCTGTGTTAATGCATGTGTGAATACAGGCATATTACATTGTGCAGGGATTCATCTTGGAATAAATGTTTTCGCACATTTTTAAGAATTCTTCCTTATCCATTCCTGTAATGCTTGCTTCTGCTGACAGCAGCTCAAGCTCTGATTCAAGCTTTTCCCTGAATTCAATATCCATATTGATATTCTCAGCGACAAATGCACCAAGTCTTCTATCAGTTTTAATAAAACCCTCAGCTTTAAGAATCTGGTAAGTTTTATTGACGGTCATTGTATTAACGCCTGCGTCAGAAGCAAGCTGTCTGACAGTCGGTAGTTTCTCGCCAGCCTTAAGTTCTCCCTTGCCGATTCCTTTAACAATCTGATTCCTTAACTGCACATATATGGGTGTGTCGCTCGCAAAATTAAGTTCAATAACCATGTCGGGCTCCTTTCTGTAAAGAGAGGTGATTTTTGTCTTATTTGTATTATATATAGTAATACAGGTAAGACAAAAAGTCAAGAGAACAGGGTGAGGATAATTATAGGCATGAGATAATATTTGGGAAATGCCTACACAATTATGGTAATTATGTAGATTAGTAGGTCTGTTGAGGAGAATGCGAAGTGGTAAAAGAGAGTATTGACAGAGAAAGACCTACGCAGGGAGGGGAAAATGGCAGGATAGTAGGTCTTTCGAGAGGGATGAGAGGGAATAAAAGAGAAACTAGGAGGAAAAAGACCTACGCAAGCTAAGAAAACAAGATGCTTAGTAGGTTTACGAAGAAAAAAGCGTTCCGAAGGAAACAGGCATCAGGAAACAACTAGAAATTCTAAAACACTATTGACATATAAACCTAGTAGGTATATAATCTGCAACATAGTAACATATAAAATTAGTAGGAATTAAAAAACAACAAGCACTTCAAGGACGGTGGAGTGTTCGACAAGATATATGAGAAGAAGTAATTAAGGGAAGGGGAAACGACAGAATGAAAGAGAAGAAAAGAAAGAAAAAAAGAGTAATACCGGGCTTTGGTCTTTCATTTGGAATAACAATTGCAATGTTAGGATTCATTGTTGTTATCCCTTTATGTACCCTTGTGATATTCTCGGCAAAGCTGTCGTTTACGGAATTTATAACGACAGTTACAAGGCCGAGAGTGCTTTCAAGCTACAGAGTCAGTCTTCAGACAGCGTTAATCGCGGCACTTATAGATGCAGTTATGGGAACAATTCTTGCATGGGTTCTTGTAAGATACAACTTTCCGGGTAAGCAGATTATGAATGGAATAATTGAACTTCCATTTGCATTGCCGACAGCCGTTGCGGGTATAGCACTTACACATCTGACAACAACTAATGGCTGGCTAGGAGCATTTTTTGGCAAATTTGGAATCCGGATTGCATATACAAGGCTGGGAATTATATTCGCACTTATATTCGTTGGAATACCATTCGTAGTGAGGGCTGTCCAGCCGGTGCTGGAAAAGGTGGATATCCAGTACGAGGAGGCAGCCAACATGCTTGGTGCAACCCACAGACAGACAGTATTCAGGGTAATACTTCCAGAGATACTCCCAGCACTTATTGGCGGATTCACAATGTCATTCGCAAGAGGACTTGGCGAATACGGAAGTGTCGTATTCATAGCAGGAAATACACCATATGAGACAGAGATAGCACCGCTTATGATTATGTCAAAATTACAGGAATATGACTACGCAAGTGCAACATCAATAGCGCTAGTAATGCTTTTCATCGCATTTATTATTCTCTTTATAAATGCAGTGTTACAGAGCAGGACATCGAAGATTGTAAGTGGGATTTCATAGAAAGGGGTTAGCGTATGAACATCAGAAAAGATTCAGGTCCGTTAAAATGGATTCTAATAGGTATAAGTGTGTTGTTTTTATTTGTGATGCTTATTCTGCCCCTCAGTTATGTAATGTACACAGCATTTTCTAAGGGCATAAAGGTGTTTCTGGCAGCTGTTACTGACAAATACGCACTTCATTCAATTAAGCTGACAATAGAGGTTTCGCTTATTGCGGTTGTGTGTAACACATTTTTTGGAATATTTGCTTCATGGCTTATTACAAAATTCCAGTTTAAGGGAAAGAAAATTATATCTACTTTAATAGATTTACCACTCACAGTTTCACCGATTATAGCAGGTCTTATATATGTGCTTACATTCGGTAGACAGAGTTTTATATATCCATATCTTAAGGCTATGGGAGTAAGAATTATATTCGCAGTTCCGGGAATTGTGCTTGCAACTATATTTGTAACATTTCCATTCATATCAAGGGAGCTGATACCGGTTCTTACCTCGCAGGGTACTGACGAGGAAGAAGCTGCAGCACTTATGGGTGCAAATGGATGGACTATATTCTGGAAGGTTACATTCCCACATATCAAATGGCCTCTTCTCTATGGTATTGTACTGTGTACAGCGAGAGCAATGGGGGAGTTCGGCGCGGTATCCGTTCTTTCGGGACATTTGCGCGGAAGAACTAACACGATGCCGTTGTATATTGAGCTTCTGTATCAGGGATATGATTTTACGGGAGCATTTGCAGTATCAGCAATTCTTGTGCTGATGGCGGTTATTATACTGGTGCTTCGAAGTGTGCTTGAATACAAGGGGCAGCAGGCAGCTAAGGCAGAGAAAGGGCAGCAGGAAGGATAGAAACGCACTACAACAGAAAGGCGGAACAGATTATGGCAGATTTACAGCAGGATACAGAGAAATATGTAGAGCTTCGTAATATCAATAAGACATATGGCACATTTAAAGCCTCGAATAATATTAATCTCGGAATTGGGAAGGGCAAGCTGATTGCACTGCTTGGACCTAGCGGAAGCGGCAAAACTACCATCTTAAGAATGATAGCAGGCCTTGAGACTGCGGATTCAGGTGATATTATTATTGATGGTAAGGTTGTTAATGATGTGCCGGCAAGTAAGCGTGGAATAGGTTTTGTTTTCCAGAACTACGCACTTTTCAGATACATGACAGTGTACGATAACATTGCATTTGGATTAAAGGTCAATAAATGGAAAAAATCGGACATTAAGAAACGTGTTGATGAGCTTATTGAGCTTGTCGGACTTTCAGGCATGGCGAAAAGATACCCTAGCCAGTTATCAGGCGGACAGAGGCAGAGAGTAGCATTTGCAAGGGCATTAGCACCTAATCCGGAGCTTCTGCTTCTTGATGAACCATTTGCAGCGATTGATGCGAAGGTAAGACAGGAGCTTAGAAGCTGGCTTCGTGATATGATTACAAAGGTTGGAATCACAAGTATATTCGTTACACATGACCAGGATGAGGCAATTGAGGTTGCAGACGAAATTATTGTCACAAACAAGGGGCATATAGAGCAGATTGGAACGCCAAGACAGATATACAGAGAGCCTGAGACTGCATTTATGGCAGAATTCATGGGACATCCGGTACATGTTGACAAGATTAATAAGATTAAAGGTTTTAACCAGCTTGACGATTCTGTTAAGGCGGTATTAAGACCTGAGAATGTCAACATCACAAGGCTTGATGAGAAAGTTGATTCAGCCGCTTCTGTTGAGAAGGGCGTGGTTGTAGGCAAGCTTTTCATGGGAAAGGAAGTCGAGATAACTGTCAATGTCAACGGTATAGAGGTTGTCGGAACAAGAAATGTTGAGGAAGCTCCGATAAAGAAGGGCGAGGAAGTAAATGTATTTATTCACAGGGCATTTACTTACGGCGCAGACGGAATTGTCAACATTGTTGAAAATGCAAATAAGTTTGAAGACTGGATGGTTATCTAGAATATACAAAATGGAGAAAAGCTGATTAATATGCTTTTCTCCATTTTATGATTTTAGTTATTATTTTTTTTGAGTCCGTATCATTTGCTCTACATATTCCATAATGTAGTAGTTATCCTCTGGCATCTGGCAGCCTACTATGTAGATGCCGTCATTATCAGAACATCTTATAATCTGACCCTCTAATACAGAATGTGCAGGCAAATCAAAATTATCAATTGAAACAGTAACGATTTTGCCTTTGTTATTAGAGAAAAATCTGTCTTTTGAGAGAAATGCAAAACCATTGGCACTCAGATTATCAAGTTTTCCTTCAAATGTTTCGTCTGTACCCTTTACTGTAATTGTACAGTGATTATTCATATCAATTCTAGGATATTTACGACGGTTAAGAATCTGCGGTCTTGTTGTGATTGTAACAATGCCCGTTGTTGCAGATGATTTTTTATCAGCTGCAATCTTAGCGTTTTCCCAACGGTATATTACATTGCCAACTGTTACTAACATGTCACATTCAATGGCTGAATTAACTGCAGGTAGTGCCTTCTCAAGTTCAAGAGTTATACAGTTGTCATTATGAGTCTTAATGGTTCCGTGATATTCAACATTTTCACCATGAGTACCTTTAAGGATTGCGGATGCCTTCATGCCTGTCTTAATATCTTCAATACCCATGAAACCGCCAACACCAAGTTCACACATAAGAGCCTGTATTGTGTTTTCCATGGTATTGATATTAGTAGCACTTTCGTCATATTTACTTACAATACGGCTGCTGATATCTTTTGAATTAGTTATGCACTCTGTCATGGTATCAACTATATCTGATACCTGGGACATGTTGCTTACAAGCTGCTTGTTAGCAGATTCAACATCTTTAATGGCTGTATCAATAATATGTATATGGTCTTCAATCTGAGTAGAATCAGATGTGATAAGACTGATACTTTCGCTTGTCTGTGTAATCTTGTCAAGAGTAACCTGGATAAGTGATAAAGTCTCTCCAATAGAAGAAAGCATTTTATCGGAGATTACAGCAAGACGGTCTAATGCACTCTGTATTTCACTGGAAGAAGTCTTAGTTTCTGTGCTTAATGCACGAATCTGTTCAGCTACAACAGCAAAGCCTTTACCTGCATCACCGGCTCTTGCAGCTTCAATAGAAGCATTGAGGGCAAGAAGATTGGTCTGGCTGGATATATTGTCGATAGCACTTGTCTGGTCTTTAACGGTCTTGAATTCTGATTCAAAATCATGCAGGATATGCTCAACCTCTGAAGAAAGCTCAGACATGGTAGTTGCTGTTGTAATAAGGTTTTCAAGGTCGCTTGAGCTTGTGTATGCATGCTCCTGTGACTCAGAAGTAAGGCTTACCATATCATCAATAAGCTGGGCAACATGTTCAACCTGTGAGCTTATGTCGGTTGTCATATCAGTGGAAGAAGCAGTATGGCTTCTTAAATCTTCATTATTGCTTGAAAGTTCATTCATGCCAAGCATGATAACATCAGAACCATGCTTATTCTCTGAAGCCAGTTCGCGTACGACAGTAATTCCACTCATAATTGAATTACTTGAAGTCTTAACCTTCTCAACGGTTGAAACAACTCTGTCAAGATCAGCTTTAATACTTCCATTCAAAGCACCATCGGATTCATTAAGGTGTCTGATAGACATAACATAGCAGATGTAGCATAAAAGAAGACATGCAACCTGTAACTGGTAATTCTTCATATCTGCATCAGACCTGCATCCGAGAACAACATATCTGTACACATCACTGACAATAACAGAGAGTACATTAGCAATACCGCAGTTAATCATGAATTTCTTGTTCTTATATAGAACGAGAAGACTCATAACCGGGAGAATATATGTGAATGAAATCGGAGAATCAGTTGTGCATATTACAAATGTATAGAAAATACCATAACCAATAACAAGACATAATCTGTACGCATCAGTTGCTTTTCCCTTGATTCTGAAAAATAATTCTCCAATAAAGAAAGGTATCCAGCAAAGTGCAACAAATATTATGTAGCTGCTTTTTGGATAGATTCCATTAGCTGCATCAGTACCATAATTGGCGGTCAAAAGGAGTGAGAAAACAAGCCATATCCGACGGGCTTTAATATTAGCCTTGGCTTTAAAAACATTAGCATCGTAGTTCATAGAATAATCTCCTATAAAATATAAAATTGTTAAGTTAGTGAAGTATTTTATCACGAAAATAAACTATCTCTATTTTATAGCAAATATTTACTATTTTCAACAAGAATATCTTAAATATGGGGGGAAAATATAGGGAGAATGTGATACCGATAGGTAGTCGCATTTTGAAACATCTTATAGGTAGAAAACAAATATGACTATAATATTAGAATGAAAATCAACCTATCAAAGCATAATATTATGCAAGCTTATAGGAAATTTCTGCTAAGAGCGGAACGAAAGAATAGTCTCAGACAGTAAAAGAAGAAAAATTTACCTATAGGATGATTGATTTATATGAATATATAGGAGAGACTGATAAAATATATGTGGGCTGATTATAAATTTCTGATTAAACAGAGAAATATAATTACCTGGTTATATTTACTCAGGCGGTTTTACATAATAATCAAAAGGTAGATTTACTTAATAATATTAAAGTGTTCTGGCTGTGTATAAACAGAAACGTATCAGAAGATGTTAATTTTATTAAGAAATTTAAGCTTTTTTAAGAAATGTTTAATTTTCTTATTGACAAATTATCCGTAAAGGAATATTTTAATGTACAAATCAACAGTCAAATGCGAAGAACAGGAAATGACTTCTTCATATCACCGCTCACAGAAAGCCGTCAGTTGATGAGAGACGGCAGCAAGGAATGATTAAGCCCTCACCTGCAAGCAGTTCTGGTGAAAGACAGGCAGATGTCTAGTAGTTGGAACCGGTACCCACCGTTAAAAGGGCATGCCATAAGAGATGAATATACCGAGTGGCAGTAGAGTGGTCGGAGTATCCGGCAAGCAAAGTGGTAACGCGGAAGTAGAAATAATATACCTTCGTCTTTGCACATAATCCAGAAATGGATTAGTGCATCGACGAAGGTTTTTTTGTGCGAGCACCGCTTCCACTGCGTTTGACTGGTGAAATATATTTTTATAGGAGAGTGACATTATGAACACATTAGTAATCGTGCTTATCGCGGCAGTTGTACTTTTTGGTGCATACATGGTTTATGGTCGTTGGTTAGCAAAGAAATGGGGTATTGACCCTAAGGCAGAGACACCAGCCGTTAAATATAACGACGGTAAAGATTTTGTTCCAACTAATGGCTGGACAGTTTTCAGTCATCAGTTCTCATCAATTGCAGGAGCAGGTCCTGTAACAGGTGCTATTCAGGCAGCAGCATTTGGATGGTTACCAGTTTTACTCTGGATACTCATCGGTGGTGTATTCTTCGGAGCAGTTACAGACTTTGGTGCACTTTATGCCTCAGTTAAGAATGAAGGTAAGTCAATGGGTATGATTATTGAGAAGTACATCGGTAAGTTTGGCCGTAAGATTTTCTTACTTTTCTGCTGGTTATTTACACTTATCGTTATCGCAGCATTTGCAGATATGGTTGCAGGTACATTTAATGCTTATACAGTAAATGCTGATGGTGCTACTGTTTTATCAGCAGTTGCTAAGACAAATGGTTCAGCCGGTATGGTATCTATCATGTTCATGGTGTTTGCCGTTGTATTTGGTCTTATCCAGAAGAAGTTAAAGCTTTCAGGCTGGAAAGAAGCAGTGCTTGGTATTGTGTTTATTATCGCAGCATTTGCTGTTGGTATGTTTTTCCCACTTGAGTTCAACAAAGATGTATGGAGTTATATCACATTTGTATATATCTTCTTCGCTGCAGTTATGCCAATGTGGTTAATGAAGCAGCCTCGTGACTATATGACAACATTCATGTTTATCTGCATGATTGTAGGTGCAGCAGTTGGTCTTGTAGTTGCACATCCTTCAATGAATCTTCCTGTATATACAGGATTCAACAATGCAAAGCTTGGAACAATGTTCCCAATTCTTTTCGTAACTGTTGCATGTGGTGCTGTTTCTGGTTTCCACAGCCTTGTATCTTCTGGTACATCTTCTAAGACAGTTGATAACGAGAAGGATATGCTTAAGGTTGGTTACGGCGCAATGGTACTTGAGAGTTTACTTGCAGTACTTGCCCTTTGTGTTGCTGGTGCAGCTGCTACTAACGGAGCGCTTCCAGCTAAGACACCATTCGCAATCTTCAGCAGTGGTGTAGCAGGATTCTTTGAAATGTTTGGTGTTCCAGTACATTTTGCAACAGTATTCATGACAATGTGTGTATCTGCTCTTGCTCTTACATCACTTGATGCAGTTGCCCGTATCGGTCGTATGAGTTTCCAGGAACTCTTCAGCGTAGATGATATGGAACATGCAGAAGGATGGAGAAAGTTATTCTGTAATACATACTTCTCAACAGTTGTAACATTGGTATGTGGATTCATCCTTACTAAGATTGGATATGCAAATATCTGGCCATTATTCGGTTCAGCTAACCAGTTATTAAGTGCTCTTGTAATTCTTACACTCTGCGTATTCTTAAAGGTTACAGGACGAAGCAACAAAATGCTTTTCCCTCCTCTTATCATCATGCTTTGTGTAACATTTACAGCACTTGTACAGAGAACAATTGCAATGGTTAAGGCTATTAAGTTAGCAGCATCTGTTACAATTCCTGCTGGACAGACATCTTGGGGAAGCGTATTCATCGCTAACGGACTTCAGCTTATAATTGCTATACTCCTTATCGTACTCGGTGTAATCATCGTAGTTAACTCAGTAAAGAGCTATGCAAAGAGCGAGAAGAACTCTGAGAAGACAGCAGCTTAATTGGTCATTAAATATGTATGACGCAGGATATGTTAGTGGTACAGGCTTTCATGATTCCTGAGCTTAGTGGTAGTAAATGCCGCTATATACAGAGTTTTTTACAGGGCTTGAAATCAAACGCGCTTCGCTTGAACGAGATTTCAAGCCCTGAACTTTTGTATATAGCGGCATTAACTTCCACACAGCACAGGAATAAATCAAGCCCGCGCCACTAACATATCCTGCTGATATCATATTCAATACCAATAAAATAAAATATACCGGGGCAGTTATTCTGCTCCGGTATGTTTTGATTTATCGGAAGGTGTTCCGATTTCTTCTATTATGTTGTCGTCAATTTGAATATCTGCGAGAGTGTATTGTTCAGGTGCTTCTTTTATGTTGCGGAAAACATTACAGGTGCAGGTGTTCTTTCTTATTATAATGTGTTCTGTGGAAGACGGGGAAATATCAGTTTTTCCCTTAAGGTCGAAAAACTGTGTCCACGGATTAATGTTGATGAAATTAAATATCTTTCCCTGAACATATTCTATAGTGATGTATTCATAATGCTGTGGCGTGTCGGGACGCATTTTCAGCCAGAGCAGATTGTAAGCTGAGTCGACTTTGATGTGACGCATTATTATATTCTTATTGTGTATGGATTCTGAGCCACATGTAAGGCACCCATGGCAGAATTCAAATGTGCAGTCCTCAATAATTATGCGTTCATTAGCACCATTGTCTGGGTCGTTGTCAGCAAATGGTCCTTTGCCGCCTTTTAAAGAAACTGCGTCATCATTTACATTAATTGTGCAGCCTTTAATAAGAATATCAGTGCAGGCGTCAATGTCTATTGCGTCAGTGCTAGGTGCTTTGACAGGCGCAGAGGGGCTTGTAATGCGGCAGTTAAGGTAACGTACATGAGAACATCTATATAGGTGATTAGTCCAGAACTGCGAATTACAAATGTGCAATCCGGCAACAGTAACATTGGTACAGCCTGACATATAGATAAGCCTTGCACGCTGTTCGTCTTTGTTGGTGCAGTCGGGATTCCAGGTTCTTCGCTGCCAGAAGGCTTTCCAGCTTCGTAAGCCGTTACCGTCTATCGTTCCATTACCGCACAATGTAAAGCCATCGATTCCAGAAGCGTTGATAAGTGCAGTAAAATACTGACAGGTTTCACCTTCTATTCTTGTTTCACAGACCGGATAATCGCTGATGTCGTCACTTCCCATAAGTGTTGCATCGTCTTCAATATATAGATTAACTCCCTGTCTGAAAAATAAAGCTCCAGTCATGTATGTACCATGCGGAATAACGATTACACCGCCACCAGCATTGTATACAAGGTCTATCAGCTTCTGGAAATTATCAGTGTATATTCTGCCATCATCATGTATACCATAATCTGTAATAATATATTGCTTTCCCAGTTTGGTGAGTTCTGGAATGCTGGTATTGTGAAACCAGCTATCAACAGGAGTTCCGTCTGGGAAAATGTCTGAATGTATAGTGTCCATATATATAACTCCGTTTTTATTTGTTAAAAAACTGTATTCCTTTTAAGCTTCCTGCATCAGAATACTCACAAGATTCTTGTATCTTTTGGTTTTCTCGATTATGTCGTCCTGCATGACACCATAATATATGAATATGTCACGCAAAATTTTGTTAAATTCCTTAATTGATGACTTCTTTCCGGTCACGCCGCCTGTAATATAACCAGTAGTAGTTTCTATTTCAATATCCATATGTGCGTCATTATCCTCACGCACATACAGAAACAGGTTAATTTCGCTATTTATGTCATGCTTTATCTGCTTATACATGAATTTATACTCAGCAGAATTTCTGTCAGCTTCTTTAAATCCCCATTGTTCCTGAACATACTGACATACTTCCTCAATTGCATGATTATCGTCAAAAGAAATGCTTTTTTCTACCTCAGCTTTTTTTCTTTCATAAAGCATTTTCTTAAACTTATATGCAAAACTGGTTTTCCGGTTTCTTTTAACATATGCCGATGTTGGTCCATCAAAATTATCATAACCATTTACCCCATTCATAAATGAACCTCCAATATAACTTCATATTAATATGATAAAGGTATCGCGGGTAAATCACAATATTTTTATAAGAAAAAAATATTGACATAGTGTGTGACATACAGTATGATGAATTAAAAAGATAGTGTGTGTGACACACTACAATCTGATGAATATTGTTGATTTGGATAATTAAGAAGGGAAGAGATTGAATGAATTGCGATGAAATTGTTTCAGGACTGATTCTGGAATTTCGAAGAGGAACACTTATCATGGTAGTGTTAGCACAGCTAAACAAGCCGATGTATGGGTATTCACTTATAAAGGAATTAGAAGGAAAGGGGATTTCAATAGAAGGGAATACTTTATATCCGCTACTGAGAAGACTGGAAAGTCAGGGACTTTTAAAAAGTGAATGGGAAACAGATGAAACGAAGCCGAGAAAGTATTACATCATTACAGAAGATGGAAAACTGGTTTATAAAAAAATTAAAGCACACTGGGAAAAATTTTCCCAGTCAATTAATGCTCTTATGGAGGTGGAATAAATGGTGAAAAATGATTTGATTGAAAGATATGTTTATGCAGTTACAAAATATATGAAGGCTGATTTGAAAAAAGATGTATCGGCAGAATTAGAGACAATAATACAAGATATGCTAGAGGAACGATGCGGAGATGTTATGCCAACTGAACATGATATCAGAGTTGTTCTGACAGAACTGGGAACTCCGGCAGAACTTGCTTCGAAATACAAGAGTGAAACACAGGATTGTTTAATTGGTCAGCCTTATTACAATCTGTATGTGTATGTACTGAAAATTGTAACGGCATGTGTTATCGGGGGGATGTTACTCGCACAGATTATGGCAGCAGTAATATCGCATACTATCTGGTATATAGCCATATTCAGGATTATAGGTGGAATTTTTGGCGGTGTATTGACAGGATTTGCATTTGTTACATTGTTGTTTGCGTTCTTCTATAAAAGAGGAATTAAGGTGGAAGGTTTAAGTAATGGGATAGATAATCTGCCGCCTGTTCCACAGAAAACGAATCAGATTTCAAAAGCAGATTCAATTATTGGAATTATCTTTTCAGTTATATTTACTCTTGTATTTCTTGTTTGTCCGCAGATTATATGTATTGCTTTTGTAAAGAATGGTGTCAGTGTGTATGAACCGCTCTTTAATCTGGAATACATCAGACAAACATGGTATCTGATTCTTGCATTTGGTATCTTAGGTATTGCAAAAGAAAGTGTGAAACTTATTGATGGAAGCTATACCCAAAGAGTAATGATTGTTACAATTATTACCAATCTTATTGATGGTTTATTAACATTCATTTGGTTGTTAAACGGAAGAATTATGAATTCTGCATTTTTTGATGGAGTTGAGCAGTTATTCGGAGAAAATGCAGAAATAATTCCGAAAATTTTTATGCATTTTAATAAGCTGTTCCTAGCAATTATTATTTTTGCATTAGCAATTAACTGTATTGAGACAGTTGTGAAATCAGTTAAATATGGCAGGAAATAAGGTGAGAATATAGCAATTCGTATATATTGTTTGCAGACAGTATAATAAACATTACAGAGCGGTTTCAAAAAATGAAAAAATTTAAACTTTTGAAACTGGAGGCTATATGAAGATCATTACAAGAGATGCATAATTCTTCCTGTTTTCCACATACTACCCATACATTATAAATTATGGAAAGTATGTAAGAATCAGGAGGAATTATTAATATGAAAGCCACAGGAATTGTAAGAAGGATAGATGATTTAGGCAGAATTGTCATTCCAAAGGAGATAAGAAGGACACTTCATATAAGGGAAACTGACCCGATGGAGATATTTACGGATGCTGAGGGGCAGATTATTCTGAAAAAATATTCACCGATAGGAGATATTAGCACATTTGCAGGAAAATATGCAGAATCACTGTCGGATGCGACCGGAATGACAGTATGTATAACTGACAGGGAACAGGTTATTGCTGCATCAGGTGACGATAAGAAGAATCTGATGAATAAGCCTGTCACAAAGGAGCTTAATCAGGCAATGGAGGGAAGATGTACCATTGCTGCAGGTGAAGGAGAGGATGGATTTGTGAAAGTCACTGATGAGGCGCAGTTTAAGCAGGAAATTATGTATCCGATAATATGTCAGGGAGATGTTTTAGGAACCGTGCTTATGATGTCTATTGACATGAAGCCAAAGTTTACAGATAATGAAAAGAAAATGGTAAAGACAGCGGCTAACTTTTTAGGAAAGCATATGGAGTCGTAGAAAGAGAAGATTAAGGAGAAGAACATGAGATTAGATAAATATTTAAAAGTATCAAGACTTATAAAGAGAAGGACTGTTGCCAACGATGCATGTGATGCAGGAAGAGTAATGGTTAATGACAAGGTTGTGAAGGCATCTTATGATGTTAAAGTCGGAGACATTATTGAAATCCAGTTTGGTAACAAGAATGTAAGAGCAAGGGTTACAGATGTCAAGGATACTGTTAAGAAAGAAGAAGCAAAGGAAATGTTTGAATATCTTTAATTCAAAGTACCTGTAATCATATATTGTGGTCATGCATATATTCTCATATAACGGAATGTCTATAAGGAGGGTATATGGAGGAAAAGGTAAGGGTGAAGCGTCCACACAGGCTGAATATGGAGGACAGGAAAAGAATTGATTTTACAGGAATAACAGATGTAGTGTCATTTGATCCGGTTAAGGTTGTACTTGAATCTGATTATGGGCATATTACAATCAAAGGGGAAGGACTGCATGTTAACAGGCTTTCTGTCGAGAAGGGTGAATTAGACCTTGACGGCAGAGTGGATTCTGTATGTTATTCGGAGGCTGGTATGAAGAATAAGCAGGATTCGTTCATGAGCAGGCTTCTTCGATGATTAATAAGATTATATATTGGGAGCTTTATGCACTTGTGGTAAGCTTCTTTAATGGTGTTCTGCTTGCATGGATATACGATAATATAAGGGCTTTCAGACGAATTGTACGGCATAAAACAGTTGTTTTTATGAGTGTGGAAGATATTATATATGGAATATATGCCGGATTAAGTGTATTTGTGATGTGCTTTAAGGTTGCAGACGGAATTATCCGCGGATTCATAATTATGGGAATTGCTGTCGGGGCATTTCTGTATTTTAAGTTTTTAAGCAGTTTTTATATAAGGTGGTCAGTAAGAATTATAAAATTTTTACTAAAACCGGCATGTTTTATATTGAAAAATGTGGTGCGTATTATTACAATACCAGTAAGAAGCCTTAAAATGTATATGAAACGCAGGAGAGATATGGGTAAGAAGGAAGCACAAGGGTGAGGAATATATGAAATTAGAATCTAGAAGAGAGCGTGCAGAAAGGCTTAAGAAGCAGAGAAGGTCAACGCTGGCAGGAATGATTATTGCAATTATTGTTGTCGTGGCACTTGGCGTTGTTCTGTGGAGAGGCAAGGCAGGACTTGAAGAAAAGAATGCTGATTATCAGGCTCAGATTACAGAGTTACAATCCAAGATTGATGACGAGAATAAAAGAAGTGATGAATTGTCTGAATATGAGAAGTATGTCAAGACAAAGAAGTTCGTTGAGGAGATTGCCAAGAATAAATTCGGGCTTATATATCCTGACGAACTGGTGTTTAAGCCTAATAACAAGTAAAATTCATACCAAATATTATGTCGGAGCTGGAAGATTTTTTGAATCTTTCATGCTTCGACATTTTATTTATAAGCAGTCATATATACTTCACATTGGTGTAGTGCCGGAAAGGAAGTGGATATGAATGAAAAATACATATAAAGATGCCGGATATACTTATACTATTAACCGTCTGCAGGAAACAGCCAGAACATTCAGAAATCTTGGAGATGCATATGGAGAAACTAATCAGAAGCAGACGGGTTTTAAAAGACAATTGATTCTGGCTGCAGATATATTAGAGGAATGTGTTGCAATGAATCTTGATGCTAAAGCGCCGGATAAACAGGAGCGCAGGGAATTTGAGCGTAAATGTATGGCAATGGGGATATCTGTTAAGGATATAAAACTGGTTGACGGAAAGAGGCGTGAGATACTTGTAACTGCGAAAACATTTATGAAGGGGTGTGTGTCTGAGCGTGTATTAAGAGAAACGGTGAGCAGTGTATTTAAGGCAAAATTCTTTTCTAATCAGGACAACAGGGTGATTATAAATGAAGAACCGGACCAGTATGTGTTCTATCAGGAGAATCGTTTCAGGATTCTTTCCGGTATGGCGAGAAAATGTAAAGAGGAAGAGAATACAAGTGGGGATAACTTCCTGTTGAAGAAGCTGAACTGTGGAAAAATGGTTGCAGCAATTGCAGATGGCTGTGGAAGTGGTAAAAGGGCATTTGCAGAGAGCCGCATGGTGATTGAACTTATGGAAAACTGCATTGAAGCAGGATTCGAGGAAAAGACAGCGATTGATCTTATTAATTCTGCGTATATTGCGGGAACTACATTTAACAATCCTGTAACTATGGATATGAGTATTATTGACTGTCAGGCGGGAGTTATTAACTGTATTAAACTTGGAGCTGTATCCACATTTATAAAAAGAGATAACTGGGTTGAGATTATTAAGTCAACAACGCTTCCGATGGGAGTGTTAGAACAGGTGGACTACGATTGTACGACTAAAAAGCTTTATGATGGTAATTATATTATAATGATAAGTGATGGTGTGCTTGATAATCTGTCTGGAATTAATAAGGAGGAACAGATGGTGGAGATTATTAATAATATAAATGTAAAGAAGCCGGCAGGCATTGCGAAAAAGATTCTTGAGGAGTCCCTGAAGAATAATAATATGGAGGCTTTTGATGACTGTACAGTTATGGTACTGGGAGTGTTTGACACTTATGTGAACGTATAATATAATTCTCGCATGAATGAAATTATAGATAAGATTTACAGATATATTGAACAGAATAATATGCTTACGGACTGCGAAAGAGTGGTTGTCGGTCTTTCAGGCGGCGCGGATTCTGTGTGTCTGCTTATGGTGCTTAAGGGGTATATAGAGAGGAAGCATCTACAGACAGAATTATGTGTGGTGCATGTCAATCATGGCATAAGGCAGGAGGCAGGAGATGATGAGGAGTTTGCCAGAGTCTTGTGTGAACGCATGGGTGTTGAATTCATGGCGTATCATATAGATGCCGCCGGGCTTGCAAAGCAGCTTGGAATGAGTGTTGAGGAAGCAGGAAGGAAAGAACGGTACCGTATATTCAATGAGGCATGTAAAGGGCGTAATGCAAGGATTGCGGTTGCACACCATATGAATGATCAGGCAGAAACAGTTCTTATGAATCTTTCCCGAGGAACTTCACTTAAAGGAATAGGTGGAATCAGACCGGTAAGGGATAATATTATAAGACCTCTGCTTTCAGTGACGAGAGCTGAGGTTGAAGAAGTACTTAAAGACTTTAACCAGCCATATGTTACTGATGCAACGAATCTGTGCAATGATTATACGCGTAATTCTTTAAGAAATGTTGTTATTCCGTACATGACAGAAAAGGTTAATGCACACACTGTTGAAAATATTGCTGATGCAGCAGAGGAGCTGCAGAAGAATTTTGATTTTATTGAGGCAGAGGCCAAAAAGGCTTATGATAAGTATGTATATGTGGGAGATACGGTGGTTTTAAGGCTTTATGGGGAGGAGTTTGCAGGACTTCATGAGGTCATAAGAAAGAGAGTTATCTACAAGGCAGTACATGCACTTACACAGACAGCAAAGGATATATATAAGGTTCATGTGAATGCTGTAGATGAGCTTATACGAAAACAGGTTGGCAGCAGTGCAGATATATGTTATGGACTGTGTGCGGTAAAAGGGTATGAGGATATTACAATAAGAAGGAAAAATGTGGCATCTCGGACACAGGTTTCTTCAGACCTCATACATGTACTTACGCCGCAGGAGCTTAAAAGACTTAATTCAGGTGAAAATATTACCATAGAAGAAAACATTTATTATAATAATGATGGCAAGACGGAATTAAGAAAGGTGCATATTGTAATTTCACTTCATTCTAATTATGAAAAAAACAGAAATTACTCTAATAGTTGCTATGCGAAATCCTTTGATTATGATAAAATACAAGGAAAGCTCTGCATAAGACACCGTACTGACGGTGACAGGATTGTTGTGAACAGGGCGGGAACATGGCGCAAGCTGAAAAAAGAATTCATTGACCGTAAAGTGCCTGCTGATATGAGAGATAATGTGCTTGTTGTTTCTGATGATTCGGGAGTTTTATGGGCTGTCGGGGTAAGAAGAAGTGAGTGCGCCCTGATTGATGATGAAACAAGGAATGTGCTGGATATAACTATACAATAGAGTGAATATTAAGATTGACAAAGGAGAGAAACTATGAAAGAACCATTTATCAGTGTCCTTATATCTGAGGAAAAGCTGAATGAAAGGATTGCACAGCTTGGAGAGCAGATAAGTAAAGACTATGAGGGTAAGGAGGTTAAACTTATCTGTATTCTTAAGGGAAGTATTATATTTACATGCGAGCTTGCCAAGAGAATTACTGTACCTGTTAAGTTTGATTTTATGCAGGTGTCAAGTTATGGAAGCGGGACATCATCAAGCGGTCAGATTAAGATTAAGAAGGACCTTGATGAGAGTATTGAGGGAGAGCATGTAATTGTTATTGAGGATATTATCGATTCAGGTAATACTCTTGCAAGACTTATGCCTATGTTAGAGGAGAGAAAGCCGGCAGATATATGTATATGTACTCTGCTTGATAAGCCGGAAAGAAGAGAGGTTGAGGTGGATGTTAAGTATAATGGCTTTAACATTCCTGATGAATTTGTTGTCGGTTATGGACTTGATTATGACCAGAGCTATAGAAACCTTCCTTTTGTAGGAGTTTTACACCTTGACGAAGAGGCATAATTAATAAGGAGGAAGTGATGGATACTAAGAAAAAAAGGTCTGGAGGATTTGGAAGCATTTTCTTCATGATTATTATAATTGGTATTGTCTGGGCTGTTATCGCACAGATGAGCCAGAGAACAAGTAATTATAAGTATAAGGATTTTGAATCTGATTTAAAGAGCGGCAGGATTACAGATGTTGTTATAAGTCAGAATGCAGAAGTCCCAACAGGTACACTTACAATTACATTTACTGATGGAAGCAGGGATACTCTTAATGTATCTGATGTTGTTTCTGTACAGGAAAAGCTTGATGATAAAAATATTACATATACTGTAAGGGATGTTAAAAGAGACAGTGTATGGATGACAACTATTCTGCCATTTGGTATGTGTCTTATCGTTGTTGTAGCACTTATGCTGATGATGACTAGACAGGCTGGCGGTGGCGGTAATGCCAAGATGATGAATTTTGGTAAGAGCCGTGCAAGAATGATAAGTGGTGATGCCAATAAGGTTACATTCAAGGATGTGGCAGGACTTAATGAAGAGAAAGAAGAACTTGAAGAAATCGTTGATTTCCTTAAAGACCCTGTAAAATACACTAACCTTGGAGCGAGAATTCCTAAGGGAGTTATTCTTACAGGCCCTCCGGGAACAGGTAAGACTTTACTTGCAAAGGCTGTAGCCGGTGAGGCAGGAGTACCTTTCTTTAGCATATCAGGTTCTGATTTTGTTGAGATGTTCGTTGGTGTCGGTGCATCAAGAGTAAGGGATATGTTTGAGGAAGCTAAGAAGAATGCACCTTGTATCATATTTATTGATGAGATTGATGCTGTTGCAAGACGAAGAGGAACCGGCATGGGTGGCGGACATGATGAGAGAGAGCAGACTCTTAACCAGATGCTCGTAGAGATGGATGGTTTCGGAGTTAATGAAGGAATTATCGTTATGGCGGCTACTAACAGAATTGATATTCTTGATCCTGCTATATTAAGACCGGGTCGTTTCGACAGAAAGGTAGTAGTAGGAAGACCTGATGTAAGAGGACGTCTTGAGATTCTTAATGTTCATGCAGCCAAGAAGCCTTTAGGTGATGATGTTGACCTTGATAGCCTTGCAAGAACTACAGCAGGCTTTACAGGTGCAGACCTTGAGAATATTCTTAATGAAGCTGCCATTAATGCGGCTAAGAGCAAGAGAAAGTTCATTACTAATGCGGATGTCAACTATGCATTTGTAAAAGTTGGTATCGGTGTTGAGAAGAGAAGCAAGATTATATCAGAGAAAGAAAAGAAGATTACTGCATATCATGAATCAGGACATGCAATTCTTTTCCATGTACTCCCTGATGTCGGACCTGTACACACTATCTCTATTATTCCAACCGGAATGGGAGCAGCGGGATACACAATGCCACTTCCTGAGAAGGATGAGATGTTTAATACCAAGGGCAAGATGTTACAGAATATCATTGTAAGTCTTGGTGGACGAGTTGCTGAGGAGCTGATATTTGATGATATTACAACAGGTGCGTCACAGGATATCAAGCAGGCAACTGCGACAGCAAGAGATATGGTTACCAAGTATGGCTTCTCTGACAGACTTGGTCTTATCAATTATGCAAGCAGTGATGAAGATGAGGTATTCATTGGAAGAGACCTTGCACATACAAGACCATATGGCGAGGATATTGCTACAGCCATTGATGAAGAGGTTAAGAACATTATTGATGACTGTTATGCACAGGCTAAGAAGATAATATCTGAGCATATGGATGTATTAGAGAAGAGTTCAGAACTTCTTCTTGAAAAAGAAAAGGTAACAAGAGAAGAATTTGAAGAGCTTTTTGATAATGGAAGCGATACAGATGATGATGGTATTATGGGAACAACAATTGTATAGTAAATATGCACAAAATTTTTGAATGAATTTAGTGATGTTTGTGAACACTTATTGAGGGAAATAAGATATTATAATTAATGTAAAAACCCCCAATACATTATAGATAAAGCAGTAATGCTTATCGAAAAGAAATACCTTCTCTGAAAAAGGCAGTCACCCCATGGCTGCCTTTTTTGCTGTTTAAAAATCCTTTTCACTTGCTAAAATGTACTTTTAGATATAAAATCAGAATAGTATATGCTAAGGAGGATTCTCTATGAGAATAACCGGGGAAATGGGAAACTTAGCTGCCTGGGAAAAAAGACTTTTTTATATGTGCAGTGCAAGACCAACGCTACACCCAAGAGCGTTGTTTTCGGATGTTACAAGTGATTACAGAAATCCGGCAGAGCCAGAGCCAGGTGATGAGGTGACTATAAGACTGCGTACTGGAAGATATAATGTTGATAAAGCATATCTGGTTGTGGATAATGTTGAACATGTTATGACAAGAGTAAGATCAGAGAGCATGTTTGATTATTATGAGGCTAAGATTAATGTCGGAACAGACAAAATATATTATTATTTTAAGGTAGAGCTTGGCAGAACGGTGTGTTATTACAATCAGATTGGAGCGATTAAAGATCTTAATCCGTATTATAATTTCCAGATTACACCAGGATTTAAGACACCTGAGTGGGCAAAGGGTGCAGTTATGTACCAGATATTTGTAGACAGATTCTATAATGGCGATAAGAGTAATGATGTGCTTGATGATGAATATAATTATATAGGAGAGCATGTCTGTCAGGTTAAGGACTGGAATAAGTATCCTGCCCAGATGGGAATAAGGGAGTTTTACGGAGGAGACCTCAAGGGTGTGCTTGATAAACTGGATTATCTTGAGCAACTAGGAATAGAAGTTATATATTTTAACCCGTTATTTGTGTCGCCGTCTAATCATAAGTATGATATACAGGATTACGATTATATTGACCCGCATTTTGGAGTTATTGCCCATGATGAGGGCGAAGTGCTTAAAGAAGGTGACACGGATAATACCCATGCTACAAGATATATTAACAGAGTTACAAGAAAATCAAACCTTGAAGCCAGCAATGAATTTTTTGCAAAGGTTGTTCAGGAGATTCATGCAAGAGGCATGAAGGTTATTATAGATGGTGTGTTCAACCACTGTGGTTCGTTTAATAAGTGGCTGGATAAGGAACACATTTACAGAGACAGTACTGATGAATATGCCCCGGGAGCTTTCGAAAGGTATGAAAGTCCATATCACAATTTTTTTAAATTTTATTCTAACCAGTGGCCTGATAATAACTCATATGATGGCTGGTGGGGACATGATACGCTTCCTAAGCTTAATTATGAGGGATCTAAGGAACTTGAAGAATATATCCTGTCTATTGGCAGAAAATGGGTTTCTGCGCCATACAATGTTGATGGCTGGAGACTTGATGTGGCGGCTGACTTAGGATATAGTCCTGAATATAACCATTATTTTTGGAAGAGATTCCGGGAAGAGGTTAAGAAGGCTAATCCTGATGCTATTATTCTTGCAGAACATTATGGTGATTCATATGAATGGCTGCAGGGTGATGAATGGGATACCATTATGAATTATGATGCTTTTATGGAGCCTGTTACATGGTTCCTTACAGGAATGGAAAAGCACAGTGATGAGGCAAGACCTGACTCATACGGTAATCCAGACTATTTCTTTGGTGCCATGCATCATAATATGGCAAGAATGGGCGGACAGAGTGTTGCAATATCTATGAATGAACTGTCTAATCATGATCATTCAAGGTTTTTAACAAGAACTAACAGGACAGTTGGAAGAACTAATACACTGGGACCGGAGGCTGCCAATAATAATGTCAACAAGGCAGTGTTTAAAGAGGCTGTTGTTATGCAGATGACATTACCGGGCGCGCCTACTGTATATTATGGTGATGAAGCAGGTGTGTGTGGATTCACTGATCCTGATAACAGAAGAACTTATCCATGGGGACATGAGGATACGGAACTGATTGATTTCCATAGGGTTGCAATAAAGATGCATAAAGAGAATGATGTATTAAGAAAAGGCTCATATAAGTCACTGTATTCAGCATATAATGTTGTTGCATATGGAAGGTTTACAAGTGATGACGCTGCAATCATCATTGTTAATAATAACGATGATGAGGTGAGAGCCAGAATTCCTGCATGGGAAGTTGGCCTTGGTTTTGATGATGATGTTGAGCAGCTGTTAGTTACATTTGAAGGTGGATACAGTACAGACAGGCTTGGTTATCACCTTCAGAATGGCTGGCTTGATATTGGATTAAGAAAGACTTCAGCTGTGGTTCTTCATAAGATGAAGTGGTGATGCTGTATGTTGTATTTGCACAAGGGCAGGACTAATGTTATAATGCAATGAGACAGCATCGAAACAGAAAGGAATATTATAATGGAATCATATAATTCTAATAATGATAAACCAAAGATTAGTCTTAACCGCAAGAAAAGAATGTGGAACAGATACAGAAATTATATTGCCGGACTGGCAGTGGTAGTCGTGGCAGTTATTATATTTGCAATTGTGTTAAAGAACTGTAGCAATAAGAACAGCGGCAGGCAGGATGATACTAAAGCAACAACTCCTTCTGTACAGCAGGAGAGTACAGCACCAGTGATACAGGAATCTAAGGAGTCTAGGGAGAATGTAACCGAGCAGACAACAGCAACTGCTGCAGGCAGGACTTTATCTGTTTCAGGTACACCAGAGGCGGTGGATTATACATCTTCATCAGCATACAGCAAGGCCGTATTTATTGGTGATTTTGTTGTAAGTGGTATTTCACAGTTTGGTTTTCTTCCTGATGCACAGGTTATAGCATCTAATTCAATGACAAGTGACAAGCTTACAGGATATCTTGACAGTATCGTATCCCAGTCACCTGATTCAGTGTATATTATGGTTGGTATTAATGACCTTAATTATGGAAGCAGATCTGTAGATGATATATATAAGTATGAGAAGGAATTTATTGAAGCAGTCAAGAGTGCAGTGCCGGCTGCTGACGTATATGTTCTTTCTGTACTTCCGGTAAGCCAGAGATTTGAATCTTCAAGCAAGGTTAAACAGGCTAATATTGATTCACTTAATAGCAAGTTTTCAGAGAATGCAGCTTCGCTTGGGATAACTTATATTGATGTTGCATCTGTTTACAAGGATGGTTCAGGATATTTTGGCTCATCTTATACAGACAGTGGATACAATCTTAAGAGTGGATATTATGCATTTTTACTTAATGGAATTGCAGGAGTGAAGTAATGAATTTTCATGTAATGACATTGTTTCCTGATATGATTATGGACGGACTTAATACAAGTATAACCGGACGTGCAATTAAAGCGGGAGTTATGTCCGTTAAAGCTTATGATATCAGAGAGTATTCTAATGACAAGCATTTAAAAGTGGATGATTACCCTTATGGCGGCGGTGCAGGAATGGTTATGAGAGCTGCTCCTGTATGCGACTGCTATGAGGATATTGTAAAGAGCATTGGAAAAAGGCCAAGAGTGGTTTATATGACTCCTCAGGGCTATACATTTACACAAAGCATGGCAGAGAAGTTTGCCAAAGAGGATAATCTGGTTATTCTTTGTGGACATTATGAAGGAATTGATGAAAGAGCATTGGAGAATATAGTTACAGATTTTGTATCTATAGGTGATTATGTTCTTACGGGAGGAGAGCTGCCGGCAATGGTTGTCATTGATACGGTTTCAAGACTTGTTCCAGGAGTTCTTAATAATGAAGAATCTGCTGAAACAGAGAGCTTTTCAGATGGTCTGCTTGAGTATCCGCAATACACAAGACCAGCAGATTATAACGGGAAAGCTGTTCCAGAGGTGCTTTTATCAGGTCATCATGCTAATATTGAAAAGTGGCGACATGAAAAGTCACTGGAGAGAACTAAGAAATACAGACCAGATCTGTATGAAACATATGTAAAGGAACATCCTGATGAATTCAGGTGAATTAGGGAGAGGGCACTATCAATTATAAAGCAGAGGTTTAAGCTATGGTAGATTTGTTTAAAACTGAGACTGTTAATTCGGACATTCTTATCGATGAGACAATGTCAATTGTAACAGCAGATGAAAATTTTGAAGCAATTTCAGGCAATAATGCACTTTTCGTATATACAAGATATATACATCCTGATGATGTCAGCAGATTCACAGAAGCGTTAAAGGATTACGCTGAATCTGGTAAGTTTATTGTTGTAAGAATGTTATATCAGACAGGCGAATATCACTGGATGCTTACAAGAATTACAGATGGTGGGGTATCTGAGACAAGAGGTCATATGTATGACATTAATATTATGGATGCCGCATTAATTACTACACAGATAGATAACCTTAATTCACAGATTGAGAGATATTCAAGTTATCTTGGCATGTGTGAAAATGTTCTGTTTTCTTATGATATACTTAACGATGACTTTAATGTATTTATGACATCAGATGGACACCAGACTTTGTCTTTTTACCGTGGAACATTAAATGCATGGGAAGAAGATAAGATAAAGATTGATGCACTTGGGCTGAATGAGGTAAAAGAACTTGATGGATTCTGCAAGGCACTTGCTAATGGTGAGAAGTTATTCAAGCGGGAGATTACTATCAATATACTTAATAAGCCTGGAAGACTGGATAGATGTCTTGCAAGAGGTAATACTATTGTTGATGCATATGGAAACAGTATTGTTATAGGTACTATTATAATACTTGAGAGTTCAGATAATCATGTAGTTGAAGAACTCAACATAATATCTGATATGAAGGATCCGGGTACAGACCTGCTTAACAAGCGTGCTATTACTGATTATGTAAGAAAGCTTATAGATTCACAGCCAGGACACACTGTAACAATTGCTATTATTGATATTGATGATTTTAAGACTATTAATGATACATATGGACACATGTTTGGTGACGAAGTTCTTTGTAAGGTTGCAGATATCTTAAGAGATGCAGTTGGAAGCAGAGGATTGTGTGGAAGAATTGGCGGAGATGAGATGTTTATCATTATGGAAGGACTTAATGATAACGAGGGTATAAGGAATGTTTTAAGAACGATACGCAATAATACAAAATGGCTGTATCATGATGATCCGCGTAATATTAAGATTACATGTTCAATTGGTTCGGCAACTTATCCTAATGATGCCAAGAATTACGATGAATTATTTAAGATAGCAGATAAGGTCCTGTATCTTGCTAAAGAAAAAGGTAAGGACAGATATATCATTTACCATGAGGATATTCATAGGGAATATGTATATGGAATGGGAAGGATTGTTGACCTTAATGATAAAGTGTTTTACAAGTATCATAAGATGGAGATTGTTAATACCATTATCAGGGAATACAAGGAAGCTGATGACGCAAGAAGAAAGGAACTGATAGATAATGTGGCAGTAGCATTTAATATTAATACTATTGCAATATATGACAGAACTGAGCTGACAAAGCATATTCTGTATGGTGACCAGCGTATGACAGATGATGACGGAAGCTTTTTCAAGGAAGATAATTATATTCCCAACTTTAGGGAAGATGGCATATTTGTAATAGATAACATCAACTATTTTGAAACAAAGGCTCCTGCAGTATATAAAGTGTATTCTGAATACGGAATTGTTCAGGCAGTCCAGTACATTATCGGTGGAGATATTAAGAAGAATAACAATATTATTTCTTATGGAAGATTTAAGCTTGATAAGAAATGGGCAGAGAGCGACATGAATTTCCTTGCTATTATAGGTGATTACATAGGAAGAGTATTCCTGAAAGAGAGAAAACATGATTAACAGATATGTTGCACTGGATGTTGAGACTACAGGTCTTAATCCGGCTGTTGACAGAATTATTGAAGTTGGAATGGCAAGAGTGGAAGATGGTCAGATAACACAGAAGTATTCTACGCTTGTGTATCCGGGAATAAGTGTAAGTGAGCGCATAACAGAGCTTACAGGCATACATAATGAAGAACTGGCAGGTAAGCCGAGAATTGAAGAAATTATAGGAGACATAACACGTTTTATAGGTGACTGGCCAATACTTGGACATAATGTTACATTTGACTTCAGTTTTCTTAAGAGAGCAGCAGTCAATAATGGATATACTATTACTGATGATGGAATTGATACATTAAAGATTGCCAGAAGGCTTCTTCCGGAGCTGGAACATAAGAATCTGTCTTTTTTGTGCCAGTATTTTAATATTGATCCGGGAAGGTCACACAGGGCTTATGATGATGCAGTGAGTGCAAGTGTACTTTATGGGAAATTAGAAAAATTAAAGCCAGAAGATAATAGTTTCAGCAATACTACGAAGCTGGTATACGTTGTAAAGAAAGATTCACCTATAACGCCGCCTCAGAGAAGATATCTTGCAGCTCTTGTAGAAAAGCACAATATTAATCTGGAGATTCCGGTTGAAGAGATGACCAAAAGCATGGCGTCAAGACAGATTGATACAATAATAGCACAGTATGGAAAATAATTCGTACTGTGCTATTTTAGCATATTGTTAAGCTGCTCAATAATATTATCACGGCTGAGACTTTTAAGCATTCCAGCTTTTTCTTTTAGTTTTCTGATATCGTCAAATCTGTCTGTTGCAGCATATATTATTGCAAGGTCAATGTAGTTTGAGGATATATCTGAGCCAATGCTGATTCCGTACTCAAGGAATGAAAGAGCATCAGCTGTGTCGTTGTTATCAATAAGCGCATGACCTAATGAAGCGATTGCTTTTATGAGTGTAGTGAAATTGTCATCATATTCAGTAAGCTCTGTAAGATTAGCAGCTCCATATGACAGCTTAAGCTCAGTGTTGCTTATTCCGGTAAGGTTAAGTATTTTCTTATCTTTAAGTCCTGTAATTGTGTTGTATGAACGCATCATGCCAGAATTATTGGAAAGTAACTGGTTAAATGTTTCATTACCGGAATTAATCAGTGGAAGATTATCCGGAATTGATATATAATTAAGATTGCTAATGTCCTTACGGCGTACCTGATTGGCTCTTGATTCACGTTCAAGGAATTGCTGATTTCTTGATTTGTGATTCCTGGAGCTTCTTTTTATGGCAAACTGAAGGATGATTATGAGTATGATAAAATATGGCAGTATAAAATGCATGAATATATTCCTTTTCGTGTAGCCCCGCTGCTTAATTGTGTGGAGGTAATTATGATTAATTTCAATAATAAGAAAACAAAAAGATGCTTTACCGGAATACTTATATTGATACTGATTGTAGCAATGGTTGTTCCTATGGTTGCATACCTTATACCTTAATATTGAATTGCTTCACTGAAGAAGCTATATAAGAGTATAGAATTATTAACAATTTTATGCAACATTTTTGGAGAGATAAGTGATATGAAAAGAGGAAAAGTGTCTGATACAATTCTTGACAGGTCTGTTTTCAAACTGCTTGGCAGGAGAGGAAATACTTCAAAACCGGAATATGGACAGGATGCGGCGCATATACATAGTCAGGGATGGGATACGCTTGCAGCTGCTGCAACAGGAAGTCTGGCTGTATATAGGGCAGTTAATAACATAAGTGCAGCAGGTGGTGCGGCTGATTGTATTATGAATACAATTATAATAGATGAGAAATCAAGGGAAATACGTCTTAAGGAGATAATAAAGGAACTTGACAGACAGTGTCAGGTTGTTGGTGTAGGAATTGCAGGAGGTCATACTACAGTATGTCCGAATGTTAACAGTCCGGTTGTTTCTGTTACTGCAATTGGGCATAAGCTCAGAACACATCAGAAAGCTGTTGCAGGGCAGGATATTGTTATGACAAAGCATATAGGAATGAGTGGTATTAGAACTGTTATATCACACAAAAGGGATGAGATACTTAATGTTTTGCCAGAGGACGTTATTAATAAGGCATTTGCTGCTGATGAAGAACTCATTATAGCTAAAGAGGCACAGATATTTATAAAGCAGAATATTGACGGGGCAATGCATGATGCATCGGAAGGCGGCATATTTGCGGCACTGTGGGATATGGCCGAATATTCAGGTACAGGTCTGGATATAGATTTGAGGCATATTTCCGTAAAACAGGAGATAATTGAAATATGTGAATTATTTAATATCAATCCATATATATTGGATTCTATGGGATGTTTGTTAATGACATGTGAAAATGGATGTGATATAGTAAATACAATGAAGCAGAATGGAATTGAGGCCGCTGTCATTGGTAAGATAACTGATGGTAACAACCGGATTATTCACAATACAGAGGAAGACAGATATTTAGGGCTTCCTGAACAGGATGAAATATACAGATTTATATAATTAGCAGGAGGATTGCGTTATGAGAGAGAAGATTCTTGATGTTCTTGAAAAGAATGGAAGGATAGACCTTAAGGAGATGGCTATTATGCTTGGCTATTCTGAAGCAGAGGTTGCCAATGAAATAGCGGATATGGAGAAGGAACATATTATCTGCGGATATAATGCGGTCATTAACTGGGATAAGACTAGTGAAGAGAAAGTAACAGCACTTATTGAAGTTAAGGTTACTCCACAGAGAGGATTAGGTTTTGACAGTATTGCAGAGCGCCTGTACAAATATGATGAAGTAACATCAGTTTATCTCATGTCAGGAGGCTTTGACTTTACTGTTATTATAGAAGGCAAATCAATGAAGTCAGTGGCTCAGTTCGTCGCGGCGAAGCTCGCACCATTAGATTCAGTCCTTAGCACATCTACACATTTTGTGCTTAAGAAGTATAAGGACTATGGAACAATAATAGAGGACGAGGCTAAAGACGAAAGGATGCTGATTACACCATGAGAAACCCATTATCACAGAAAATAACAGGCATACAGCCATCAGGAATAAGAAAATTCTTTGATATTGTAAGTGAGATGCCTGATGCAATTTCGTTAGGAGTAGGCGAACCAGATTTTGATACTCCATGGAATGTAAGAGAAGAAGGAATATATGCCCTTGAGAAGGGAAGAACATTTTACACATCTAATGCAGGTCTTAAGGAATTACGAGAAGAGATATGTAATTACCTTGCAAGAAAGATGAACCTTCATTATGATCCTATGAAGGAAGTACTTATAACAGTAGGTGGAAGTGAGGCAATTGATGTTGCATTAAGATGCATGTGTGACCCAGGGGATGAAGTGCTTATACCACAGCCAAGCTATGTATCTTATCTTCCATGTGCAATTATGGCTGATGCAAAGCCAGTGATAATAGAACTAAAGGAAGAGAATGAGTTCAAGCTTACTAAGGAAGAGCTGCTTGCCAGTATAACAGATAAGACTAAGGTACTTGTTATGCCATTTCCTAATAATCCAACAGGTGCTGTTATGACAAGGGATGAGCTTGAAGAGCTTGTACCTGTCATAATTGAGAAGGATATATATGTTATATCAGATGAGATATATTCAGCACTTACATATAATGGAGAGCATTGCTCAATAGGAAGTCTTCCAGGGATGAAGGAGAGAACTATCGTTATTAATGGTTTTTCTAAAGCATTTGCAATGACAGGGTGGAGACTTGGATATGCGTGCGGTCCAAAGGAAATTATAAGCCAGATGACTAAGCTTCATCAGTTTGCAATTATGTGTGCACCTACTAACAGCCAGTTTGCAGCAATAGAAGCTCTTAAAAACTGTGATATGGAAGTTAATAAGATGGTTGAAGCTTATGACCAGAGAAGAAGATATCTCATGCATGCATTTAAGGAGATGGGACTTGACTGCTTTGAGCCATTTGGTGCATTTTATGTATTTCCTTCAATTAAGAAGTTTGGCTTATCTTCGGAAGAATTCGCAAACAGATTACTCAGGGAGCAGAAGCTGGCTGTTGTTCCTGGAACAGCATTTGGTGACTGTGGTGAAGGTTTTTTACGAATATCATATGCTTATTCAATTGACAACCTTAAACAAGGTCTTGAAAGAATAGAAAAGTTTATTAATACACTGAAGTAGGGAGATGAATGAATATGGCAGAGATTAATGTCAACCATATTAATCCATTTCTGATGGCAGCAGGCACAATATTGCGTGATGCCTGTCAGATGGAGATGAGTATAGGAAAACCATATGTTAAAACAACTGAATTTGGAGAGGATTCAGTTATAATTATGATAGGTATTACAGGTGAGATGAGAGGTCAGGTCATGATAGCCATGAAGACTACCAAGGCATGTGAGATTGCATCAAAGATGATGATGGGGATGCCGGTTCCAGAGCTTGATGAGATGGCAATGAGTGCAATAAGCGAACTTGGTAATATGATAATGGGTAATGCAGCGACTATTCTTTCAACTAAGGGAATTGGTATTGATATTACCCCACCTACATTATGCCGTGGAGCTATGAAGATTTCGCAGACATATGCCAAGAATATATGTATACCGATGTCTAGTGATGGCAGCATGGTTCTGGAACTTGATATTGCATTAAAAGGTGACTGATAAGGATATGATTAATATAGTTTTACATGAGCCGGAGATGCCGGCTAATACAGGTAATATAGGAAGAACATGTGTGGCAACAGGCGTAAGGCTGCATCTTATAGGACCATTAGGATTTCAGATTAATGATAAGATGTTAAAAAGAGCCGGACTTGATTACTGGGATAAGCTTGATGTTACTGAGTATGATGATTATAAGGATTTTCTTGCTAAGAATCCGGGTGCTAAGGTGTATATGGCTACAACCAAGGCACATAAGACATATACAGAAGTTAATTATGAAGAAGACTGTTATATAATGTTTGGAAAGGAAAGTGCAGGAATACCGGAGGAGATACTTGTTGATAATGAGGATACATGTATCAGAATTCCTATGATAGGAGATATAAGATCACTTAATCTTTCTAATTCAGTGGCAATCGTTCTTTATGAAGCACTCCGACAGCATAATTTTTCACACATGAATTGCGAAGGACATCTTCACAGACTTAACTGGAAGGAATAATAATAAAACACACGGACATACAAGTTACGCATGTCCGTGTGTTTTTATTTTGCAAGTTCAAGTGTGAATATGAATTCTGTACCGACACCTACAGTACTTACAACATCGATATTCTCACCATGTGCCTGAATAACTTCTTTGGTTATTGAAAGACCAAGACCGGAGCCTTTCTTGTCACGGCCTCGTGAAGAGTCTGATTTATAGAATCTGTCCCAGATTTTATCAATATCTTCTTTGGAAATTCCGCAGCCTGTATCCTTAATGGATATCTGCGCTTTCTCGCCCTTTTCCTTGACTGTTATGTATATGTAAGAATTTTCTTTACTGAACTTAATGGCGTTGTCTATAAGATTATATATAACCTGCTGGATTCTGCCCTTGTCTGCCTTAACATTCTGTACACTGTTAGCATATGTAATATTGAATTTAATGCCCTTCTTCTTGCATGTTCCCTCGAATGTCTCAACAGTGTGTCTGATTATTGAATTAAGGTCAAAGGTTGATATATCAAGTCTTACTGACTTAGGATCGAGTTCATTAAGAGTAAGAATATTACTTGTCAGCTTAGTGAGTCTTTCGGTCTCAAAAAGCATTATACCTATATATTTATCAAGCATTTCAGGTGGAATAGTTCCATCCTGGATAGCTTCCAGATATCCCTTGATAGAAGTAAGCGGAGATCTGAAGTCGTGAGATATATTAGACAGGAACTTCTGCTGGAATTTATCTGATTCATTAAGCTGTGAAGCCATGTAATCAAGAGACATTCCAAGACGTCCAATCTCATCATTAAGCATAGGTTTAACGTGGTAGGAAAGATTACCTTTACTGTATTCGTTAGTTGCCCTTGTGATTTCTTTAATAGGTCTGTGAACCTGAAAGAAATATAGAACAAGGAATGCAGATGACAGAATAAGTACAATTGCAAGTGTAAGATAATTTGTGTTAAATGTGTCATAAACGCGTTCAACGATGGCAGATTCAGGTATATTAATAACAACATAACCCTTAATTTCGAAGGAGTTCGAGATAGGCGAAAAAACACTTAATGTAGGTTCGGAAAACAGTCCGTAAAAATCCCATAAAATATCGTGTTTTCCTTTGAGGTCACCATAGTCAAAATCATTGATTGAGAATAAAATCCTGTCCTCATTACTCTTGTCCGTGGAACTGTTGTTAGTATCAAGAATAACATCACCAGAAGGAGTAATAAACATAATTCTGGTGTCGTTAAATGTGGATAATGATTTCATTTCAAGTTCTATTCGTCTCAGCTTGGATTCTGCAAGATAATCAAGAGCATATTCGTTTGCTATTTCATTAGCCTGAAGATACAGTCTGTCAGAATAATAATTGTATATGTGCTTATAATCTGCTTTATAGCATATTGTTGATACAAGAATAAAACTGATTACACATATAGCTATATATATGAAAATGTGTTTGCTGAGTGTACTGAATCCTTTCAATGTTAGTCTGCCTCCCTTGTTCTGCCCTTTTTATTTAGTTACGAACTTGTAACCAATTCCCCATACTGTTTCAATATTCCAGTGGGCATGATCTTTGATTTTCTCACGGATTCTCTTAATGTGTACATCAACGGTTCTTGTATCTCCGATATATTCATATCCCCATATATTGTCAAGAAGCTGTTCTCTTGTAAACACCTGATTAGGAGCAGATGCTAAGAAATATAAGAGTTCAAGTTCCTTAGGCGGCATCTCGACATTTTTGCCCATATAATTAACCGAATAATTATCGAGGTTGATAGAGAGGTCGGGGTAATTGACACATTTGGCATTAGAAGAATCAACACCGATACTCTGAGGCATATGGTATCTTCTAAGCACAGCCTTTACACGGGCAACCATCTCTTTAGTTTCAAAAGGTTTGATGATATAGTCGTCTGCACCAAGCTCAAGTCCTAATACCTTGTCAAATGTTTCACCTTTGGCAGAGAGCATAATTATAGGAACATTGTTATTCTTTCTTATCTCACGGCACACCTGATAGCCGTCAATACCGGGAAGCATGAGGTCTAAAAGAATGAGATTGGGCTTGAATACAGAAAGCTCAGACAGAGCACTTTCTCCATCATACACAATCTTTGTTTCGTAACATTCTTTTGTAAGATACAAAGATATAAGTTCTGCAATATTTTCATCATCATCTACAATAAGTATTCGCTGTTTAGATGCCATAATAATATCCCCCAATAATAATTATTTGAAATCAACAATAGTTACACCAGCATCACCCTCGCCGATTTCGCCGAGGCGGAAGCTCTTTATATATGGAACACCGCGAAGATAAGCGGTTACACCGTTTCTTAATGCGCCGGTTCCTTTACCGTGAACGATACGGACCTGTGGAATCTTGGCAATGTAAGCGTCATCAAGATATTTATCAAGGCGGGCAACAGCCTCGTCAACTGTACAGCCGAGAAGATTAATCTCAGTTGATATTCCTGCTGACTTGCTCATCTTAATCTTACCGGAACCGCCGGCAGCCTTAGATGGAGCTTCCTTTGGCTCTTTATAGTCCGAAAGAATTTCAAGATTCTTGATATCAATCTTAGTGCTTAATGCACCTACTTGAACAGTAACCTGCTTCTTGGCTGGATGAATTGCAGAAACAGTACCGGAAACATTCATAGTAAGAACTTTTACATGCATGCCTGTCTTGAATTCAGATATATCATGTGCCTTGTGTGCTTTAACCTTGGCAGGCTCTACCTTTAACTTTGCCTGATTCTTATTCATCTTCTCACGGACAGCAGTACGGTGCTTTTCAAGCTCAGCAACTGTCATTCCGTGCTTGTTCATGGCTTTGATAGTTTCATCTGCGAAATCCTTGGCATCTTTTAAGATGGCAGCAGCCTGTTCATTGGCCTTACGGATAATGTTGTCAGTTCTTTCATCAAGCCTTTCATTCTTAGCCTGAAGCTTTTCTTTAAGAGAGGCAATCTCAGCCTTATAGCTTTCAACCTCAGCCTGCTCCTTCTCAAGAGAAATTCTTGCATGCTCAAGGTCAGATACGATATCTTCAAAATGTACATCTTCCGCGTTAAGTCTTTCTGATGCGTCAGAGAGAATATAATCAGGAAGTCCGAGTTTCTTAGAGATTGCAAATGCGTTACTTTTTCCCGGAATGCCTATAAGCAGTCTGTAAGTAGGACGGAGCGATTCAACATCGAACTCACAGCTTGCATTTTCAACACCTTCAGTAGAAAGCGCATAAAGCTTGATTTCGCTGTAGTGAGTTGTTGCCATGGTTGTAACACCGCGCATCTTAAGGTCATTAAGGATTGCGATAGCAAGGGCAGCACCTTCTGTAGGGTCAGTTCCGGCACCAATCTCATCAAAAAGTACAAGGCAGTTTTCATCAGCTTCTTTAAGAATCTTAACAGTGTTGGTCATGTGTGATGAAAATGTACTTAAACTCTGTTCAATACTCTGCTCATCACCGATATCAGCGTATATATTCTTAAATACGGCAATGTCTGAATGGTCAAGAGCCGGAATGAATAAACCTGACTGTGCCATAAGTGTGAGGAGTCCTACAGTCTTTAATGAAACAGTCTTACCACCTGTGTTAGGACCAGTGATGATAAGAAGCTTAAAATCTGTTCCAAGATAGATGTCAATAGGAACAACAGTATGTGACTCGATAAGAGGGTGACGTCCTTTTTTGATATTGATAATTCCTGATGTATTCATGACCGGACGGCTTGCATGCATATGTCTGGCAAGCTGTGCCTTTGCAAATATACAGTCAAGTTCGACAAGTATTTCATAATCACACAGAAGCTCCTCTGTGTGTTCACCAGCTTTTGCACTTAAGTCAGCAAGAATAACTTCAATCTCTGCTGCTTCCTTAAGCTCTAACTCACGGATATCATTATTGAGCTTTACAACTGCTGCAGGCTCAATAAAGAGAGTAGAACCAGTAGATGACTGGTCATGTATCATACCAGGAAATGCTGACTTATATTCAGCTTTGACAGGCAGACAGTAGCGTCCCTGTCTTGTGGTAATAACATAATCCTGAAGATAAGTCCTGTAAGTAGGAGAATTAAGCAATTTGTTGAGTTCAGAATGTATTCTGTCATTGGCTATTGATTTGCTTCTTCTGATACTTCTTAAGTTGGAACTTGCGTCATCACTTATCTCATCTTCAGAGATAATACATTTCTTAATCTGGGAATTGAGAGCATCAACAGTTGCAAGGTTTTCAAGCATTCCTGATATAGAATCTTCACGATGCTCATAGTAATCCTTAACATGCTTTGCACATGAAAGGATGGCACTTATATTAAGAAGTTCTGATATATTAAGGGAGCTTCCAACCTTAAGTCTCGCAACAGAAGCACGTATATCCTTAGTCTGGCTGAAATCAACAGTACCTTTCTGAAAAATTCTTGAAAGTGCATCATTAGTCTCATCGAGACGTAAGTTGATGTCTGTTATATCAGTCATAGGCTTTAAGTTACGAAGTATTTTCTTAGCTCCGTCACAGCATGCATATGAAACAAGCTGGTCGGTAATTTTATAAAATTCCAAAGTGGATAAAGATTTCTTATTCACGAAAGACCTCCAAAAACTAAAAACAATCTTTTCATACTCTATAAGTTTACAGCATTTAAGGTAAAAAAACTATATTTTGCTTATAAATATTTACATGTAAGTCATAAATTGTTCATAATCGTAATATAAACTATGATATAATTGTATTCATAAGAGACGATAATTACATAAGGAGTCCGAAATGGGAACTAATGAAGATGATAAGGAAAAGTATGACCTGTATACAGAACAGGTAGTTCTTCATCCGGCTAAGAAGTACAAGTGGCTTATAAGAATAGGCAAGCTGCTGCTTTTTGCTGTTTCTGTCGTAATAGCGGCAACTTTGTTTATGGTATTTTTATATCCGGTGTTACAGAAAAGGATTGAAGAAAAGAATAAGGACAAGAATGTCATATATATCCAGAAGGATAATTACGTACTTGCAGAGAACCAGACGGCAGAATATTCAGATATATTGACAGAGAAGGACCTGAAAGATAATTATGAGGCTGCTATGGCAGCACTTCGCGCCAAAGTTGAGGATGTCAATAAATGTGTGGTTGCTGTTGACATTGAACAGCCATTTTCTGATGTTCCGACAATTGAAAGCAGTCAGACAGAGGTGGCAGGACTTGTAGTTGCCAATATTAATTCAACATATCTTGTGCTTACAAGTTCAAGCCTTTTAGAACCAGGAATGAATTATATAGTAAGGCTTTCTGATGAAGTTCAGACAGAAGCTGCATTTGTATGTAGAAACACAGCTTCAGGAATAGGAATTGTGAGTATTAATGCTTCTAAGCTTACAGCTGAACAACGTAACAGTATCGCAGTTGCACAGCTTGATAATTCTTATATGGTAAAGCAGGGAGATCTGGTGATTGCATCAGGGAAGCTTTATGAGACTTCGAAAGGCGTGTCATACGGAACAATTGCAGGTTCTAAGGTTGAGTATAGTAAAGACAGCGGTTATGAGGTTTTTGAGACAAGTGTAAGCATTACGGCGGGCGGTTTTGCCATATTGTTTAATTCTGAAGGAAATGTAGTTGGTGTATCTAAGGCTTCAACAGATACGAGTACGAAATTCATTGGAATATCTGACCTTAAGGCACAGATTGAGACTATGATTAATGAGCATGGAATAATGTACTGCGGAATTACAGGACAGAATGTAACAGATGAGCTTGCAGCCAAATACGGACTTCCGAGTGGTGTATACATATCTAATGTGGATATTGATTCACCGGCTTATTATGCAGGATTGCAGGCAGGAGATGTAATTAGTGCAATTAATGGACAAAGTATTTTGACAATTCAGCAGTTTAGTGAGAAACTATATCAGTGCGCTGATGGGGAAGCTATGTATGTGACAGCCATGAGACAGGGAAAAGATGGCTATTCAGATGTAGCATTTTCAGTAAGTGTACAGCTAAAACAACTTAATTAACGGAGGCAGAAGGATTTATGCGTTATATAGAGACTCTTAAAGATGGTGAGAGAATTTCAGAGGTATATCTGTGCAAATCAAAATCAATAGCACTTACTAAGACAGGCAAGGAATATGCCAATGTAATGCTTGCAGATAAGACAGGACAGATTGACTCTAAGATATGGGACCTTAATTCAGGCGGAATTGCTGAATTTGATGTTAATGATTATGTTGCGGTAACAGGACAGGTAACAAGCTATAACGGAGCATTACAGTTTAAGATAGAGAGAGCAAGAATTGCATCAGAGAATGAATATGTTGCAGCAGATTATGTACCATCTTCAAGATATAATATTGATAATATGTTTGCAGAACTGATGAAGTATGTAGACAGTGTTAAGAGTACATATATGAAGCAGCTGTTATATTCTTTCTTTAAAGATGAAACATTTGCAAAGAAGTTCAAATGTGTATCAGCAGCCAAGACAGTGCATCATGGTTTTGCTGGAGGATTGTTAGAGCATAGCTTAAGTGTCACAAGATTATGTGACAAGATGAGCAGCAACTATGATTTCCTTAACAGGGATTTGCTTATAACATGCGCAATGCTTCATGATGTAGGCAAGGTTAAGGAATTATCTGAATTCCCTAAGAATGATTACACTGATGAGGGTAATTTCTTAGGACATATTGTTATCGGATACGAGATGGTTATGGAGAAGGTTAAGCAGATAGATGGATTCCCTGATATGCTTGCAATGCAGATTGGACACTGCATACTTTCACATCACGGAGAGCTTGAGTACGGCTCACCTAAGAAGCCGTCAATAGCAGAAGCTGTCGCATTATCTATGGCAGATAATATGGACGCAAAGCTTGAGACACTAAGAGAAGCACTTGAAGCCAAGGATACCAACGACTGGCTTGGTTATAACAGATGGCTTGATTCTAATATAAGAAGGACAACTAATGAGTTTTAAGAAAGATGATAAAGTAACATTTGTAATTGAAGATATAGGAACCGGAGGAGAGGGTATCGGCAAGGTTGACGGATATACTCTCTTTGTAAAGGACGCAATAATCGGGGATAAGATTGAAGCGAAGGTTATTAAAGCCAAGAAGAATTACGGCTATGCAAGGCTTGAAAAGATTATTGAGGCTTCACCTGACAGAGTGACTCCTGTCTGTCCTGTCGCAAGACAGTGCGGAGGCTGCCAGATTCAGCAGATGAGTTATCAGGCACAGCTTAAGTTTAAGGAGAAGCTGGTTGACGATAATCTCAAGCGAATTGGTAAGATAGAAGGGTATGAGTATTTTCCGGCAATCGGGATGGAAGAGCCTTACAGATACAGAAATAAAGCGCAGTATCCGGTTGGAACAGCCAAAGATGGAAGTATTGTGATGGGCTTCTATGCAGGAAGAACACACTCTATTATCTCATGTACAGACTGTAAGATTGGTGCTGTCGAGAACCAGTATATTCTTGCCGTAATAAAGAGCTGGATGGAGCTTAACGGTGTTGCACCATATGATGAGCAGACCGGGAAAGGGCTTGTGCGCCATGTTCTTATAAGAACAGGATTCCACACCGACGAGATAATGGTCTGTCTTGTTATTAACGGCACTAAGATGTCTGATAAGTTAAAGGAATCGCTTGTAGGGCGCCTTACAGAAGTGTCGCTTGATTCAGATATAAGTACTGACAAATGTATCAAATCAATTATGCTTAATTACAACACAGAGAATACTAATGTCATTCTTGGCAGACAGTGCGAGACTCTGTGGGGAAAAAACTATATTGAAGATTATATCGGTGACATTAAGTATCAGATATCACCGCTTTCGTTCTTTCAGGTTAATCCAAGACAGACTGAGAAGCTGTACGGAAAAGCCCTTGAATACGCAGGACTTACAGGAAATGAGACTGTATGGGACTTGTATTGTGGAATAGGAACAATATCGTTATTCCTTGCCAAGAATGCAAGAAAGGTATATGGTGTTGAGATTGTTCCGCAAGCCATAGAAGATGCTAAGAACAATGCGGCAATTAACGGCATTGATAATGCTGAATTCTTTGTCGGAAAGGCTGAGGAGGTCGTACCGCATTTTTATGAAGAAATGGCGCGGATGGCAGCAGATACATCTGCAGCCGAAGCCAAGCGTGAGGAAGCAAGAAAGAGCATTACTCCTGATGTCGTAGTCGTTGACCCGCCAAGAAAGGGCTGCGATGAATCACTTCTTGATACTATTGTTAAGATGTCGCCTGAGCGTATCGTATATGTAAGCTGCGATTCGGCTACACTTGCCCGCGACTTAGGGCTGCTTGCAGCTAAAGGCTACAAGACGGTGAAGGTGCAGCCTGTGGACCAGTTTTCGCATACGGTGCATGTGGAGAGTGTGGCACTGATTTTGAAAGAACAGCCGGCAATTGATTAATGTTGCAGCATGAAGGTATCATTTCACAGAATAGATGCTCAAAATTAAAAGAGAAGTATCTGATTGAAATAAAGCATACGATAAAACAACGCATTGCGTAACATACAAGACAATGTTACAATAATAAAAATGCATTAAGAGGTGATATATTATGACTATAGCAGAGACAATAAAGCAGCTCAGAGAAAGCGTTGGAATGACAAGAAAAGAATTTTCACAGCACACAGGTATTCCTGTGCGTACATTGGAGGACTGGGAGGCATCAAGAAGAACTCCACCAGAATACATTCCACGGCTGATTGCATACCAGTTAAAGTATGAGGAGCTGCTCAAAGAGAAAGAAAATGACAATTTATAATTGAGTTTTAATTTATAAAAAGTGTTCTGATTTGGGCACTTTTTATAAAATTTTAAGTAGCCAGTACAATTATTAGATGTTAATATATTACTATGTAACCCGAAACTGATATTTAAGAGCGAAGGGAGATTTTATTGAAGGCTGGATTATTAAGGACACAATTTAGTTACCAGAATACAGTGATAAGAGAGAAGATGAAGGAAAAGACAAAGGAGTCTGTTAGTGCGGTAGTACCGATAATGCTTATAGTGTTGCTTCTTGGCTTCACAATAGCACCTCTTTCACCTAGTATACTGGTTGAATTCATTGTTGGAGCCGTGCTGGTTATTATTGGCATGGTGTTTTTTTCTTTAGGGGCAGAATTGTCCATGACGCCAATGGGAGAAAGAGTTGGCGGAAGCATGTTAAGGACTAAGAAATTATGGATGATTGTAGCAATTGGATTTATTCTTGGAGTTATAATTACGATTTCTGAGCCGGATTTGCAGGTGCTTGCAGGACAGGTGGCAGCAGTTCCTAATATGGTGCTTATATTATCTGTAGCAGTTGGAGTAGGTGTATTTCTTGTTGCTGCACTTTTAAGAATATTGATTGGAATACCGCTTGCGCCGCTTCTGCTGGTGTTTTATGCAATTGTTTTTGCGCTTGCGATGTTTGTTCCTAAAGGCTTTCTTGCAGTTGCATTTGATTCAGGGGGAGTAACAACCGGTCCGATGACTGTACCATTTATAATGGCTCTTGGTGTGGGTATTTCTTCTATCCGAAACGATAAACATGCCGGCAATGATAGTTTTGGTCTTGTATCATTATGTTCAATCGGACCAATACTAGCAGTTCTTATTCTTGGAATGGTTTATAGTACAGAGGGTAATTATACAACAACAGCAATTACTGAAGTGAGCGATTCTGTTGAACTTGGTAAGCTGTTCTGGTATGAGATACCGAAATATCTGAAAGAAATAGCGTTGTCACTTCTTCCGATAGTTGTATTTTTCGGAGTGTTTCAGATATTTGCTCCAAAGATGAATAAGAAGTCACTTATGAAGATATGTGTTGGACTTGTGTATACATATATTGGACTTGTACTTTTTCTTACAGGTGCTAATGTTGGATTTATTCCAGCTGGTAATTATCTTGGTTCAGTGCTTGCTTCATTATCATTTAGATGGATTATCGTCCCTATTGGCATGATAATAGGATATTTCATTGTTAAGGCAGAGCCTGCTGTATATGTGCTTATGCATCAGGTAGAAGAACTAACATCAGGAAGCATATCAGGCAAATCAATGCAGATAAGTCTTTCTGTAGGTGTTGCAGTATCTGTTGGCCTTTCAATGATAAGAGTGCTGACAGGCATCTCAATATTATATTTTCTTATCCCGGGTTATGGAATAGCACTGATACTTACGCTTTTTGTTCCAAAGATATTCACGGCTATAGCATTTGACTCAGGTGGAGTTGCGTCAGGTCCGATGACGGCTACATTTTTACTGCCACTGGCACAGGGAGCATGTCTTTCGGTGGGTGGTAATATTGTAACTGATGCGTTTGGTGTTGTTGCCATGGTTGCCATGACACCTCTTATAACTTTGCAGATACTTGGTGTTATATACAGAATCAAGGACAGCAGGAAAGAGAATGTTCCACAGACCGTTACACCGGTTGTGGATATGTTTGCAGAGCTTTCGGATGATACGATTATTGAATTATAGAGGTAGATGGATATGAGCAAAGTATATGTAATGGTAACGATATGCAGCAGAAAAAATATGCCGCGTTTTGTTGACTGCTATAAGGATTATAATGTTGAAGCAGCTGATATATCATTAGGCCGTGGAACAGCATCAAGTGACGTGCTTGATTTACTGGGACTTGAGGATGACGAGAAGGGTATCCATATGTCACTTGTTACAGATGAGACATGGAAAAATGTTAAGAAGGGGCTTCAGAGTAAGTTAAGAATAGACGTGCCTGGAACCGGAATCGCATTTATAGTGCCGCTAAGCAGTATTGGCGGCAAGAGAGAGCTGGGATTCTTAATTGATGGGCAGGAATATAAGAAAGGAGATGAGAGCACATTGAAGGATACTAAACATGAACTTATTGTTGCAATAGCTAATTATGGATATAATACACAGGTGATGAGAGCAGCGGAAGAAGGCGGTGCAACAGGTGGAACGGTGCTTCATGGAAAAGGTGTTGGAATGAAGCGGGCAGAGCAGTTCCTTGGAGTTTCGCTTGTTTCAGAGAAGGAAGTAATTCTTATTGTTGCAAAGTCATCACAGAAAAATGCTATTATGCGTGCTATAATGGACAAAGCCGGCGTAGACAGCAAGGCAGGAACTATTGTGTTCTCACTTCCTGTTACAAGTACGGCAGGACTGCGTATTCTTGAGGATTCGCAGGATGAAGAGGTTGATGATGAAAACAATAATTGATTACCAGAATGATGAAAGAGAAAAGGTTCTGCTTGATGTAAGAGACAAGCAGGAATTCGAGAAGGAAACATATCCCGGAGCAAGAAATTGGTACTGGGAGGAACTGATTAAGGTGCTTGAAGAAACACCTGAGAAATTCACACAGCAGTTTGATAAGAGTGTTCCTATATATCTTCTGTGCTATACAGGTTTGCACAGTGATGATCTGGCAGATATTCTTGAAGAAATGGGTTATGAGGTCTACAGTCTGTATGGCGGCTGGGGCGCTTATATGAAGTGGAAGTTCGAGAATTATGTCAAGGAAGCACAGGCAGAGAATGAGATTTCGGGTGAAGACAGAGTTAAGGAAATAGAGCGGAGCATAGTCAAGAAGTTCAGAAAGCCTATATGGAGAAAGTTCACACAGGCACTTAATGAATACGACCTTATACAGGATGGAGATAAGATTGCAGTCTGTATATCAGGCGGTAAGGACTCAATGCTTATGGCGAAGCTTTTTCAGGAGCTTAAGAGGCATGGAAAGAATAATTTTGAACTTGTATTCCTGGTTATGAATCCGGGATACAATGATATTAATTATCAGGTTATTCTTAATAATGCAAAGATTCTTGATATTCCTATAACCGTGTTCAAATCAGAGATATTCGATACGGTTGCAGATATAGAGGAGTCTCCATGTTATCTGTGCGCCCGCATGAGAAGAGGATATCTGTACAGCAAGGCTAAAGAACTGGGCTGCAATAAGATTGCTTTAGGTCATCATTATGATGATGTTATTGAAACAATTCTTATGGGAATGTTATATGGTGCGCAGATTCAGACTATGATGCCAAAGCTTCACAGCACTAATTTTGAGGGCATGGAACTTATAAGACCACTTTACCTTATAAGAGAAGCTGATATAATACATTGGAGAGATTATAATAATCTTGCATTTATACAGTGTGCATGCAGGCTTACAGAGAGCTGTGCTTCATGTGGCGGAACAGAAAAGGGTTCTAAGAGAGGCGAGATTAAGCAGCTTATCAAAGACCTGACTAAGGTAAGCCCTTACATTGAGAAGAACATTTTCAGAAGTGTTGAAAACGTTAATCTTGATACAGTTATTGCATATAAGCAGTATGGTGTTAAGCATAATTTCCTTGAAAGATATGATGAAATGGGAAGACTCAATGGCGCATCGGGCAGCCAGACAGCAGATAATAAGGAGATGGAATAAATATGTCATCACAATATAATTGCGATTACTGCAATAACCTTGTATATGACGAGGAGATTGAAGGATATGTATGCGATGTTGATATGGACGAGGACGATTACGCAAGACTTTTAAGTTCTTCATATAAGCAGTGTCCATATTATCAGAGCAATGACGAATATAAGATAGTACGTCATCAGATGTAATGTTTATATTAAGGGGGAATCTATGGACGATAAGAGGTATGCGGTTCTTATTGATTCGGACAATATTTCATCAAAATATATTTCTAATATATTAGATGAAATGACTAAGTATGGAGTTATAACGTACAAGCGAATATATGGGGACTGGACAAGTCCGCAGGCGGGCAAATGGAAGAAAGAATTGATGGAGAATTCAATTACACCAATACAGCAGTTTCGCAACACAGTAGGCAAGAATGCTACTGATTCAACACTTATAATTGACGCTATGGATATTCTGTATACGAAAAATGTGGATGGATTCTGTATTGTATCAAGTGATGGAGATTTTACAAGACTGGCAAGCAGGCTGCGTGAATCTGGCATGGAAGTTATTGGAATGGGTGAGAACAAAACACCAAGGTCATTCAGGGCAGCATGTTCAGTATTTACTGATCTGGAACTTTTACAGGATCAGGAGGATGAAGAAATTACAGCTGTTAATAATAAGCAGAGGCCTAACAGATCACACAATATTATACGAATTTCCAAAATCGAAAATGCTATTATTGAGATTATCCAGGAAAATGATAATAAGGGAAAGCAGACGGATTTAGGAGAGATAGGAAGCCGTTTGCAGAAAAAATATTCTGACTTTGATGTCCGTAATTATGGGTATAGCTCATTATCCACATTTATCAATGAGATGGATGGGTTCAAGACATATAAGGTTAATAATGCAGTACTGGTAAAGCTCAAAGAAGATGACAATATTAAAGAACAGGTTGTTAAATACGCAATAGATAATGTCAGAGCAAGCAAGGCAACAGGAGTTGAGCTTGCAATACTTGGACAGAGAATACATAGTCAATATCCGAAATTCAAGGCAAAGGAATATGGATATTCAACTCTGACAAAATTTGTATCAAGCATAAAAGAACTGCTAATAGAAACAACAGATAACAAAAGAATAGTATTTATAAGAAAGAAGGAGTCATAATGAACAAGATAGCAAGTTTTACGGTGAATCATCTTGATTTACTGACAGGTGTATATGTATCAAGAAAGGATTATATTGGAGATGTATGTCTTACAACATTTGATTTAAGATTTACAAGACCTAATGAAGAGCCACCTATGGATACTCCGGGGATTCATTCAATTGAACATCTTGTTGCTACATTTTTAAGGAATCATGCAGAATGGGCTGAGAAAACTATATATTTCGGACCTATGGGCTGCAGAACAGGTTTTTATGTTATATTTGCAGGAGATTTAAAGTCTGAGGATATTATCGGGGTATTAAGAGAAGCTGCCGATTATGTTCTTAATTATGACGATAATACACCAATTCCTGGATATTCACCAAGAGACTGTGGTAATTATCTGGATAACAATCTTAAGCTTGCGAAGATATATATGAAGAAGTTTAAGGAGGAGGTTCTGGATAATCCGGTTGAGGAGAGGTTGAGTTATCCACAGTAGCGTGTAGGTGGTGCCAGTCTGGGGATATCGGGCTGTGGCTTTCATGGATTACTGCGCTTAGCAGGAGTAAATGCCGCCATATACAGAGTTTTTTACAGCGTGCAAAAGCAAACGCACTTCGTTTGAACGAGCTTTTGCACGCTGAACTTTTGTCTATGGCGGCATTAACTCCTGCACAGCTCGTAATAAATCAAGCCACAGCCCGATACCCCCAGACTGGCAATCTACACAGTGGATGTTTCAAGGGGTAAAAAATCTCCAGCATTAGATTTGGCTTTGCCGGTCTAATGCTGGAGATTTTTATGAGAGTGATTTATAACAATTAGCTATGTATTATACCTCGAATAATAATTCGCTGTAGCTTGGGAATGGCCAGAATTCCTTATCTACTATCATCTCGGCTTTATCTACTGGAGCTCTTAATTCGTCCATTGCAACCTTTACTGTATCTCTGAAGTATTCAGCCTGTGCTTTTCCTTCAAATGTAGCTGCTGTAGCAACTGTCTCTGCAAGCTTAGCTGAAGCTGCCTTCATTTCCTTTAAGTAACCAGATACTTCTGTAAGGATGTCTGCCTGAACTGAAGCGTCTGCACCAGCTTCCTTAACTGAAAGTACTGAGTTAGCAAGCTCTGTTGTGTATGAGATAACAGCAGGAATGATTTCCTTGCCAGCCATATCTATCATTGTCTTAGCTTCGATGTTGATTGCCTTAGAGTAAGCTTCGTACTTAATCTCAGCTCTTGACTTTAATTCAGCTTCTGTGAATACACCAAATCCTTCAAACATCTTAACTGTTTCAGGTTTAACAAGTGAACCAACAGCCTCAACCATAGATTTGATATTTGGAAGTCCTCTTCTTTCAGCTTCCGCTACCCATTCATCTGAGTAACCATTACCGTTAAATACAACTCTGTGATGGTCTGTGAAGAGCTTCTTAATCATATCATGGACAGCCATCTGCATATCCTCAGAACCCTCTAATTCATCAGCGATTTCCTTAAAGCTTTCTGCAACGATTGTATTAAGAACAACATTTGCAGGAGCGATAGAATCTGAAGAACCAACCATACGGAACTCAAACTTGTTACCTGTGAATGCGAATGGAGATGTTCTGTTTCTATCTGTAGCATCCTTGTTAAGGTCTGGAAGAGTAGAAGCACCAGTCTTTAACTTACCTTTCTGAATAGAGCTTGTAGCATCACCCTTATCGATTAACTGCATAACTACATCTTCAAGCTGCTCGCCAAGGAACATAGAGATGATAGCTGGAGGTGCTTCATTAGCTCCAAGTCTGTGATCGTTACCAACATCAGATGCAGACTCACGAAGAAGGTCAGCATGTTTATCAACAGCCTTCATAATTGCACCAAGTACAAGAAGGAACTGGAAGTTTTCATGAGGTGTCTTACCTGGGTCAAGCATGTTAATGCCGTCATCAGTTGTGATAGACCAGTTGTTATGCTTACCAGAACCGTTAACACCTGCAAATGGCTTCTCATGGAGAAGGCATACAAGGCCATGTCTGTAAGCAACCTTCTTCATAACTTCCATCATAAGCTGGTTGTTATCTGTAGCAATATTGCACTGTGCATAGATAGGAGCTAACTCATGCTGTGCAGGAGCAACTTCATTATGCTGTGTCTTAGCAGATACACCAAGTTTCCATAATTCTTCATTAATATCTTTCATGAAAGCGGCAATTCTTTCACGGATAGAACCAAAGTAGTGATCATCAAGTTCCTGCCCCTTAGGAGGCATAGCTCCGAATAAAGTACGGCCAGAGAAGATAAGATCCTTTCTCTGTAAATATTTCTCTCTGTCTACAATGAAGTATTCCTGTTCAGCACCTACAGAAGGAGTAACTTTCTTAGATGTTGTATTACCCATAAGCCTTAAAATACGAAGAGCCTGCTCGTTGATGGCATCCATTGAACGAAGTAATGGAGTTTTCTGGTCAAGAGCTTCACCTGTGTAAGAGCAGAATGCTGTAGGAATACAAAGAGTAGCACCTTGAGCACCTTCGCGTACAAATGCAGGAGATGTACAATCCCATGCTGTATATCCTCTGGCCTCGAATGTTGCACGAAGACCACCTGAAGGGAATGATGAAGCATCAGGTTCGCCTTTAATCAATTCTTTACCTGAGAATTCCATAAGCACCTTTCCGTCTGACTTAGGTGCTGATATAAATGAATCATGTTTCTCAGCAGTAGTTCCTGTTAAAGGCTGGAACCAATGTGTGTAATGAGTTGCACCTTTCTCGATAGCCCAGTCTTTCATAGCATTAGCGATAACATCAGCATCTGCTAAAGATAACTCCTGCACACCTTCCATTGTTAATTTAAGGTTTTTGTAAACGTTCTTTGGTAAACGTTCTTTCATAACTGTGTCATTAAACACATTCTCGCCGAAGATGTCAGCTACATTGAATCTTTCACTCATAACTTCCTCATCCTTCCTTTTCTTATCTTTTTATTAGTAAAACTAAAAAATGGCGTCCAAGTATATACTTATACAAATATATAAATGGAACGCCTTTGTTCTACCTTATTTAATTAGCGACAGCCTGCTGTCTTTAAATAAAATAACTCATATTGTATAAATTTGCAAGTGCTTTTTTGAAAATATTAAAAAAATTAACCCCGCATGAAATATGAGTGTTAAAATGCCTATTCTGAAGCGGATACAGATGCTTCAGAAGATGTTCCATTATCTAACTTTGATTCTCCGACATATGTACCTGATACAATAACACGTTGTTTAGAATCATCTGTGCAGGTTGAAAATGTAACTACCTGTGTTGCGTTAGAAATATCGACTCCGGTATTGTACAGTGATTCAGCCTGGACATTCTTTGCGTATTCGCGAAGACCGGACAGATTGCTGAAATTGAATGTAAATGTATCACTTATTGGATCAGTTATATATACTGTAAAAATCTTGTACTCACGGATTACATCTTCTGTATATATATAAAAAACATCATTACCTTCCGTCTGGTAGAAACCAGAATTCTTATATCTGGCAAGAGTACCAAACATAGCACCAGAACCCATGTTATGTCCATAGATAATAACATGGCTGGCATTAAGACCCTCTTTAATTCGATAATCAACGAAAAGGCATCCGTTTCGGTTGTAAGTTTTATCAAATGTATGAGTAAGATAAAAATCATTATCGGTTGTCTGGGCAATAGGAAGCCTTATATCTACCGATGGTACATAAAGAAAACCAAGACCATCAGGATTAATATCAAGCAGTGCCTGATGATTATAGACAAAAGGGATTGTTACATCCTGATTATCTTCGCCTATGGTAATATTAACAGGTGTATCATCAAGGACGTTGCCTTCAATATTATCATAAATATCGTTACCCTTCTTGTATTCAAGAAGAATGGATACAAGCCTGACTGCTGCAAAAACAAAAACGCATGCACATATAATTAAAATAATACGGCTTACTATGCTCGAGCGCTTTTTCTTTTTTTCTTTAGCGTCAAAAGCGAAATCCGCTTCGTCTGGTTCTGTTTCAGGTGAAGCAGATGTTATAAAATCATCATCTTCATCTGTCTTTAAGTTACTCATAAATATCTCCAATCATCATCAAGCTTTTCCTGCTGAACCAAAAAGATTAATCTTCTCGCGAACAGTTTCTTTAATTGCTTCGCAGCCTGGAGCCAGAAGCTTTCTAGGATCAAATCCCTTTCCTTCAAGATCTTTGCCTGCTTCTACATATTTTCTTGTTGCATCAGCAAATGAAAGCTGGCATTCTGTATTAACATTAATCTTAGATACGCCAAGAGAAATGGCTTTCTGAATCATATCAGCTGGAATTCCTGTACCGCCGTGAAGAACTAATGGCATATCACCAATCTTTTCCTTAACAGCCGCAAGTGTTTCAAAGCTTAATCCTGGCCAGTTAGCAGGATACTTTCCGTGAATATTACCAATACCTGCAGCAAGCATGTCCACACCAAGGTCTGCAATAGATTTACATTCATTAGGATCTGCACATTCGCCCATTCCGATAACACCATCTTCCTCGCCACCTATTGAACCAACTTCTGCTTCAATAGAAAGACCAAGATTATGCGCTACATTAACAAGCTCGGTTGTCTTCTTAATGTTCTCATCAATTGGATAATGAGAACCGTCAAACATAATAGATGTGAAGCCTGCTTTGATACATTTGTAGCAGCCTTCGTAAGTTCCGTGGTCAAGATGAAGAGCAACAGGAACTGTGATTCCAAGGGACTTGTCCATAGCCTTAACCATGGCTGCAACAGTCTCGAAACCTGTCATATACTTACCGGCACCCTCAGATACACCAAGGATTACAGGAGCATTCATCTCCTGTGCAGTAAGGAGAATAGACTTAGTCCATTCAAGGTTATTGATGTTGAACTGACCGACAGCATATTTGCCGGCAAGAGCTTTGTCTAACATTTCTTTAGCTGAAACTAACATATTTCTTTACCTCCATTGCACGATTTTGTATGACAACATTATATCTCATATCATTAAAAATGAAAAGGAATATTTATATGATATTTATGTGTTAATACAAAGAAATATGATGTATAATCATGTATATCCTAAGAAAATATCTAAAGAGAGGAGACCTGTATGGGTTATTTAACATTTTTTATCAACAGGATAGCACTTGAAGCTGATACCAGTGCCGCAATGGATTTCTATAATAGTGAAGAGCATGCTGGCACAAGCTATCTGCCATTTATTGGGTTCATGCTTTTTCTTGCAGGAATTGTTGTAATTATTGTCGGACTTGCAACATATCTTACGGCAAAACATAATTTTAACATATTCTTTGATGCAAGAGATGTCAGAATGACATATGATGAACAGATTATGCCTGATGATGAAAAAGCCAGACTTAATAATGAAAAACTTGCTAAAGATAAGAAGAAGGGAAAGATAATAATTATAGTAGGAGTGGTTTTAGTTATAGCTTCATTCGTCGTATTATAATTATATGCAGGATAAAAAACACCGTCTGCCGGAGTAGCAGACGGTGAAAGAGGGAGGAGAGCTGTTTATTAACAACTCGATTTATGAAAAACATATAGTAGAAAATGTCTTGTTCTTATGATTGAATTATATTGAACAAAAGTGAAGAAACAATGTGCATAGTGTTAAATCTTATTGAATTAGATATGAATAAATTATGAACGACTGTGGATTAAGGAGGGGAATATGCCAACAATTTACAAATGCCCTGGGTGTGGTGCTGCTATGGAGTTTGACAGTACAACACAGAAATTAGGCTGTCCGTCATGTGGAATGCAGATTGATGTTCGGGAATATGAAGAGAAATATTCACAGAACAGTACACAGGGAGAATATGACAAAGAGATGAAGATGTACCATTGTAATACATGTGGTGCAGAGCTTGTAGCAGATGAGTATACATCGGCAACATTTTGTTCGTTCTGTGGTAATCCGACACTTGTGGAGGACAGACTTAAAGGTGAATTCAAGCCATCAACAATTATACCATTTAAGATTAACAAGGATAAAGCAGTAGAGATTTACAAAAACTGGTGTAAGAAAGGACCACTCACGCCATCTGCTTTATCAAGAAATTCAACAATTGAGAAAATAAGCGGACTGTATGTACCTTACTGGCTGTATGATTATTCGGCACAGACAGATATGCATGCTAATGCAGAAAGGGTCAGGACAACAAGAAAAGGAGATACAGAGTATATATACACAGATCATTTTCAGGTGTTCAGAAATATATCTGCAAAGTTTGAGAAGATTCCGGCTGATGCATCTGAGAAAATGCCTGATGATGCGATGGATAAGCTGGAGCCATTTAACTATAACGAATTAACTGCATTTTCAATGCCATATCTTTCAGGATATCTTTCAGAAAGATATAATTATACGGCAGACCAGATACAGGAGAGAGCTACAAGAAGAGCTGACAAATATATAACAGACATTGCAATGTCAACAATTACCGGTTATTCATCTGTTAATATAATTCACAATGACATAACAATGCGTCCGACAGGAAGCCAGTATGCATTATTTCCGGTATGGGTACTTAATTACAGGTTTAACAAGAAGAATTTCCAGTTCATGCTTAACGGACAGACAGGCAAGATAGTTGCTGACAGACCGATAAGCGGAAAGAAAGCATTTGGATTCGGAGCTGGAATATTCATTGTTACACTTATCATTACTATGTTTGGAGGGCTTTTGTTCATATGATGAAGATTAATAAGAAGATAAAGGCTTTCATGAGCATAATTATGGCATGTTTTATGTGTGTGGGAGTGCTGTTAAGTATTAAGGCTGATGTGTATGCAGATTCATCAAAGGAATATGTATATGATAATGCTGGAATTCTTACTTCTGATGAGGTTAGTAAACTAAAGAGCCAGTGTAAGAAAGCATCTGAGGATTCAGAGTGCGATATAGTTATTATCACAACTAATATAGGACATGATGGCAGTACGATGGACAGCTATCTTAAGAAATTCCTTGATGATAACGGATATTCGCAGAATGCCGTAATATATGGCGTTGATATGAAATCAAGAGCTGATAGAATGTATACACAGGGCAAGGCAGGAACTGATATTTCACAGGAGACAATTGATGATATAAGAGAAGCGTGTGAGGAGAAGCTTTCGGATAAGGATTATTACAAAGCATTTTCTAAGTATATCAAGAATATGAATATGTGCATGACTACAAGCATAGTCAAAAAACTTACATACAAAATGTGGATAAAGCTTCTCATTGCATCAGGTGTTGCAGTTGCTGCTGTTCTTACAATGATGCATAATGCCAAGGCAAGAATGACTGTAAGCAGCACAGAATATACGAAAGACCATAACTTTAAGGTTAATGACAGAAGAGACGTGTTCATTAATACAACAGTTGTTACAAGACATATTGAGCACAACAATAGCAGCGGAAGCAGCGGCGGAGGCGGTGGAAACAGTGGCTCCGGCGGACATTTCTAAAAATATAAAGGCGGGTACAGTAATTAACTGTATCCGCCTTTTTGATGTCAATGGATGAATTTTAATTATAACTTCTCTGGTTCTGGATATTCCTCGCCAAATGTCTCAACAGTAACAGTTTTCATAACCTGTGGCTTTCTAGGTCTGTCGCTGTAATCTGTGTCTACGCCTGCAATCTTGTCAAGAACATCTTCACCCTCGATAAGCTTACCAAAAGCAGCGTAATCTCCGTCAAGATGTGGAGCATTCTGGTGCATGATAAAGAACTGCGAGCCTGCAGAATCAGGTCTCATAGAACGAGCCATTGAAAGAACACCTCTTGTGTGCTTTAAGTCGTTCTTGAATCCGTTAGATGCGAATTCGCCCTTGATAGAGTAGCCAGGACCACCCATACCTGTTCCTTCAGGGTCACCACCCTGAATCATAAAACCTGCGATTACTCTGTGAAATATAAGTCCGTCATAGAATCCCTTCTGAACAAGATTAACGAAATTATTAACTGATGTAGGTGCGATTTCCGGATAAAGCTCAGCTTTCATCACATCGCCGTTTTCCATTGTGAATGTAACTATTGGATTAGCCATATTATTCCTCCTGAAATTCATTAAATTGCCCGCTTGTCTGCAAGAGCAAAATGTGATGTAATTAATTCTAAATACTACAGTATAAAAAGTCAAATTAAAACTTTAGAAACAATTATGAAGAGGCATATATGAGAAAATGTATTGATATGGGTAAAGACAGAAAAATAATAATTAATGATAAAGATACGTTAAAACCTGATGGAACACTGGAGATTCCTGATATAGGGCTTGGAGAAGCATACCTTGGAAAAGCTTCATATGTTGTATATGATGAGGAAGATATTGATGACGACCTGTTAAAACTTGTATGTGCCAGAAAATACAATGAGCCGCTTGTAATTGCCAGAACGGAGAGGTTTATTATACGGGAGATGACAGTGGGAGATTTACCACATTTATACGAATTATATCAGACACTTTCAGACTGCCCGTATGTTGAACCATTATATGAATATGAGGATGAAAAAGCATTTACAATAAAATACATTGAGAATATGTATGGCTTCTTCGGGTACGGTCTGTGGCTTGTGTTTGATAAGAAAACAGGTGAACTAGTGGCAAGGGCAGGCGTTGAAAACCGTAGTATAGACGGACAGAATTGTCAGGAGCTTGGGTATCTTGTAAAAAAAAGCTGGCAGGGAAAGCATGTGGCATGGGAAGTTATGAACCATATAGTGGATATTGCTAAGGACAGATTCGGCTTGGATGAATTGTATATATGCACAGTGAAAACAAATAACCCGTCCATACAGCTCGCATTGAAACTGGGTTTCACATTGTATGCAGGCGATACAGACGGGATGAATATATATAGAAAAAAGCTGTAATTATATCAGGCTGACTTCATATTAAATACATATCTTATAAAATCAGCAGCATTGGTCTGATACTTTGATGATGACACAACACCGTAGCAAGGGTCTTTCATATTCAGGTCGCTGTCTTTAATTACAGGAGCTTCTGAGATATCTACAGCAATAGGATATGTCTCTCCGGCAGTGTTGGTGAAATACACAATATAATCATCTAACTGCTCTAATTCCTCATCAGAGAATATGTCACGTAAATCACAGAAGAATATATCCTTGTCAGTACAGAAGTAATCAATATACTCACGTTCAGAAAGGTATCCGTCAAGAGAACCTGTTGATGCATAAGTATATAACTTATTAGCTGAAACATATGCTTCCTGGTCCATTGCCACTTCTTTCAGTGAAAATGTATATGAGAAATCAACCTGTTCTTTCTTGCCGTCAATTCCAAGATAGTCTGTAAGTCCGGTTGTGAGAATATCAGTATCATTTTCATAACCTGTCATCTTGCCATCAAGTACAGCAACAAAACATACAGTATCATAATTGTTCTTAACTATGGATGAAATAAGAGAAACTGCAAATATAACTGCAAGTACAACTCCTACGATTGGAATCCAGTAATAGCTCCATATGTATTTGATTTTATCTGAAAAAGACAAATCTTTAAGCTTTTTACGCTGCTCTTTAATTTCGTCGTGAATGTTGTTTCCTTTAGCCATAAACACTCCTTAATAATCGTTATTGTTTAACAGTTTATCACAAATGCTGTGGCAAAAAAACAGCTTTTATAAACATTTAAGAAATATATACGAAAAATTCTTTGATTTTTATGGCAGGTCTTGTATAATCATAGTGTTTAAGCAAAGGGGTATATAATTATGAATGGATTTGGATTAGATGGAAAACTTTTTAGAGGACTCACCAAGGCAGGTGACTTTATAATACTGGCAGTTATTACAGTTGTATTTTGTCTGCCGGTTGTAACAATAGGAGCATCGCTTACAGCAGCATTTTATTCAGGAATAAAATTAGTACGGGATGAGGAAAGTTATGTATACAAAGATTTTTGGAAGTCATTCAAGATGAACTTCGTACAGGGACTTCTGTTAGAGATTGTACATGGAGTTATAGGCTTTCTTCTTTTTATTGATTTAAGAGCAAGCGTACAGTGGGGACTTGTTCAGGGTTCACAGATAGGAACTTTGTTTATATTTGTTGTAATAGGCGTCATGGCAATATGGGTTGGAATAATGCTTTACTCATTTGCAATGCTTTCAAGATATGACAATAAGCTTATAGGTACACTTAAGAATTCACTTATTATATGTATGCATCATCTTCCACAGACAATAATTATGCTTATAGCAACTGTTGGACTGATATATTTCTCGTGCATATATTTCACAGCATTTATAGTAACAATACCATTGATATTGTATGTTGATTCATATATTTTCTCAAGTATATTCAAGAAGCTGGAAAAAGACATGGTTAAGAAAGATGAACCAGAGGTTATTGAGAATGAGGAATCAGAAGATTTAATCGAAGATACAACAGATAATAAAGAAGAATAAATCCTAAAAAAGGGGCGGGGTCACAGGCTGGGTAGTTTCCTGTGACCCCATTTTATATATCTGTACGGTTATGGGATACAGATAGCGAAAGTTATGTACAAAAAAAGAGATAACGGTCAGATAGTAATTCTGACTGTTATCCCCGTTGATAACCAATGATTAATATGAAATTATAAAGCGTCTGTTCCGCGCTCTCCTGTACGGATTCTGATAGCATCATATACGTCATAAACAAATATCTTGCCATCACCATACTCACCAGTGTTAATCTGCTCGATTACCTGGTCAATAATTGTCTCGTAAGTCTCATCTGATACAATTGATTCAACCTTAACCTTTGGAAGAAGATTGCCACCGAAATCAACACCATTGTAAACCTGCTTATGTCCACGCTGGCTTCCATATCCCATGATATTAGAAATCATAAGTCCATGCGCACCATTGCTATTAAGGATGGTCTTAAGATCATCAAGTCTTTCAGGTCTGATAATAATCTCTAACTTTTTCATAATTAATATCCTTTCGTGCTGACGACATCATTAAAACACTGAAACTGGCAAAAGTCAACTCAATTACCGTATAAACGAATAATGTAAATAACCAAATTGCATTTGTTAAAAAATATAAAGCAATCAGTCTTCGTAAAGCTGTCTGCTGGTTGAAAATACTAAGAAACAATAATATATGGTAATCACGGCAATCAGTGCTTCAACAAGTATAGACCACATTGTTATTGAAGACTTGAATGCAAAATAGTGGATAAATATTCCGGCAGACATAAGAAGCCATGTTAGCTGATAATTTCTTGTAACAGCAGTTTTTTCTTGTATCCTTGCTTCCATGACAAGGGCTTCTGTATAATAATAGGTAAAATATATAGCAAATACGACACTGATACCTATTGCTATAGAATACATAGTCTCTGGCACAGGCCAGTCTCTTGCAATAAGATATTGTGAGAGTATTGCACCGGCAAGTCCGGCAAGAGAAAGAAACATTCCTTTCTTAAAGCGGGAATTAAGTTCTTTCATATTATTGATACCGAGGAATATAAGGATGTATCCGACGATATCATTGCTTATATCAATGTTCACTGTGCCAAAGGAAACCCAGAATCTTGTGCAGATAAGGAAGATTCCTATAATTACGAATATTGAATTCTTTTTGTTCATATTATTAATGTACTCCTTATAAAAATGTATCTTTATATTAAGTTAATCTTGCGGTAAGGTCAACGTAAAAAGCGGGTGTTTATAAAAATTTTATAGCAGTGCTTATAAATATATGTAAAATTATGTAGAAATTTGTTGGATTAGATGGTAAATTATCAGATAAACATGCCGATAAATATAAAACAAGGATGTAATCTATGCAGAAAGGAGTCAGCTATGGGAGTAGGAAGAATTAATATTCATTCATTTTATGATAACTATACAATAGGCAGTAAACATAATAATCTGCAGAATACAGAAGATGTTCAGATAGAACAGACAGGAGCTGGCTCACAGGAGACTGGCAGTCAGAATCAGACTGACAAGGAAATTAACAAAGCACCTGTACATTCTGATCCTAAAGAATTTGCATTTGATTTTGAGAACAGAAACAGATTCAATCTTGTTGCTGCAACAAGCAGTATGGAAGATGTTGACATTAAGAAAGCTGTATCTGATATGGAGAAGGATCAGGTACTTGACCAATACAAGTTCTTTATAGGAACTGCACAAAAGATGCAGAAGATGCCTAATCTTGGTACTGATGCAGATGGTACAGTAACCCTTAAGATGACGGAGTAGACAGGGATTATAACACTTTTGAAAATTTTTTAAAAAAGTACTTGCATTCCTGAAAACATTCATGTATAATACAGCATGTCGTCACGACATTGGGCTTTCGCCAAGTGGTAAGGCACTGGATTCTGATTCCAGCACTTCGGGGGTTCGAATCCCTCAAGCCCAGCTAGAAACCTCTCGTAGTCATACGAGAGGTTTTTTTGTGCGAGTAGCGATGAGAATAGACGTAGAAAGGCAACAGCCATACTTGCACTGAAATATTATGAAAGGGCTGGTGAAGCTGCCAGCATAGGTGTTGTTATGATAGAGTTAGGAAAAACACAGTGTCTTAACATTGTAAAGGTAACAGATTTCGGAGTATATCTTGGAACAGAAGAAGATAAAGTTCTTCTTCCTAAAAAACAGGTTCCAGATGATGTTGAAGTGGGAGATGCTCTCACAGTTTTTGTTTACAGGGATTCAAGTGACAGACTTATTGCAACTACTAATAAGCCAAAGATTCAGCTTGGAGAACTTAAGAGACTTAAAGTATCACAGGTTACAGGTATTGGCGCATTTCTTGACTGGGGACTTGAAAAAGACCTGCTCATGCCATATAAGGAACAGACAACACATGTATCAGAAGGCTCAGAGTACCTTGTTGCTCTCTATATAGATAAGAGCGGCAGACTTGCAGCTACTATGAGAATTAACAAGTATCTTGAAAAGTCAGAGACACTTGTAAAAGACAGTGCGGTTACAGGTACTATAATAGGAATAACTCCAGATTACAGAGCGTATGTTGCTGTTGAAGATAAGTATGATGCATTTATTCCTATGTCAGAAGTGTTTGAACCACTTAGTGTCGGTGAGGTTATTCACGGACGTGTTTCAAGAGTAAGAGAAGATGGAAAACTTGTTATAAGCCTTAAGCAGAAGGCTTATATCCAGATGGACGAGGATTCAGTCCAGATATATGACGCTATAGTAAAGAAGGGTGGAAGTCTGGGATTTACTGATAAAGCAGACCCAGAGATTATCAAGAAACATTTTAATATGAGTAAAAATGCTTTCAAGAGAGCTGTAGGAAGACTGCTTAAAGAAGGCAAAATTGAGATAACACAGAATTCAATAGTTCTTAAGAAATAGCTTCTTGAATGAATATGATGATTGCGGTACAATATATTTAATGCGTTTGTAACGTAAAATATGTTGAAATAAGGAGATTATTATGCAGAAAGTAATCAGTACAGACAAAGCACCAAGTGCAATCGGACCATATTCACAGGCTATCGAGATTAACAATATGGTATATACATCAGGAGTTATCCCTGTAATACCAGCTACAGGCGAGATAGCAGAAGGCGGAGTTGAGGCTCAGGCTGAGCAGGCATTTCAGAATCTCTGCAATCTTGTTGAGGCTTCAGGCTCTAAGGTAGAGAACATTGTTAAGACAACAGTATTTATTAAAGAAATGAATGATTTCGGTAAGATTAATGAAATCTACAAGAAATATTTTAAGGAGCCATTTCCAGCACGTTCATGCGTAGAAGTTGCAAGACTTCCTAAGGATGTTCTTCTTGAAGTGGAAGCAATTGCATGGAAGTAAGAAAAGTTAATGGCTTCTTTATTATATTTGTAATAGGTTATATCGGATTATCTGTTGTGTGTGCATCAATTATGGCTTATGCACAGAATTCAGGTATAGCTGTGCCTGACTGGATTCAGTATGTTATGTCAGAAGGGATAATTCTTCTTATTGCAATTATATATATGATTGTCCAGAAGATAGATCCTATCAGGGAGATTCCATACAAAAGAATAGGCATAGTTGATGTAATTCTTTCACTTGTTGCAGGATACTGCCTTATTCCGGCAGTACTATTAATAAGTAATATTAGCATGTTGTTTTCAACTAATTATCTTGAGGAGGGAACAACAACACTGCTTACATATCCATTTGCGATGCAGGTTATATTGCTGGCAGTTATTCCGCCGCTTGTAGAAGAGCTTATATTCCGTGGGATATTCTTTGGCTCTTACAGGAAAGCCGGAATGACAGGTGCTGCACTAATGAGCGGATTATTATTTGGTTGCTTTCATCTCAATATTAATCAGGCGTTGTATGCATTTGTTATGGGAATTGTGTTTGCATATATGGTTGAGGCTACAGGTTCTTTGTGGTCGTCAGTTATTGCACATTTTGCGGTAAATACATATTCAATAGGAATTGTACAGATTCTTAAGATGGCGGGAATGTATGCGCAGGATGGCAGTGTATCTGAAACATTTGAAAATGCAGAGAGTGTGGCAGGTCAGAGCACAGCAATTACGGTTGTGCAGATTGCGATGATTGCTGTTATAGCAGCAGTATTTATGATGCTTGCTGTATTATGTATAAGAACAATGGCAAAACGTCATGGAAATCTTGAAAAAATGAAGATTCAGAGTGTTAAATTATCACATATAAAGAATTATTTTACAGCTCCGGTTATTGTTGGCATTGTTGTGTGCGTAATGTATATGATAATGCTTGAATTTTCAGGAACTCTTTAGAAAAATATAAAGCCCATGTACATAGAAAACTGTGTACATGGGCTTTGTATTTCTAAAGACATGCATAGGGAAAACTGAATCAGATTCTTAAGTCAATATTCTGACCAAGTTCTGGTGTAACGGATGCTTCCATCATCTTAGCGATATCAGCACCAGCCGTTTCAACTGTATCAAGATTCTTCTTTAGCATTGCAATCTGGATATCATTAGTTATGCCAGATGTACTTATGTTAGTAGATAAACCAGCTATAGTCATAATCATTCCTCCAATCGTGTACGTATATAACAGATGTGCATGAATAATATTATAATAAAGTAAATACCGTTTTGTTCTTTCTTATTATATATTTAAAAGGTTTTTATTTCAACATACAATTAAAAACATAAACAGCATTAGTGATGTTTGCAGATAAATAGGTGGTAAATTTGTACAATTTATACATAAGAGGACTGGCTATGGTAAATTTGCAAAAAAAACGAGGAAAAGATTTGTAAAAATGTAATGTGGTAAAAAAGTCCTGTTTAGTGTATTATAATCACATCAAAAGCGCAAAGGCGCATTTATATTAGGAGGATATTTAATAATGGCAAGTTTATCGCTTAAGAATGTTTGTAAAGTATATCCTAACGGTTTCGTAGCTGTTAAGGATTTTAATCTTGAAATTGCTGATCAGGAGTTCATCATCTTCGTAGGACCTTCAGGATGTGGTAAGTCTACTACACTTCGTATGATCGCAGGTCTTGAGGAAATCAGCTCAGGTGAGTTATGGATCGGTGATAAGATGGTTAATGATGTAGAGCCTAAGGACAGAGATATCGCTATGGTATTCCAGAACTATGCTCTTTATCCACATATGTCAGTATATGATAACATGGCTTTCGGTCTTAAGTTAAGAAAAGTTCCTAAGGCAGAGATCGACAAGGCTGTACATGAAGCTGCTAAGATTCTTGATATCGAGCACCTTCTTGATCGTAAGCCAAAGGCTCTTTCAGGTGGTCAGAGACAGAGAGTTGCTATGGGACGTGCTATCGTTCGTAGCCCTAAGGTATTCCTTATGGATGAGCCTCTTTCAAACCTTGATGCTAAGTTAAGAGTACAGATGCGTGTTGAGATTTCTAAGCTTCACCAGAGATTACAGACAACTATCATCTATGTAACACATGACCAGACAGAGGCTATGACACTTGGTACAAGAATCGTAGTTCTTAAGGATGGTATTATTCAGCAGGTAGATACACCTCAGAACCTTTACAATACACCTAACAACATCTTCGTTGCTGGATTCATCGGATCACCTCAGATGAACCTTATCGATGCAGAAGTTAAGGCTAATGGTTCACAGGTTGACCTTGTACTTTCTGATACAGTTACAATTACACTTCCAGCTGAGAAGAGCAAGAAGCTTATCGATGGCAACTATGTTGGTAAGACAGTTGTAGTTGGTATCCGTCCAGAAGATGTTAAGGATGATGCAGAATTCATCGCTAAGAATGCTGATTCTAAGTTCACAGCTACAGTTAAGGTATACGAATTACTTGGTGCAGAAGTTAACCTTCACTATGAAATTGGTGATGTAACATGTACAGCAAAGGTTAATCCTCGTACAACAGCAAGACCAGGTGATGAAGTAACATTTGCTATGGATGTTGAAAGACTTCATGTATTTGATAAGGAAACAGAAATCGTTATCACACACTAATTATTAAATGAATCTTAATTATGAAAGGGAAATGCAATAAATTTGCATTTCCCCTTTTTTTTTTTGCCGTTTTGCTTTACAATAAGATAGAATATGTACGAATAAAAGGTAAGTGGTAGACAGAAAGGGATAACAATGATATCTAATAGAATTTTACAGACAACTGTAGAGGGACTTAAGGCTATTTCACGAGTGGATTTGTGCATTGTGGATGCAGATAAGAATGTTGCAGCCAAGACTTTTGATAATGTTTCAGAATGCCTTGCGGATGCGATTAGTTTTATTGATTCGCCAGCAGAGAGTCAGGCAGTTAATGGTTTTCAGTTTTTTAAGGTTGAAGACGAAGGCAACCTTGAATATATAATCATGGCAAGAGGAACAAGTGATGATGTATATATGGTTGGAAAGCTTGCTGCATTCCAGATACAGAATCTGCTTGTAGCATATAAGGAGAGATTCGATAAAGATAACTTTATTAAGAATCTTCTTCTTGATAATCTTCTTCGCGTTGATATGTATACAAGAGCAGAGAAGCTTCATATTGAAACTGATGTTAAGAGAGTCGTATATATTATTGAGACTAAGCACGAGAAGGATACTAATGCTTTAGAGACAGTAAGAACACTTTTTGCTAATAAGACAAGAGATTTCATTACAGCAGTTGACGAGAAGAGTATAATTCTTGTTAAGGAAGTTAAAGGCAATGAGTCATATGATGAACTTGACAAGACAGCTGATGTTATAATTGATATGTTAAGCACTGAGGCGATGAGTGCGGCACATGTTGCTTATGGTACAATTGTTAATGATATAAGAGAGGTTTCAAGATCTTACAAGGAAGCTAAGATGGCACTTGATGTGGGAAAGATTTTCTACAGCAATAAGAATGTTGTTGCTTACAACAGATTAGGAATAGGCCGTCTTATATATCAGCTTCCTATACCATTATGTCAGATGTTCATTAAGGAGATATTTGAAGGAAAGGCTCCTGATGATTTTGATGATGAGACTTTGTCAACAATTAACAAGTTCTTTGAGAACAGCCTTAATGTTTCAGAAACATCAAGACAGCTTTACATCCATAGAAATACACTTGTTTACAGACTTGATAAAATACAGAAGATAACCGGGCTTGACCTCAGAGTGTTTGATGATGCAATAACATTTAAGATTGCTCTTATGGTAGTTAAGTACATGAAGTATATGGAAAGTAAAGATACATTTTAGTGATTTTTGGAGGAAATGATACATGATAATCATGGAAGATGTTACGAAGACATATTCCACTGGCGTTGCTGCGCTTAATGGAATTAATCTTCACATCCAGAAAGGTGAATTCGTATTTATAGTAGGTAAGAGTGGTTCAGGTAAGTCGACTCTTATCAAATTATTACTTAAGGAATTAGATCCTACATCAGGTAAGATATATGTTAATAAGAAATATCTCAATAAGATAACAAGAAAGAAGCTTCCGTATCTTAGAAGAGATATTGGTGTAGTATTCCAGGATTTCCGTCTGTTACCAGACAGAAATGTATATGAGAATATCGCATTTGCACAGAAGGTAGTAGAAGCTCCTAACAGAAAGATTAAGTCAAGAGTACTTGCGATGCTTTCCATGGTAGGACTTCTTGACAAATATAAGGCTTTTCCTAATGAGTTATCAGGTGGTGAGCAGCAGAGAATTGCAATTGCAAGAGCGCTGGTTAACAAGCCGGCTATATTGTTGTGTGACGAGCCAACAGGTAACCTTGATCCTGCTAATTCTAATGAAATCATGAAGATTCTTAATCAGGTTAATAAGCAGGGAACAACAGTACTTGTAGTTACCCATAATATGGAGATAGTTCAGCAGATGAAGAAGAGAACTATTACTATGAGTGAAGGAAAGATTATCAGCGATCAGGAAAAAGGTGGTTATTTCTATGAAGATTAGGTCATTAGCATATCATATTAAAGATGGATTTAAGAACATCCATCGTAATAAGATGTTCTCACTGGCATCAATAGCAACGATTACAGCATGTATATTCCTTTTTGGAGTTTTCTATTCTATAGTGGTTAATTTCCAGTATATGATTAAGAAGGCTGAGACGGAGGTCTGTGTAACAGTATTCTTTGACGAAGGTCTTAGTGAGACAGATATTAAGAAGCTTGGAGATGAAATCAGCAAAAGAGAAGAAGTATCAAGAGTTCAGTATGTATCAGCTGATGATGCATGGGAAAGCTTCAAAGGTGAGTATTTCGCTGCATATCCTGAACTTGCAGAAGGCTTCAAGGATGATAATCCTTTAGCTAATTCTTCTTCTTATGAAGTATATCTTAAAGATGCTAGTAATCAGGGTACACTGGTTAAGTATCTTGAGAATAAGGATGGAATAAGACAGGTTAACCGTTCAGAGGTTACGGCAAGCGGACTTGCCAGTGCAGCAAGACTTGTAAGTTATGTTGCAGTTGCAGTAATTGTTGTTCTTCTTGCGGTATCTATATTCCTTATTACTAATACAATTGTCATTGGTATTACAGTACGAAAAGATGAGATATCAATCATGAAATATATAGGAGCTACGGATGCATTTGTTAATGCACCATTCTTCGTAGAAGGTATCGTTATAGGACTTATAGGTGCTATTATTCCGGTAGCAATATTGAGATATATTTATGGTGGAGTTGTTAATTTTGTTCTTGGAAAATTCTCTGTCTTACAGAATATATTAGCATTTATGCCAGCATCAGAAGTATTTGAGGTACTTATTCCGGTAGCAGTTATTCTTGGAATTGGTATTGGTCTTATAGGAAGTTTCTTCGCTGTAAGAAAGCATGCCGATGTATAGTTTCGGATAGTTTTTGGGGGCTTTTGCAAACGGATGCAGAAGTCCCTGTTTGTTTTTAGAAAACATTTTAATTATGGTAAAGGAGTGGCTGTATGGAGAAAGCACTGTTTCGGAACAATTTAATAAAGAAAATAACAGCGGCACTCATGATTGTAATGCTGCTTATACCGTATTGTTTTGCACAGGTTACATTCGGAGATAATAAATCGGATCTGAAGAATGCCCAGAACCAGCAGAATGATATACAGAATAAAAAGAAAGAAACAGAAGACAAGATTGCTCAGCTTAAGGCACAGAGTTCAGATCTTACATCTCTTATTCAGGGTCTTGATGCCCAGATGGGAGAATTGTCAGCGTCATTAGATGACATTAATACCCAGATTGCAGAGCTTGAAGCTGAGATTGAGGAGACACAGGCGAAGCTTGAGCAGGCTGAGGCTGATAAGGAAAGCCAGTATGAGGCTATGAAGCTGCGAATCCAGTTTATGTATGAGCATAATGATTATACATATGTTGAAGTTCTTTTATCATCACAGAGTATGGCGGATATGCTTAATAAATTTGAGTATATTAATAAGATATCAGAGTATGACAGACAGATGCTTGAGGAATATCAGTCAACGATTAATCTGATATCATCTTCTAAAGTAAAGCTTGAAGAAGATAAAGAGACTCTGACTGCCAGTCAGGAGGCACTTCAGGCACAGGTTGATGCACTTGAGGTTGTCCAGAATGAGAAGAATGCCCAGCTTAATGCTTTGAGTAAGAATACGGCTGATCAGGTGGCTTATAAGAAACAGCTCGAAGCTGACGAGAAGAAGCTCGATGCAGAGATTGCTTCTATAACAGCCAAGATTAAGGCAGAGGAAGCAAGCGGAGTTACTCCGTCTAACAGATATGATGGCGGAACTTTCAAATGGCCAACAACAAGTACAAGAATAACTTCTCCATATGGAGATACATCTGACAGAACTTCACCACATAAAGGTGTGGATATTGGAGCAGTCAGAGCAGGCGTTTCAGGTGATCCTGTATATGCGGCTTATGACGGTAAAGTTGTAATTGCACACAGACAGAGCGAATATTACTCAACAGCGGGTAATTATGTGATGATTTATCATGGTAATGGACTGTATACGAGATACCTGCATCTTGATAGTTTAAATGTATCAGTAGGAGCCCAGGTGACGAAGGGACAGAAGCTTGGTGTTATGGGGAATACGGGTAATTCATTTGGCGCACATCTGCATTTTGATGTAATGCTCGATGATGGAAAAACTCGCCAATATGTTAATCCTATGCCATATTTTAATAAATAATTCAACTTAATAGGAGGACTCAATGGAATATGATAATAACAGACCTTTTTCTTCGGAAGGGGCCGCACAGGAACGAAAGAGAAAACATGCTTTAGGCAAAGGCGTTATTATTGGTGTTGTGGCAACACTGATGGTTGTGATACTGGCGTTGTCATGCGTATTCATTGGACTTATAAGAAGTGGTAATATCCATATTGGAATGGACGGACGTATATATGTTCAGGATGTTGGAACAAGTGATAACGAAGGAATCGGAACTAAGGTTGAAGGTAAGCTGAATGCTTTGGATTCGCTGCTTGGAGATGGATTCTACTTTGATGATGTAGATGATGAAAAGGCTGCAGACAACATTTTTAAGGCATATCTTGCTGCATATGGTGATAAATATACGGTTTATTATACGCCGGAAGAATATAAGTCAATGATGGAGTCAACATCAGGTTCTTTCTATGGAATTGGTGCGGTATGCCAGAAGGCTGACGACGGTTCAATACTTATATCAGAAGCATATGAGGATGCACCGGCATATAAGGCTGGTATCAGAAATGGAGATAAGGTAACAGAGGTTAATGGTGAGGATATTACAGGAATGGACCTTTCTGTAGCGGTTGCTCTTATTAAGGGTGAGAAGGGTACAGATGTTAATCTTACTGTTATGAGAAATGGCGAGAAGCTGAGTTTCACAGTGACAAGAGACAAGATTGATATTAAGACTGTTTCATCAAAGATGCTTGAGAATAATATAGGTTATATTTATATTTCACAGTTTGATGATGTTACAACAGAGCAGTTTAAATCGGCTGTTGATGACCTTCAGAAGCAGGGAATTACAGGACTTGTAATTGATATAAGAAATAATCCTGGCGGAGTTCTTAAGACTGTGGCTGATATGCTAGATTATATTCTTCCGAACGGACTTATCGTGTATACAGAGACTAAGTCTGGTAAGAGACAGGAATATTCAGGTTCTGATAATCATGAGCTTAATATTCCGATGGCAGTTTTGGTAAATGGCAATAGTGCAAGTGCATCTGAGATATTTGCCGGTGCAATGCAGGATTATGATAAGGCACAGATAATCGGAACACAGACATTTGGTAAGGGCATTGTGCAGACAATCCGTCCGCTTACTGATGGAAGTGCGGTTAAGTATACAATTGCCAAATATTTCACTCCTAAGGGACAGGATATTCATGGCAAGGGAGTGACACCTGACAGTATTGTGGAGCTTCCGAATGATGCGACTGAAGATGTGCAGTTGAAGGCAGCAGTAGAGTATCTCAATGGAAAAATGAGTGTCAGCGCGGCAGAATAACGAATATAGAGGTATGGAATAAAGTACAGGACAAATCGAATGTTTGTTCTGTACTTTTTGGCTGTTATATTGTATAATGAGGGAAATGCATTTTCTTTCAGAAAACAAGGGGGGCAAAATCCCTCTCCTCACCAGGGGGTTCGGATTTTGCTTCGCAAAATAGGGAGGGCTTTATGGACAGATTTGTATTACATTCGGATTTTAAGCCGATGGGCGACCAGCCGCAGGCTATTGAAGCACTTACAAAGGGCTTTGAGGAAGGCAATCAGTTTGAGACTCTAGTTGGTGTAACTGGTTCTGGTAAAACATTTACAATGGCGAACATTATACAGAATGTTCAGAAACCTACACTTATTATAAGCCATAATAAGACACTGGCAGCGCAGTTGTATGGGGAGATGAAGGAGTTCTTTCCAGAGAATGCGGTTGAGTACTTTGTCTCCTATTATGATTATTACCAGCCGGAGGCCTATGTACCTCAGAGTGACACTTATATTGCGAAGGATTCATCTATTAATGATGAAATTGATAAATTAAGACATTCGGCAACAGCGGCACTTTCTGAAAGAAATGATGTTATTATCGTTGCTTCGGTTTCATGTATATATGGATTAGGTGCGCCGGTTGATTATAAGAACATGGTTATTTCGCTTCGTCCGGGAATGGAGAAGGACAGGGATGATTGCATAAGAAAGCTTATTGATATCCAGTATGTAAGGAACGACCAGGATTTTAAGAGAGGAACCTTCAGGGTAAGAGGCGATGTTGTTGAAGTGTATCCTTCATCATCATCAGGTGATGCCATAAGAGTTGAATTCTTTGGTGATGAAGTGGACAGAATAAGTGAGATAGATTCCCTTACAGGCGAAGTTAAAGGCGTTCTTGAACATATTGCGATATTCCCTAACTCACATTATGTTGTTGAGAAGGAGAAGATGGACGCTGCTATTGAGAATATCAAGGCAGAGCTTGCCGAGAGAGTGAAGTATTTCAAGAGTGAGGATAAGCTTCTAGAGGCACAGAGAATTGAAGAGAGAACGAATTTTGATATAGAGATGATGCAGGAGACAGGCTTTTGTTCAGGAATAGAGAATTATTCAAGACATCTGGCAGGGCTTCCGGCAGGGTGTCCTCCGTATACGCTGATGGATTATTTCCCAGATGATTTTCTTATTATTGTGGATGAGTCGCATATCACTATTCCGCAGATTCGAGGCATGTATGCCGGTGACCAGTCAAGAAAGACTACGCTTGTAGATTATGGCTTCAGACTGCCATCTGCGAAGGACAACAGACCGCTTAATTTCAGCGAGTTTGAGAGCAAGATTTCACAGATGCTTTTCGTATCAGCAACACCAAGCACATACGAGGCAGAGCATGAACTTATGAGAACCGAGCAGGTTATCAGACCTACCGGACTTCTTGACCCGGAGATAACTGTTAAGCCGATTGAAGGACAGATTGATGACCTTATATCAGAGATTAATAAGGAAACTGCCAAGAAGAACAAGGTGCTTGTTACTACACTTACCAAGAGAATGGCGGAGGACCTTACTGATTATCTTAAAGAGGCAGGAATCAGGGTTAAGTATCTTCATGCAGATATTGATACGCTTGAGCGTCAGAAGATTATAAGAGATATGCGTCTTGATGGATTTGATGTTCTTGTTGGAATCAACCTGCTACGAGAAGGTCTGGATATTCCTGAAATCAGCCTTGTTGCAATACTTGATGCTGATAAGGAAGGCTTCTTAAGAACAGAGACATCGCTTATACAGACGATTGGTCGAGCTGCAAGAAATGCAGAGGGACATGTTATCATGTATGCAGACAAGATTACTGAATCTATGGAAAAGGCTATTTCAGAGACAGAACGAAGAAGAAAGATTCAGCAGGAGTATAATGATGAGCATGGAATTACTCCACAGACAATCAAGAAGGCAGTAAGAGATCTGATAAGTATAAGCAAGGCAGCGGAGCCGGGTGATGCTTCCGGAAAGCTTAAGGTTGATTATGAATCTATGAGCATCAAAGAGCTTGAGAAGGTTAAGACGCAGGTTGAGAAGAACATGCGTAAGGCAGCAGCAGAGCTTAACTTTGAGGAGGCTGCACAGCTTCGTGACAAGATGATTGAGATTAATAAATATATTTATGAAGGAAAAAAACATGGCTGATAGTAAGTTAAAGAAAGAGATTGAAAGAGGCAGTTACAAGAACTGCATAAGGATAAAGGGTGCAAGAGAGCATAATCTTAAAGGAATAGATGTTGATATTCCAAGAGACAAGCTTGTTGTGCTTACAGGACTTTCAGGTTCGGGAAAGTCGAGTCTTGCATTTGATACAATATATGCAGAAGGTCAGAGAAGATATATGGAATCACTGTCCTCATATGCAAGACAGTTCCTGGGGCAGATGGAAAAGCCTGATGTTGACAGTATTGAAGGACTTTCACCGGCTATTTCTATAGACCAGAAGTCAACTAACAGGAATCCACGTTCTACAGTAGGAACTGTTACAGAGATATATGATTATTTCCGACTTCTCTATGCAAGAATTGGTATTCCGCATTGTCCAAAATGTGGACGTGAAATCAACAAACAGACAGTTGACCAGATGGTTGATGTTATTATGGCACTTCCTGAAAGAACTAAGATTCAGATTCTTGCACCTGTTGTCCGTGGACGAAAGGGTGAGCATGTAAAGCTATTTGAACAGGCAAAGAAGAGCGGATTTGTGCGTGTTATTGCTGATGGAAGTATGTATGAGCTTACAGACGAGATTAAGCTTGATAAGAATAAGAAACATAATATTGAGATTGTTGTAGACAGACTTTCTGTAAGAGACGGAATCCAGAAACGACTTACAGATTCTATTGAGACAGCTCTTAAGCTTGCCGAAGGTCTTATGACAGTAGATGTTATTGATGGTGAGACACTTAATTTCAGCCAGAGCTTTTCCTGCCCAGACTGTGGTATAAGTATTGATGAGGTTGAGCCAAGAAGCTTTTCGTTCAACAATCCATTTGGCGCATGCCCGGACTGTTTCGGACTTGGTTATACAATGAAGTTTGATGCAGAGCTGCTTATACCGGATGAGAGTCTCAGCATTGATGAAGGTGCTATTGTCGGAATGGGATGGCAGTCATCTAAGGATGAGGGCAGCTTTAGCAGGGCGATTCTTGATGCACTTGCAGAGGAATATGGATTTTCATTAAAGACACCATTCAAAGATTATCCTGATGATATTAAGGATATTATTATCAATGGTACTAAGGGACATTCTGTAAAGGTTAAATATAAAGGCCAGCGCGGAGAGGGTGTATATGATGTCGCATTTGAAGGTCTTATTAAGAATATGGAGAGAAGATACAGAGAGACATATTCTGATAATACTAAGCAGCAGTATGAGGAATTTATGAGAATAAGACCTTGTTCTGCCTGTCACGGACAGAGACTTAAGCCGTCTTCACTTGCTGTTACTATTGCAGATAAGAACATATATGAGATTACTAACATGTCTATTATAAAGCTTCAGGAATTCCTTGAGAATATGAAGCTTTCAGAGAGACAGCTGTTTATTGGTGCAGAGATTCTTAAGGAAATCAAGGCGAGAATTAAGTTCCTTGTAGATGTAGGGCTTGATTATCTGGCACTTTCGCGTGCCACAGGAACTCTGTCAGGCGGTGAAGCGCAGAGAATCAGGCTTGCTACACAGATTGGTTCAGGTCTTGTAGGAGTTGCTTATATTCTTGATGAGCCAAGTATCGGGCTTCACCAGAGGGATAATGACAAGCTGCTAGGAACTCTGACACATTTGCGCGATCTTGGTAACTCAGTTATTGTCGTTGAACATGATGAGGATACTATGTTTGCAGCCGATTATATTGTGGATATCGGACCAGGCGCAGGAAGAAATGGTGGAGAAGTTGTCGCAACAGGAACTGCTGCGGACATTATGGCGTGCAAGGACTCACTTACAGGTGCATATCTGTCAGGAAGAATAAAGATACCTGTACCGGCAGAGCGTAGAAAGCCTGCTGGCTGGATTAAGGTAAGAGGCGCAAGGGAGAATAATCTTAAGAATATTGATGTAGATATTCCGCTTGGAGTTGTCACATGCGTAACAGGTGTGTCAGGCTCAGGCAAGAGTTCACTTGTTAATGAGATTCTTTACAAGCACCTTGCAAAGTCGCTTAACAGGGCGAGATGTATTGCGGGCGACCATGATGGAATTGACGGAATAGAGCAGCTTGATAAGGTCATTAATATTGATCAGTCACCAATTGGACGAACACCAAGGTCTAATCCGGCAACCTATACAGGTGTATTTGACATGATAAGAGACCTGTTTGCAACGACTAAGGACGCCAAGGAGCGAGGATATACGAAGGGCAGATTCAGCTTTAATGTTAAAGGTGGAAGATGTGAGGCATGCTCCGGTGACGGTATTATCAAGATAGAGATGCATTTCCTGCCGGATGTGTATGTTCCTTGTGAAGTCTGCGAGGGTAAGCGTTACAACAGAGAAACTCTTGAAGTAAAATACAAGGATAAGAGCATATATGATGTTCTTGACATGACTATTGAGGATGCAGTTGATTTCTTTGAAAATGTGCCAAGTATAAGAAGAAAGATTGAGACTCTCAACGAGGTTGGCTTGTCTTACGTCAAGCTTGGACAACCATCAACTGAGCTTTCAGGTGGTGAGGCACAGAGAATCAAGCTTGCAACAGAGCTTTCAAGAAGAAGCACAGGAAAGACTATATATATTCTTGATGAGCCTACAACCGGTCTGCATTTTGCCGATGTCCACAAGCTTGTCAATATCCTTCACAGGCTTGCAGAGGGTGGCAACACTGTAGTTGTTATTGAACATAATCTTGATGTTATTAAGACAGCAGATTATATTATAGATATGGGACCAGAGGGGGGCGACCGCGGCGGAACTGTTATTGCCAAGGGAACGCCTGAGGAGATTGTTAAGGTTAAGAAGTCTTATACCGGACAGTATGTTAAGAAGTATCTGGAAGAGAAGTAAGATTAAGAAGTGAATGAACGTATATCTGGGAAGTGTATGCAAGGGATGTCGGTTTGATATTTTGGGGAGTAGAATGGAGGCAGTTATGATAAAAGGGATTATCTTTGATATGGACGGAGTTATGATTGATACGGAAAATCAGTCTAATCTTGGCTGGCTGTGGGCAGCTTCCCAGAAAAATGTAGAGATGCCATTATGGCTTATCGACAGTTTTAAAGGTGCACCGGCAAAGCTTAGTCAGAGCTTTTTTGATGATTATTATCATGGAGAGCAGGATTACTGGGAAATGCGGACAATGCGCACAGACCATGTTTACAAAATCAGGGAGACAGAGGAAGTTCCGGTTAAGCCGGGGCTTCATATGCTGCTTGATTATATTAAGGATAATGGACTCAAATGTGCTGTTGCAACTTCAACACAGAAATCAAGTGCTGAAAAGAGTCTTCACAGAATAGGAGCATGGGATTATCTTTCTGGTGTTGTATATGGAGATGAGGTTGAGCATGGAAAGCCTGAGCCGGACATATTCTTAAGGGCAGCAGGCTTTATCGGATATGAACCATCAGAATGTGTAGTCATTGAGGACAGTGTTAATGGCATTAAAGCAGGATATGCAGCAGGCATGAAGGTGATTCATATACCTGATACTATTGAGATTAACGATGACATCCGAAGACTGACTTCAGTTGTGTGCCATTCTTTATCTGATGTGCCTGATATTATAGACACATGGAATGAGGGAAAGGTTGCTGATGTTGAAGGTTATTATGAAAATGCCAAGATAAACCGTGTGTATGTTGACAGAGTGCATGTTAAGAAAGCATTTGCAGAATACACAGCAGCTTATAATGCAGATGACCCTAAGATTAAATTAAAAATTGACCACACTTACAGAGTTGCAGCTTTGTGCGAAAGAATTGCAAAGGCAGCTGGAATGTGTGCCTATGATGTTGAGCTGGCATGGTTATCCGGAATGCTTCATGATGTTGGAAGATTTGAACAGATAAAGCGTTATAACACATTTTCAGATGCGGACTCTGTTGACCATGCAAAATTCGGTGCAGACCTGTTGTTCAAAGATGGTCTTATCAGTACTTTTCTTAATGGAATGGTCAAATGTACAGGCTACAAGCCAGGAGCATTAGAGGATCGATATAGTTCTGATGGAATATTTCTGTATGACAGATTGAATAAATCGGACATGGAAATGCTTGAACTTGCAATAAGGTGTCACAATATGTACAGAATTCCGCAAGGACTTAATCGCCGTGAGCAGGCATTCTGCAATGTGCTTCGTGACGCTGATAAGGTTGATATATTTAAGGTTAATATTGATACTCCACTTGAAGAAATATATAACACTACGACTGAAGAACTGATGAAGAGCGATATTACAGATGAAGTATTAAAAGCGTTTTACGAGGAACACTGCATACTCAAGGCAATAAGACGTACACCAGCTGATACTGTTATTGGTCATGTATCACTTGCTTATGAGCTTGTGTATGATGAGAGCGTGCGGATTACTGTGGAGCAGGGCTATCTTGGGAAGCTTATGCATTTTCATTCTGATAATGAGGAGACCAACAGAAAGATGGCGATGGTCAGAGAGAAGATGGATTCTTATGTGAAGAAGAGAATTGGGGAGAAAGATGCATAGATAAGGATTGTCTGGAAGAGAATTAGCAAGATAAGAATTGGGAGAATTAAGGCTTGTCATAAGTGGCAAGTTTAACTATAATGTATATATAAATACACAAGATTGGAGATTGATCATGGATCAGGAGAAAGTTATTGTCATTGACTTCGGTGGTCAGTACAACCAGCTGGTTGCGCGCCGTGTCCGTGAATGTAATGTATATTGTGAGATATATTCTTACAAGACAGACCTGGCGCAGATTAAGGCCATGAATCCTAAGGGAATTATCCTTACAGGTGGTCCTAACAGCTGTTATGAAGATGGCGCGCCAACATGTACTAAAGAACTTTTCGAACTTGGTGTACCTGTACTTGGTCTTTGCTATGGCGCACAGCTTATGCAGCATGTGCTTGGCGGCAAGGTTGAGAAGGCACCAGTAAGAGAGTATGGAAAGACAGAAACATTTGTAGATAAGAGCAGCGCGTTATTCTCAGATGTTTCAGAGAAAACTATTGTGTGGATGAGCCATTTTGACTACATTTCACAGATTGCACCAGGATTTAAGATTGTTGCCCACACAGCAGACTGTCCAGTTGCAGCAGCAGAGTGTACAGAGAAGAATCTTTATGCAATCCAGTTCCACCCAGAGGTTCTTCATACTCAGGAGGGAACCAAGATGCTTCACAACTTTGTTCGTGGAGTATGCGGATGTGCCGGAACATGGAAGATGGATGCATTTGTTGAGAATACAATTAAGGAAATCCGCGAGAAGGTTGGCAGTGGCAAGGTTTTACTTGCTCTTTCAGGTGGTGTTGATTCATCTGTTGCAGCCGGACTTCTTTCAAGAGCTATTGGGAAGCAGCTTACATGCGTATTCGTAGATCACGGTCTTCTCCGTAAAGATGAAGGCGATGAAGTTGAGAGCGTATTTGGACCAGAAGGACAGTTCGACCTTAACTTTATAAGAGTTAATGCACAGGAAAGATATTACTCTAAGCTTGCAGGCGTTACTGAGCCAGAAGCTAAGAGAAAGATTATCGGTGAAGAGTTTATCCGTGTATTTGAGGAAGAAGCCAAGAAAATTGGTGCAGTTGACTTCCTTGCACAGGGAACTATATATCCAGACGTTGTAGAAAGCGGACTTGGCGGTGAATCAGCCGTAATCAAGTCTCACCACAATGTAGGAGGACTTCCTGATTTCGTTGACTTCAAGGAAATCATTGAGCCACTCCGCAACCTTTTCAAGGATGAGGTTCGTAAGGCTGGTCTTGAGCTTGGAATACCAGAACATCTTGTATTCCGTCAGCCATTCCCAGGTCCGGGACTTGGAATCAGAATTATCGGCGAGGTAACAGCTGATAAGGTTCGTATCGTTCAGGATGCTGACTTTATCTACCGTTCGGAGGTTGACAAGGCCGTAGCTGAGTACAAGAAAGCTAACGGCAAGGCTCCAGCATGGATGCCAAACCAGTATTTCGCAGCCCTCACTAACATGCGTTCCGTTGGTGTTATGGGTGACGAAAGAACTTATGACTATGCGGTTGCACTTCGTGCAGTCAACACAATTGATTTCATGACAGCAGAGAGCGCAGAGATTCCATTTGAGGTTCTCCAGACAGTAATGAGCAGAATTATTAATGAGGTAAGGGGAGTTAACAGAGTATTCTATGATCTGACTAGCAAACCACCTGGAACGATTGAGTTTGAATAATTTTCAAAAGCTCGCAAAGCCTAGTAAAATGGGCATTTGCGAGCTTGTTTTTTGCCTTGTGGTACTATTTTGGTACTAAAGCTTAGGATTACTATTGTTGAGTTCATTAATACAATTAGTTAATACAGTACTATTGTAAACATCGGAATTCTTGGAAATATATTCTTCACAAATTTTAATGAATTTAATATTAAAATCTTCAGAAGCTTTTGTCATCATATTTACAAAATTAATAAATGTATTGTAATTCAAATTGTAGGTTAGCATTTTGTTTAGTTCGTTAGTATTAAATGTTGGAGCGGTTTCTTCAATGTAGCGTCTATAAAATGGTTTGTCATAGATATTTTCAAGTAAAAAGCCAACTTCACGTCCATAGCCTTGGTTGCCAGCTAAAATGCTATATATAATGTTATTTATATTGTTTATAGATAGTGAATTTATAAAGTTTTCATTTAGTTGTTTTAGCTGTAAAACAGCTGGATTACTTATTGTGTAATCATAGTCAGAAATTCTTTCAGATATATCATTTATCAATGAAGAATATAAAAATTCATTGTTACACAATGCAAATATTTCTTGAAATTTTTGACTAGCAAAATTTGATTTATCTAAAACATGCTCAATGTAATCAGATTTAATTTGCGTAATTTGTTGGTGACTACAAATTTTTTTGCTGACAATAGTTATCCATAATTCGGTTTGGTTATCAGTCATTTGTTCATAATTGTAATTGAGTAAATCGATAATATTACTGTTGAATGCTGAATCTGACAGTCTATCATTTTGCAAAATTTGTAGTATAAGTTCATTATATCCTTTATCTTGCTCGATAAATGGTATAAAAATGTGAAGTAGGCGCTTTATATTCTCGATTGAAAGAGTATTAATAATATTAGGATTTGCATCTAAAATAATCATTGATTTGGAATGAAAGTTTGAATCTAATAATAAAGGTTGAAATATTTTATCAAAAGTATTATTTAAAGTATTTGACATATTGGCAAAGAAATACTCTTTATTATTAGTGAAAGATGTTTCATTCATAATTCCTTTGACGAGTTTTTGTGCAAGAGGAATTATAATTCGTTTGCTACATAATTGAAGTTGCTTATTTACAATAATCTGAATTTCAGTTTTATCAATTATCGGAAAATAAGTATCAGAAATTATGCTGGTATATAAGGTGTTTATATATTGCTGACCCAGTAGTGCTGGTTTAGATGCCAAGATATCAATAATTGTAGAATATACATAACGTGCACATTCTGCGGTACATATGTATCCACTTGGGTGAGCACAGTCATTACGTATATCCAAACATCTATTAAGTTCTTTTGCCTCTGAAGGACTCAATAAATCTATATTAGATTTGGCACATCCATCGACTAATAGTCTTTCATAAGGCATGAGATTTTCCTTGGCTTTGGAAACATTGGCTTCAAGTTCAGCAATGTCTTTATTGCTTGAAGCTAATCCTTTAAGTTTATTATGTAAATCATGAATTCCGCCAATTATTGACAGTATCACACAAGCACGATAAGCTTCTACAGAATAGCAGTTGAGTGCTTCGTGTAAATATGACTTTATTTCATCATCGTATACTCTATTAAGTAATAATTCCATATCTCGTATCATATTATTTGCTCCTATAAATTATTATTGGTATGAGGCCATGTTATTTTCCACTCAAAATATTCATTAGGAGAAATCTCTCCATTATTTAATTTCGTTTTCATTTCACACCATTCCGAAAGGAAATCATTTACCAATCCATATTCAAAAGTTAATGCGACAGGTGAGCCTGCACTGTCATAATCATCTTCGTTGTAAGTTGGTCTGGCAGTCTCGGAAGATTTTGCCGGAGTCATTGCAGTTAGATGAATCAGGTTGCCGGGAGCTGTATACTCTGGAAATCTTGTGCCCTTTCCACGTGCAGGAAGTGATGTGGCACTTTCTTCAAGCCAGAAAAGTGTTTCAATGATATCTTCAGCAGCACCAAGGCTGTAATCAGATATTGCCTTGTAATTGCAGTGCAAAGCATCCGCAAGTTTTAGAATCATATCTTCACCGGGAATGCGGGCACCGGTTTCGTATTGTGATATACGGACTGACATATTTTTGCCCTCAAATCCAAGTGCACCGCCCAGCTCATCCATTGTCATTTTACGGAATACCCGTATTTTCTTTATTCTTTCACCAATTGTCATAGTGTAGTTACCTCCGTTTATCTGTCACTAAGGGACTGTTAAAGACAGTATAACACGTAAAAAATAAAAATGGAAGTTTTTCTATACGAGAACATTAGAAAAACTTCTTGACAATTCAATACTATACGGTATAGAATAATATCAATTCAATTATCTATACGATATGGTATTGAAAAATAACTAAATGAGCGGTACCAGAAATCTAACAGGCATTTGCCAAGACATTCATAGGAATCGAGCGAATGTAGACACTCCCCCAAGCGGACCGAGTACCTAGAGCAGGAGCGGGCGGTATTACAGGAGATTATCTCAGGTAAGGAGACTGGTTGTGACATTAGCAGAACTGGTATGGAGAAACGCCAAAACAAATTTTAATGGAAAGGTGGTGAAAGGGCATGAACGAAAAGTTTTTAGAAGTAGGAGATGTGATGCAGATTCTTGGGATTTCAAGATCAGCAGCATACAAGCTTATGAGACAGATCAACAGTGAACTTGAAAAGAAGGGTTATATTGTAATCCGTGGAAAAGTAAGCAGAAAATATTTTGAAGAACGCATTTATGGTATGAGTGATGCAGGATAAGCAACAGGTAAGAATATTGAGACAGAGGCAGGTGCAAAAGTTATATGGGTTTAGGCATCTGCTTCTGCATATGGAAAGAAGGAGATGTTGAATATGCCAGCTTATAAAGACAGTAAGACAGGCACCTGGTTTGTCAAATTCTATTGTAAGGACTGGACTGGGGAAAATAAACAGATAAAGAAGAGAGGATTTGCAACAAAAAGAGAAGCGTTGGATTATGAGCGTAATTACAAAATACGGCAGGAGAATAATCTGGATATGACATTTGGAGAGTTCTGGAAGCTGTATACAGAGGATGTGAAAAATTATGTCAAACTCAACACATGGCTTACCAAAGAACACATTGTGGATACAAAGATACTTCCATATTTTAAGAATCTTAAGATGAATGAGATTACACCGGGAGATGTACGCAAGTGGCAGAATGAGATGGTTGCATTCCGTAATGAGAATGGGAAGAGTTATTCCCAGACTTATAAGAAGACAATGCATAACATCTTAAGTGCGATATTCAATCATGCGTGCAGGTTTTATAATCTGAAATCAAATCCGGCAAGGCAGGCTGGAAATATGGGCAGGGAAGAAAAGAAGGAAATGCTTTTCTGGACAACTGAAGAATATAAGAAGTTTTCAGAAGCGGTGATTGATAAGCCGGTTTCATTTTATGCATTTGAAATGCTGTACTGGACGGGAATGAGATTAGGTGAGCTGCTTGCACTTACGATGGAAGATTTTGATTTTGAAAAGAACACAGTCAGAATAAATAAATCGTATCAGCGGCTGCAGGGGCAGGATGTTATTACAACACCGAAAACACCTAAGAGCAACAGAACAATCAAGCTACCGAAGTTCCTTGCCGAAGAAATGCAGGAATATTTTGCAATGTTATATGACCAGACACCAACAGACAGGATTTTTCTGGTAACAAAGAGCTTTCTTCATCATGAGATGGGGCGTGGTTGCAAATTATCCGGTGTGAAGAAAATCAGAATCCATGATCTAAGGCATTCGCACATTTCACATCTGATCGACCTCGGGTTTTCCGCAGTTGCAATAGCTGACAGGGTTGGTCATGAGAGCATTGATATCACATATCGTTATTCGCATCTGTTTCCGTCAAAGCAGGTGGCAATGGCGGACAGACTTGATGCTGTCAATGCAAGCTTTGAGGATTGTGAAGAGCAGGATGATGATGTAGAAATCATGCAGACAGAGGAAACAGCACCTATGATTGATATGGATGCGGCTGCGGAAAAGATTATAAGCATTGATAAGTACAAGGCAGTCTGATAATGCGGGTACAAGTTTTGCTGGATATATGAAGCAGAAATTAAAAGAATAGATTTTATATCGGAAGGAGCAGATTATTATGAGCGAGAAAAGGCTGGATGCCAAGAATAGATGGAGAAATGTTGTAGTAGCGTTTCGTATGTCACCGGAGGAAGCACAGGAGCTGAATGTGAAGGTTTCACTCAGCGGACTTTCAAAACAGGATTATATCATCCAATGTCTTCTGAAGCATGAAATCAGGGTAGTTGGTGGAATGAAGGTGGCAAAGAAAGTGCAGGTTCATCTTGATACGATACTGGAAGAATTACAGTCATTAGATGAAGCAGACAGAGGTATAGATGTTGAAGAACTGCTGGTTCCATTAAAGCATGTGCTTGATATTCTGCAGAGTGATGAGAAAGGAGGTAATCATTATGAGTAGGACAACATTTGAAAAGCTTGGCATCCCATATGAAGAAAGGGATGGAATCTTTTATCCGGTGCTTGTCGCAGGAACAGAGAAGGCAGATATAGATGCAGGAAAGTATGGGCGTATGTAGATTAAATATATCAGGGAAGAATATCCAATGAGATATAAGAGTCTGGTGCGGTTCGGTGAGCTTGAAGAGAGAGCGGATGAAGTCAATGATACAGCATATGAGCTGCTCGATGATATTGAAGCTAAGTGGCTGAAAAAGCATAAGCCAAAGAATCCAAATTCCTTTACAGAACAGTTACAGCTAAGAACACAGACCAGGATGATGGCGGATGAAATCGTTATTATGGATGTGGTAATGCAGTTTCATTAGTGTGGGGGCAAAAAGCGCCCCCAAAACCACAAAGTGGGGGCAGAAAGCGCCCCCGCACAAATCAGAGCTGAAAAAAGTGTGGGGGCAAAAAGTGCCACCATATCAGTAATTGTGGTGGTACATTAACCACCACATATTATATACAGGGTGCAGGTGCTCCTGCCAAGACGAAAAATTATGTAAACGCTGATGGCGTTTATATTTTTTCGGGAAAAGGTCCGACCTTTTCCGCATCTTGCAAAACCTATAAGCAGAACTTTTGGAAAGGATGAAAAAAGCAATGGTACAGATAAAAAGAGATTGGTTTGATACAGCATTGAAGAATTACGAAAGGGGAGAAACGTATGGCAGATGGAAAGCGAAGATACAAGTTTGACAGGAAAGATCATAAGGTATCTGTGAAGCTGTCGGAGAAAGATATGGATATTCTAAAAGCGGCACTTAACCGGACGGGAATGACAGCAAGTGCATATATAAGAGAATTGATCCGGACGGGCGGCAACATAGATACAAGTTATCCTGAGGACAGGGCAAAAGCAATCCGTATCATAGCAGGTATTGCAAATAATATTAATCAGACGGTAAAGCTTGGCAATTCACAGGAGAGATTGTATTACAGCGATATTGATAAATTGCAGAACAGTCTGGATGATGTAAAGAAAACATTCGGGGAGGTGCTGGAAGTATGGCGATTACAAAGATCTTAAATATACAGGAGTCAGATGGCAGAAATCCGGCATCACACCTGAAGAATGCTTTGGAATATATACAGAATCCGGATAAGACAGAAGAATGTGTACTGGTGGGCAGTATCAACTGCCTGCCGGATACGGCATTTGAGCAGATGGAGGAGACGAAGAATATATTTCATAAGACAGGTAAAAGGCAGGGCTATCATGCGATCATATCATTTTCACCGGAAGAAAAAGTGACGGCAGAGCAGGCAATGTATGTGCTGGAGCACTTTGCAAAGGATGTGCTTGGTGATGATTATGAGGCGGTGTATGCAGTTCATACTGACAGGGAACATATGCATGGGCATCTGATCTGGAATAGTGTGAGTATGACAACCGGCAAGAAGTATAATTCACCTAAAGGCAATTGGAAGAATCATCTGCAGCCAATTACAAATAAATATTGTGATGAGCTTGGACTTTCCATAATGCCGGCAGAGTATAGCAGAAATCCAAAGAATATCAGCAGGGACAAGTGGGAAAAGGAAATGTCCATGAAGGATATTATACTTCGTGATGCTAAGATGTGTGCGTATGCAGCCGGAAATGTAGAGCATTTTAAATATCTGATGAAAAGACTTGGATATGTATTTAAAAAAGACGCGTGGATGGAGGTACAGGCACCGGGATTTCGGTATTATCATAAGCTTGCAAAAATGGACGAGATGTTTTCAGAAGATATGCTAAGGCATCATGTGGATATGCCTTGGATGGCAAAGCCTTACTTTTATTCGTCGGATATCAGGGGGCTGCACAGGGCGAAGCTGTCACCATTCCATAAGAAGTTTTATGCAAAGCTATACAGATTAAGGGTTGTAGAACAGAAGCGTTTTGTAGTTGGTGGAGCAAAGTATGCAGAGGATTTGAAGAGGTTTCATCAGTTACAGGATGAATATCTGCTGCTTGTGAATAATGACATCAAAAGTGTTGTGGAACTTGTGGATTTCATAAGAGAGCAGGAAGAAAAGATTCAGCAGATTGAGGACAGGCAGCATGAGATATATAGAGAAAGCTCAAGTCGGAAACGGAATATTAAGAACGAGGAGCAGTATCGTGAGTATCAGATATGGCATGTGGAAGTGCAGGAAGAACTGGACGAGCTGAAGCAGGAGAAAAGGAATATCAAGAGACAGGTGCAGCTTGCTGATGACATTATAAAAGAAGATTTGTATACGGCTTATTATGCAGTGTCGGGGAAGGAGGAGATTGTTGCTGACAGGGATGTTGAGATACCTGGGATGGAAGAAAAGACTGCGGTTGAGGAAGTGGTGGCAGTAGTTGTTAAGCCTGATGCAAATGTTGAGGTAATGAATCCTAATAATAATCAGAATGAAATAGGCAGACAGAAAGAGCAAACAGATAGTGCGAGAAAACAACAGACTGGTTTAGAGGGTATAGGAATACCAGAGGTTCATAATTCGTCTGATGTGAATGTGGCAAGAATGGACGAAAGTACAACTGATGTAACAGGTAAAAGTGAATTTGTGGAAACTAAAGAAACTGAGCCTGTGGACAAAGTTGGTTGGATTGTCAGGAGAATATCAGAGCTTGGCGGTTATGAAAATATCAGTGACTCAGTTAAGGCAGATGTATTCGGATTCTATATTGCTGATGTAAGTGGAAGCATAAGGTTGTTCTCGGATGTAATGAAACGACTGGGGATAAAGCTGGATGGAGATGAAATGTATGAGGAATTCCAGAGAATTTATGAAGAGAGTGTTGGTAGAGCTATTGATAAGGCAAAGGTTAAAGATAGGATGTGGAATATGGATAGATGAAGATGATTTTACTGCTAGTTTGTTTTATAATCTGAAAGAGTGTTCGAGAAATCAAATAGAGTGTTTTACAACAAAATTGTGATAATGTATAATAAAATAATTAAATTATATTCTTAAAAGCACGGAGGGGAATATAGCTGTAACATGTAATAAATTATGGAAATTAATGCTTGATAAAAATAAATAAGAGCCAATTTAAGAAGATGAAGATTAGCAGTATTACTATGGTTAATATGACAAATGATGAGATAGTTGTATTGACCATATTAGAAAAATATGCGCTAAATTTGAATGCAATATATCTGATGCTTTGAAGTTTACTGATTTGGCTGAAGAAAAGAAAAAATCAATAATGATAATATAAGTCTAGATAATAGAATAGTAAATGTGGGAAAATGATTACGAATGAATATCGTAGAATTCAAAGAAAAATTAAATTAATTTACAGAAATATATAATGCTATGAATTATTTGATTTACAGCATAAGGAGGTTTTGATATGAATGAAGAAAGAAAGATGCAATTATTAAGAGTTTTAGAAGAAGCTAGAAATGTAGTGAATAATGGACAAGAAATATCTACAGAGTTTGCGCGTGTTTTATTTCCGCCAGAAAGAAGGGAGTATGAACTTACATACTATGGTAAAGAAACAAAGGAACAGATAATAGCACAAACTTATGCTGCGCCATTGCAAGAAGATAGAAGGTTTGCAGGTGCAACTACATCTGAATGGACTAATATGTTGATTTTTGGAGATAATCTTCAGGTTTTAAAAAGTCTCATAGAAATGAAAAGGGCTGGAAAGTTAAAAAATGCTGATGGAACAGAAGGCGTAAGACTTATATATATAGATCCTCCGTTTGCGTCAAAACAGGATTTTACAAATGATGAGAAAGCATATTCTGATAAGATGAAAGGTGCGGAGTTTCTTGAATGGCTTAGAAAGAGATTAATTTTGTTGAAAGAAATCATGTCAGTAGATGGTTCTATATTTGTTCATCTGGATTGGCATAAGTCTCATTATATGAAGGTGCTAATGGATGAAATTTTTGGCGAGGGAAATTTTATAAATGAAATAGTTTGGCATTATGGGACATATGTAGGTAATACAAAAAATAATTTTCCAAGAAAGCATGATACAATATTGGTTTATGGAAGAAGTATGGGGCAAAGAGTCTTCTTTCCTCAAAGGGATGGGAAACCAGAAAATGATGCAAACTATAAGAGATGGGAGAACTATTTTAATGAAAATAATGAAATTACAGGTACTAAGTATCCTAAGGACGATTCAAAGTTCGATGGTTATGTTAAAAGATTTATCAAGGAAAACGGAAGGAAACCTAAAAAGGGAGATGTTTTATTAAAAGTTGATGGTAAACTTGTTGATTCTGTATGGGATATTCAGTCAGTTAATCCAATGGCTAAAGAAAAGAATGGTTATCCGACACAAAAACCAGAGGAGCTATTGGAGCGAATAATTTTGTCATCATCAAAAGAGGGAGACATAGTCTTGGACTGTTTTGGCGGATCAGGGACGACAGCAGCAGTTGCTGAAAGGTTAGGGAGACATTGGATTACGATAGATATTGGAAAATTGTCTATATATACAATTCAAAAAAGAATAGTTGATATAGAAAATTATAGTGATTTTGCGGTTTATAATGCTGGCTTGTATGATAATTCGAAATTAAATGATTTTGATGAGGAAAATTGGAAGAAGTTTGCAATGTCTTTATGGGATATAGAAGCTTTTACAAAAGAAGTAAAAGGTATTAGATTTGATGGATGGAAAGATGCGTCTTTGGTTAAGGTGTTCACACCACAGGAATTAGAACGAATAGGAGGTCTGATAACAGAGGATACAATTGAAGAGTTATATCATAGATTAGGAAATAGTGTAGGAAGTGAAGTTTATATTGTAGCACCACGAGGAAAATTTGCATTTGCTAGCGATGAGATGGATGGAGAGGGTGAGTGGAATATTACATTTTACTTTTTGAGAATTCCTAATTCAATGACGGAAAGATTTACAAATAATTTTACGGCACAAATACAGGCTTCTGATAGTGATTCTGTTAATAATGCGATAGATGCAGTAGGGTTTGATTTTATTAGGCCACCGAAAGTAGAGTTTGAAGTAAAGGATAATAGACTGATTATAAATAATTTTAGTGCAGAAGCAAGAATCAAAGGGAAATATGAATATATTGGCTTTGAAGCATTCTCTATGTTGTTAGTTGATTATTCTTATGATGCTAAGGTTTTTTCCGTTGATGAAGTGTATTATCATGATGATTTTGTGAAAAATAGTATTGTATTTCCTACGGAAAAAATTAAAAAACAAGCAATGTTAATTTTTATAGACAAATTTGGTAATGAATATAGAACTATAATCGGAGGATAAAATATGGACTTTAGAGAAAGTGATTTAGTATTAAATGTAAGCAAAAATGTTGATCCGGCAGTCTGGGATGAAGGTAAATATGCAAAATTTTTTGATATATTATTTAAAAACAGAACGTATCAGAGAGAGGCAACGGAAGCTGCATTAAGATATATGAATTCTGGAGAATATAATTCATTGGAAGAATTAGCGAAAGAGAATTTTTATAAAAATGAAGTTATAAGAGAACGATATAACAATAATATGAATGCATTTATATCGGATTTAGGATTGCCTAATATGTTATCAGCGACGATTGATCTTGCCACAGGAACTGGAAAAAGCTATGTGATGTATGCAATTGCTGTATGCATGCTGGCAGAGGGGAAGGTAGATAAAGTTTTGGTGCTTGCTCCGAGTATTACAATAGAGAGCGAGTTGACTATTAAATTCAAGAACTTAGCAGAAAATGAACAACTTAATGCAAGTTTGGGTATAGGATATGTTCCACCATCAATAATTAATGGAGATCAAACAATTGTTGAAAATTCTATAGCAATAGAAAATAGAGATGCAATATATAGAACTCAAGAAAATAGAAATTCTATAGTAGATAGTTTGAGTGGGAAAGGAGAAAGAACATTAGTTTTAAATGATGAAGTGCATCATGTATTTTATTCAGAGGGTAATCAGTGGAAATATTTTATTGAAGATGAAGGAAAGAAAAATATAAAATTTAGATATGTTATAGGTCTTACTGGTACAGCTTATAAAAGAAAAGGAAAGACTGGGGATGCGAATGAATATTTGGCTGATGTAATATACAGATATTCTCTTAAGGAAGCAATAGAAGACGGGTTTGTAAAGGATATTGAGTATATTGATAAAGCAGATATGCCAACAGATGCAGATGAAAGATGGCAGATTATACTTGATTCACATAACAAAATATTACAAGAATTAGAAAAATTAAATGGAATTAAGCCAATTACAATTATTGTTACAGGTGAGAAGAGAAGAGCTGATGCACAGACTAAGAAATTTAAGGATTTTTTAAAGAAGAAAAGAAATATGTCAGATGAGGAAGTTAATGAAGTTGTATTGTGTGTACACAGTGGAGATAATGTTTCCAATGACAGAATACGCTTGAAAGATGTAGATAAGGATGATAATCCTGTTGAATTTATTTTTAGTGTTTCTATGTTAACAGAAGGTTGGGATGTAAAAAGGGTATTTCAGATTGTACCGGATGAAGAACGTGCGTTTAATTCTAAATTACTAATTGCACAGGTTTTAGGTAGAGGATTAAGGAGACCGGATGGTTGGAAAAGTGAATGGGGTATCCCTAAGGTGATAATTTTTAATCATGAAAATTGGGCACCAAGAGTGAAAAATTTGGTAGAAGAGTTATTGGACTTTAAGAAAAGTATAACTGTAGGAACAAGAGATAGTTCAGAATTAAATTTTGATATATTGAATGTATCTTATGAACCTAAAGAGACCTCTGTTACTAAAACAGTAACAAGTGAACCTATATCTTTTTTAGAGAATGGGTATGTTAAGCTGCCAACGGACTCAGAGGTTGGAAATGTTCAAATAGAGTTATTTGATATTCAATCTAAGAACTTACATAATAGAATGCTTCAATATGTTAGTGAGACATATACTGTTAAAAATGTTGCACAGCAAATGTATAATAGATTTTCAGATTTGCCGACAGATGAGAAGAAGACGTATTATGAGGAATTGTGGCCTGTAGATAAATTGGAAAAGATGATTCAAGATTCTTTGGATAAAAGCAGTAATAAAGTTATTACTCGAAAAATAAAAAATGCATTTATTAATTCACTGAATGTTTTATTTAGAGATTGTGCAAAATCTGTATCGTATGAATCAGTACCAACAAAGTATGAGTATATATCTACTTCTAAGTTGCAGAATGTTACTATTGAGTTATCATCATTAAAGAAGAATAAAGTTATGTTTTATTCTGACGAATACTTAAAACAGGAATTAGATGATGCTTCAAAAGTATCCATTGTTGAAATTGAAGATACAACAAATTGTTATAGGCATCAAAAGATTCAGAATTCCTATTTGTTTAAAACTCCGCAGACAGGAATAATTACTACAGGAGAGCCCGAAACAAAATTTGTGAAAAGAATGATAGAAGAAAATACAGTAAAAGCAATTGATTCTTTTGTGAAATCTAGCGATACTGGCTTCTATTGTTTTGACTATACATGGCAAAAAGGTTCTCATCATCAAATTGGACAATTTAATCCAGATTTTTTTATTAAGAAAAAGGATATAGTTATTGTTGTTGAAATAAAAGATGATTCGCAGATTAGCAATCCTGATATCGAAAATTTGGGGAAATATAGAGCTGCAAATAGTCATTTTCAAAGAATAAATGCGTATTTTGAAAGGCTTAACAAGAAAAGTAGATATAAATTCACTTTTTTAACACCTAAGAATTATGACACTTTTTTTAATATGCTTTTGGATGATAATGTCGAATCCATAATGAATTTTAATAGTGAATTAGATGTAAAGCTCAGCCAAAATAAAGAAAGTTAGAAATTATATATCAATTTCATATGATATAAAGAATATATAGTGAAGGAAGTGAATTTATGGACATAAAGCAGCTAATCGGTGAAGCCACAGATTACGATAAAAAGGTTGCGCTTGAGACAAAGAAACCTAAAAGCTGGTGCAAGAGCATAAGTGCATTTGCAAATTGCTATGGTGGCAAGCTGGTATTTGGTGTGGCAAATGATGATGAGTTGGTTGGACTTGCGGATGCTGAAGGTGATGCAGAGAAAATCAGTGAGATAATTAAAACACACCTTAATCCAATACCAGAGTTTAAGCTTTCATTTGAAAAAGATAATGACAAGACATTCGTTATCGTAGAAGTTATGAAAGGGCAGCAGACACCATACTATTATGAAGGCGATGGACAACTTATTGCGTTTATGCGTATTGGAAATGAAAGTGTTCCAGCAACACCTTCACAGTTAAGAGAGCTGGTACTTCGTGGAAGTGGTGAAAGTTATGATAGCCTGAAGTCAAGATATGATTTTAGCAATATGTCTTTCACAAAATTAAAATCAGTATATAAACAGAGAACAGGAAATACATTTGAAGATACAGATTATGAGTCTTTTGGTTTGATTGATGAGAAAGGCAATCTGACGAATGCAGGTGCACTTTTGGCAGATGAATCTCCGGTTCGTAATTCCAGATTATTTTGCACAAGATGGAATGGACTTACAAAGGCATCTGGTATAGTAGATGCACTTGATGATAAGGAATATACTGGAAGTCTTGTCACATTGTTACAGGCAGGAACGGATTTTGTCAGAAATAATTCTAAGAAAGCATGGCGTAAGGTAGGCGACGGCAGAATTGAAATGCCTGATTATCCGGATCGTGCAGTACTGGAAGGTGTAGTAAATGCATTGATTCATAGAAATTATATGGAGATAGGCAGTGAAGTCCATATAGATATGTTTGATGACAGAATTGAGATATATTCACCCGGTGGAATGGTAAGCGGAATATCTCTAGAAGGGAAAGATTTGTTGAAAATCCCATCAAAGCGAAGAAATCCGATATTAGCTGATATATTCAGCCGTTTGAAATACATGGAGCGTAGAGGCAGTGGATTTAAGAAGATATTGGCAGACTATGAGGGTCAGGTTGAATTTGATGAGTCCAAGATGCCTGTCTTTGATGCAGATAATAATGATTTTACATTGACTTTGTATAATTTGAATTATGGCACTAGTTATGCAACACAGGTAAATGAAAATGTCATAGAAAATGTCATAGAAAATGTCATAGAAATTTCGGAAGAAAAAATGAAGCAGTTAATGCCAGAATACTCTAAGAAGAAGCTTGCTAAAGCATGTGAGATCCTAAAAATGATTTCGGAAAACCCGAATATATCTATTGATGAATTAAGAATAGCCTTAGATGTCACAGATAGAACAATTGCTAGATATATATCAGAATTAAAGGATAAAGGTATCATAGAACGAAAAGGTCCGGATAATGGCGGTAAATGGGTAATTAGGTAGGTAAATGACAGTAAATTTGGCACTCAATGTGACACCCAAACTTTTACTCAAGAATATTCCGAAGTTAGTCTCAACAAAGTCTCACAAGATTTGAGACTGAGTGAGACTCTATGAAATAGCAAAATGCGATAAAACCAGGATTTGCAGGTAAATTATAAAGTTGTAGTCTCAAGTCAGTCTCATTTTTGAAATTGTTTGTTGAGACTAACATGAGACTGAGGAAGTTCAAAAGCATGGACATAAGCAAAAAGGATTGGAAATTATTTCGAGAAAGATTATCAGATTGGTTTATTAGGAAATAGATAAAATGTATGAGAAGAACGCATTAAATAATTTTAAAGATGTACTGGGGAAATACTGTGCAATTAATCAGTTTATTGAATTGTCAAAAAGATGTTTTGTGGCTGAACATCAAAAGGAGATACAGAAAAGAGATACCTTTGTGAAATTAGCAACAGAGTATTCAATAACTCTGACAAATTATGATGCAGATGCAATGGTTACTGAAATATGCAGAAGTTATATTGTTAATGTTCATTTGTGTTTTGAAACATTTCTCAAAGATGTATGCCAGCAGATAAATAAATGTGGAAAAAATGAATATAAACCGAGAATTCAAGAAGAGTCATATTTAGCATGTGCAGTCAGAAATATTTGCGGAAATAGTATATCTGACGATATGAAACCATTATATGAGCTATGTGAATATTATCGACTGATAAGAAATTCCTCAGTTCATGATTTGTGTGAAATTGATTCTCATGAAAAAGAATTTCGTAAATTGCAAAAATATAATTTTAAGACCGAGGCTAAATTTTCGAAGCTAGTAGCACCCAATATATATGAAGAAATTTCATTCGATGATTTTGTTATGTTTTCGAGATCTTGTGTTGAATTGGCAACATACATTTTTGAAAAAATGGAATATGATTATGCTAAAATAGTTAAGGATATTCCACATAAACAAGTAGGTAAATGGCGGAAATATAGTAAAAAACGTCAAGAAAGAGCACTATACTCATATATAAATACTTTGTATAAGACGGACGAAACATTAATAGAGCAAATACCAGAACTTATTAATATACTTTATTGATCCGATAGTCTAATGGTAGGGCGTCCCCCTTCATAAGTGCATTTATAATAGTGCATTTATGAAGGGGAAAAATGTGGTTCGAATCCACATCGGATCTTTTTATCTGATATTATTAATGAAGAGAAGAGGTGATTATTAATGGCGAGTTATTATTATCAAAACTTAATTAAAAGTGTTTTAGAAGCATCTACAACAGATAAATGGGAAATAGCGGTGCGAGAATGGGATATTGTTGATTGTCAAGAAGATGAAAAACATTTATCAGAATGTGTATGTGGAAAAGAGAATTTGAGATATTTATTTACAATCAGAAATAGAAAAACAGGTATCAGTTTATATCCGATAGGGTCAACTTGTATAGAAAAATTTGGGAGAGATGATTTAGACAGTGAAGTAAATGTTCAGCTGGATATGTATCATTTAGTACATGCGATAGAAAGTGGAGAACGAATAGAATTAACCTCTAAGTATTTTTCAAAAAATTACTACTTGCATTGTATGAAGAGGGAGCATTTGCACCTAATCAATATAATGGTTATGATGGGAAAAATGACTATCAGTTTATGTTGGATATGTATAATAAAAGAAATAAGAGCAATATTACAGAACAACAGCATAGAAAGATAAGAGGTTTGATAGCATATTCTATCAAGCCATTTTTAAGGGAACGACTTAAATATAAATAAAGTTTATATAAGGAATAAAACAAATGTTTATTGAAAAAGAAATCTAAATAAGATTTAAGTGATGATTGTAGCAGAAAGTAAAAAGAATACTTGAGCAGACAGAGTGAGAGAAAGTCTGTAAAGATAATTAAAGTTGTTCGGTACATAGAAAGTAATCGTGGTACTAACGATTAGTACCACAAAACTTTTTCTTGCAGAAATATTGCTTGGAGATTATAATTTCTGTAGGTGGACAAGCAAGCCAGCAGAAAATTATTCTGTGAATAGTAAATGAACCTGCAAGCCACCGGAACTACACACAATAATGAAAAAATGCAATGGTACTGGATTGGTACTAAAAATATGTGAAACGAAAAATAATGTGTGGAAAAGGTATGAGTTATCGATACAAAACGGTATAGATAACTACATTAAAATAACCTAAATCAAACCAAACTTTGCGAGTTTGAATAACGGATTAAAATGCCGAAAGCCTGTATTTATGCGGGTTTCCGGCATTTGTTTTATCAAATGGCTCTGGTTTGGCTCTATTTGTGGGGAGTAGTAATGAGTTGGAGGTATAGTAATGGATAATTTAGAAGTGAAATTTTATGATACAGTTAATGATGAACTATTAAAATTTGCAGTAATTATCTCACAGAGTAACGGCAAGTGGGTATTTTGCAAGCATAAAGAAAGAGATACATATGAAGTGCCAGGAGGGCATAGAGAAGCTGGGGAGAACATTTTTGAAACAGCTAAAAGAGAGTTGCAGGAAGAAACAGGTGCAGTTAGATTTGAGATAAAGCCAATCTGTGTTTACTCAGTAACAGGTAAGAACAGAGTAAATGATACAGGTGAGGAAACATTTGGACTGCTTTGTTTTGCAGAGATAACAGAGTTTGCTAAAGAATTACATAGCGAAATGGAGAAGGTTGTGCTTATGGACGAGTTGCCTGAGAACTGGACATATCCGTTGATACAGCCGAAATTGATAGAAAAGTATTTACGGGTAATAAATTTTGATAATAAGAGAGGTAATTAGAATATGGTGAATATTGGAGAACTGATGTATAAATCATTTATGAATGGTATGTATCAGTCATTTATTATAGTTGACCCGTATATTATAGGATCTTTGATAGTGGCTTTTATTGGGGTGGTAATCAAGAAAATTTCTGAAGAATTTACATATTATTTTTCAATAATATCTGGAGATTCTAGCAGAATAGCAAGAAAAAAAGCAAAAAAGATGAGTAAGATGGTAGATATGATTTCTTCTTTCAAAGATATAATTGATAATACAAAGAATAAATGAATGTAGAGAAAATAGGGAATAAATAATTCTAATATATTGTTTTTTGCAAGTGTAATAATAATATCAGCAAAACAATTTTCAAAGGAGAAAGATTCTAATAAGATATATGCAGTCAGCTCTATTATAATAGCATTGATAAGTTGTATAATAAGCACGGTGGCTTTTGTTATGCAATTTTTTATGTAGATTAAATACAATAACAACCAGAAACAGTGAGGCCTAAATGGATACAAGATATAATATGATTATTATCAAGGGTGAGATAAAGACAACCGAAGTAATGTCATGTGTGTACGATACCAATGTACATAAATGGAACGTGAAATTTAATAATGGGAAAAGCTATCTCTATGCATATATGAATGTTGAGAAATTAACTAAGCCGGATGTTTTAAATCCTAAGTCGTATCGTATTAGCAGAGAGGGACGGGAGTTTTTTGATATAGATGCAATATCTGTGTTCAGAGGCAGACAGGAGTCTTATTGGCATATTTGTTTTAAAGACGGCAGTGAACGGGATTACCATGAGCGCGATTTACATATTGCGGAGTCGTGCCTGAATGATAAAAGGTCTGCCGATGTATTCCAATATATAAAGCAGATTGCTGAATTGAGTAATATTAGAAATGAAGAGACGGGGGAAAAATTATTACCTAAAAGATTTGATAAAATTACTTATGTTGGTAATGAGGTTGCATTAGCGAAATATTTGAATCCTTCTTTATTGAATACTGGTAAAAGAGGGGGAGAATATGTTCCGATATTTCCATTTGGCTGTAATAACAGTCAGTATAATGCTGTAAAAAATGCGATGGAGAATCAGATAAGTGTAATACAAGGACCGCCGGGAACAGGTAAAACACAGACGATATTAAATATTATCGCTAATATATTGATGCAGGACAAAACGGTACAGATTGTATCTAATAATAATTCTGCAACTGAAAATGTATATGACAAACTGTCTTCGCCACAGTATAATCTGGGATTTGTTGTTGCAACATTGGGAAGTTCTAAAAATAAGAAAATATTTGTTGAACATCAGGATTCATCTTATCCTGATTTTTCAACTTGGAAAATGTCTGAAGAATTTGGTGAAATGCGTAAGAAAATATCAGAGCAATCCGTTAGGTTAAAAGAATTTTTTGATAAACAGGAAAAACTTGCTTATTTAAGGCAGGAATTATCTCAATTAGTTACAGAACAGCAATATTTTAACCAGTATGTTGAAGAATCCGATGTTAATACAGATAATATAAAGTGCAAGAAAATGTTATCATCAAAACAATGGATGATGTTATGGCAGGAGTGTCAGGCAATATCAGAGGAGAAAAAGACAATAGGATTCTGGTTTAAAATAAAGACATTTTTCAAGTATGGCATAACACACTGGAGTTTTTATAAGCAGGAATTTTCAAAGATAATTACAACATTTCAGGCTATGTATTATAAGGCAAAAGAAAAAGAATTATCTAAGCAGATTTCAGATATTGAGGGATATTTAAACGGTGTTGATAAGCATTTGCTTGACGATTTATGTGACAATTCAATGATTTTACTAAAAGACAAGCTGGCAAGAAGATATGAAGGGAACGACAGCCGGAGAGTATTTAGTGAGGATAATCTGTGGAAGGAATCCAATGATGTATTGAAGGAGTATCCGATTATATTAAGTACCACATTTTCATCGAGAAATAGTCTGAATTCAGATGTGGTATATGATTATCTTATTATGGACGAGGCATCACAGGTAGATATTGCAACAGGGGCTTTAGCACTTTCTTGTGCGAGAAATGTGGTTATTGTGGGAGATACTAAGCAGCTTCCAAATGTTGTTACAGAAGATATGAGGGTCAGAGCAAAAGCTATATTTGATACATATAATCTGAAAGAAGGATATCAGTTTACAAAGAGCTTTTTGCAGTCAATTCTGGATATTATGCCTGATGTAACACAGACATTATTGCGAGAGCATTATAGGTGTCATCCTAAAATAATTAATTTCTGCAATCAGAAATTTTATCGTGGTGAACTGATTATTATGACAAAGGATAATGGCGAAGATGATGTTTTGTCAGTGGTGAAAACAGTTGCCGGGAATCATGAACGAAATCATTACAGTCAGCGTCAGATAGATGTTATAAAAAATGAAATTATGCCTAAATATAATTTCAACCCGGAAGAAACGGGGATTATTGCTCCGTACAGGAATCAGGTTGAAGCATTGAACAGGGAGATAACAGATATTGATGCAGCTACCGTACATAAGTTTCAGGGCAAGGAGAAAGACAATATTATTATATCCACTGTAGATGATGAAATATCAGATTTTGCGGATGATCCGTATTTGATTAATGTTGCAGTTTCAAGGGCAAAAAAGAAACTGATGTTGGTTGTGACTGGAAATGAGCAGTCAAAAGAACACAATATAACAGATTTAATAGATTACATTCAATATAATAATTTTGAAGTTGTTGAGAGTAAGATTTATTCAATCTTTGATTATCTTTACAAGCAGTATACTGAGGAAAGAATAGCATATTTGCAGAAATATAAAAAGATATCAGAATATGACTCTGAGAATCTTATGTATTCATTGATACAGGAAATAATTGCGGATAATAAGTATTCAAGTTTAGATGTTATTTGTCATTTTCCATTGAATATGCTGATTAAAAATCCTCAACTATTAAATGACAGAGAGTGCCAGTATGCAATGAATCCTGCAACACATCTGGATTTTCTGATTTACAACAGAATCAGTAAAAAGCCGGTTTTAGCGATTGAAGTTGATGGATATGAATTTCATAAAAAGGATACCGTACAGGCTTCAAGAGATTTATTAAAGGACCGCATAATGGATTTGTATGAAATTCCATTATTAAGATTTAAGACTAATGGCTGTGGTGAAAGAGAAAAGATTGTAGGAATGTTAGATAAGCTGGTTGGATAGTCGAGAGGAAATAATCCTATTATAGTGGAGATATCGTACTAAACTTTGAAAGTTTGGTACGATTTTTATATTTATAAGAAAGAGAATGCTCAAAAAGGATTAAAATATTATTGTAGGGAACTTCTTGTAGATTAACAGAAAAATAGGTAAAATATTTTAGTTAAGTTAAATATAAAAATAAATGAGAGTCACCTTAGAGTGGCTCTTATTTTGTATATTTTTAATAAACAGTATATAACAGTTGACAACACACATCAACTGTTATATACTGTTTATCACAAAGGAGAAAAGAAAAATATGCATATTATATTAAATCATTCTTCCATGGTTCCGATTTACGAACAGCTTATGGAGCAGATAAAGTCAGAGATTATCCAGTCTGTATTAAAAGAGGGAGAGGCACTTCCGTCTGTGAGGACGCTTGCAGGGGAACTTCGCATCAGCGCGCTGACTGTAAAGAAAGCTTATGACAAGTTAGAAGAGGAAGGCTTTGTTACGACTGTTCACGGAAAGGGAACATATGTGACTGCTTCGGATAAACAGCTTGCGTCGGAGGCGAGAAGAATTGCTGTGGAAGAGGACTTTGACAAAGCCATTGACCGGGCAGTGGCAATTGGGATGGAGAAAGAAGAAATCTTAGAGGTTGTAAAGCTCATACTTGATGAGAAATAGAAAGGCGAATTATGATAACAATGCAGAATGTCCGAAAAAAATATAAGGACTTTGAACTGGAACTATCCTTGGAAATACCAGAGGGGAGAATTACAGGGTTTGTAGGAAAAAACGGCGCAGGAAAAAGTACGGCAATTAAACTGATACTTGGACTGGTAAAGCCGGATGCTGGAAAGATTTGTGTGTTTGGTAACGAAGGTGGAGAGCTTCCGGCTGCGGTAAAGCAGAAAATCGGAGTATCTTTGACGGAGGCAGGCTTTAGTTCACAATTTACGGTGGAAGATGTCTGGCATATCCTTGCTAAAATGTATCCTGATTTCCAGAAGGATTTTTTTGACCAAAAATGTGAGGCTTTAAAGCTTCCACGGAAGAAGAAATTAAAAGAATTTTCCACAGGTATGAAAGCAAAACTGAGGGTGCTGACAGCAATCAGCCATAAAGCTGATTTGTTGATTTTAGATGAGCCGACCGCAGGGCTTGATGTGGAGGCAAGGAATGAAATCCTTGATTTGCTACGGGAATATATAGCGCAGGACGAGAAGCGCACAATATTGATTACATCGCACATTTCCACAGATTTGGAGTCACTTTGTGACGACATTTATCTCATTCATGACGGAAAAATCATTTTGCATGAGGACACAGATGTTATTTTAGAGCAGTATGGTATTTTGAAGGTGAATGAGGAACAATACAGGACATTAGACAAGACAGCAGTCATAAAAGTACAGAAAGAAACTTATGGTTATGCCTGCTTTACTAATGACAGAAGATTTTATCAGGAAAATTATCCGCAGATTGCGGTGGAGCAGGGCGGAATTGATGAATTAATTCTTATGATGACGGGAGGGTACAGATAATGGCAGGTTTAATAGAAAAAGATATCCGGTTAATGTGGTGTAATAAACAGGCATTAATTTTATTTCTTATCATTGGAGTGGTGATAGGATTACAGAATGAAGCGGTTATCCTGGGGTGGTTGCCGTTTGTAATCAGTATTTTTCTGATAAATACAGTTACCTATGACGAGCTTGATAAAGGATATGGATTTTTGATGACTTTGCCAATTGATGCAGAAACGTATGTGAGGGAAAAATATTTTTTCTGTCTTACAGGAGGAACGGTTTCATGGCTTGTGGCAGCGGGACTTTACATGATCATGGAAATGAAACAGCAGATGCCGGTAGACATGGCTTCCCAGATTCCTATGGTATTGGTGTTTCTACCAGTTACGGCATTGTTGATTGCATTATTGATTCCGCTGCAGCTAGTATCAGGAGTAGAAAAGAGCAGAGTAGTCATTTCGGGGGCATGTGGTGTAATGGGAGCGTCTGTCATTGCATTTGCGAAGCTGGTAAGGACAAATGTATTAAGTGCCGTTTCATTTTTAAACCAAATGAATGGCTGGATACTTGCAGGAATTGCAGTGGTAGTGACAGTACTTCTCATACTGCTCTCTTATGCAATTAGTGTCCGGATTATGGAAAAGAAAGAATTTTAGAAAAAATATTTAAGCGGGACATTCATAAATAAAAGAGTGTCCCGCTTATTAATGCATATTAGAAATTATCACCATTCCATCCCCAGTTAGAAACAGCCTGATATTTTACATAGACATGATCTGGTGCGATGCCAAGAACATCTTTAAAAATGTCACATATCTGGCCAGTCAGTTTAGAAAAGGCAGATGGATTTTCACTGCCGTAAACGCTGACCTCGACCATAGCTATAGGCTCGGCATTGCTTCCTCTGAAGTAGAGCTTGTAGTCAGGGTCAAAGCCGACCATGAGCCAGCTTTCTGACTTGCCGGGAATTGTCTGGATAGCCTGACCTAAACGTGTTTTGATTTCAGATTCCTGTGCTTCTGTAAGAGAAGTGCTTATCTTAGAATTGATAAATGGCATATGTTACCTCATTTCTGCGCCAAAGGCGCGTGTATTCATGTGATGATTATAGCACTTTACATATGTCAAAGAAATATATTAATTGTCAGTACCTTCTTTGATGCCGTGGCGCTCTGCATATCCAGTCAGGATAAGTGTGAGCGCACCGTCGCCTGTTACATTGCAGGCTGTTCCGAAGCTGTCCTGAAGTGCAAATATTGTAAGCATAAGGGCAGTTCCAGTGTCGTTAAATCCAAGCACGCCGGTAATAAGTCCGAGCGAAGCCATAACTGTTCCGCCAGGTACACCAGGCGCGCCGATTGCAAATATTCCGAGAAGCACGCAGAACAGAAGCATAGTTCCAGCTGATGGAATAGTGCCATACAAAATCTTTGATACAGTCATGCAGAAAAATACCTCTGTCAGCACTGAGCCACATAAATGTATATTTGCAAACAAAGGAATTCCAAAAGAGACCATGTCCTTTCTCAAAACCTTTGATTTGCCGGCACACTGGAGTGCAACTGCGAGTGTGGCAGCAGATGACATTGTTCCAATTGATGTCAGGTATGCAGGACCGTAATGTCTGATTACTTCAATCGGGTTCTTCTTAGAATACAATCCTGCGATTGTGTAAAGCAGAGTCATCCAAATGTAATGTCCGATTAATACAATAATTATGATTTTCAGGAACACAGGAACCTGCTTTGTTATTGAACCTTCGTATGAGAGTCCGCAGAAAGTAAGTCCGATGAAAAATGGAAGAATCGGTATCATGATTCTTGATACAATTGCAAGCACAATCTTCTGAAATTCTTCAAGCAGGTCAGAGATTAACTCAGCCTTTGTCCATGCCGCTGCGAGTCCGATCATGATAGAGAACACGAGAGCACTCATAACAGGCATAATCTGCGGAATCGACAATTCAAACACTGCCGCAGGCAGTTCCTTCAATCCATCCGCTGTAGATGAAATTGACAAATGTGGTATCAGCGCATATCCGGCAGCAGTCGAGAACAAAGCTGCTCCGACAGATGAAGAATATGCGATAGTTACTGCAATAAGAAGCAGCTTAGACGCATTTTTACCCATCTGTGTAATCGAAGGCGCGATAAATGCGATAATAATCAGCGGAATGCAGAAATTAATAATCTGGTTAAGAATATATTTCAGCGTCACCACAATATTTAATATGGCCTTTGAAAATGCATTGCCATCCGTCGAACTGAGCACCAGCCCGATAACAACGCCAGCCAGAACACCTACCATCAGCTTGAACGGCAGGCTGTTCCAAAAATTAGTTTTCTTCATTAAATAAATCTCCTTCATTTGTTTGGATAAGAAAAATTATAATATATGGGATTGGAAATAACAATGGAAAGGTTTGGGGGATGGGAGAATTCCAAAATGTAGCTATTAAAAGTTGATTATATTAATTATCAATTATTTACATCCCAAAATGTAGAAATTATATATGTATATTATAATAAGTGACATTAAAAATCAAACAAAGTTTTTTAATCCAAATTGATAATTTATATTGACATCTTAATTCTAAAGTAGTAATATCCAGATATGAACTACATAATTAAGCAAAAGGAGGTGATACAATGATACAGCTATCTTTAGAATTTCAACTTGAAAAGCCACAGTTACCGCTGGAATATGAGAGATTGATGGTTAGTTTCTTAAAAGCAGCAAGCAGGAATTATTCGGAAGATATGTTTGAGCGATTATATAATAAGGAGCATTCAATTATTAAATCATTTACATTCAGTACATATCTGCCAGGTGCGGTATTTAAAGGTGACACTATATTTCTTAGGGACAACAGATTTAAAGTTTTTTTTACAGATGCTGATATGGGACAGATTATAGAATGGTTTAATGCTTTTCAGCTTATGAGATACAAGCAGTATCCTGTCAGTGGCAATTCTATGAAATTGATTTCAATAAGGTCAAACAATCGTAAAGATATTGTTGATGATGAAATTATTGTAAAGATGCAGAGTCCATTGATTGTAAGACGGCACGACAGTGTGACTAACAAAGACATTTATTATACATATGCAGATGAAGGATTTTCAAAGGCATTATGTGAAAATGTAGAGATTTTCATTCAGAAAATGGAAATCGGGGTTGATACAGAAGGATTATCAATAGAACCTGTCAAAGCAAGAAAAGTAGTAGTTAACTGCTTTGGAAGAAAGGTGGATGCTAACCTTGGAATATATAAGCTTAGAGGTAATTGTGAGCTGCTTAATATTCTTTATCAGGCAGGAATGGGAGCCAGAAGATCAGAAGGTCACGGTAAGTTCGAAATATTACTATAATTTTAGGAAAGGAGGGACAGAATGTGGGTAAATATCTGGTAACTATGGGAGATTTCCTGAAAAATGCGGGGATAGTAGGTCTTAACTATATGCTGGATATGTCAGATGCAGAGAGCGGAAAGGATTATGGCATAAAAATTCAGAACAGACCGGTAGATGGGCTTGAACTGTATGAGCAGGGATTATGGATTGACGAGGATTTCGTGCAGCAGTGTGACTGGACTGGAATGTATTTTGATGCCTGTGTTAACTATTATGGAGATTCTACAGTATATAAAGGAATATTAGACAGAATTAACAAGATTATATGCAAAATTGATAATGACCAATGGAAGCCGGACAAGCTGGTTAAAGAAGATAAGGAAGATATCAAGTTTATAAATGATAAGCTTTTGTCCAATAGTTATAAGGCTGGATTTGAAAATATAAGAAACGAAGTTGATGGGTCTGAGATATATGTGAATCTTCAGCAAAATAAATTAAATGCGAAATCAACATCACAAGAACTAAAACAGAGGCTTGAAGGTATCAAGAACTTTATAATGAAGCCAAAGTGTAAAGAAACATTTGTAATGAAGAGCGTCATATATAATTATATTAACCGTTTCTGGGATGGTAAATGTTTTCTGCTAAGAGCTAATGCAAAGAAGGACATGCGTATATTGTTTGAACAGGATTTTACAAAACCATTTAAAGAATGTATCAGGACAAATCATGATAAAGATAAGGATATGTGTATAGACTGTGGAAGACCAATGGGAAACAAGGAACGTGTTTCTATTGCTTTTATGAAGGATATGGCAGATGATCTTGCAAGAAAAAAGTCTGCATTCTGGAATTGTAAAGTAGATGCCTTTTTGTGTCCTGCATGCGCATTTGTATATGCTGCCAGTCCGCTTGGATTCACACTTTTAGGACAGCGTTTTGCATTTATGAATACTAATTCATCAATTAATCAGTTACTGGCTTCTAATAGCAGGAGTGGAAAGATTGTGACAGAGGCAGAGAAAAAAGAAGCTGAACGATATACACAATGGTTTGCCAGAATGTTGAAGCAGTTGATGGATTGTAAAGTTGAACAGCTTAACAATATTCAGGTTATTTTAAAGGGAACAGATGAGAAGGATAAATATATCTTTTCTGTAATAAGTAATGAAGCACTTCAGACATTTAATGATGAAAAGGTAAGAAAAGCTTTAGAGTATTTAGGAGAATATCCTTACACAAGAATTGGAGCAGATTATCTTAATATATACGAAAATGTAGTTATGAATATTCTGAAACATAGAAGTCAGGAATTGCTTCTAAAGAAAGTGCTAAAGAATAATCTTGATTCTGATAATGCGGGACAGATAGTAACTGCTTATTGGATATATGTTGTAATGTTGTATAGTGCACTTGTTAAGAAAGATAAGGATTTGCAAGGAAATGGAGGTAAGGTTATAGAAATGGGAAGTATAACAGTAATGGATAGTGGTTTTGCTTTAAGAACTGCTATATTGTCTTCAAAAGGGGCAAAGGATGATGAATGTATCAAAGGAACAATATATCAGCTTCTTAATGCATTATCTACGAGAAATACAGGAAAATTTCTGGATATTGTAATGAGATTATATTGTACCTGTAAGGTGCCAGCTGAAGTGGGACAGGCTGATAAATTAGTTATTCCAAGAGAGTTTGTATATATCCAGAAAAATCAGGAGTTATTTGAAGAATATGGATATGCATTTGTTTTGGGATTAAAAGGATGCAGACAGAATAAGAAGAATGAGGAGGTTATTTAGATGAGTAAGAATGGATTGACAATGACAATAGTATTTGTTGCAGAGAGTGCGAATTATGGAGAAGGATTAGGTAATATTTCTAATATTAAGAAAATGACAAGAGGTAATGCAAGCCAGTATTCATATATATCAAGGCAGGCAATAAGATACAATATTGTACAGCAGGCTGAGTGGGATAACACACCTGTCGAGGATAAGAGCGGAGTTGTACAGTTTGCTCCATCAGCTACTATAGAGGATTACCCAGAAATAGATTTATTTGGTTATATGAAGACAATGGCAAAGGACGATAATGCAAGGGGAGGTGCATCAACAAGAAGTGCAGTGGCTAGACTTAGCAACGCCATATCACTTGAACCATATCAGGGGGAGCTGGAGTTTCTTACTAATATGGGATTAGCTAAGCGCCAGAATCTTGACAATGGTATTGCACAGAGTGAAATTCACCGTTCTTATTATGCATATACAATTTCAGTGGATCTTGACAGGGTTGGAATTGATGGAGAGATTAATGTATCAAAGGAGGAAAAAGCTAAAAGGGTTAAAACACTTCTTGAAACCGTTCAGTATCTTTATAGAGATATACGCGGCAGGAGAGAGAATTTATCTCCATTATTTATCATAGGTGGTAACTATGAAAGAAAGAATCCGTTTTTTGAAAACATAGTTAAGATTGATAATAATATGATAAATGTTGATACATTGGTAGAAATGAAAGAAAGTAGTGAAGATCTTGAAAATTCTACAATAGTAGGAGTAACATCAGGAATCTTTAATAATGACAGTCAGATTAAGGAAAAACTTGGGGCTGTAACAATAGCAGAAGCATTTGGAGAGTTTAAGAAGAAAGTGGATGAGTACTATGCATAGAGCAATAAGACTGGATTGTTTTCAGAATCTTGTTAATTATAGAAAACCGAGCAGTTTTATAATTAAAGAGACCTATCCTCTTCCACCATATTCAACAGTAAGTGGAATGATACATGCCGCATGTGGATTTAAAGAGTATCACAAAATGAAGCTGAGTATTCAGGGCGATAACAAAGGGACTATATCTGATCTGTATACACGCTATTCATTTTCAGCAGGTGCCAGATATGAAGAAGGCAGGCATCAGATATGCGTAAAAGATGGCGATAATTATGGAATATTTAAGGGAATAGCCAATGTTGAACTGTTATGTGAATGCAAGCTCATAATACATATTGTGCCAGAGGATGAGGCTGATTTTGAAATAATATATCAGGCACTTAAGAATCCGCCAACGTATCTGTCTCTTGGAAGATATGAGGATATTATAGATATAAGAGATGTCAGAATTGTTTCATTAAAAGAAGATGAAGAAGTACTGACTAATCACGATATGTATATTCCTGTGTCTTACATGGGGGAAGAACCTGTTGAAGCAACTGTTTATACATTGAATAAAGAATATGAGATAACTAAACAGGGGTTAAGGAGATGGAAGTCTGAAAAAGAAGGTGGAAGAGTTAAGGCATATTACTGCCCGCCTCATAAATGCCTGGAAAGAGCGTATGTAGATGATACGGATGATGAAGATGTTGTAATATTTGCGTGATGAGATTTTATTAATAGTTACATTGTGGATTTAAATGTATGGAGGGGTAGATGGAATATTTTGCAAAGTCAGTTCCGAATGGGGGTTCTAAAGAAGAACAGGTGACATTAAAACAGCATCTGGATGATACAGTTAAATGTGCACAGGATTTTTTTGAAAAATTCGGACATTATTTTACAGAAAAAGAAAAAGCAATAATAATAGAAGCATGCAGAGTGCATGACCTGGGAAAGGCAAACATTGTTTTTCAATCTAAGATAAATAAAGAGCTGGATGTAATAAAGACTCAGGAGATACCACACGGATTTTTAAGTGCAATGACGACATCGCCTGAAGAATTTAAGAATCATATACCAGAAGCAGATAATGATGATTATAAAGCTTTCTATACAGCAGTATATCATCATCATGTCAGAGAAGATAAAAACGGTGATGATATAATATTAAATTTCTGTAAGAAATACTATAACCCATATATAAGGGATTTTTTAAATGATGAAAGTATCAAAGCTAAGGTTTCGGGTATAAATAAATATCTTCTGTTCAGAAATACAGGCAGCATATCGGGAAGCAAATACATCATGAGCTGTTATGATAAGAATGAATATTTGCATGAATGGCAGGAATTTGTGCTAATCAAAGGTCTGCTGAATAAATTTGATTATACAGTGAGTGCTGGTTATACAGAAGCAGAGGATTGTTCTGCTTTCACAACAAAATATCTTAAAACATCTATAGAAAACATTTTTCAACAGCATGGATTAAGACCAGTTCAGGAGTATATGAGAGATAAATGTGATAAGAATCTTGTTGTGGTTGCACCAACTGGAATGGGAAAAACAGAGGCATCATTATTATGGCTTAATGGTGAAAAGGGATTTTATACATTGCCATATGTAGTATCATCGAATGCAATATATGAAAGAATAAGAGACAGGTATGAATATAAGGACGTGGCAATACTTCATTCAGACAGTATGCATTATTATTTTGAAGACCAGGTAAACGAAACAGATTCTGATGGATATGAAAAATATCAGAAAGCAAAATTATTATCTCAGCCGCTTACTATATGTACAGTAGATCAGTTGTTTAAGTTTGTGTATAAGGCGTTGGGAACAGAAATATTTGCAGCTACATTGAAATATTCTAAGATAATTATTGATGAGATACAGGCATATAGTCCATCAGTAATAGCAGCAATAATATATGGATTAAAGATAGTGACTGATATGGGTGGGAAATTTGCCATAATAACAGCAACATTTCCACCGGTATTGGGAAGTCTTATGCATAAATATGGATTGATGGCTGATAATCAGTATGAATACAGGGATTTTTCTGCATTATCGAATCTTAAAAGACATTGGATAGATATAAAAGATGGCGATATAGAAATAGATAGGGTTGTAGAAGATAGCTATGATAAAAATGTTCTTGTAATATGCAATACGGTAAAAAAGGCACAGCAGATATATAAAAGCCTGACCGAAAAAACAGATAATGTTCATCTTCTGCATGCACGATTTACCAAAGAACATAAGAGAATGCTGGAAAATGAGATTATAAAGTTCTCAGATAGTGAAAATGAAACGGGAATATGGGTAACAACACAGTTAGTTGAGGCAAGTCTGGATATTGATTTTGATGTGTTGTATACAGAGATGAGTACGGCTGATAGTTTGATGCAGAGAATGGGAAGATGCAACAGGAAAGGTCGGTATATTCCGGATAAGGCCAATATACATATATACATTAATGCAAATGGAGTAGGAGTCAGCCGGGCTATATATAATCGTGAGATATACACTCGTTCTGTTGAGTGTTTAGAAAAATATATTGGCAGAGTTATGACAGAATCAGACAAATCTGAATATATCAATAAAGTATACTGTACAGATGAGATAAAGGATACGGATTATTACAGGGATATAGAGAAGTTTCTTGCAATGTTTAAAGAACTGACACCAGCAGAATACAGTAAAAGTGAAGCTGATGAAAAATTCAGGGATATAAACAGTATTAAAATTATTCCTGATGACGTATATGAAGATAATCGTGAAGTTATAAGCGAGTGTATTGATATAATGCATAGCTCTGATGCTGATAGAAGAGAGAAGAATGACGCAAGGACAAAGCTGGATTCATATGTGATTTCTATACAGTTATATGCTTATAAGAAATATCCGGATGGGATAGATCGTGATGTAATATATGGTAGTGATATTCATAGATCATGTATTATGTACGATTTCAATGTTGTGGATTTAACAGGAGCAGGGTTAGTTTTAGGCGAATATGAAAGAGATATATTTGTCTGAATATTCATACGATAGGAGCATTTTATGGAAGAAAGAATAACAGGAGTGATGATTTATTATTATTTCGTGTGCTCAAGAAAGTTATGGTATTTTTGTCATCAGATTAATATGGAAGATGAGAATGAAAATGTGCAGCTTGGAAAATTGCTGGATGAGAACAGTTACAAGCGGGATGATAAGCATATTGAAATAGATGGCATTATTAATATTGATTTTATTCATGAAAAAAATGAACTTCATGAGATAAAGAAGAGCAAGAGTATAGAAGAGGCTGGAATATGGCAGGTTAAGTATTATCTATATTACCTGAAAAAAAGAAATGTGGATGGACTTCATGGCGTGATAGACTATCCGCTGCTGAAGAAAAATGTTGATGTAGAATTGTCGGATGAGGACTGTAAAAAACTAGACGATATTATAAAAGAAATCATTAGTGTGAAGAATCAGGAGTATCCGCCGAAGCTGGAAGAGAAAAAGATATGCAAAAAATGTGCATATTATGATTTGTGTTTTATATAGACAGAAGAAGGTGATGATAATTGAAACAGAGTTTTTATGTGTATAATAATGGGGATTTAAAACGCAAGGATAATACATTACAGTTCACTGCTTATGACGGAGAAAAAAGAGATATTCCAATTGAAAGAATTTCAGATATATATGTAATGTCTGAAATGTCGTTTAATACGACATTTCTTAATTATATATCGCAGTATGGAATACCTATACATTTCTTTAATTATTATAATTATTATTCAGGAAGTTTTTATCCAAAGGATGGAAATCCAGCAGGTCAGTTGCTGGTTAAGCAGGTTGAACATTATGTGGATTATGATAAGAGATTGGATATTGCCATAAAATTTATACAGGCGGCAGCAGATAATATATATAGAAATCTCAGATATTATAATGGCCGAGAAAAAGATGTCTCGGAATATATGAGGGATATAGATTCACTTCGTGGAACTCTTTGTAAAGCAAGGACAATAGAAGAATTGATGGGAATTGAAGGAAATATAAGAAAGAGATATTATGCAGCGTGGAATGTGATTGTTAATCAGGATATACAGTTTGATAAGCGTGTTATGCATCCGCCAGACAATATGATTAATTCATTGATTTCATTTGTTAATTCCCTAGTGTATACGCGTTTATTAAGCGAGATATATCATACACAACTGAATCCAACGATAAGTTATCTGCATGAACCGGGAGTAAGAAGATATTCATTATGTCTGGATATATCGGAAGTATTTAAACCATTGATTGGAGACAGATTGATATTTTCGTTGTTAAACAGAAGACAGATAACAGAAGACAGCTTTACAAAAGAACTTAACTATCTTCATCTTAAGAAAGAAGCTTCTAAACTTATTGTTTCAGAATTTGAGAATCGTATGAAGAAAACGATAATGCATAAAGAATTGGGAAGACAGGTGTCTTACCAGTATCTGATGAGGTTAGAAGCATATAAGCTTATAAAGCATTTAATAGGTGAGAAAGAATATGAAGGGTTTAGAATATGGTGGTAGTATATGTATATTGTACTTGTATATGATGTTAGTAAAGATGAAAATGGGAAAAAAAGATGGTCACATATTTTCAAAATCTGCAAAAAGTATCTGACGCATATTCAGAATTCTGTCTTTGAAGGAGAAATATCAACAGTTCAATTAGAAAAATTACGGGGTGAGTTGAAACCACATGTTAATACTAATCTGGATTCAGTCATTTTATTCAAAAGCAGGAGTGAAAAATGGCTGGATAAAGAATTTTGGGGTAAGGAAGATGATTTGACGAGTTTCATAATTTGATTGTCGACCAGAAATAGTGTAAAATATGCACAGAGTCGACAATGGCGATATTGCTATGCTTCTAGCATATTCAGGGCATAAAGTATTAGTAATCTGTTGGCGGATTTAAAGGGTAGACAGAATAACGCTTCAGAGTTGAGAAACAGAGAGGCTTTAATAATTACGGGAATTAATAGATACATAGTGGGATGTAAATGAAGAACCTGCTGAAGCTGATTCTTACACGGTACAGGGAATTAATAGATACATAGTGGGATGTAAATGCAGTGAAAACAACGGCGTTTTCAAATGGACTTGTGAATTAATAGATACATAGTGGGATGTAAATTGATATCTTTAACACATTGCTTAGTTGTTGTTTTCGAATTAATAGATACATAGTGGGATGTAAATGAAAGAAAACTATTAAACTCTCCTGTTATAATTAGAATTAATAGATACATAGTGGGATGTAAATGTGTACTGTATTCGATTCTGTGTCAAGTTAAACAGAATTAATAGATACATAGTGGGATGTAAATTTGCAAGCTGTTCATCAGACGTAGTTGTCTGATAAGGAATTAATAGATACATAGTGGGATGTAAATTTATCAGGCATCCTTGATATTTCAAATGAGGTTTTTGAATTAATAGATACATAGTGGGATGTAAATTTTAAGAATATCATAAACCTGATTACTAATCTTCGAATTAATAGATACATAGTGGGATGTAAATTATCTCAAAGCAGGATAAAATCTCATGGTATAACGCGAATTAATAGATACATAGTGGGATGTAAATAGTTCCTTTTCTGCCTTTGTGACTGCATAGAGCAGCCGAATTAATAGATACATAGTGGGATGTAAATATGCTCCACCAAACAATAATAATGTAGTTAATTCCCGAATTAATAGATACATAGTGGGATGTAAATTTTCTTACTTGAGAAAAAGGCAGACGGCTGTGCTATGGAATTAATAGATACATGGTGGGATGTAAATTTGTGAATGATGCGGATGTGATAACCTGTGAATCATGAATTAATAGATACATGGTGGGATGTAAATTTTTCTAATTCATCAAGTACCCAACCGCTTGCAGCAGAATTAATAGATACATGGTGGGATGTAAATTACACAGCAAATATCCGCTATTATTAACGCTTCTATTAGAATTAATAGATACATAGTGGGATGTAAATGTATTACCTAAGACATACGCAAAACTTTTTGAAGAAGAATTAATAGATACATAGTGGGATGTAAATTACACAATCCCGACGGGTGCGAGAGCGGTCATCAGAATTAATAGATACATAGTGGGATGTAAATAAAAGTCAATAAATCAGGGACTTTCAAAAGGCTTCGGAATTAATAGATACATAGTGGGATGTAAATTGACTATCAGCTTTTTATCGTGTGTGTTCTCTGTTCAAATTAATAGATACATAGTGGGATGTAAATTTACTTGGTATTCACTGGGATTGGCTCGAAACTCTAAATTAATAGATACATAGTGGGATGTAAATGTTCAAACAAGGGTGCTAATAACAAGGTCGCTTGTAAATTAATAGATACATAGTGGGATGTAAATTGACTTGAAACCTGCTACAAGTGAAGCCTGCGGATTGAATTAATAGATACATAGTGGGATGTAAATACTTGGAAGCAACAAGAAAAGACTGCTGAAAGTCAAAGAATTAATAGATACATAGTGGAATGTAAATCTGCGAATAGGTGTAATTTCAAGAGAAATGTTTTTCATCGTTATGCTGTTGCACTGGTGCAACTTTGAATTATTCTACTATGCACAAATCTTCTGCAAGCATATCTGCCTAAGATTTTGCTCTTGCATAATTCTTCATTTCTAAATCCTCACTTTCTTAAAATTGGGTATAAAAATACCACTTGACCGGTGGTATTTTACTAATCAATATGCTTTATTTCCTTAATGGATTGATTTTCTTTAAGTACTCCTGCTTCTTTGAGTATCTTTTCAAAATCTTTATCATATCTCTCTTTGTCTTCCTTTGTTCTTTTAACAATTTCTCCTGTTGTTTCAAATAATGGTATCCCCTTTTTTAACTCTTCACTCATTATATTCCTCCAACAAGATATAATATTTATCATCAACCTTTCTTTATTAAGTACTTTGAATCTCTGATTTGTCTTATATAAAACTTCCTGCTCCTGTGCATTAACAGAAGAAATATCTATACCATTATGAGCATTCTGTATATATATTTGTACCTGACCGTCTTCATTATAGACCTGACCTTTTGTTGTTGACAAGAATCGTTTTACATATTTTTCTACAACTTTTTCAAACTTGAAATATACAGACCTTTGTAAATTATCATTATACTTAGGCATTTTATTCAATGTTTCATTAAGCCTATCAACCATTTTCTTTTCTTCATAAGATAACTTCCTTCATTCCTAAGTTTCTCATTTACTACATAGGATTTTAACGATATATTTTCATACAAAATTTTAGTATCCTCGTTAGTTAATACATTGTTTTGATTTGCTACCTTCTTACTGCTCTTTCTTATTAGCATACATTTTCTGATTATCCGGATTCAGAGAATACTTCGACAATCTGTCAAACTGCTCAACCAGCATGACAGTATATTGCTGTTTCTAATCCTGTTTGTAATCTTTTTTGACCTTTTTATCATGAATACGCTGGTTGCATCATGGGTAATCACAGTAGAAAATTGATGGTGAATATATGCCAGCGATAGGGAACTGGTGAGAAAATATAGTAGTAAATAGACAGAACAATGATATATTTAAAAGATAAAATTAAAAGAATATGACTTACAAATTAGACAATCTGAGGAATTGAAAATATTTTTGAGATGAAAAAGATTTATTTAATATGGAATCTGATAGCAAAGTTTTGAATGCCTTAAACAATATAAAAACATTTTAGACGTACTTATGAAATTATTCTCAAGGGTAAAAATATCGCTGTTTTTACAATTAGCAATGGCATTGATTTGACATCGACTTATGTATTTTGTGAATTGTGGGAATAGCAAGAAAAGTTATAAGTGAAAAATGATAAAGATATATTTGAAATTGCTTGTCGACCTATTATAGTGTAAAATATAAGCAAGGTCGACAAAGGCTTAATTTATGCGTTTAATTTGAATTTATTGAAAATGACATTAGTAATATATGCGAGATTTTATTAGAACGACAAATAACAGCTTTAGATTAGAGGTTTAAAGCTGTATATAAAATTACGGGAATTAATAGTTACATAGTGGGATGTAAATTGTAGCATCAAATTAGCAGAGCAGATGTTAGATTGGAATTAATAGTTACATAGTGGGATGTAAATTTTTTAGTCTTAATATCACATTTTAGAATCAAATCCAGAATTAATAGTTACATAGTGGGATGTAAATATAATATAGCCACAAAGGGAGAGTGACAACATGGGGAATTAATAGTTACATAGTGGGATGTAAATGTTCAAGCTCTGCTTCTCTAGTCTCAAAAGTGGCTGGAATTAATAGTTACATAGTGGGATGTAAATAGCCGAGAACGCAAAGCGTGGAGTGGCGAGTGCTTCTGAATTAATAGTTACATAGTGGGATGTAAATTGTACAATCAAATCAGCAGAGCAGATGTTAAATTGGAATTAATAGTTACATAGTGGGATGTAAATAAAATCATTTGCTATCGGCAGTAGTGAGAGTATGAGAATTAATAGTTACATAGTGGGATGTAAATGCATAGCCAGAACATTTAATATTATCAATTATGACAGAATTAATAGTTACATAGTGGGATGTAAATTTGCATTAATTCATATAAACCTTGTACACTTGCTGGGAATTAATAGTTACATAGTGGGATGTAAATATACTTACTAATTATTATGATGATGTAAAAGATGTCGAATTAATAGTTACATAGTGGGATGTAAATTAATCACGGAGCAAAGGAGGTTGAACAATGGCAGCGAATTAATAGTTACATAGTGGGATGTAAATTTTAGAAGTAAAGGGAACAGTAAAAAAGGATTACGAATTAATAGTTACATAGTGGGATGTAAATACTGTAAATATAATAAACATCAATAAATCTTCACTCGAATTAATAGTTACATAGTGGGATGTAAATTATAAGAGCCGTTACACTGATTAATAAAGTTATCAGAATTAATAGTTACATAGTGGGATGTAAATGAAATACAAGGTATTTCATAGTCAATTCTGTCTCCCGAATTAATAGTTACATAGTGGGATGTAAATAAGAGAAGTGATACGGTAACTGATACATCAGTTATGAATTAATAGTTACATAGTGGGATGTAAATTTCTAATCGCCTCATAAAAGTTAGTAAGAGCAACTGGAATTAATAGTTACATAGTGGAATATAAAATACGATACAATTATATGTTTAATTTTCTTGAAGATAGGATATGTTATTAAACAAAATAGTGGCTTTAAATTATGCGCTTTTGACAGGATCAATATGATTGATAAATGCAATCCCCTCCACGCAACCAACGCCACCACAATTCCCACTTTTCTGACAACTACAATTGGTGGAATCCGCATTTTACAAGGATTATAATACATACATAACAACAGAAAGGACTAACATTATGCTACAGGAGAATCTTATTATGCTGAGGTCGCTTGCGGATAAGACGCAGGAGGATATCGCAGAGGTTATTGGAATATCGAGGCAGGCATATGCCAAATGGGAGCGTGGTGAAACAATTCCTGATATTGAAAAATGCGGCAGGCTTGCAGAGTTTTATGGCGTGACGATGGATTCCTTAATAAAGGACGATGTGCAGCTTGAAGGGCAGAAGATGGCACCAGCACCGAAAGGCAAACACATGTGGGGTGTTGTTACAGTGAATGACCGCGGTCAGATAGTTATTCCTAAAGAGGCTAGAGAGACTTTTGGACTGGTGAATGGCAGCAGGCTGGTTGTGCTTGGCGATGACAATGAGGGCATAGCGCTTGTTAAAGCGGAGCAGTTTGAAGAAAAACTTAGCATGGCAATGTCGGTTCTTAGTAAAGATATTAAGGAATGAGGTGTTATGTATGATTTGTCCAAAATGTAATAAGGAAATGCGAAAAGGATACCTTTTCAGCAGTAAAGACGGCGCATTCAGCTTTGCTGATGAAGTGCCTGGAGTATTCACAAATGCGAAAACAGCCAAAGGATTTGTTGAAATCACTCCGCTTAAAGCGAGCCACAGAACGAAAGTGGAAGCATGCATATGCGAGAATTGCAGGATAGTAGAATTTGAATATTAAAATAAGAAAGCAGTAACTAAAATAAGTTACTGCTCCTTATTATTTGCTGTTAATAATAGTTTCAATGTCATTAATAAAGAAAGATAGCATATCACCTTTTTTAAGTCTTTTTCGTTGACCAACATCTCTACGTATTTCGTATATGATATCTTCTAATAAGATGAGATTTTCTGTTGATGGCTGGGTTTGAGATGCTTTTCTGTATTTTAGCCATTTTTTAACTACACGATTAGATCCCCATAAAGTAAGTCCCTTGGAAAATTCTGATACCTGTTTTAACATTTCAGATTCGGACATTTTTAGAGAATTAGGCTTTTGGGTATCTTCCATTATTGTGTATATCATATTGATAAATTGTTCATATGGAAGTTCGCGTTTATCATACATATATTTTTTGACATTGTATCTATACTCAATGATTTTAGCAATAATAGATGAAATTACAACACCAATTATGGAAACAGAACCAGTAATCATTGCTACTATAATAACTTTATCTGTAGTACTGACAAAATGTTTTAAAAATATTGCCCCTTGATTTAATCCTTTTTCTATCAAAGAAAGAAACAAAAATAATAATGAACTAATAGCAATAAGCAAAGAAAATAATATAAAACAGCCTAATACAAAATTAGCAACAGGATGTTTTTCTGAGAATGAATTATTATTTGTTGAAGTTTTTTTCATAAATTATCTCCCAATTTAAATGTTTATGTAGTTGAGAAAATCTTCTTTTAGTTGTTCCTTTATAACGAAATAATCATCAGGACATAAATGTAATGTTTCGATTATTTCTAGATCAGATTCTTTATGGTACATTAATTTTAATATTTTGTATTTTAAGTTACCCAAGCGCTCTGCGTAATCCCATAGTGAAACTGAGTTTTCAAAGCGACCGTTATTGCCAGGCAAGAAATTAATAAGTTCTTCGCCATTTTCGTTGAATGTTGAATAAAGAGAGCACTTACTTGTGATTCGTATTCTGTTACTTCTATCTTTTCTTAAATTTGAAAAAGAAGCCGATATTTTTTCAGAAACATATTGTATGAAGTCGTCTGAAAATAGACTATACGGATATAAATTTCTACATTCTAAATATGAAATCCATCCGATAGTTAAACAGGATGATTTATCAAGATTACAATCATAAGTTTCATAAATACTATTGATTAAATTCGAAATATTTGAAATTTCCCAAGTGCTTAATTGTATGAGCATATTCATGCGCCTCCAGTGTCGTGCTTTATAATGTTGCAAGAGAACCAGTGAAACAATTATTAGCATCATTCCAGTCAACAATATATTTAACTGGAGTAGAAAAACCATTTCTATCAAGTAGGTACAATAATTCATTACATTGAAGACGTCTGCTTTTAGGGAATTTAAAGTTTGCATTAGCAGAGGATTTTATAGCAAGAGTTTTCATATCAGATGTTAAATAAAAATCCGCTATAACTTTGTTATCAAATTTTCCATCTTGTTAAAAAGAGATGAACTTATAGTAAGCATACCTTTTTCTGAAATAGACACACTCAATTCAGAATATCTTGATGCAGGTGTTTTTAATTTGTACATTTTTTGAAAATCAATGATTTGAGTATTTTTATTCATTTTTTTAATCTCCTTTTATTTTTATATAATATAAACATAATGCAACTTATTGTATATATGTAAAACTAATAATATTGTAATAAAAATTATGTGCAAAATACGAATTGATTTAAAATAACAAAAATAATATGTTTAAAGTTTATGACCTTGACATTTTCTATAATATAGACCATAAATTAATATATCTATATGAAAAAGGAGTACACAAATGAACACCCAACCATTTACAATATCATCAATACCAGACGACATATTTGCCAAAATGCAGGGGAAATCATTTAAGGACAACTGCACCGTTCCAAGAGAAGATTTGCGGTATCTTAAGGTTATGCATGTCGGATTTGATGGGAAAACGCACACTGGTGAGCTGGTTGTGAACAGGCTGATTGCTGATGATGTGCTTGATATATTTAAGCAGCTTTACGAGGCTGGTTATGAGATTGAAAAAATCAGACTTATTGATGAATATGATGCTGATGATGAAAAGTCAATGAGCGATAATAATTCTTCAGCGTTTAATTTCAGGTACATTTCCTATTCGACGAAGCTGTCAAAGCATGCGTTAGGGCTGGCGGTTGACATCAACACGCTTTATAATCCTTATGTGAAAAATGTTGATGGCAGAAGAAATGTAGAGCCTGCCAATGCTGAAAAGTATACGGACAGAAGCATTGAATTCCCACATAAGATTGACCATGACGATTTGTGCTACAAGGTGTTTATGCAGCATGGATTTGAGTGGGGCGGCGACTGGGAACATGCAAAAGATTACCAGCATTTTGAGATGAATTATTAACATAAAAGGTGAACTGTTTGATATGAAGATAGATTATATTTTATATGGAAATGATGATGGAATATGTGTGGAAACATATAATTATAAAAGAGAAGAGCGTTTGTCTCATATGACAAATTACATGTTTGGACTATTTATATTGCTAACTAACGATATATATGGAATTATTGAATTAATAGGAGATATTTCAAAGAAGCATATTAATAGTGATGGAACATTTAACAATAATCCGATTTTTAAATTGTATAAAAAATTGGCATTTAATAAGGTGTATAATTATTTTTCTGAAAATTATGATGATATATATGACATATCTGGGTTTGATTTTGAAATATTGATGTTAGAGGCATATAGAAGAAAAAAATATAATGTTGAGCATACCAAAATGACTAGGGATGGTGGAAAAGATATAATAATTAAACAGAATGATATCTGGGGCAAAACGATAAGCTATGTACAGTGTAAAAATAGGAGGGGGAAAATTGGAGTATCCTGTGTTAAAGAATTTCATAGTACGATTGTTAATGATAAAATAAATAGAGGAATTATTGTGTCTACATCAGGTTTTACACATGATGCAGAAAAATATATTGAAAAAAATGGATTAGAAAATATTGTTATTTTACATAATGGGAAAGATGTAAGAGAATTATTTAAGATGGTTAGTAATCTAACTTAGGTAGGTGACAACATGAATTGCGAAGATATGACAAGAATTCCACAACTAAATAATGTTCTGAATATGAAGGCGGGAGCTGCGGGCATGAAGAACACGATAAGGTGGATATATTTTGCGGACTGCCTGCAGTGTGTTAAGAATGAGTATCATGTTGAGGATTATATTCATGGCGGCGAGTTTGTGGTGCTGACGAATCCTGATGTGACGGAGGATAAGAATAAGCTGATGGTGCTGATTACAAGCATGGTCGATTATGGGATTGCGGCGCTTGGAATCAATGAGGGACAGATTCTGCCTGAGCTTATTGAGTATTGTAATAAAGAAAGACTTCCGCTTTTTGAACTGCCGGAGAAATTCCCGCTTGTAGATTTGTCGCAGATATTGTGTAAAAGACTGGTACTTGAAGAGAACAACAGAAATCTTGAGGAGCAGGTGTTTGCGTCAATTCTTGATGCAGAGCATCTTAACCGTGACAGTGTGCTTGAGCAGGCGCAGTTTCTGGGAATTGACCTGACAGGAAGCTTCTGCGTTGTTGAATTTGTATTTAGGAAGAACCGCCGTGGAAGCAAAGATTTATTATCAACCGGTCAGGAGATAAGAAGTATTATCAATATGGAGTTCTCATTTTATTCAGGAAGCGTGCTTGTAATGCCACAGACTGGAAGCGTTCTTGCACTTGTTTCAACAGACAGGATAAGTGATGAAGACCTGAAGACAGTATTAAATCGTATTATTGAGAATGCTGACAGGAAACACCACATTTGTCTTAAGGCTGGAATTGGAAGCAGCGTGGAATATCTTGAAGATGTAAAGAGCAGTCGAAGAGAAGCTGCAGAGGCAGTTAAGGTTGCTTCGGTTTCTGATACGGAGGAGCGAATCTTTTTCTATAAAGAGCAGGGGATATATACATTTATATCGAAGGTTACGGACAGCAGGTTTCTGGACGATTATGTTGTGAAGAATATCGGCAAGCTGATAGACGCTGACGAGATTAATAATGGCAGTCTGTGCGAGACACTAGAGAGCTTTCTTAACCACAACTGCAATGTAAAAGAGACTGCACAAAGCCTGATTATTCACAGAAACACGCTTAATTACAGGCTTAACAAGATAAGGGAACTGCTTGGGGTTGATTTCGAGAATCTGGATACATGCCTTGAGTTAAAGCTTGCATTTATGATAAGAAGCTACCGCGGTAGGAAATAAATACAAAGTTGGCTGCAAATTATGCTTTTGTGCACGGTGCACAATTAATATAGTTAATCGGAAACATTGATAAACGAAGAAAAAATAGTATAATTCAGACCATAAACAAAATAAATTAAAGTTTTTAAAAGACAAAGGCGTCGAGAATGAATAATTCTCGGCGCCTTTGTCTTTTAAGACTTTCATCAATAAGGAGGATTTTATTATGACAACTACAGAATTATCAAAGGCACTTCCAGAAATTATTACAGAGCAGGTTCCAGGACCTAAGTCAAAGGCACTTCTCGACAGAAGAGATGCAGCAATTCCAAAGGCACTCTGCGGAAAGGCTTATCCAATATGTATCAAGCAGGGCGGCGGAGCAATGTTTGAAGATCTTGATGGCAATAAGTTCCTTGACTGGGTTGGCGGCGTTGGCGTTCTTAATATCGGTTATTCTAATCCGGAAGTAATTGAAGCAGTTAAGGCACAGACAGAAAAATATTTCCACACGATTTTCAATGTATATGTTCATGACGGATATGTAAGCCTTGCTGAAAAGCTTAACGAAATAATGCCATGCAAGGGTGATGTAAAGAAAACATATTTTGCTAACTCAGGTGCTGAGTGTGATGAAAATGCAATTAAGATTGCCAAAGCATTTACAAAGAGAAACGGAGTTATCTGTTTTACAGGTGCTTTCCATGGAAGAACTAATCTTACAATGGCACTTACAGCCAAGAAGGTATATGCAGTAGGCATGGGACCTTTCCCAGCAGGTATCTACAGAGCACCTTATCCATATCTTTACAGAGCACCTAAGGGATACACAGAAGTAGAGGCAATTCAGTATTACATAGATGAACTTAACAGAATATTTGATGAGGGCGCACCAGCAAGTGAAATCGCCTGCATGATCGTTGAACCATTCCAGGGTGAAGGCGGATTTATCCCTGCACCAATCGAGTGGGTGAAGGCAGTAAGAAAGATATGTGATGACAACGGAATCTTAATGATAGCTGATGAGGTTCAGTGTGGTAACTGCAGAACAGGAAAGTATTACGCATCTGAGTACTGGGCTGAGGCAGGTGCAGCACCTGATATTATAACAACAGCCAAGTCACTTGGTGCAGGACTTCCAATCTCAGCAATCACAGCAAGAGCAGAGGTTATGGACGCAGCTCCAGCAGGAACTATCGGTGGTACATTCTGTGGTAACCCTGTTGCAGCAGCCGCAGCACTTGCAGTAATGGATGTTATGAAGCGTGATGATTATGCAGCTAAGGCAAGACATATTGGAGAGACAGTTATGAAGCGTTACAAGGAGCTTCAGGACAAATATGATGTCATCGGTGATGTAAGAGGACTTGGCGCAATGGTTGGTATAGAGTTCGTTAAGGACAGAGAGACTAAAGAGCCAGCAACTAAGCTTGTTGCAGACCTTATCCAGAATGCTATCCAGAAGGGACTTCTTCTTGAAAGCTGTGGTACAGCAAGCAACACAGTAAGATTCTTAGCACCTCTTACAATGACAGATGAGCAGATGGAGAGAGGTCTTGAAATCTTCGAGGAAGCTTTAAAGGAAGCTTTGGAAGCGTAGTGCAAATGTGGTTTTAACCACAACTTAATTGTGGGAGGATATATTATGGAGCAGAAATCAAAATTTGATAAGGTAATGGGTGCCTGGGACATACTTGTTATCGCATTTGGTGCGATGATAGGCTGGGGTTGGGTAATTAACTCTGGTGACTGGATTACAACGGCTGGCTTTGCCGGTTCAATCATAGCAATGCTTATCGGTGGCGTTATGGTATTCTTCGTAGGACTTACCTACGCAGAGCTTACATCAGCAATGCCGCAGTGTGGTGGTGAACATGTATTCAGTTACAGGGCAATGGGACCTACAGGTTCTTTTGTGTGTACATGGATGATTATATTGGGATATGTGGCTACCTCAGCATTTGAGGCAACCGCACTTCCAACAGTTATCACATACCTTTTCCCTGAATTTAATCAGGTTTACCTGTATTCAATAGCTGGAAAAGACATTTACCTGACAACAATTCTGTTGGGTGTCGGCGTTGCAGTGTTAATCACATTTATCAATATAAGAGGTGCGAAGACAGCCGCTATATTACAGACTGTCCTCACAGCAATTATCGCTATCGCAGGAATTCTTCTTGTAGTCGGTTCAGCAGTTAACGGTGATGGTGCTAATATTACAGGACAAATGTGGGAATCAGGCACAGGTACTACTCTTGGCAGCGTGTTCAAGGTAGCCTGCATGACACCATTCCTCTTTATAGGATTTGATGTAATTCCACAGGCAGCAGAGGAGATTAATGTGCCATACAAGAAAATTGGTAAGATAATGCTTCTGTCTATATTCTTAGCTGTTGCATGGTATCTCCTTATCATATTTGCAGTCTGCTACATAATGCCACAGAGTGCAATCGCACAGGAAATGTCTTCACAGAACGGACTTGTATCTGCCAAGGCAATTGAGATAGCGTTCAGGTCACCGCTTATGGGCAAAGTGCTTATTATAGGTGGTCTTTGTGGAATCATCACATCATGGAACTCATTCCTGATGGGTGGCAGCCGTGCACTTTACTCAATGGGTGAGTCTCTTATGATTCCTAAAATGTTTGGTAAATTAGGAAAGCATAAGACTCCTGAAGCAGCCATTATCCTTTGTGGTATTGCCTGCGTTGTAGCACCTTTCTTTGGAAGAGGCGTGCTTGTATGGTTAGTTGATGCAGCTTCATTTGGTTGTGTTATTGCTTATATGTTTGTTTCAATTTCATTCTGTATCCTTCGTAAGAAGAAGCCTGAGATGGCAAGACCTTACAAGGTTAAGGCAGGCAGATTTGTTGGAGTTATGGCAGTACTTATGGCAGGCTTCATGACATTACTCTACATTGTTCCAGCTTCATTTTCAGCCGCACTTGTATGGCAGGAATGGATTGTAGTTGGTATCTGGCTTGCACTTGGTGCGTTCTTCTACTTCTATTCTAAGAAGAAATACGGTGCAGAGTTCGGACGTGATATATTCATTGTCGAGGATGGTGGAAAGACAGAAGAACAGGAAGAGACAGTACTTCCAAATGCAAAATATCCGGACAGACATTTTGTTATTACTGTCGGATGTGAGTATGGAAGTGGCGGTCCACAGATTGCCAAGATGATTGCCGACAGGTTAGGAATCGAGTATTACAACAGAGATCTTGTTGATAAGGTAGTTGCACAGATTGGTGTAGATAAGGGACTTGTTGAGGAGGCTGATACAAAGATTGGCGTAAGATACGCATTTGACACATCATATGGTGTGAGATATGCAAACCTTTCTAACAGGGTTATTGATGCACAGTTCCAGGCAATCAATGATTTTGCCAACAGGTCATCATGCGTCATTGTTGGACGAAGCAGCGACTACATTTTAAGAAACAGGGATGATGTTCTTAATGTGTTCATATATGCACCGCAGGAAGATGAGATTGCAGCGGTCATGAAGGAAAAAGGTATCAAGAATATGCGTAAGGCTAAGGAAGAATGGGAGTCTGTTGATAAGGCACAGCATGCAAGACATGAGTATATTACAGGAAAGAAGCGTGGCGACAGGCATACAAGAGATATGCTTATCAACAGCAGCATCTTAGGCTGGGACGAGACAGCGGATATGATTATTGACATGATTGACCGCAAGTTCGAGCAGGACGATGCAAAGCAGTTAAAGAAGGAGGCTTAAGCTGATGAAGGGCTTTTCTATAAAGACAGAAATACAGGAATTTGATACATTTGAACAGTTTGCTAAAGAAGCTGGAATCGGTGCTGATGACCTTGTGTTATGCGGTGAGCATACATTTGATAAATATATTGCTCCGCTTAACATAGGAGTCCAGACACTTTTCCGTGAGAAATACGGCAAGGGTGAGCCGACAGACGGCATGGTTGATGCAATTCTTAATAAACTTCGTGATAAGACTTATGACCGTATAATTGCAGTTGGCGGCGGTACAGTTATTGATATTGCAAAGGTTGTTGCGGTTGCAGGAAAGGATGATACTGTAGATGACCTCTATGATAAAGTAGGAAGTCTTAGCAAAGTTCATCCGCTTATCATTGTTCCTACAACATGCGGAACAGGCAGCGAGGTTACTAATATTTCAGTAATTAACCGTGTTAGCAAGGGTGTTAAGATGGGACTCGCAGCCCCGGCAATGGTTGCAGACAGTGCAGTCATGATAACTAATATGTTAGACTCACTTCCATATAAGATATTTGCAACTTCATCAATAGATGCGATGGTTCATAGTGTTGAATCCTTCTTAAGTCCTAACGGCTGCAGTATTTCAAGAATTTTCTCAACAGAGGCACTTAAGACTATTCTTACATGCTGGAAAAAGTCCGTGGAAGCCGGAGGTGAAGACGCATGGAAGACTTACGCAGCAGATTTCTTAAAGGCTTCTAACTGGGCAGGATTTGGATTCGGCTATGCAGGCTGCGCAGCAGTTCATGCCTGTGCTTATCCATTAGGCTCTGTATATCATATACCTCATGGACAGTCTAACCAGCTTATGTTCAAAGATGTCATGAAGATGTATAAAAAGATTAAGCCAACAGGCAGAATCAATGACCTTGAAGCTGTTATCGCAGAAAGTCTTTCAGTAGCACCTGAAAATGCGCTTGAAGAACTTTATGCTCTTATGGATAAAGTGTTAAAGAGCGCACCACTTGAAGAATTCGGAGTGAAGAAATCGGACCTTGCAATATTTGCAGGTGATGTAATAAAGACTCAGCAGAGACTCCTCAGGAACAACTATGTGCAGCTTAGTGAGGAGCAGATACTTGAAATATATGAAGCTGCATATTAATAAATGCTTATATCTGTATTCATAATAAAACTATCCCCAAAATGCGGCGTGTCAGGAAACTGGCGCGTCGTATTTTATGTGAAATCCCCTTGTTAATTACTATTACAAGTGCTATTATCACAATATGGTTAGTATAAGCTAACAGAAGCTAGTTGCTACTATGAAAATGATAGGAGGGAATATATGTTTATAGATATTAAGAATGCAAGAAAACATTATGGTGATGGCGAAACACTTGTCAACGCACTTGACGGCGTGAGCCTGTCTTTGGGAGAAGGAAAGATATATGTAATTCTCGGACCTTCAGGTTCAGGAAAGAGTACGCTTCTTAATATGATTGGAGGTCTTGATTCACTTGATTCAGGCGAAATTACAATTTCAGGCAGGAACATAAGCAGAAGTGACAAGAAGAAAATGACAGACTACAGAAGGGAAGATGTTGGATTTGTATTCCAGTTTTACAATCTGATTCCAGACCTTACTGTGCAGGAGAATATTCAGGTTGTCGCTGATATTGCAAAGCAGCCAATGGATATAGAAGAGGTAATGAAAGCACTTGATATTGACAAATACAAGAATCGTTTTCCTAAGGAACTTTCAGGTGGACAGCAGCAGAGAGTTGCGATAGCAAGAGCATTAATCAAGAATCCTAAGATTCTTCTGTGCGATGAGCTTACAGGTGCGCTTGATTCCAGGTCATCAAGAAGTGTCCTGAAATTCATAGAGAAAGTCAACGAACAGTTTAAGACTACTATTATAATCATAACACATAATGAAGCGATAGCTGATATGGCTGACACGGTCATAAGAATTAAAGATGGTCAGGTTGCTTCCTGCATAGATAACAACAGTAAGCACAGCGCAGAGGAACTTGAATTGTAAAAGAACAAGTATCTGAATTATAAAAAATGTGATTATGAGGAGGCTGGTTATGACTCTTAACAAGAGATATTTAAGAAATGTTAAAGAGAATCTGTCATTTTATGTAGCTGCGGCAGTTCTTACGGTAGTTGCCCTGCTGCTGTTCTATCTTTTTTACATAGCAGGAACAGGAATTAAATCATATGGTGACCAATTCTTTATAGATAATAAGCTGGAAGATGCCACATTTACAACATATGTGGAGATACCTGATAACGAGATTACTAATATAGAGAAGAAATATAATGTTACATTTGAGAAAGAGCATTATGTAAATATTAATGAGGACGGATATAAAGTAAGGGTTTTCAAACGCAATAAGAAAATCGACCTTTATGAGGTGATTGATGGAAATGACATATCTAACGATGATGAGATAGTTATATCAAAGGGATATGCTGAAAGTGAGCATGTAAGTATTGGCGACAGGCTCACAATTAAGGGGAAAGAATACAAGGTTACAGGTTATTTCTTAAGGCCTGATTACCTGTATATGCTTGAAAATGCTGATGATTCATACAAGAATATCACATCATTTTTCCTTGCATACATGACAGATAGTGCATACGATGCGCTTGAGACCAATTCATGCCAGTACAAGGTCGTATACAGTGACGACAGTGATGTTACACAGTTCAGAAAAGACATGAACGAGCAGTACAAGATAGACAGCTATCTTGCTAAAGACAACAACCAGAGAATTACAATGGTTGATGATCAGGCGATGATGTTTCTTATTATGGCATTTGTATTTCTGTTCACACTGCCGCTTATTACAGTTGCACTTATAGCTATTATAATAGGCAGAAAGATAAAGCAGGAACAGAAAATGATTGGTACACTGTCAGCACTTGGCTACACAAAAAGACAGCTTATGTGGCATTACAGTGTGCTTGCAATGATTCCGGGACTTGCCGGCGGCATTATTGTTACAATTATTACCAAGATAATACAGCAGCCATATGGCGAAATGAGCCTCGCAGATTATGAGCCAATGCCTGTTAAATTCACACTTCCAATCCCGATAGCACTTATAGGAATAATAATTCCGACAGCTATCTATATGCTTGAGGCAGCACATAAAGTATCTAAGCTGTTAAAGAAGGATACAGTAGAAATGCTTAATGGCAATGCAGACGGTGACAGCAGAACAAGACATGTATTAGCCGGTAAGAAGGGCAAGGTAAGAAATAAGTTCGCATTAAGAAGCATACTTGCCAATCCGGGAAGAACCTTTGTTGTATTTTTAGGTGCATTTTTAGGGGCACTGATGATAACAGTTGCGTTTATGTTTATAGACTCTATCAATAATGTAATTGACAGAGGTGCTGACAGCATGGGAAGTTTTAAGTATGAATATGTGCTTAACCGCCTAAAGACAGATGAAGTGGCAGGAGCAGATGAGCTTGTTATAGGAAAATACGAGCATGACGGCTCTTCATTTTCACTGATAGGCGCGGATACAGATGTGAAGTATCTGAATATTGATACTGAGGATGGTAGCAGGGTAGACCTTTCCAATGGATATTATGTTACAAATGTAATGGCATACGCCTACAAGCTCGAAGTTGGAGACGAATTTACATTTGTTAATCCTGTTACTATGGAAGAAAAGAAAGTTACAATAAGCGGAATTATAATGAATGACAGCCAGAAGTTGCTTGTGTGCAGCCAGAACAATGCAAGAAAACTGCTCGTATGGGATGACGGAACATACAACGGACTGCTTTCAGAGAAAAAGCTTGATTTAGGTGATGAGATATCTAAGACGGTGACATCTGATGACATCAGGGAACAGATGCAGACAATTCTTACAGAGATGGGCGCAATTATATATTCACTTGCGGTAATCGGTGCGATTATATGTATTGCGGCATTGTATGTATCTGTAAATATGCTTATTTCAGAGAACCGCCACAACATATCAATGCTTAAAGTACTCGGCCTTAAGAATCGTGAAATTAACAGAATGATTATTGATGTAAACCATATAATAATACCGTTTGGCATAGCAGTCGGAATGCTTACAGGGTATTTTATGATGGTTGTGGTATTCAGGATATATTCTGGAATGGAGGGGGTGCTTTACACACCGGTAATAACAGCACAGAGCATAATACTGACTATAGTAATAGTGATTGCATGCTATGCAGTATCACTTCTTATAGTGAGAAGAAAGGCTGACAGGGTTGATATGGTTGAAAGCCTGAAAGATAATAGAGAGTAATTTATTAATGACAATAAATCAGTTCTTAAGTAAAAATGTATTAAGAAAACGGTATATTTCAGAACTAACTATACAAAATGCACAAACACCTGCGTAAATCTTTGTAATTTTAAGCCATTTCATTTTTATCTTTATTATGGTATTTTTAGCATCAGAGGCGATTTATTTTGCATGATATCGGACACTGCCAGCAAAATAACGCCTCTTTTGCTATTTAATCTATAATGTATGGGAGGTTAATCATGATTAAGAAGGCAAGAAGGGTTTTTGCAGCTGTTGTAGCAGTATTATTAGTTTGCTTTACAGCAGCACCAGCGTTGTCAGCTAATGCGGCAACACAGAATTCATGGAATTTCAAGAATTCTAATTTTAAGAAGTTAGGAACTATTAAATCAAGTACTACAGTAGACGGACTTGGTCTTATGGCAACAAGCAGTAAGACTATGAATGTCAAGGCAGAATCTGTAACAGTAGATGGCACAGCATATACATATTGTCTGGCTCTTTCTGGTACAGGCACTACATCATACCGTTCAGTTAAGGTACCAGTGTCAGGTTCTGATACAATAAAGGTAGTGTTAAGAAGCAGTGGAAGCTCTACCCGTAATTTAATCGTAGCTGATTCTAATGGAAAGAAGCTTGGAACTATTGCAGCTAATAAGACAGCTTCTTTAGGAACATATTCATATTCAGGTTCTAAGGGATACATATATCTGTATTCAGAGAACAGCGGAATCAACATTTACAAAGTACAGGTTGATTCTAAGGGCAGCTCATCATCTGGTTCTTCATCAGGTTCAGGCAGCTCTTCATCAGGAAGCAGCTCATCTTCAGGTTCATCAACAGGTTCATCTGTATCAGGTAATTATGTGGTTAAGGCTGGTGGAATGTCTTTAGCAGATGCACTTAAGAAGGCTAAGTCAGGACAGACAGTAGTTATTGATGGAACAGTTAAGTCAGGAGCTGTTTCACTTCCAGCAGGTGTTAATCTTGCAGGAAAGAATAATGCGACAATAGATTTCTCACAGACAAGCGGAAGCTCAGGAAGAGGAATTACATTATCAGGTAATGGAAGCACACTTTCTAACATTACAGTTAAGAATGCTTCTGATAATGGAATCTTTATTTCAGGTTCTAATAATACATTAAAGTATGTAACATGCTGTTATAATGAAGATGCAGGTTTTCAGGTAAGCAACGGAGGAGCTAATAACAAGTTTTATAATTGCAAGTCTCATCATAATGCAGATGCTAAGGGTGAGAATGCTGATGGTTTTGCAGTAAAACTTCATTCAGGTGAAGGCAATTATTTTGAAAACTGTGTAGCTGAATACAATAGTGATGATGGCTGGGATTGTTATGCAGCTCATGGAGCAGTAACACTTGTAAACTGTCAGGCTAACTACAATGGATACTGTAATGGAATATATGGTGATGGTAATGGATTTAAGATGGGTGGAGTAGATAACAAAACACCAGGAAAGGCAGCTCACCTTGATCCTCTTAACCATAAGCTTATTGGATGTACTGCTAAAGGTAATTATGCTAATGGTTTCGATAGAAACAACCAGAGTGGTGTTGTAACAATGAAGAATTGTATTTCAGATTCTAATAAGGGTAATAATTATCACTGGCCACTTACAGGAAAACCATCTGCACTTGGTTATAAAGTAACATTTGGCAAAGCTATTATTGAGGATTGTACTAATATTAATGGCAAAGTTAATATTACAGGAGCAACTCTTAAGGGTAACTGTAAGGGATTCTAGGTTAATGGCTGATTGTAATAATATGGTTTACAATACAATATTATAATCTATAACAAAATAATAAAACGCATGTCCGATTTTTTCAATCTGACATGCGTTTTTTATCGTTAATCCAATTCGTTAAGATCAGTCAATTATATGATGATTAAGCCATCTGCGGGAGTGGAAACGTATAGTGAACACGATACCGCGCACAGTCCAGTCGGCAAACATTCCAATCCATACAGCAATAGGACCAAAGCCATATACACGGCATAAGAATATAGTGAAGCTTACACGGCATAACCACATGCTTGCACACGATGTTATCATTGAAAACTTCACGTCTCCGGCGGCACGCATTCCGTACGCCGGAATGAATGATAATACCCATGATATTGGCTTGGTTATTGTTATGAAAAGAGTCATCTCAAAACACATTCTTGCACTTTCTGCTTCCATTCCACCGAGTATGGTAATCGGTCTGCACAATGCAAATACAACAAGACAGCTTATAATAATGGCAGCTTCAGCCATTTTACTGAGCTTCTTTATATAATATATGGCTTCATCTTTTCTTCCGGCTCCAATACACTGGCCAACTATAGTCATAAGTCCGATTCCTACACCCTGTGCAGCAACTCCGTTAAGGTTTTCAAGAATATTGGTCACAGCATTTGCAGCGATGGCCGCAGTTCCAAGCGTTGAAACTGTTGACTGGATTGCCAGCTTTCCAAACTGGAACATGCTGTTTTCAATACCTGAAGGAATACCAATATATAAGACTCTCTTAATTAAATCCCAGTCGGGACGGATTGTGTAATATCTGTTTACGCAGATAGTCTGATAAGGGTTTCTTAATTTAATAATTACAACAACTGCACAGAAAACTCTTGATGCAAGTGTTGATATTGCAGCCCCTGCAACACCCATGCCAAGTCCGAATATAAGAATCGCATTACCACCTATATTAAGGAAGTTGGATATTATTGATATTGTCATAGGGCTTTTGCTGTCCTTCTGGGCTCTCATAATGGACGCACCAGCGTCATACAGGCCAATGAATGGAAATGACAACAGGGTAAACAGGAAGTACGCCTGAGAATCAGCCATAACCTCAGCTTCTACCGAACCAAAGATGAACTTAAGCATTGGTACACGAAGAACGAGACATATTGTTGATATGAAAACCGACAGCACTGTCATGACAAGAAATACCTGTCTTGCAGCGCGGTTGGCACCTTTAGGGTTGCTGCTTCCTATGTACTGGGAACACAGGATTGCACCTCCGGCAGCAAGTGCTGACAAGGCCTGTATTACAAGAATATTGATGGAATCAACAAGTGACACTGCTGAGACAGCAGATGCACCTACATTACTTACCATCATAGTATCAACAGTTCCCATAAGTGAAGCCAAGAGATTTTCCAGCATGATAGGAATTAGAAGCTTCCTTATATCTACATTAGAAAAAATGTGGTCAGAATTATTAGTCATTGAAATTACTCCATAATATTTTACAAACTAAAATGCAACTAACATAATTTATTCCTAAGAACAGATAAAGTCAAGTATATATGTTGATAAAACATGTCAGAAAGAACATATTGGCATAAAATACTTGACTTTATAATATAATTATGATATCTTAACAAAGCACTGAGATATCAGTGATTATGCGGGTGTAGTTCAATGGTAGAACACTAGCCTTCCAAGCTAGATACGTGGGTTCGATTCCCATCACCCGCTCTATTTTTTTGTTCAAGTGAATTATTTCAGGGTGATGTGAAGAACCCACGGGTTCGGTCTCCGCTTCGCTCCGGTCGGTGCCAAGCAGGTGCCACAGGCACCTGGCACCCCATCACCCGCTCTATTTTTTTGTCCAAGTGAACCATTTTAAGGTGATGTGAATCGAACCCTTACTGAATCTTTGCTTTGATTGCTTCATTATATTTGCAGGTCGGGTAAATAAGTGTTATAACAGAAGTGCCAGATATATAAGGGGCAGAAAAGGTGAGTTTATGAAATTAAAGAAAGCAGCGATATGGGGGATTGCAGTGGTTTTGCTTGCAGGAGGTATTGCCGCAGGGGCTGTGGTATTGAATGGCAGACCGGAAACTAAAGATAATCTTATTAATATGGCTAAGATCATAAAACCACGGGGAGATAAAACACATGTAATTGTGAAGGTCTCACAGAATATCGGTACAGAAGATTATACAGAACCTTATGAAGATGATAAGGATTATTCAAATGATACTGTATCAATTGCCTGCTGGGGCGACAGCATGATGGAAGGCTTTGGCTCAGATGATGCTTATATACTTACTAAAGCAGGAAGAGTTGATATAAGTTATTACACTGCACCATATACTTTAGGAAAGCTTACAGGTCTTAATACATTTAATTTTGGTGTATCAGGGGAGACATCAGCGGAGATAGCGAGAAGAGCTGGTGGCCTTAAGATGCATACTGACCGTAATCTTAATCTTAACAAGAATACATATGAAGATGTATGCCTTATGGATGATAAGGGGAATCCTGTTTATATGTATGATTTCAGCGGATATGGCATTGAATATAATGATTATCCTGATACTGTATATATAGATGGCGTATTATGCCAGATTGATAAGAAACGAGATATTGAAGATTACTGGGAAGATATGGAGGATGATGACTATAATATAGAGGATTATATGGTCAGCATCAGAATATGTGATGATACAGGTCTTGAACAGCCTGATTATATGTTTATTCCACAAGGTACTGCTGTTATAACTAAAGCAGCATATGATCATAAGGATGATATTCTTGTGCTTGAGATGGGAAGTAACGGTGGATGGGATGACTATGATGAGCTTATTTCCCAGTATCAGGCAGTGATTGATTATACAGGCTGTGAGAATTATATCATAGTTGGGGACACGGATGATCCAGGAACATCTCTTGCAGACAACAGCCAGTCATATCTGGAGGATGGAGATGACTATGTAGGAGCTGATGACACTGCATGGGAAGCAGCGCTAAGAGAAGCATTTGGAGAACATTTCTTTAATACAAGAGTCTATATGATTCAGAACGGGCTGGATGATTGTGGTTTGAAAAAGGAAAAGATAGATGAGTTATATGGAGCGTTTGGGTATATATCTGTGAAACTCCGTTCAGACTGGACACATTTTAATGCGTATGGATATTATTCTAAGGGCGTAGGAATCTATAAAAAAGGTGTTGAACTTGGATATTGGGAATAGTCTGTCCAATGTTTTATAAAGGAAATTTACAATGAGTAAGAATAAATACGAAATAGATATGTGCAATGGCACAATAATGGATAAGTTAATATCGTTCTCAGTGCCATTGATGCTTTCAGGAATATTACAGCTAATGTTTAATGCTGTAGATATAATTGTTGTTGGAAGATTTGCAGGAAGCCAGTCGTTAGCAGCAGTAGGTTCAACGACAGCGCTTATTAATATGTTTGTTAATCTTTTCATAGGAGTTTCTTTGGGAGCAAATGTACTGGCTGCCAGATTCTATGCGTCAGGCAAACATAAAGAGATGTCAGAGACAGTGCATACTGCGATAACATTTGCAGCAATAAGCGGAGTTGTGATGGCGCTGATAGGCGTGCTGATGGCTAAGCCGGCACTTGAGCTTATGGGAACACCGGATGATGTAATTAACCTCTCAACACTGTATATGAGAATATATTTTCTTGGTATGCCATTCTTTATGCTTTATAACTATGGTGCGGCTGTTCTTAGAGCAGTTGGTGATACCAAGAGACCGCTGATGTTTCTTATAGCAGCGGGAATCATAAATGCATGCCTTAATATGGTACTTGTTATTGTGTTTAACTTAGGGGTTGCAGGAGTGGCAATCGCAACAATATTTTCACAGTTTATATCGTGTGTGCTTGTATTAAGATGTCTGAATAAGACAGATGCAAGTTACCAGTTGAGATTCTCAAAGCTAAAGATAAAGGGATACTATCTTAAACAGATATTTCAGGTTGGAATTCCGGCAGGAATACAGAGTACAGTTATTAATTTCTCAAATGCTTTGCTGCAGTCGTCGGTTAATTCATTCGGTTCAACAGCAATGGCAGGATATACAGCAGCCAACAATATTCTTGGCTTTCTATATGCATCAATTAATTCAGTAACACAGGCCTGCATGAGTTTTACAAGTCAGAATTATGGTGTAAGAAAGTTCAAGAGAATGGACAAGGTGCTTATAGATTGTGCAATACTTTCGGTAGGAGCATCACTTGTATTTGGCTGCGGTGCATATATATTTGGTGATAAAGTGCTTATGATATACACTAACAGTGAAGATGTTATCAAATGTGGTGTTGAGATATTATCAATTACTACAGTACCATATTTCTTATGTGGAATAATGGATCTGTTTCCGGGCGCGCTTCGTGGAATGGGGTACTCGCTAGTACCTATGATATTATCGGTTATTGGTACTGTAGGAATGAGAATATTCTGGATATTCGTCATATTCCCAAGTCACAGAACTCTTTATGACCTGTTCATATCATATCCGGCATCATGGACGGCAACGATAATTATGCAGGTTATATGTTTCCTAGTAGTACGTCGAAAAGTGCATTCACAGATTAATAAATGATTATAAAATATTTAAGCCATTCCGGAAGGAGTGGCTTATTAACTATAAAGTTCTTCAAGAGTCCTGGCTATCTCGCCAGCATCACAGTCACATCCGTTTTCTTCCCATTTTAAAAATGTATTAAGCAATCCGCCAGAGTAACAGTATAGTCTGTACTCAGAGTAATTCTTAGGATTTGTAAAATGTTCAGACATAAAATTATTAATACTGTTAATAAGAATAGAATGAAGTCCACATCTTGAAAGAGTAAGAAAATAATCCTTATACCGGTTAAAGAATTCAAGTGCAAAAAGAATGTGGGAATAATCCAGAAAGCTCCCGTTTTCAGGGTTATTGGCGCATTCTTCCAGATATTCAATTATAATAATATTAAGATAGTCGCATAGTGCATCATGGATTGATTCATAATATTTGTAAAAAGTTATGCGTGATACACCGGCACATTTCGCCACACTCGTAATTCGAATCTTATCAAAATCAGTGTCTTTAAGAAGCTTGATTATTGCTTCACCTATGCACATTCGTGTAAATGTATTTTTAGAATCTTTGTTAACTATATTCATAATGTACTCCTGAAATATACAAAAACGCTATTTTTGTATATTGTAACACTATAAGTTATAAAATACAATATGACATAGTATTTAAAACTACATCAAAACGGAGTATATCCGGCAAACAGGAGGATTAATAATGAGATTAGTAGCAGATTCAGCATGCGATATAAAAGAACTTAGGGGAATGGTTTTTAATGCAGTTCCGCTTACAATATCTACAGATAACGAGGAGTTTTGTGATGATGGGCAGCTTGATATTCACAGAATGCTTGATATTCTTGAAAAACATAAGGGACGTTCATATACTGCGTGCCCTGGAATAGATGCATGGCTTGAAGCTTTTGGTGATGATGATGAGATATTTGTTGTAACAATAACTGCAGGAATGTCAGGAACATATAATTCTGCAATGGCAGCGAGGGCAGTATATCTGGAGGAACATCCACAGGCTAAAGTCAGGGTAATAGATTCTAAAAGCACTGGTCCACAGATGCGTATTATACTGGAACAATTGCAGCAAATGATTGAAGAAGGAAAGAAATTTGAAGAGATAGATGGAGCGATAGATGCATATATGCAGAAAACAAGACTGTTCTGTTCATTAAAATCATTGCATAATCTTGCACAGAATGGTCGTGTAAGCAAGGTTGTAGCATCGGCTGCGGAGGTTCTTGGCATAAGTGTAATAGGAACAGCAAGCAGTCATGGAACATTGGAAGCAATCGGTAAATGCAGAGGTGATAAAAAGCTTCTTGTAAAACTGCAGGCATTACTTGACGATGCAGGATATGAAGGCGGAAAGCTGAGAATATGTCATGTTGAGAATGAAGCTCTTGCAGATAAGATAGCAGATATGATAAAGCAGGCATATGGTGCTACGGATGTGTGTGTATATAAAGCAGGAGGATTATGCAGTTATTATGCTGAGCGAGGCGGAATAATACTCAGTTGTGAAACAAAATAAATACTTTGAATATCAAAATAGTATTGACAAACCTGATTTGTGTTCTTATAATTAACTCAAATATATTAGTTAAATATATTTAGATAAAATTATTTAAGGAGAACAAAACAATGACATTTGAAAAGGTAAAAGAAATTATAATGGATACTATTAACTGCTCAGAGGATAAGATTACATTAGAAGCGAATTTAAAGGATGATCTTGGAATTGATTCACTTGATTCTATGGAACTTATGATGGCAGTTGAAGATGCTTATGGAATTACTGTTCCAGAAGAAGAACTTCCTAATCTTACATCAGTTAAAGCAATTGTTGAGTATGTTGACAAGAATGCAGCTTAACATAAAGATTTTAAGGAAGATAGTTTGTTATGGATATTAATGATATTTATGGGATTATAGATAAGTTTGATGCAAGTGGATGCAGCGAACTGAATCTGGAGATGAATGGCGTATGCCTTGGACTGAAGAAAACAATGCACGAAGCCATATGTGATGTGCCTGTAAAGAAAGATATTGTTCGCATTAATACAGAACAGGAACAGACCGTTACAACTATTCAGGACGTACAGCCACAGTCAGATGAGCATATTAAAGAAATTAAAGCACCATTGGTTGGAACTTTCTATACAGCAGCAGGTCCTGATGAGGAACCTTTTGTAAAACCAGGGCAGAGCGTTCATGCCGGTGATGTTATTGGAATAATTGAAGCAATGAAGCTGATGAACGAAGTTACAGCAGATTGTGACGGTACGGTTAAGGAAGTGGCAGCAGAGAATGGCACTATGGTTGAGTATGGACAGCCGCTTGTAATCCTTAATTAACGGAGGTAGCAGAAGTGTTTAAGAGAATACTGATAGCAAACCGTGGTGAAATAGCGTTAAGGATAATAAGATGCTGCCGTGAGATGGATGTAGAAACCGTAATTGTATATTCAACGGCAGATAAGAATTCACTTGCTGTTATGGCAGCAGACAAGGCGGTTTGCATTGGACCGGCAAAGGCGGCTGAAAGTTATCTTAATCAGGATGCGATAATAGAAACAGCAATACTGACAGGGTGTGAGGCAGTCCACCCTGGTTATGGTTTTCTGTCTGAGAATGCTGCATTTGCAAGAAAATGTGAGGAGAACAATCTTATATTTATAGGACCATCAGCTGACATAATAAGCAGCATGGGAGATAAACAGTCGGCAAGGCAGCTTATGATTGAATGCGGGGTTCCGGTTGTACCAGGCTCTGATGGTCTGGTTGCAACAGCAGAGGAAGCAGCACACATTGCAGAAAAAATTGGTTATCCGGTACTTATTAAAGCGTCAGCTGGAGGCGGTGGAAAAGGAATGCGCAAGGCATTCAGCAGAGAAGATATAGAAAATGCATTTGAAACCGCTAAGAGTGAAGCTAAAGCTGCATTTGGTAACGATGATATGTACATAGAAAAGCTGATAATCAATCCACGGCATATTGAGATACAGATTCTTGCAGATAAATATGGCAATACAATATATCTTGGAGAACGTGACTGTTCAATCCAGCGTAATAATCAGAAGCTTTTAGAGGAAGCTCCGAGTGCAAGATTATGTAAGGATAAGCGGACAGTCATGGGAGAGACTGCAGTAAGAGCTGCCAGAGCAGCAGGATATTATAGTGCAGGAACTGTTGAATTCGTTATGAATGAACAGGGTGACTACTATTTTATAGAGATGAATACGAGAATACAGGTTGAACATCCGGTAACTGAGCAGGTTACAGGAATTGACCTTATAAGAGAACAGATAAGAATAGCTGCCGGAATGAAGCTTAATATCACTCAGGAAGATACATGTGTCAATGGACATGCAATTGAGTGCAGAATAAATGCGGCTACACCGGGAGTTATTAAATTCTTACATTTTCCAGATGGTTATGGAGTAAGAGTTGAGAGCCATCTTTTTGAAGGTTATGAAGTGAGTCCGTTTTATGATTCAATGATTGCCAAGATTATAGTGACTGGAAGCAGCAGACTTGAGGCGGTAAGACGATTAAGAAGGGCTCTTGAGGAACTGATAATTGAAGGAGTTAAGACTAACAGAGAGTTCATGCATCTTCTTACATATCATAAGGATTTTATAAGAGGAAATTACAATACAGGTTTCTGGGAGAAGAATCATACCGAAATTGAAAAGTGGCTTAAGGAAGGAATTACAGTTAAATGAATATCAATGACATTTTCTTAAAGCGTAAGAAAAGGTGGGGTACTATCAACAGATTAAGGGATAGTGAGGAACAGGCAGACGGAAGCCTTACACCATCAAGAAGAATTGCACTTATAAGTGATGACAAAAGTTTCAGGGAATTGTATGCACAGGTTAAGACAGGCAATCCAAACAGCTTTCCGGGATATGAGAAAAAGGTTGAAGCAAACAGATTAAAGACAGGCCAGCAGGATGCAGTAGTTACTGGAACATGCCGAATTGGCGGAGTCAAAACAGCTGTTGCAGTTATGGATAAAAGATTTCTTATGGGAAGCATGGGAATTGCGGTAGGTGAAAAGATTACAAGACTCACAGAATATGCAATGAAAAGAAAACTGCCACTTATAATATTTGCTGCAAGCGGTGGAGCGAGAATGCAGGAAGGCCTTTTCTCGCTTATGCAGATGGCAAAGACAACAGCGGCAATTGAAAAGTTCAAGGATGCGGGTGGATTATTTATATCATATCTCACTAATCCTACAACAGGTGGTGTGAGCGCAAGCTTTGCAAGTCTTGGTGACATTATAATTGCTGAACCGGGAGCACTTATATGCTTTGCCGGGCCAAGAGTTATTGAACAGACTATAGGACAGAAGCTGCCGGAAGGCTTTCAGCACTCAGAGTTTCTGTTAGAACATGGCATGATAGATATGATAGTTGACAGAAAAGATATGAAGCAGACTTTATCAAAGATATTGAAAATGCATGTGAATACCGGAGGAGAAGCATGAGCAATGAAAATGTTTTAACACCATATGAGAAAGTCCTTGCAGCCAGAAAAAGTGACCGTCCGGATATTATGAAATACATAGAAGTGCTTTTCGATGATTTTATAGAAATGCATGGTGACAGATACTATAAAGATGATAAAAGCCTTGTTGCAGGAATTGCTTCATTTAATGGAAAAACGGTAACTGTTATTGGAAACCGTAAAGGAAAGAATATAGAAGAGAATATAAGATATAACTTCGGAATGGCGTCACCTGAAGGGTATAGAAAAGCAGTCCGTGTTATGAAACAGGCTGAAAAATTCAGGAGACCTGTCATAACATTTGTTGACACGCCAGGTGCATATCCGGGCATGGAAGCAGAAAGCAACGGACAGAGTAATGCAATTGCAGGAAGTATAGCAGCAATGCTTAAGCTTACAGTACCTGTTATATCTGTAATCACAGGCGAAGGTGGAAGTGGCGGTGCATTGGCACTGGCAGCAGCCGACAGGGTGTACATGCTTGAAAATGCAGTATATTCAATTCTGTCTCCGGAAGGTTTTGCGTCAATAATATATAAGGATGCTAAGAAAGCACCACAGGCAAGTGAGATTATGAAGCTTACTGCACAGGAGCTTTTTACTGCCGGACTCGTTGACGGTGTAATTGCAGAAGGAGACAGGTGTTTTTCAGATATAGCAAGAATGTTAGAAAAAGAACTCGGAATTCTTGGCAGGATGAAATCAAAAGAGCTTGTTAATTCAAGATATGACAAATTCAGGAATATAGACAGGGGAGAGATAAAGTGAAAGGCATTCAGATAGTGTCCACAGGGAAAGCACTCCCAGAAGAGATAATTACGAATGATGACTTAAGCCGGATTGTTGATACAAATGATGAATGGATAACAACAAGAACAGGTATTAAGAAAAGATACAGATGTACACATGAAAATACTACATCACTTGCAGTCAGAGCAGCATATGAAGCGGTAGAAGCATCAGGTGTGGATATTGCAGAAATAGGTGCAGTTATAGTTGCAACTTCAACGGCTGATAATGCATTTCCATCTACTGCAGCAATTGTACAGAAGGAACTCGGATTGGCAGAGAATGTACTTGCATTTGATTTAAGCAGTGCATGTACAGGTTTTCTGCATGCATTAAATGTTGGACAGGCACTGTTTAACAGCACTGATTATAAATACATACTGCTTATTGGCAGCGAGCAGATGTCTAAGATATTAGATTATACAGACCGCTCAACATGCGTGCTTTTTGGAGATGGTGCAGGTGCAGTTCTTATAAAAGCGGCTGACAATATGTATAGACAGATTAATTACACAAGAGGCGATACTGATGTACTTGTATGCAGAGGTATAGGTGCACAGGATGCATATGTAAAGATGAATGGAAATGCGGTGTTCCGTTTTGCAGTTGATGTTCTTAAACAGGGAATTGATGAAATATTGAAAAAATCGGACATGACACTTGATGACATAGATTATATTGTGTGCCATCAGGCTAATGAAAGAATTATCAATCATGTAAAGAAAAAATATCCGGGACATGAAGATAAGTTCTATATAAATATAGCGGAATACGGTAATACATCAGCGGCAAGTATCCCAATAGCACTAGATGAGTTAGCACAAAGCGGATGCTTTGACAAAGGCAGAAAGCTGATTCTTGCGGGCTTTGGGGCGGGGCTTAGCTGGAGCAGTGCTTTGATAGAGACATAATAAGGAGCAGCATAATGAGATTAGATAAGATGTTAGGAATAAAATATCCGTTTATACAGGGCGGAATGGCTAATATTGCAACAGGAGAATTTGCAGCTGCAGTTAGTAATGCAGGCGGACTGGGGCTTATTGGAGCTGGTGGAATGAACACGGATATGCTTCGTGAAAACATAAGAAAATGCAGAACACTTACGGATAAACCATTTGGTGTGAATCTTATGCTTATGAATCCGGAAGCTGATGCAATGGCAGAACTGCTTGTGGAAGAAAATGTAAAGATTGTAACAACAGGAGCAGGAAGTCCGGCTAAATATATGGAAAAATGGAAGTCTAATGGAATGATGGTTATACCGGTTGTTTCGAGTGCAGCACTTGCAATAAGAATGGAGCGTTTCGGAGCTGATGCAGTAGTTGCAGAGGGAACAGAAAGTGGTGGTCATGTCGGCGAGATGACCACTATGACACTTGTCCCAAAGGTAGTTGACAGTGTGAATATTCCAGTTATTGCGGCCGGAGGAATTGCAGATGGCAGACAGCTTGCAGCAGCATTTGCACTTGGTGCTGCAGGTGTACAGATGGGAACTTGTCTTCTGGCAAGTACAGAGTGTCCTATACATGATAATTATAAGCAGGCAATACTTAAAGCAAAGGATAATGACACGATAGTTACAGGAAGAATTGCTGGTACTCCTGTGCGTGTTCTTAAAAATGAGATGTCACGCGAGTATGTAAAGCAGGAGAAGGCAGGTGCTGATAAGATGGAACTTGAGAAATATACATTAGGTTCTCTTCGTAAGGCAGTGTTTGACGGTGACACAATGAATGGCTCACTGATGGCAGGTCAGGTTGCAGGCCAGATTGATAAGATACAGCCAATTGAGAAAATATTTGAACAAATATATGAAGAATATGAGGCTGTGCGAAAGGAATTGTATGCAGATTAAGGACAAAGTGCTTGATGTTCCGGTAATTCAGGGCGGTATGGGTGTTGGAGTTTCTCTTTCATCCCTTGCAGGTGCAGTCGCAGCAAATGGGGCATGTGGAGTTATCAGTTCAGTTAATGCAGGTTATGATGAACAGGATTTTAAGAGCAACCCCTTTAAGGCGAATCTAAGGGCACTTGATCACCATATTAAGAGAGCTAAGCAGATTGCAGCAGAAAGTACAAAGAAGGGACTTGTAGCTGTAAATATTATGACTGCAGTTTCTCATTATGAGGAAAGCTGTAAGACCGCAGTTTCAGCAGGAGCAGATATTATTATCTCAGGTGCAGGACTTCCGCTTAATCTGCCACAGTTTACTAAGGGAACAGATACACTGGCAGCACCCATTGTTTCAAGTGGCAGGGCTGCCAGGATAATTATGAAAACTTATAAGAAGCATTATGATGTGTATCCGGATATGTTCATTATTGAAGGAAGCATGGCAGGAGGACATTTAGGCTTTGGTGCAGATGATATTACACAGGGAAAAACACAGAGTAACGATGAAATATTGTCAGATGTACTTGCTGTAATAGAAGAGTCCGGTGCGGATATCCCGGTTTTTGTCGCTGGAGGTGTGTTTGATGGCAAAGATATGGCACATTATGTAAATAAAGGTGCTGCAGGTGTACAGATTGCGACAAGATTCATTGCTACCAATGAATGTGATGCTTCAGATACATTTAAACAGGCTGTTGTTAATGCAAAGAGAGAAGACATCCGTATTATTAAAAGTCCTGTTGGAATGCCGGCACGTGCAATTAACAGCCCACTGCTTGAAAGGCTTGATGCAGGAGAAACCTTCACGGCAAGAAAATGTAATGGTTGTCTTACAGCATGTAAGAAGGATGACAGTATACCATATTGCATAAGCAGGGCACTTATAGCAGCAGTTAAGGGTGACTGGGATAATGGACTGTTTTTTGCAGGAAGTAATGCAGACAGAGTTGACCGGATAATGAGCGTACAGGAACTTATTAATGAGATTATGACAGATTATAGATTGAATAAATCGGACATATAAGCTTTGGTTGAGCGAATCTGACATTGATTTGGAAAGGATAGGGAATGACTGAGAGAAGAAAAGCACTTATTACAGGTGCAAGCAGGGGAATAGGAAGGGCTATATGCGTTAAGCTTGCAAGTGAAGGAACAGATATTGTATTCAGTTACCGTTCAGGTGATGAGGCTGCCAGTGAAACAGTTAATTTATGCAGAGAGTATGGGATTGAAATCCATGCAATTAAGGCAGATGTGAGTAATTCAGAGGAATGTGAGCGTTTAATTAAGGAAGCTGTGGATTTACTTGGCGGAAGAATTGATATTCTTGTCAATAATGCAGGAATTACTAAGGACAATCTTATTGGACGTATGAAGGATGAGGATTTCGATGCAGTTATAGATGTGAATCTAAAGGGTACATTTTACATGATGCGTGGAGTTTCAAGGCTTATGTTAAGACAGAGAGCAGGAAGAATTATTAATATGAGTTCTGTAGTTGGTGTTATGGGCAATGCAGGGCAGGTTAATTATTCTGCAAGTAAAGCAGGTGTTATTGGTATGACGAAGTCGCTTGCAAGAGAGCTTGCGTCAAGACATATAACTGTAAATGCGGTTGCACCGGGAATGATTGAAACTGATATGACCGGAGCAATGTCAGATGCTGTTAAAGAAAAAGTGGTGGAGAATATACCTTTTAAAGAGATGGGAAAGCCGGAAGATATTGCAGAAACAGTAGCATTTCTTGCGGGTGACGGAGCACGATACATAACCGGACAGGTACTTTGTGTAGACGGAGGAATGGCAATATGAGAAGAGTTGTAATAACAGGTATGGGAGCAGTTACTCCTGTCGGAAACAATGTTAATGATATGTGGGAAGCTGTAAAGGCTGGTAAATGTGGTATTAGTAAGATAACACATTTTAATACAGAAAACAGTGCAGTCAAGCTTGCCGGTGAAGTAAAAGGCTTTGACGCAGAGAGTATTGTTGATAAAGCAGAATTAAGGAAAATGGACGATTTCACGATATATGCACTTGCTGCTGCAGATGAAGCAGTGAAGGATTCAGCTATAGATTTTGGCAAAGAAGACACATTAAGATGTGGTGTTATATTGTCGAGTGGAATTGGCGGACTTACAACTATACAGAGAGAATGCTTAAGAGGCGAAAGTAAAGGATATGACAGGGTTTCGCCACATTTTGTGCCAATGTCGATAACTAATATGGCGGCAGGACATGTTGCAATCAGATTCGGACTACATGGAATGTGTACATGTGTTGTTACTGCATGTGCCAGTGGAACCAATGCTGTTGGAGATGCATTAAGACAGATCAGGGATGGATATCAGGATGTGATTGTGTGCGGAGGTGCAGAAAGCTGTATAACTGATTTTGGAATTGGTGGTTTTACATCAATGCATGCATTAAGCAAAGCAGAAGATGTCAACAGGGCTTCTATTCCGTTTGATAAAGAAAGAAGCGGATTTGTTATGGGAGAAGGAGCAGGTGTGCTTATTCTTGAAGAGTATGAACATGCACTGAAAAGAGGCGCTAAGATATACTGTGAAATTGCAGGATATGGTTCAACATGTGATGCAAACCACGTTACAGCCCCTCTCGAAGACGGAAGCATGGCAGCACAGGCAATGACTGAGGCTGTTAAGGATGCAGGAATAAAACCAGAGAATATTGATTATATTAATGCGCATGGGACAAGTACAAAGCTTAATGATAAGGGAGAGACTAATGCGATAAAGATGGCATTTGGAGAACATGCGTACAAGCTTGCGGTAAGCTCAACAAAGTCGATGACAGGACATATGTTAGGTGCAAGTGGTGCTGTTGAGGCAATTATATCGGCACTTGCTGTAAAGAATAATATAATTCCGCCAACCATTAATTATCAGGTGCCAGATGATGACTGTGATCTTGATATCGTTCCAAATAGGGCAAGAGAGTTAAGAGTTGATTATGCAATGTCTAATTCACTTGGCTTTGGTGGACATAATGCTTCGATTGTTCTTAGAAAGGTGGTGTAATCATGCAGCTTAATTCAGATGAAATACAGCAGATTCTGCCACACAGATATCCATTTCTATTAGTAGACAGGATAACAGAGTGTGAGCCTGGAAAGAAGGCTTGTGGTATTAAATGCGTATCTGCCAATGAAATGCATTTTGTAGGACATTTTCCACAGAAGAAGGTAATGCCGGGAGTACTTATTATTGAGGCACTGGCGCAGACTGGAGCAGTTGCTTTATTGTCGGAAGAAAAGAATAAGGGACATATAGCACTTTTTGCAGGAATTAAAAATGCTAAGTTTAAGGCTCAGGTCACACCTGGGGATGTGCTTTCTTTGTCATGCGAGATTATAGCAAGAAAAGGTCCTGTGGGAGTAGGAAAGGCAGAAGCTTATGTTGACGGAAAACTTGCAGTGTCAGCTGAACTTACATTTGCAATAGAATAGAGCTATTGTTATAATAATAAACAATTAAAAAAGCTCTGGAGGTAAAGTAAGGTGCTGCAGGATTCTTTTAGTAAGGTATATACGAAGTTTAAGATGCATTTTTATCAGAAAATGTTTGAAAAGCTACAGGAGAGAGAGACATCTCTTACAACTGTAGAAACTTTCTGCATGGAGATAATATATGCACTTGATAAACCTACTGTGGCACAGTTTGCTGATATGGCAAATATATCATCTCCTAACGCGGCGTATAAGATTAATAACCTTGTTAAGAAGGGATACTTAAAGAAAGTACAGTCTGAGGAAGACAAGAGAGAGTATCATCTCGAGGTAACACAGAAGTATATAGATTATTATAATATTAGCAATACATATCTTAAGACTGTAATGGGCAGGATTGAGGACAGATTTTCTAAAGAAGAGTTAGAGACAATGGAACGTATGCTTAATGTAATAAGTGCAGAGCTTATGCCAGAGATAAAGTATTAGATTTTTACTTGACTTTGCTATTAACATGTTATATATTTCAGAAGACGAAATATATAACATGTTTTTTGCGTGTATGAAAAGGAGGATAAGAGAGCTATGGATTTAGCACTTATTACCGCGAAGCAGGTATTTGAGTTATTCATACTTATACTGTGTGGAGTTGTTATAGGAAAGATTAAGATGGTTAACGAAGAAGGAAAGGGGATGCTTTCTAACCTTCTTATATATTTTGTTGTTCCATTTATGATTATTAATTCTTACATGTCAGGATACAATGCCGAGATTCTTAAGAATATGGGCAGAATGCTTTTTTACAGCATACTTACTATATGCATAGGAATGGCTTTATCGATTGGCATAACATTTTTGATGAAAAAGGAAGTGCGCGGCATTATAAGATTTGCAACTACATTTTCTAATGCGGCTTATATGGGATTTCCACTTATTCAGGCAATGTACGGTTCAGAAGGTGTACTGTATGCGAGCGTATATGTTACTGTATTCAATATTCTTTTATGGACTGTCGGAATTGTGTATGTTTCAGAGAGTATGAGTTTCAAGGAACTTTTAAAGAAGATTGTTACATGCCCACCAATTATATCGGTTGTGGTGGGTCTTGTCATATTCCTTGCAAGAATTCCGGTTGCGGATGTTTTAAAGGATACATTTAATGTTGTAGGAGGCATGAATACCCCGTTGTCTATGATAATAACAGGAATTACTATTTCACAGTTCCCATTATTGAGTATCTTAAAGGATAAAAGAGTGTATTTTACGGTTATTCTCAGGATGTTTATTATACCGGTAATCTGCACTCTGGTTATGTATCTGATACATGCCCGTGGAATGGTTGCTGTTATTACAATTATACTTGAGGCATGCCCATGTGCGGCTATTACAACACTTTTTGCGATTAAGTTCGGTCACGACCAGAAGCTCGCAGTTGGTGCAGTTACTTTGTCTACGTTGATTAGCATAATTACGCTTCCTTGTCTTGCATTGCTTGCAGGAGAGATTATAATGTAATAAAAAGCATTATCAGGGGGAATAATGAGCGGAGGCAATACATATAAAAGAAAATCGCATAGAAGAATAGAAGTGATAACATCAGTTGCGGCAGTTGTTGTGCTGTATGTGATACTAGAAAGCTTCGGGGTTACATGCCCTATAAAATACATAACAGGAATATCATGTGCAGGCTGTGGAATGTCAAGGGCATGGATATCTTTACTGCATTTTAATATTCATGATGCGTTCATGTATCATCCACTTTTTTTCCTGCCACCGGTTGTTGTGATAGTTATGCTTCTGAAATCTAAAATAAATATTAAATTTTATAAAATTTTTATGTTTACAATAGCAGGGGCATTTGTTATAGTTTACTTGTATAGAATGTTTATTGGAACCGGAGATATTGTGGTTTTTGAACCTCAGAACAATATCCTATTCCGTATCATTCAGAAACTAAATTTATGAAGGGGAGAGAATTAATATGTTTTGTACAAAATGTGGAAAACAGATTCCGGATTCAACAAAGTTCTGCCCATATTGTGGAGCAAATTGTTCACCAGAGCAGGATATTGCTGGTCAGGCAGGTCAGGTATTCAATAAGGTTGAGAAAGAGTTAGGAAGTGCTTTTGATGAAGTAAAGCAGAGTTTCAATGGGAACAGCAATAACCAGAATTATAATCAGGGTTACAATGCTAATCAGAATTACAGCAATGGTTATAATAATGGCACAATCCCACCATACTCAGGTACAAGATTAAAGGATGACAGAGGTCTTGCTTCATACATAATTCTTTCAATTATCACATGTGGAATATACAGCTATTATTTCATTTACAAGATGGCACATGATGTTAATATTGCATGTGATGGAGATGGAGAGAATACATCAGGACTTGTTGCATTTGTTCTGTTATCACTCATAACATGTGGTATATATGCATGGTTCTGGTACTATAATCTTGGTAACAGACTTGCAGCTAACGGACCTCGTTATGGACTTTCAATCCAGGAGAATGGTACAACTGTTCTTTTATGGCAGATATTTGGTGCTTTTATCTGTGGAATCGGACCATTTGTTGCAATGCATATTCTTATCAAGAATTCTAATAAGATATGTAATGCTTACAACAGAGCACAAGGCTTAATGTAATGTGTTAATAATTAAAATGTTAATCCTGCTTTCAGGTGGTTTGGGCTGCCAGAGAGCAGGATTTTTTATTTCACAATTGATAAAAGTTATAAAAGGTTATATAATAAATAAAAAGTTATAAAAACTTATATAAAGTTATAAAATAAACAAAAAGTTATAAAAGGTTATATAAACTTATATAGGAGGCTGCGCATGAATAATCCGTTTACATTATCATTTGGGAAAAAACCAGTGCAGTATATTTCGAGAATTGCACAGACAGAGAGAATAATTGGAGATTTTACAGCGGAAGAATCGCCTAATCAGATATATATGATTACAGGAGTAAGAGGTTCAGGAAAAACTGTAATGATGACTAACATTGCGTCAGAGATACGAAAACGGTCAGATGAATGGATAGTAGTTGAGCTTAATCCTAACCGTGATCTTTTACAGAGTCTGGCAGCAAAGATATATGCAATTCCAGAAATGCATGCAGTATTTGTTAAAGCAAAGCTTGACTTTTCAGTATTTGGACTGGGGGTAACAGTAGAGAATGCTGTTCCTGTTACTGATATTGAAAATGTTATTGAGATAATGCTTTCTCACATAAAACGTCTGGGGAAAAGGCTTCTTATAACAATTGATGAGGTTATTAATTCAGAGAATATTAAAATATTTGCAAGTTCATTTCAGATATTTTTAAGAGAAGAATATCCTATATATCTTTTGATGACAGGATTGTATGAGAATATATATGATTTACAGAATGAAAAGTCACTTACATTTTTATACAGAGCACCTAAGATTATATTAGAGCCGCTTAATTATACAGCTATTAAAAGCCATTACATGAGAATATTTGATATTAATGATGAAATGGCTGACAAGATGACACTTCTTACAAGAGGATATCCATTTGCGTTTCAGGTGCTTGGATATCTTTATTGGGATAATAGAAAAGATCATACACTTGAAGATATTATGCCAGAGTATGATCAGTATTTAGATGAATATGTATACAGTAAGATATGGGCAGAGTTATCACCTAAAGATAAGGAAATACTTAGCGTTATATCTGAGAGCGGTTATCAGTCAGTAAAAGATATTCGTGAAAAGCTCGACATGAAGCCGGAATTATTCTCTGTGTACCGTGACCGTTTGAAGCGAAAGGGTGTTATAGATACAAGACAGTATGGAAAAATAGCAATGGCACTGCCAAGATTTGAAGAATATGTAAAAAACAGATTATATTAATAACACCTTATTTCCTGAATTCCCTCGGAGAAACACCATATTTTTCTTTGAATTTTCTATTAAAGTAAGATATATTATCAAAACCACAATCCGAAGCCACTATAATAACCGGCTGGGTTGTGGTTTTTAATATTCTTGCAGCAATAATAAGCCGGTAGTCGTTTAAGTAAGTGATAAAAGATGTGCCGGTGCAGTTCTTAAAAAACTTCATAAAATGCGACTGGCTGAAATGACACCACTGCGCCATCTCTTCAATGGATATTGCATGCGCGAAGTTCTTTTCAATATAATTAAGTACCAGTTTCAGCTTATCCATCTTATCATCAGACAAGTGTACAGGCATATCCGTATGCGTGTAAAAATGTGCATTAAGCTCAAAAAAGAAATTAAAAAGACATGCACGGATTTTCAGCCTGTACCCGTCAGGGAAATACTTGCATATATTATCAGCTTCATCAATATAATGAATTAAATCAGAATAGTGTGGCGCAGTTTTACTGATAACAGGAGGGCAATACCCATTAAAGCCGGCAATTCCGTTAAAAAAGCTTACGGTATCATAATCACACTGCCTGCTAACAAGCATATCAAGATTAAAAAGAATATTTTCGTATTCGCATGAATCACTTTCGTTCTGGATGATAGAATGGATATGTCCAGGCATGACAACAACAATATCTCCAGCATTTACAACAGAATACTCAAGGTCAACGCTTACGATCATGCATCCCTTCTTGATGTATATAAGTTCCATCTCATTATGCCAGTGAAGCGGAACTTCCGCAAAATCAAGCGGGATAGAGCATGGGTAAGTGTTATATAAAAAATCTGAATCAAAATGAGACTTGGTTTCTTTCAGTGGTCCGTAATCTGTTATATTCATAAGGTTCTCCTTAAATATGATAGAATAGTACAAGTTTATCCCATTATAAAGCAAGAGAATTTTTCCAGCAACCCTATAATAAAATATAAATACAAGAATGGAGGGCAACGATATGCTTAACACTATATGTTTGGAAGAATATGGAAAAGACTTGCACTTATGCAGCAACGAGGAGTGCTTTCATGCACTTATGAAGATGGTTGCACAAAAGGGACGTGATAGAATAGTGAAAGACAATGGCAGAAAGGTATACTACATTTCTGCAGAGTTCCTTATAGGAAAGCTTTTATCCAATAATCTTATTAACTTAGGAATTTATGATGAAGTTAAGGAAGAACTTACACAGGCAGGAAAGAATCTTTCAGATATTGAAGAACTGGAAGTAGAGCCGTCACTTGGTAATGGCGGACTTGGAAGACTTGCAGCATGCTTCCTTGATTCAATTGCTAACCTTGGTCTTAATGGTGACGGAATCGGACTTAATTATCATCTTGGACTTTTTAAGCAGGTGTTTGAGAATGGGAAGCAGAAGGAAGTGCCTAATCCATGGATTGGTAAGGACAGCTGGCTTGTTCCGACAGATGTGGCATACACTATCAATTTCGGAGAAATCAGTGTGGTTTCAAGAATGTATGATATCAATGTGTACGGAGAAAAGAGAACGAATAAGCTTCATCTGTTTGATGTGGAGACAGTTGATGAGAGCATCGTAAAAGGTGACAGCATAGACTTTGATAAGTCAGATATTGCCAAGAACCTTACACTGTTTCTTTATCCTGATGACAGTGACGAACAGGGAAGGCTTCTTAGAATCTATCAGCAGTATTTCATGGTAAGCAATGGAGCAAGGCTTATATTAGACGAGTGCAGGGACAAATGTATTAACACCGGAAAAACATTTAAGAATCTGCCAGACCTTGCAGTAATCCAGATTAACGATACGCATCCGACAATGGTAATCCCGGAGCTTATAAGACTTCTTACAGAAAATGGAGATATAGATGGAAGTCCGATAACAATGGACGAAGCAATTGATATTGTATCAAAAAGCTGTGCGTATACTAATCACACAATCCTTGCCGAAGCCCTTGAAAAATGGCCTGTGGATTATCTTAACAGGGTTGTGCCACAGCTTATGCCGATTATAAAAGAACTTGACAGAAGAGTGCGTGAGAAGTACACAGATAAATCAGTGTATATAATTGACGATAATAATCTCGTTCACATGGCACACATCGATATTCATTATGGAATGAGCGTCAACGGAGTAGCAAAGCTTCATACTGAGATATTAGAGAATACAGAGCTTAATAATTTCTACAGGATATATCCAGAGAAGTTCAATAACAAAACTAACGGAATCACATTCAGAAGGTGGCTTATCCACTGTAATAATGGACTTGCGAAATACATTGAGACACTTATCGGAAGTGAATACAGACATGACGCAGAAAAGTTAAAAGACCTTTTAAAGTTTGCCGGTGATAAAAATGTTTACGATAATCTTCTTGAGATTAAGACAGACAACAAGAGAAATCTTGCAGAATACCTTAAGCAGACACAGGGAATAGAGATTAATCCACAGTCAATATACGATATACAGATAAAGCGACTGCATGAGTATAAAAGACAGCAGATGAACGCACTGTATATAATATATAAATATTTTGACATCAAGGCAGGCAACATTCCAAAGACTCCTGTTACAGTGATATTTGGCGCAAAGGCTGCACCTGCATACACAATTGCGAAGGATATAATTCATCTGATACTTACATTGAGTAAGGTTATTGAGGCCGATAAAGATGTAAGTCCTTACCTTAAGGTTGTGCTTGTCCAGAACTACAATGTAACACTGGCAGAGAAGCTGATTCCTGCATGTGATATATCAGAGCAGATATCACTTGCATCTAAAGAAGCATCAGGAACAGGCAACATGAAATTCATGCTTAACGGTGCTGTGACATTAGGAACAATGGATGGTGCTAATGTTGAGATTGCAGAGCTTGTAGGTAAAGATAATATATATACATTTGGCGCAACAAGTGATGAAGTTATTGCACATTATGAAAAATGTGACTATAACGCAAAGAAGCTTTATGAGACAGATGCTCTTATAAAAAAATGTGTGGATTTTATAATATCGGATGCTATGCTTCAGGCAGGTGATTCACATAGTCTTAACAGACTGTATAATGAGATTGTAGGAAAAGACTGGTTTATGGCATTGCTTGACTTACGAAGCTATATAGAAACCAAAGAAAAGGCTCTCACAGATTATGATGACAGATATGCGTGGGCAGAAAAAATGCTTGTTAATATTGCAAATGCCGGATTTTTCTCATCAGACAGAACAATCAAACAGTACAATGAAGATATATGGCATCTTTAATATAACTAAATAAGTTGATAATAATTGCCCCGGAAGCTATAATCATTATAAGAGCAAAAGTTCGTGAATGAGGAAGGTTTCGGGGTAGATTTATGTATAATATACTTATAGTGGATGATGAAAAGATTGAAAGAAGCGGAATAAGAATGCTTCTTAAGAGAATGGGAATTGAGCTTGGAGTATTTGAGGCGTGCAACGGAAAGCAGGCACTGGAATATCTGACATCTGACAAGAATACAGGAATTGGACATATAGATATACTGCTTACAGATGTTAAGATGCCGTTTATGGACGGGATAGAGCTTATTAAGAATGTGATGCACAACGACATCAGTTTAAAGACAATTATATTCTCAGGCTATAACGAGTTTGAGTATGCCAAGCTGGCAGTTAAATTAGGAGTTAAAGATTATATATTAAAGCCGGTTGATCCGTCAGAATTCAGTTCGACAATTACAGGGGTTATAACAGAGCTTGACGAGGAACACAAGAAGGACGAGGACTATAACCGGCAGGCTAACTTTATAAAACAGTACTACATGTATACGCTGCTCAACTCCGGTGATGCATCAGGAATACTTGATAATGGGGATTTTCTAGCAGGGTATAACAGACTTGCACTTATAGAATTCAATACTGATTTCTTTGGAAAATATGATACAGGTGAAGACATATTTAAAGAGATAACCGGGGAACTGGATTATCAGTACCTTAATCTTAACCCGTTACAGTCAGTTATCATATTTTCTGATAAATCACTTACAGCAGATGGTAATATTGATAAGAACATTGAAGAAATGTTTACAAATATTCATGACTATATATATAGAAAGACAGGACAGTTTATGTATATTGCTGTGTCCGGTTTATTCAACGATTATCATGAGCTTCCACAGGTAATGGATGCAGTTGATACACTGATGAATAATAAGTTTTATGAGACAGGAAGATATATTTTTTCTGATAATATCAGTGAAGATACACCTGTGCTTGTACAGATTGATGATGATGCACTTATGAAGCAGATGAAGCAGGATATCAAGATGAAGGATATCACATTTTTACGGATACATTTTGATGCATTGTGTAAGAAATACAGGGGGCAGTCGAACTTCTCACATATATACATCAAGTTCGTATTTTCCAATCTGTTAAAAGATTTCTATGACAATATTCCGGGTGCTGATGAGGCGGAATTTGGCAGGGAGATTGACAGGCTGTATAAGTCGGAGGATTTCTCATGCATTATGGATATAGTGAATAACTATATTGATTTGTTGGAAAAGAGTTTCGGAAAAGAGCCGGCCACATCACACCGGGAGATTGAGACCGTAAAGAATTATATACATAATCATTATGGTGAGGAGATTGGCGCACAGCAGCTTGCGGATATGGTTTATCTTGCACCAAGCTATTTAAGTTCACTTTTTAAGAAGGAAACAGGACAGAATCTGAGCAAATATATTAAACAGTACAGAATGGAGAAGGCTAAGGAACTGCTTACCGGTACGAACATGAAGATTGTGAATATAAGTGAGCAGGTGGGTTATCCAAATGTTTCATATTTTGTACAGAGCTTCAGGGAGTACTTTGGTATAAGTCCTCAGAAATTCAGGGATCAGGGAGAATTGAGTTGAAAAAGATTAAGCAGAAAATCAATGATATAAGATTGCAGAACAAGCTTGTCATCATATATGTAGTGACCGGACTTATTCCCCTGATTGTGCTTTTTGTTTTTGCATACTGTCAGATGAGAAACATTCTTATGGACAGGGACTTAAAGAGCATCAAGGGGGCAATTGGGCAGTCTGTTACAACGGTGGATGGGCAGATAGAGGTGTATGACAATCTGTCTAATTATATAACATTTAATGATACGCTGTCGGGAGTACTTTCATACGATTACAAAAGCACATATGAGATGTATAACCAGATTGTCACTACATTTGACCCTATGCTTTCATCATTAAAGTATTTTCATAATGATATTAACAGGGTAACAATATATGTGGATAAAGCTATTAAACATGACACAACTATAGCTCCAATAGAAGAGATAAAAGACAGACCTTTTTATAATTCTGCTGCTGAAAGCACTAAGATACAGTGGTTTGTTGATGAAGACAGCAGGACACTTGTTTCAGCACGAAAAATGTCAACGCTTGACCAGTTAGGAATTCTTGGAATCATGTACATAGATGTTGATTATGACAGCATGATGAGTTCATTTACAGGTGGTCTTGAGCAGAACTGCGGAATGGTGGTGCTTGACGCTGATGGAAAAGTTATATGCAGCAGTGACACATTTGAAAACAATAATACCAGATACAGATTAAACAGTAAGAAACTGCTTTCGTTAATCGACGGGGCAGAATGGGATAATGATACATGTGGGAATACAGATGGTTTCTCAGTAGTAAAGAAGGAAAGCTCTGTTACCGGATGGACAGTATATGTCTATGAACCAAGAAAACTTGTGCTCAGGTCAGCTAATTCAATGATTACAATGATTGTAGTTGCATTTGTGGTAGCAGTTGCAGGTGCCGCTGCGGCGAGTATATTTACAACAGGCTTCATTACAAGAAGAATTAATAAATTAAAAAACAGTATGGCAAAGGTTGAAAATGGAGACTTTGATGCGGTAATTAATACACAGGACAAAGATGAAATAGGTGACCTTATTCATAGCTTTAACAGCATGACAACCCAGATTAAGAATCTTATCACGCAGGTATATGAAGGACGTATAAGCCAGAAAGAATCAGAGATGCGGGCATTAAGGGCACAGATTAATCCGCATTTCCTCTACAATTCATTATCGCTTATCAACTGGAAAGCAATAGAATATGAGCAGGAGGATATAAGTGAGATAACACTTGCATTGTCTAACTACTACCGTACATCGCTTAATAAGGGAAAGAATATACTAAGCTTTGAGCAGGAATTAAGCAACATGCAGTCGTATCTTAAGATTCAGCAGATAATGCATGACAACTCATTTGATGTGGTGATAAATGTATCAGAGGAAGTTATGCCATGCGAATCTTTAAACCTTATACTCCAGCCATTGGTAGAAAATGCAATAGACCACGGTATAGATCTGCTGACAGACAGGAAAGGTGTAATAACAGTAGAGGCCAAGATGCAGACGGATGAAGAAGGTAAAAAGCTTGTATGTGTAACAGTGTCTGATAACGGTGTAGGAATGGACAAAGAAACTGCACAAAACTTCTTAACAGTCCAGTCAAAAGGGTATGGTGCAAGAAATGTTAATGACAGAATAAGACTTTATTACGGCGAAAGCTATCATCTGGAAGTGCAGAGCATACCTGATGAGGGAACAACAATAACAATAAAATTCCCGGCAAAACCATACAACACAAAAAACTGATATGTTTCTAAAATATCTTATATTTTAATATTAACCCCTCCTTAATATAATTAGATTATCAAAAGAGGACAGTAATCAAAGCTGTCTCGGATAATTATTAAGGAGGGTTTTTTATGAAGTTTAAGAGATTAGCAGCTGCAGTGATGGCAGCAACAATGTGTGGGTCACTTTTTGTAGGTTGTGGCAATGCTAAAAAGGATGACACAGCAACAGGCGAGGAAAAAATTACAGCTACAATCAAGGTATGGGGCTGTGCAGAAGATCAGGCAGATGAGAACGGCAAATGGCTTCAGACAATGTGTGACCAGTTTAATTCAGAGCATCCTGACTGGGATTTAACATTTGAATACGGTGTATGCTCAGAGCAGGACGCAGGAAAGATAGTTCCACAGGATCCAGAGAATTCAGGAGATGTATACTTCTTTGCTAACGACCAGCTTCAGACACTTGTTGATGCTAACGCTATTGCAAAGCTTGGTGGAGAGACAGCAGATTATGTTAAGAAAACTAACTCAGATGCAATTGTAGATTCAGTATCAGTAGATGGGGCTGTATATGGAGTACCATTTACAACTAATACATGGTTTATGTACTATGACAAGAGCAAATTCACAGACAGTGATGTAAAGAGCCTTGATAAGATGCTTGAAAAGAATAAGGTAGCTTTCAATATTACAGAGGGCTGGTATATGTCATCATTCTTCCTTGCTAATGGATGTACATATTTTGGAAAAGACGGAAAAGATAATTCAGCAGGTGTTGATATCTCAGGAGATAAGGGAACACAGGCAACACAGGCAATGGTTTCACTTGTAAATAATCCTAACTTTGTCAATGACCTTCAGGGTGTTGGTATCGCTGGCTTAAGAGATGGTTCAGTTGGAGCTTACTTCTCAGGATCATGGGATTATAAGAGTGTTAAAGAGATTCTTGGAGACAATTTTGGAGCAGTTTCACTTCCTACAGTAAAGATTGGTGGAAAAGACAAGCAGATGTTAGCATTTGCAGGTTCTAAGGCAATCGCAGTTAATCCTAACTGCAAGTATCAGCAGGTAGCAGTTGCACTTGCAAAGTATCTTGGAAGCAAGGATGCACAGAAGAAGCACTATGAATTAAGAGGTGTTATTCCTTGTAATACAGAGCTTCTTGCAACTGATGAAGTAAAGAAGGATGCACTTGTAACAGCACAGAATGATACATTTAACAAGACATCAGTAATCCAGCCAACAGTAACAGGCATGAATGATTACTGGGCACCTGCACAGAACTTTGCTAAGGCAATCGTAAATGGTGAAATAACAGCAGATAATGCAGCAGCTAAGACACAGGATTTCTATAAGCAGATTAATACATCAATCGCAAAATAATTGATAGGGATTAAATGCTGAAAGGAGTGGCGCATAATGGCAGTTAAGTTCACTGAATCATTTAGAAAAGGAAATATATTTACGAAGTTAAGCATTCTGATTCCAGGACTTGGTAATCTTGTAGGAAAGCAGATTATAAAGGGAATTATGTATATAGCTATAGAAGCAGCCTTTGTATGCTTTATGATTATGAATGGAATTAACTGCCTTGCGATGCTTCCAGGTCTTGGAAGCAAACCGCAGCAGGAGGTATGGAATGAGAAGCTTGGAATATATGAGTATGTTGCAGGTGATAATTCACTTCTTATACTTCTGTATGGAATAGCAACAATATTCATTATTATAGCTTATATAATAGTTGCAGCTAGTGCTGTAAAAAGCTCATATAAGCTGGAGCTGTTAAAGGAAAAAGGAAAGCATATAAACACATTTGCAGAAGACGTGAAGTCGCTGTTTAATGAGAATCTTCATAAGCTGCTGCTTACACTCCCGGTATCAGGTGTGCTTATATTCACAATACTTCCGCTTATTTTCATGATAAGCATGGCATTCACTAATTATAGTAAGGTTGACAGCCATCTGGTGCTTTTCGACTGGGTAGGACTTGAGAATTTCAAGCAGATATTCGATTCAGGAAGCATGATAGGACAGTCTTTCTGGTCAGTATTTGGCTGGACTATAGTGTGGGCAATATTTGCAACATTTCTTAATTACATATTCGGAATACTTGTTGCACTGCTTATCAACAGAAAAGGTACGAAATTCAAGGCTTTTTGGAGATTTATATTTATACTTTCAATCGCAATTCCACAGTTTGTTTCACTTCTTATTGTCAGAAGCATGCTGGCACAGGATGGAATTGTAAATGTTGTTTTAAAGAATGCAGGATGGATAACAAAATCACTGCCATTCTTTACAAATGCGACTTGGGCAAGAATCACAGTAATCGTGGTAAATCTGTGGATAGGTATTCCATATACTATTCTGCAGGTTACAGGTATATTACAGAATATACCTATGGAGTTGTATGAGGCAGCAGATGTAGATGGAGCTAATGGATTTGTCAAGTTTTTTAAGATAACAATGCCATATATGTTATTTGTAACGGCACCATATCTTATCACTACATTTACTGCTAATATTAACAACTTTAACATTGTTTATCTGCTGACTAAGGGAGATCCTGTTATGGCAGGTGCAACAGCAGGAAAGACAGACCTTCTGGTAACATGGCTGTACAAGATGACAATAGATTATCAGTATTATAATCTTGGTGCTGTTATCGGTATTATGACATTCATATTCTTAGCGATTGGTTCACTGCTTGTATACAGAAGAACGAAAGCGTATAAAGATGAGGAGGGATTCCAGTGAAAAAGAAAAAGACTATTAAAAATATACTGGCACATACAGTGCTTACAATATTAGCGATAGTGTGGGTAAGTCCTCTTTTCTGGATACTCCTCACAAGCTTCAGGGCTCAGAAGGGTGCTTATACAAGCTCCTTCTTCCCAAAGCAGTATTCACTTGATAATTATGTAAAGCTTTTTACAGATACAGGAATACTTAATTTTCCACGAATGTTTACCAATACTCTGATAGTAGCAGTATTCTCATGTATTATATCAACATTTTTTGTACTGTCAGTAGCCTACTGTATGTCAAGGCTTAAGTTTAAGATGAGAAAAGCAATGATGAATATCGCAATGATACTTGGACTTTTCCCTGCATTTATGGCGATGGTTGCCGTATATTATATACTTAAAGCAGTAGGACTTTCAGAAGGAGCAATGATAAGAGTTGCGCTTGTGCTTGTATATTCAGCATCATCAGGAATACAGTTTTACATTGCAAAGGGATTCTTTGATACTATCCCTAAGACAATAGATGAGGCTGCTATGATAGATGGAGCAACGAAGTGGCAGGTATTTACTAAGATAACAATACCTCTCAGTAAACCAATTATAGTGTATACAATACTTACATCATTCATAGCACCTTGGGTAGATTTCATATTTGCAAGAGTAATCTGCAGGGCAAATGCGAAGTATTATACTGTAGCAATCGGCTTGTGGCAGATGCTTGAAAAGGAGTATGTTGATGTATGGTACACAAGATTTGCAGCAGGAGCAGTTCTTATATCAATTCCAATTGCAGCCTTGTTTATGATAATGCAAAGATGTTATAATGAAAGCATGACAGGTGCAGTGAAGGGTTAGATATATGAATAGATTAAAGCAAACATTAAAAAAATGTGTGGCATTTGGTGTCACAGGAATAATGCTTATATTAGCCGGGTGTAAAAGCCCGGCTGGTTTTGTGTCTAATGATAATGAAGAATACAATGCGAGAATGGAAGAAGCGAGAACAACTCCATTCGGAGCTTACCCGGAGACTATAGAATATACACTTGGAAAGATGACAAGTGTTAATAATTCCAATATGCCGGAGAATGACACTTATACGGATAATGCGTACACACGCTATATTAAGTCTGTGATAAATGTGCAGAATGTTGATGTATTTGAAGCAAACGACAGCCAGTATGACACTAATGTTTCAATGGTAATCTCAATGGGAAGCCTTCCGGATATTATGGTTGTATCAAGTCAGGATGAGGTTGAACAGTTAGTGGAAGCAGGACTTATAGAGGACCTTACAGAAAGCTACAATAACTGTATAAGTGACAGAATCAGGAAAATGTATGAAAGCTATGGCGATTCACTTAAGGATATGGTTACATATGATGGAAAGATAATGGCACTGCCGGAGACTAATATAACAGATGGACCTAATCTTGTGTGGTTAAGAAAAGACTGGATGGATAAGCTTGGATTGTCAGAGCCACACACTATTGATGATGTTGTTAATATAGTGAAGCATTTTATATCAGAAGACCCTGGAAATAATGGCGTGGATGCGTCCGGAAAACCTAATACAGTGGGACTTGCAGTGGATACAGATGTGACAGGTGAATGTGGTTACAGCAGTGAATTTCTGCTGGATATAATATTTGCCTGCTTTGGAGCATATCCAAAGCAGTGGATAATGAACGATGATGGTGAGATTGTATATGGTTCGGTTACAAATGAGGCAAAAGAAGCACTTTCATATATAAGCAGTCTGTACAATCAGGGCGTTATAGATAATGATTTTCTTCTGCGTACATCAACCAATATATGTGAGCTTATAGAGAATGGTCTGTGTGGCTCGTTTTTTGGACCATGGTGGGCACCGAATAATCCGCTTGCTAATGCAGTAAGCAGGAATCCGGATGCAGACTGGCAGCCATATTTAATAGCAACGGATTCGGATGGGACAACGAGTTATCACAGCCAGAATCCGTGTTACAAATATGTTGTTGTAAGAAAGGGCTATGAACATCCTGAGATTGCAGCAAAGATGATAAGCGTCATGTTCGATAAGGTAAGATTTGACTGTACAGACTCAGAAGAATTCAAAAATTACTATCAGCTTAATGTTGAACCTACGGCAAGACCTTTATCAATAAATGTTGATTACAATAATGCACTTTCAATATGTTACAGGAATATAGATGCCACAATTTCAGGAAGAAAGAATCCTGACAGTCTGGAACTTCTTGAACGCTCATTTTATGATGCATGCAGTGAGTATATCAAGAATGCTAACAAAACAAGTACGCAATGGGCAGCGTATATGTCAAGAATTAAGGCATGCAGTCTGATTGCACAGGATAATATAAAGGTAGTTGACTCGCTTTATTTTAAGACCACAGACACAATGAAGAGCCATTGGTGGAGACTTAAGGCTAAAGAAAAAGAGGCATATTTAAAGATTATAAGTGGAGAAGAAGATATATCTTACTTTGATACATTTGTAAAAGAATGGAATGAACAGGGCGGTCAGACTATTACATCAGAAGTCAGTGAGAGTATGAAATAATTGGCTGTGAAAATATAGTAATATATGATACAATCTTAATTAATGTAAATATATTAACTATGGAGGTTTTATTTTGAAAGAGAGAGAAAAATTCGGCTCGCGACTCGGCTTTATCTTAGTGTCTGCTGGCTGTGCGGTGGGACTTGGTAATGTGTGGAAATTTCCATACATATGCGGGGAAAATGGTGGTGCGGCATTCGTGCTTATCTATCTTGTATTTCTTGCAATTCTTGGATTTCCTATTATGTGTGCGGAGTTCACAGTAGGACGAGGAAGCGGTAAAGGTGCTGCAAGGGCATTTGAAGAACTGGAGACTAAGGGAAGTAAATGGCATCATTTCAAATGGGTATCGATATTAGGAAGCTACATATTAATGGCTTTCTATACTATGGTTGCAGGATGGATGCTTTATTATGCATGGCGTGAGGCAAGTGGTTCGTTAGCAGGTTTAGAGCCAGATGAGGTTTCAGGAGCATTTGGAACTATGCTTTCACAGCCTGGTACAATGACAATCTGGATGATTGTTGCAGTTTTACTTTCGTTTGGTGTATGTGTATTAGGATTACAGAAGGGCGTTGAGAAGATTACTAAGGTTATGATGGCACTTCTTCTTATCCTTATTGTGGTACTGGCAGTTCATTCACTTGTACTTCCTAATGCATCAGAAGGTGTTAAATTCTATATGGTGCCTAATCTTGATGCTATTAAATCAAGAGGTTTAGGACCGGTTATATTTGATGCCATGACACATGCATTCTTTACACTTAGTGTAGGTATTGGTGCAATGGAGATATTCGGAAGCTACTTAAAGAAAGACAGAACAATAGGTGGAGAGGCTGTTAATATCATTCTGCTTGATACATTTGTTGCTCTTATGGCAGGATTCATAATTATTCCTGCATGCTTTGCATATGGTGTTGCTCCTGGTGCCGGTCCATCACTTTTATTTATAACACTACCTAACATATTTAATCATATGGCGGGAGGAAGAATATGGGGAACAGCATTCTTTGTATTCATGTCATTTGCAGCATTATCAACTGTAATTGCTGTGTTTGAGAACATTATTGCTTTTTATATAGACCTTAAGGGATTTTCAAGGAAAAAGGTTGTTGCAGGTAATGTTATATTCATGATACTGCTTTCACTTCCTGCTGTATTAGGCTTTAACAAGCTTGCAGCTTTCCAGCCTATTGGTCCAGGAAGTTCAATTATGGATCTGGAGGATTTCCTTGTTTCATATAATCTGCTTCCTCTTGGAAGCATGATATTTGTATTATTCTGTACCAAGAAGAACGGCTGGGGCTGGGAAGGCTTCAGAAAAGAAGCTAATGAAGGAAAGGGTCCTAAGCTTCCTGAATGGTTAAGATTCTATATGAGTTATATACTTCCGGCTATTATAGTAGTTGTATACCTTAAGGGTTATTATGATACATTTAAACCAAAGGGAACAGGTTATCTTGTTGGCTGGATGATATTTGCGTGTGTATTGCTTCTTGCAATATTCGGAATTGCTAATTATAAGAAGAAAGATGCGTAATCTATGACTAAGAAAGAACTTGCTTTAGAGGTTATAAGAAGATTAAAGGCAGAATATCCGGATTCGGAGTGCAGTCTTGATTACGATGATGCCTGGAAACTGCTTGTAAGCGTAAGACTTGCGGCACAATGCACTGATGCAAGAGTAAATGTTGTGGTTAAGGGGCTGTATGAGAAATATCCTGATATAGCATCACTTGCTGCAGCATCTCCAGAAGAGATTGAAAAGATTATAAGACCTTGCGGTCTTGGAAAAAGCAAGGCAAGGGATATATGTGCATGTATGCGCATGCTTCATGAACAGTATAATGATAAAGTTCCTGACAGCATAGAAGAATTATTAAAGCTTCCTGGAGTTGGAAGGAAGAGTGCCAATCTTATTATGGGTGATGTGTTCGGAAAGCCGGCAATTGTTACAGATACACACTGTATAAGGCTTTGTAACAGAATAGGTCTTGTAAAAGACGAGAAAGAGCCTAAGAAGGTTGAGATGGCATTGTGGAAGATAGTCCCGCCAGAAGAAGGAAGTGGATTATGCCACCGGTTTGTAGACCACGGAAGAGAGGTATGTACGGCGCGTACTACGCCACACTGTGAAAGATGCTGCCTTAATGATATATGTAAGAAAAATGGGATAAAAGTGTGATTGAATATGCATTTTTATTATGGTAGTATTTTATTGTGGTTCATACTAATGAACAAAATGTATGGGAGGGGAACATGGAATTAAAAGAATTAATTAAATACGCAAGAGATAACAGGTGTTCAGATCTGCATATTACTGCAGGAGAAGCGGTTGCAGTAAGAAAATATGGTGAACTTGAGCTTCTTGATATAACACCTTCGATAGAAGAAACAGAAGATATGATATTCTCAATTCTTGGTGATGAAGATATACAGAATGTTCAGGCAGGAAAAGATATTGATGTGGCATCTACTGATGAGTCTGGTGGACGATTAAGGATTAATATATATCATCAGAGAAGAAATCTTGCAGCAAGTATCCGTCTTCTTGATTCTGTTATACCGTCGTTTGAAGAATTGGGACATTCAGGAAAACTTTTTTCTAAGCTTGTTGAGAAAAGGTCTGGTCTTATTCTTGTAACAGGTCCTACAGGAAGTGGTAAGTCTACAACACTTGCAGCTATGATTGATTATATTAACAACAATATGTCAAGACATATTATAACAGTAGAAGATCCTATAGAGTATGTATATGGGTTTAAGAAATCTATGATACATCAGAGACAGGTAGGAAGAGATGTACCTGATTTTGCGACAGCACTTCGTTCAGCACTTCGTGAAGACCCGGATGTTATTCTTGTAGGAGAGATGAGAGATTATGAGACTATCAATGCAGCAATTACAGCTGCTGAAACAGGACATCTTGTATTATCAACACTTCATACAAGAAGCGCTACACAGACAGTTGAGCGTATAATCAGTGCATGCCCTATTGAGGCGCAGTCTGCACTTATAATACAGATTGCATCTGTATTAACTGGAGTTATAACACAGACACTTGTACCTCGTGCAGAGCAGGAAGGACGAATTGCTGCAACAGAGATTATGCTTAATAATACAGCAGTATCTAATCTTATTAAAGAGAAGAAGACTAATCAGATTCAGACCGTTCTTCAGTCAAATATGCAGACAGGTATGCACACAATGAACTATTCGCTTGCTAATCTTGTTAAGACAAGAGTTATTTCAAGGGATGTAGCTTTGAAGTTTTCAGAGAATCCAACAGAACTTGCTAAAAGTATATAATAGTAACTTGTAGTGCTATGCAGTTTTAAAACTTTGCGAATAGTGTACAAAATACAGAACAACAAAAAATCATTTGAAAATAAAGCCATTCTACTGTATTATAGGGTTAGATTTATTACGGATAACACTATAGTACGGCTGAAAGGCTTTTTTTATGAAAAGAATTAAATTAGTTAACAGGATTTTTTACTGTATATTTTTATTAGGATTTCTGCTTTTTATGGCTTCAGGATTTATATTCAGCACTGTAGATAAGGTGACACCGGCAGATAAAAGAACGAGTGTCGTAGTTAAACCAGAGGATACAAGATATATTGGAGATGACACAATTGAATATCATGTGAAGATTAGAGCAAGTGCAGGAAATAATAATGCACTGGCATTTGTAAGCAGGCATCAGGAAGTAGAAGTATATGCAGGTGGAAGACTTATATATTATATAAAAGCACATAGGTCTGTATATGGAACAACCACTGGAACTAATTATACGATTGTGAACATTCCACCATATACAACAGATATAATCGTAAGGCTTACTAATGTATATGCTGGTCATAAGATAAGAGGAACAACATTTGAATATGGTGACGAGACAAAACTTATAAAAGAGCTTATTGCGAAATCGCTGCCATCAGCAGTACTTAGTTCGTTTATAATAATAGTTGGATTTGCTATGATTATATTATGGATTTTCTGCAGAAAGAAGATTGCACAGACACAAGCACTGTTTTATTTTGGTATATTTGCAATGATTATAGGTGCATGGGCTCTTAATGAGACTGATATTGCAACAATTCTTGTGGAGAACAGGAAGATAGGTTCACTGATAGGGTATATACTGCTTATGATGATGCCTATTCCTTTTATGCAGGCAGAGAAGAATTTTTTCCAGATAGGGAAAAGTGCTCTGAATAATATCTTGTGCGCCATATATGCTGCAACAGCTGTAATACTGCTTGTATGTCATATGACAGGTGTGTGGGAGTTTAAGAACAGCGTGTACATTATACATATGATGCTTGCTATGTCACTTGTATATTTCTGGACAGTTCTTATTAAAAGAGTATGGGTTAAAGGCTTTGACAGGAAAGTAAAGGCTAATATTGTAGGTGCGGCTGCACTTGGAATTTCTATGATTGTTGATCTTATTGCATATTATAAGGGAATGCAGCAGACAGATCTTATAGGAAAACTGGGTATTCTTATATTTATTATTGTGCTTGGTTATGAGAGCATATCAGAAGCATTTGAGAAGATTAAAGAAGGCCAGAAGGTGGATTTCTACAAAGAGATGGCTGTAACTGATACTATGACAGGGGTTTATAATCGCTCTGCATTTGAAGAGTGGGAACAGGAAACTTCTGATTATGAAGGGTATTCTATAGTGACATTTGACCTTAATAACCTTAAGTGGTGTAATGATAATCTGGGGCATGCAGCAGGGGATGCCTATATTCAGGCATCAGCCAGAATTATTAAAGAGATATTTGGCAGACATGGTAAATGTTATCGTATAGGTGGGGATGAATTCTGTACTGTAATTAATCAGAAGCAAAAAAGTTTTGATATTGGAAGACATGTGAAGCAGCTAAGGGAACTTGAAAAGTATGCTGAAGAAGAGATTGGAATCAAAGACCTTAATGTGCAGATTGCATGTGGTTATGCTGAATATGATATAAAGACAGATAAGAACTTTGAAGATACAAGAAGCAGAGCTGATAAGAAAATGTATGAGAGTAAGAGAAGCTTGAAAAGAGAGTGATATATGGATAAATACGGAATTTTAAAGCATTATTTTGGGTATGATTCATTTCGTACGGGTCAGGAAAAGTTAGTTGATGCTATTCTTGCAGGGCAGGATGTGTTAGGAATTATGCCTACAGGTGCGGGAAAATCATTATGTTATCAGGTGCCGGCATTGTTAATGTCCGGCATTACTCTTGTTGTATCTCCACTTATATCGCTAATGAAGGATCAGGTTGGAGCGCTTAATCAGGCAGGGGTACATGCTGCTTATATTAATAGTTCACTGACAGATAATCAGATAGCTAAGGCACTCGCATTTGCAAAGCAGGGACGGTATAAAATTATATATGTTGCACCTGAAAGGCTGGAAACATGGGGGTTTCTTGATTTTGCCACACATGTAGAGATATCTATGATTACCGTAGATGAAGCTCACTGTATATCACAGTGGGGACAGGATTTCAGACCAAGTTATCTGAATATATTGTCGTTTGTTAAGAAACTGGCAAGGCGTCCAATAATAAGTGCATTTACAGCTACAGCGACAAGCAAAGTAAGAGATGATATATTGCAGATTCTTTCACTCGAAAGACCTGTAATACTCACGACAGGTTTTGACAGAAGCAATCTGACATTCAAGGTCAAGCATATTAAGGACAAGGATTCATACATACTTGATTACCTTGTAAGCCACAGACAGGATAGTGGGATTATATACTGTGCTACAAGAAAAAATGTTGAAAAAGTTTATGACATGCTTAATGCCAACGGACTTTCTGTGACTAAGTATCATGCGGGACTCTCAGCGGAAGAAAGAAAAGAAAATCAGGATTCATTTATATATGATATCAAGCCAGTTGTTGTTGCAACTAATGCATTTGGAATGGGAATTGACAAGTCAAATGTAAGATTTGTAATTCATTATAATATGCCACAGTGTATAGAGAATTATTATCAGGAGGCTGGACGTGCCGGAAGAGATGGAGAGGATTCAGAATGCGTATTGCTGTATTCTCCGCAGGATATTATGATAAATAAGTTTTTCATAGAACATAGAGAGCCTAATCCTGATATGGATGCAGAAGAACAGGCACGTCTTATGATTCTTGATAAAAGAAGGCTTAATGCAATGGTCGATTACTGCAAGACAACAGGCTGTTTAAGAGAGTATATACTTAAATATTTTGGAGAAAGACCAGACAATCCAGAGGGTGGAAGATACAACTGCCATAACTGTTCTAACTGCGTTATTGATGAGGCAGAACGGGAAGCAGATGAGGCTTATATGTATCCGGGAAACCGTTTCAGTGCACCTGTATCAAGGAATGCTGCAATGGTGGCAGACAGAATGAAGCGTTCTGCCGCTGCTGCAAAGTCGGCATATGCAACGCCCAAGTCAAAGAAGCCGGAGGATGCACTTAATGACAGAGGTGTTATGTTGTTTAACAGACTGCGTGAGTTAAGAAAACAGATAGCTGTTTCAGTAGGTGTTCCACCATATGTAATATTTTCAGACAGGACGCTTATAGATATGTGTCTTAAAGTTCCGTTTAATGAGGAAGAAATGCTGTCAGTAAGCGGTGTCGGTGAGAATAAATATGAGCGCTATGGCAAGGTGTTTATGGATGAAATATATGATTTTCTCGATGGTATGAAGCAGAATCTGGCAAGATGATATAAAAGTGTTTATGGACAGAAGAATGAATGGGAGATATGAATGAAGAATTATAAGATGATAATCACTTATGATGGTACAAGGTATTATGGCTGGGAACATCAGCCGACTACTGATATGACAATTCAGGGAAAGTTAGAATCAGTGCTTTCTGCCATGACAGGAACTGAGGTTGAGGTTATAGGTGCAGGAAGAACAGATGCCGGAGTGCATGCAAAGGGAATGGTAGCCAATGCACATATGGAAACAAAGATGAAGGAAGATGAGATATGCGATTATATGAACAGATATCTTCCAGAAGATATCTGTGTGCAGGAGGTTCGTGTTGCATCTGACAGATTCCACAGCCGTTACAATGCGCAGGGGAAAACTTATTGCTATACATGTTATGTTGGGGATAAGAAGCCTGTATTTAACAGAAAATATGTCAATATAATTGAGGGTAAGCTGGATGTTGATGCCATGAAGAGGGCAGCAGACATACTTACTGGAGAACATGATTTTGCATCATTTTGTGGTAATCCCAAGATGAAGAAATCGACAGTCCGTGAGATTTATTCGATAGATGTTTCTTTAAAGGGTTCATTCCTTAATCTTACATATCATGGAAGTGGATTCCTGCAGTACATGGTAAGAATCTTAAGTGGTACACTTCTTGAAGTTGGACAGGGAAAGAGAACACCAGAGAGTATGTATGAACTTTTAGAGGAGAGAAACAGAAGCCTTGCAGGTGCAACTGCGCCGGCGAAGGGACTGTGTCTTCTGAAGGTTGACTACTCGAAGGAGGCTTGATAGTCCGGACACCGTACAGTGTGCTGTGGAAGGGTGTGTGGTGTCCTTAGGCATCTGCCCTCAGGATTCTTATGTCTAGTGAAACTAAATGCCGCAATCTGCTAAGTTTATAATGGGACTTGTAATCAAACGCGCTTCGCTTGAACGAGATTACAAGTCCCAACCTTTAGCAGATTGCGGCATTAACTTTCACACGACATAAGAATATTCGGGCATACACCTAAGGACACCACACACCTATCCCACAGCATACTGTACGGCTGACTACTTCTTCACCAAGTAGTCAGCATCCGGACGAATGCACGCCTGCGGCATTGCATTCTGAGTGGGGGCTGGTGAAGTGCGTGATGTCCTCTGTTGATAAGATACATTTGCACCAGCCGTGGAAGGCTTGGCTGCTTAGTAGTGGGGTGGTGGCTTTGAGATGGGTAGATGTTGTGCAAGACCGATTTATGCCGAACCGTGTGTAAGTTAATGCCGTTATATACAAAAAGTGCTGTGTAAAAATCTCGTTCAAGCGAAGCGCGTTTGATTTTTACACAGCTAAAAGACATTGTATATGACGGCATTTACTTACACTAGGTGCAGGCATCTATGAGGGCTTGTATAACAGCTGCCTATCTCAATGCCAACTCTCGTACTAATTAAAGCACCTTCGACAAGAAATCCTTCAATCGCTCACTCTTAGGATTGCCAAAGAATTCTTCCGGAGCCCCCTCTTCATTGATGACTCCATCATAGAAGAACATGCATCTGTTGGCAACTTCTTTTGCAAATCCCATCTCATGAGTTACGACAATCATTGTCATTCCTGATGCAGCAAGTTCCTTCATGATTGCGAGAACCTCACCAACCATTTCAGGATCAAGTGCGGATGTCGGCTCGTCGAAAAGCATTATCTCAGGATTCATTGCGAGTGCTCTTGCAATAGCAACTCGCTGCTTCTGACCACCACTTAACTGGTTAGGATAAGCATCGGCTTTGTCAGAAAGTCCCACTCTTGCAAGAAGCTCATCAGCTTTCTTATCAGCTTCTTCCTTACTCATAAGTCCCAGCTTAGTAGGAGCAAGAGTTATGTTTCTTCTTATAGTCATATTAGGGAAAAGGTTAAAATGCTGGAACACCATTCCAATCTTCTCTCTTAATTCATCCACATTTACACTCTTATCTGTAAGATCCTGCTCATGGAATAATACATGACCTTCTGTAGGAGTTTCAAGGAGGTTAAGTGAACGCAAAAATGTTGATTTACCGCAGCCAGACGGTCCGATAATTGCAATAACCTCTCCTTTGCGGACTGTTGTATTGATTGATTCTAATACAACATGGTCGCCAAAAGATTTCTTCAAATCCTTAACTTCAAGTATGATTTCGTTAGTATTATCGCTCATTGTTTCTTAACCTCCTCTCAAGTTTCTTAACAAGCTGTGAAAGTCCCATAACCATTACAAGGTAGATGATGGCAACACCAATAAGTGGAAGCATTGGATCATAAGTTATGCTTCGGATAATATCGCCGCCTCTTGTAAGGTCGTTAAGACCGATATAACCGCTGATAGATGTTTCCTTTAACAGAACAATGAACTCATTAGCAAGTGCTGGGAGAACATTCTTGAATGCCTGAGGAAGAATAACACTTATCATAGTTGTTTTATAAGAAAGACCAAGGCTTCGTGCTGCTTCAAACTGTCCGTTATCAATAGACATAATACCTGAACGGAATATTTCGGCAACATAAGCACCTGAGTTGATACCAAATGCAAGTATCGCAACAATAAGCTTGTCAATATGTACAGAACTGAATATTACATAGTAGATAATAAGCAGCTGTACCATAGTTGGTGTTCCTCTGATTACAGTAAGATAAATGTTGCAAATGAAGTTAAGAATCTTCATGTGTCCTGTCTTATCATGGTTAGAACGGACAACTGCAATAAGGAAACCAATAACAACACCCATAAGTGCTGCAAAGAATGCAATAATTACTGTGTTTAACAGACCCTTTAGAAGATAAGTGTATCTTGCTTCTTTGATGAAGTCTGTCTTGAACTTCTCAGCAAAACTCATGCCTGATGCAGAAGCATTGTCGTCACGGACAATAATAACCTGCTTAGAAGTTGTATAAGTAGTTGTGAAATCGATATTTTTCTTACGCTCATCAGTAACTGTCATACCAGCCATACCGAAATCAGCTTTACCAGAAGATACGGCAGTGATAATTGAATCAAATTCCATATCCTCAATTTTTAAATTCATTCCGAGGTAATCAGCAATAGCCTGTGCAATATCAGCGTCAATACCAATAATAGAACCCCCTTCATAGTACTCGTATGGCTTGAAGTAAGCATTTGTAGCCATAACAAGAGTTCCATTAGTACGGCTTATACCGTCTGGTGATTTGTAACCTGAAAATGTAGCATTATCGCCAACATAATCGTCAATAAGCTTCTGGATAGTTCCATCTGCCATAAGTACTTCAATAGCCTCATTGAGCTTTGCAGTAAGGGAATTGCCCTTAGCAACACAGATGGCATAATCCTCATTTGCAAATTCTTCTTCAAGAATTGTAAGGTCTGGATTAGCTTTAACAAATGCTAAAGCAGGCTGTTCATCAATAACAACAGCATCAGCTTTACCTTGCTTTAAAGCCTGTATAGCATCAGAACCTTTGTTGTATCTTGATACTGTTGTGCCAGAACCGTCAGTTTCGTAATCACTTACGAGAGTATCACCAGTTGTTCCTAACTGAACACCAATAGTCTTGCCTGCAAGATCATCTACAGAAAATACTGTGTTCTTAATCTTCTTGCCCTGACATGAAGTAAGAAGAACAGAAGAGAACAAGAGAGTGAGGGTCGCAAAAACCAAAAGGAATCTCGACCTGTACTTTTTAAAATTCATTAGTAACTCCTTTCCATGCGAACTGTGGTGTATACGGACGCTGCAAAGCGAATATATTTAGCTGTGGAGCACGCTTTCGCTTCTTGTCGCTAGTAACGGACACTAAGTTCATCGCAATTAGGCTTTCTTCAAAAGACGCTTGCGGTTTACCAAGTGCCGGCTGCTCCAGAGAGCATCCACAGCTAAATATATTCACTTTACGACTGTGTATACAACAGTTTAATATAATATATTTCATTAATTATACACACATAGTAGGGAAATTAGCAATTAAAATATTTGCGATGGAAGAAAATGTGAGCGTATAGATTGGGATTGGACGTTGAAGTAGTGGAAAGGCAAGCAAAAGTCCAAAAGGGAAGAAATTGAGTGGTGGATTGGACGTTGAAGCAGAGGAATGCACGGAGGAAGTCCAAAAGGAACAGAAAAGAGTGGCGGATTGGACGTTGAAGCAGAGGAATACACGGAGGAAGTCCAAAAGGGAAGAAGCGGCGTGGCGGATTGGACGTTAAAGCAGAGGAATGCACGGAGGAAGTCCAAAAGGAGCAAGAAAGAGCGGTGGATTGGACGTTGAAGCGGAGGAAAGGCGCGCAGAAGTCCAAAAGAAGAAAATATGTACATGGAAACAGCCGCTAGGCAGGCGTCTGTTCCCACAGATTGAGGTTATTAGTTAGTCTTGCTGCATATGCCATTGCAAGGTCCGGTGCATGCACCAGAGGAAGTCTGGCTGCTATTGCCATTATTACATGCACTCTGGCAGGCTGTGCTGTTAGTATTAAGAGTGTCGGTGCAGTCATTCATGCAAGGCTTCTTGCAGTCTTTCTTTAAGTTACCTTCGCATGAAGGTGGACTTAAATCGAGAGGCTTGATGGCTCTGTCTAAGAGGTTTCCGCAAACAAACTTGATGCAGTCAGATTCTTCACCGGAAACAATGCTTCCCTTAGGCGTTGAGATTCTGCCGGCACTTGTTACGCGGTATCCACAGAAGTAAAGGCTCTGTAAGATGAGAGTGAGACCTACAGTAACCTCGTCATCTGTAGTATCAAGACCTAAAAGCTTAGGTATTGCATAAAGGTTGAGTCCCTGTGTTACAACATTGGCAGATGACAAGAAACCTATACTGTTAAGTGCAGGCGTATAAACAGGTGGAGTTGCGTTATTCGAGTTGTAGGAAACTCCGTAAGGAGCGAATATTTCAAGGGTGACAGATGTCGGATTGGTATCTTCATCATAAGTTGCAGCAGTAGTTGAGTTAGGAAGGTAGACTGCCGTTGGGGTAAGAGTTGCTAATGCTCTGCATGACTCATCATAAAGCGTTACTGCAAATGTTACAGTAAGGTTGGCAAGTTTCACAGAGTAGCAGTTAGGTCTTCCGGCTATCTGGGTGATTTCAACATTTTCATCACCATAAGTGTAGGCTATATCTATAACACTGACTGATGCGTTGGTAGCTGTTGGATAAGTCGTTGAAATATCTGTGCCGACAGCGAATGTGGTACACAGATTAATACCTATCTCATCATAGATAAGAGGGGCAAGAATACTGAGTTCATCGGGGGAACCGCATATCGGGTTCGTGCATACATCAAAGCAGCCATTAGGCATGTTCTGCACAATATTGCTTACAATGCGGGTAGAACCACATTTGCTGCATTTACATTTAGCCATTATCTTTTCCTTCTTCGTTTCTTTACTACATTATATGTTCTATCTACATTCGCGTGACCATATAATAGTATAAAAACGGGAGTGTCCTTTTATGGCAAATGTATACACAGCAGGCAGCGACAGACGGCTTATAATCTATAGCATATCACGATATATATTTTTGAGAACGGCGTACATAGACGGTATAGAACGCCCGATAATGCTTGTGTCAGACTTTCTGGACGGACTTTCAGATGTAGTGCTTGGAGACACAATATATTATGCATATCAGAACCAGAACGGAGATATTCTTGTTAAAAATGTGATGAACAACGAAGCACTTTTTCGTGTGAAAAGCAGTGAGAACCCAGATATGCACTGTCCACAGCTTGTAGTAAATAAAGACAGGTTAATGCTGTTTTATATGGTGACAAACCCGTTTACGGACAGACTGTCGCTGCGAGCTGTCTACCCACTGGAAGAAGGTGACAGTCTTAATATTCCTGTTGATTGTGAAAATGTTGATATGTATGAAGTGTTTGGAATGCAGGGAAAAGCATTTTTGTATGTAGACAGTTTCTACGAAATAACATCAGATGGAAAATTCATTAAATGTCAGGATACAGACATGCTGATGCAGAATGAACAGAAAATATCAGAGTACGAAAACCAGCTTAATACATATATGCAGGAAAACAGACAGGCAATACAGACAATAAGCCAGCTTGAGGCAACAATAGAAAGTGCTAAGGCACAGTATAATGAACTTATGGAGACAGCAATTGCGTATCGTGACGAGGCAATAAAGTGGCGGAGTAAGTTTATATAAATTACTTGAAATCTTCCTCCATAATTGCGATAATAATGCAAATGGAGGAATTATGGATAACAGGAAGCTAAACAGAAGGAATTTTTTACTATTATTATTTGTTGTGGCGGCATGTATTATGGGTGGCCGCTCTATATTTGGGTTCTTTGCACTGCTTACAGGATATGAGACTGCGACAACAGAAGTGTCTGCATTTGCAGCTTCTGAGATGTATATGATGTTTCTTTTATTTCTTGTATGTATAATTGGAGGCATTGTTATGAGCTGTCTTAGTAAAGCTAAGGTGAGCAGGACATTTTTTCTGATACGCAATACGGTGCTGATTGTGGCACTTGTGCTTGGTAATATGTCTTTTCCTAATATAACAATCATGAGTACGGTTGTTATGTCTAAATATATAGGTGATACGGGGATGTATGATTTTGCAGTCAGCTCACCGCTTCTTGTGTCAGCGTTAAGACAGCCATATCTGTTCTATACATACATGGCAGCAGAGGGGCTTATGATTATTCTTGCGTGTGTCACAGTGTATAAGTATATTGTAGACAAGAAAAAGAACAGTAATTATAATAATATGTACATGTAAATGTGTCTGCTGCACTAATAAGGTGTGGCAGACAATTTTTGCGTAGTTAACAGATGCACTTAACATGCCGGTTTATATGCGGGAGATAATAAAATGAAGGTAATGACACCACATTATTATAAGGATTTCAGATGCATTGCGGGAGCCTGTACAGATACATGCTGTGCCGGGTGGGATGTCGATGTTGATAAGAATTCTTACAAATATTATAAAACAGTTAAAGGCGCTTTTGGAAAGCGCCTGAAGAGTGTAATGGTACCATCCCAGGACGGAGAATGTACATTTACACTGAAAGAAGGAGGACGATGTCCTTTTCTTAATGATGATAATCTGTGTGATTTATATATAGAACTTGGAGAGGATAAGCTTTGTGAAACATGTGCAGAGTTTCCAAGATTTATTAACGATTATGGAAATATAAGAGAGATTGGCATAGCACCATCGTGTAAGACGGCTGGTGAGCTGATGTTTTCATATAAAGATGAACTTACATTTGATACGGTTGAGGATAACAGTCTTTCGCCTGAGCCTAATGATATAGATGCATATACATATATGCAGCTTCGGCAGGCAAGAATAGTGGCTTTTGGAATAATATCAGACAGGGATATAAGTATATTTGAGAGGCTGATGCTCTATCTTGATTATGCAAAGCGTATCCAGAAGCATCTTGATGCTGAAAGGGACGAGCTTATAGCTGGTGTCGCAAAGCGGTTCTGTGGACCTGATTACAGAGAGAAGCTGCTTGACAAGCTGAAAAGCCGGGATGCGAAGCTGCATGGCAAAAGGCTGATAAAGGGATTGAGACATTTCTTTGATGACTTTAAAGGAATGGAGGTAATCAATCCTGACTGGAATATTCATGTGGCGAGAGTAAGACAGTTCCTTGACGGACTGGCAGATGATTCTGAGCTTGCAGCAGTAATGAAAACTTACCATGCGGGAAGTGAAGCATTTGCACATGAATATGAGCAGCTTGCAATGTACTATGTGTATAGATATATGCTTGACGCAGTGAATGATTATGATATCCTGCTTAAAGCCAAGAATGCGGTTATAGGCATACTTGCAGTGGACATTATGGCAGCAGCTAATCAGGTGTCCGGCTGTATGCCAGATTTTACAATGCGCGTTGATATAGCACATTTGTATTCAAGACAGTTTGAACATTCATATTACAATTATGAAGTTTATAGAGAGTACTTTGGCATGAAGAGATGTTATTCATATGAGTTTCTTATGGACGTTTTAGTGTCACTGAATTAACGGAGGAAGTTTTCTTATGAAAATGATTATGAGATTCCTTAAGGATTATAAAAAGGAATGTGTTCTGGCACCGCTTTTTAAGATGCTAGAGGCGATATTCGAGCTGTTTGTGCCGCTGGTAGTATCATCAGTTATCGATAAGGGTATTGTTAATGCAGACAAGGGATACATTATGCAGATGTGTTTTATGCTTATACTTCTTGCAATCATAGGACTTGTATGTGCCATCACAGCACAGTATTTCAGTGCCAAGGCTGCAGTTGGTGCAGCAACAGGAATGAGACACAGTTTATTTGCACATATCCAGACATTCTCATTCACAGAGATGGATACACTTGGTACATCGACACTTGTAACAAGAATGACAAGTGATATTAATCAGGTACAGAATGGTATCAACATGGTACTGCGACTGTTCCTTCGTTCACCATTTATTGTATTTGGTGCGATGATTATGGCATTCACTATTGATGTGAAGGCAGCACTTGTATTCGTTGCGGCAATCCCGGTACTTGCACTTATCGTATTCGGTATCATGCTTGCAACAAGACCTATGTACAAAAATGTACAGTCAGGACTTGATAAGATTCTTGGAATAACAAGAGAGAACCTTACCGGTGTGAGAGTTATCAGAGCATTCAATAAGGAACAGGATGAGGTTAAGCGTTTCAAAAACGATAACGAAAGCCTTAACAGATTGCAGAAATTTGTTGGTAAGATATCAGGACTTATGAATCCGCTTACTTATGTTGTTGTAAATGTATCAATAATTGCACTTATATGGATTGGTGGAGTAAGAGTTAACGCCGGTGCGCTTACACAGGGACAGGTCGTTGCACTTTACAATTATATGTCACAGATATTAGTTGAACTTATCAAGCTTGCCAATCTTATCATTACAATAACTAAGGCACTTGCATGTGCAGGAAGAATTGAGTCTGTATTCGATGTAACATCTGGAATGGCAGATGGCAGCGTTAAGGAAGCTGTAGCTAAGGAAGAACAGCCAGGTGTTGAATTTAAGAATGTTTCACTTACATACAGTGGTTCAGGTGCACCTTCAGTTGAAGGAATTAATTTCAAGGCTATGAAAGGCCAGACAATCGGTGTTATCGGTGGTACTGGTTCAGGTAAATCAAGTCTTGTTAATCTTATTCCGAGACTGTACGATGCTACACAGGGTGAAGTACTTGTTGATGGTGTAAATGTTAAAGATTACGATATTGAAACTTTAAGAAATAAGGTCGGTATCGTCATGCAGAAAGCAGTACTTTTTAAAGGTACTATAAGAGAGAATATGTGGATGGGAAAGAAGGGTGCTACTGATGAGCAGATAGATGAAGCACTTGAGATTTCACAGTCTAAGGAATTTGTGGATTCTAAGCAGGGACGTCTGGATTATGTTATAGAGCAGGGCGGTAAGAACCTTTCAGGTGGCCAGAGACAGAGACTTACTATTGCAAGAGCAATCGTAAGAAAGCCGGATGTGCTTATTCTTGATGACAGTGCATCAGCCCTTGATTTTGCAACTGATGCAGCACTTCGAAAAGCTATAAGGGGAATGAACAATTCTCCTACTGTGTTCATAGTTTCACAGAGAGCGGCATCACTTATGTATGCTGATCTTATCATCGTATTAGATGACGGACAGGTTGCAGGAATGGGAACACATGACGAGCTTCTTGCAAATTGTGAGGTATATAAAGAAATATATGAATCACAGTTTAAGAAAGCAGATTCAGAAGGGGGTGTAGCATAATGAAGAAGAATAAATCAACATTTGTAAAACTCCTTAAAAGAATTAAGAAGCACAGCTTTTTTATAATATTATCGCTTATTATGGCAGCAGTAACTGTTGCAACTACACTTTATGTGCCAATTCTTGTAGGTCGTGGAATTGACTGCATTATCGGTGTGGATAATGTAGATTTTGCAAAGATTGTGAAAATACTTATACAAATCAGCATATTTGTTGGAATTACAGCACTTTCACAGTGGCTTATGAATATATGTAACAACAGAATCACATATGAAGTAACAAGAGATATAAGAAATGAGGCTATAGAAAAAATTCAGGTGCTTCCACTCAAGTACATTGACGGACATTCATATGGTGAGATTGTGAGCCGTGTAATAGCTGATGTTGACCAGTTTGCAGATGGTCTGCTTATGGGATTCACACAGTTCTTTACAGGTGTAATGACTATACTTGGAACACTTATATTCATGATTACAATCAGTGCTAAGATTACACTTGCTGTTGTTGTTATCACACCACTTTCATTTTTAGTTGCAAGCTTTATTGCCAAGAAGACCTTCAGCATGTTCAAGCTCCAGTCTGAGACAAGAGGTGAGCAGACAGCACTTATTGATGAAATGATTGGTGGACAGAAGGTTGTTAAGGCTTACGGCTATGAAGATGAGGCGGTAAGAAAATTTGATGAGATTAATGAAAGACTTCAGAAGTATTCCTTAAAGGCAATCTTCTTCTCATCTATCACTAACCCTTCAACAAGATTCGTAAACAGTCTTGTATATGCGAGTGTTGCTATTGTTGGTGCATTTTCAGCTATCAATGGCGGGATTACAGTTGGCCAGTTATCGAGCTTCTTAAGCTATGCCAATCAGTATACTAAGCCATTTAACGAGATATCAGGCGTTGTTACTGAGCTTCAGAATGCTCTTGCATGTGCAGCCAGAATATTTGAACTTATTGAAGAAGACCCTGAGATTCCTGATGCAAAAGACGCAAAGGTTGTTGATGAGGTTGATGGAACAGTTGACCTTAATGATGTGTGCTTCTCTTATGTGCCAGATAAGAAGCTTATTGAGAACTTCAATCTTCATGTTAAGAAAGGACAAAGAATTGCGATTGTAGGACCTACAGGCTGTGGTAAAACAACAGTTATTAATCTTCTTATGAGATTTTACGATGTTAACAGCGGAAGCATTGATGTGTCAGGAACTGATATCAGAGAGATGACGAGAAAGTCTTTAAGACAGGGCTTTGGTATGGTTCTTCAGGAGACATGGCTAAAGTCAGGAACTATAAGAGAAAATATTGTTATGGGCAAACCGGATGCCACAGAAGAAGAGATTATTGCAGCAGCCAAGGCAGCCCATTCATATGGATTTATCAAGAGAATGTCTAACGGATTCGACACAGTTATAGGCGAGGATGGCGGAAGCCTTTCACAGGGACAGAAGCAGCTTTTATGTATAACAAGAATTATGCTTGCAAAGCCGCCAATGCTTATACTTGATGAGGCTACATCTTCTATTGATACAAGAACAGAGATAAAGATACAGAATGCATTTGCAAAGCTGATGGAGGGAAGAACAAGCTTTATCGTAGCCCACAGACTTTCAACTATCCAGTCTGCGGATGTTATTCTTGTTATGAAAGACGGACATATTATAGAGCAGGGTAATCATGAAGAATTACTGGCTAAGAATGGATTCTATCACAAGCTGTATTACAGCCAGTTTGATACAGCAGCCCAGAATTAATATGGAGATATATGTATGTTTATAGAGGCGGAGAATATTAGAAAATCATATGGCAGGAAAACGACAGTGCTTAACAGCACTTCATTTCATGCTGCCAGCGGAGAGTATATTGCCATAGTCGGTGCCAACGGCTGTGGCAAATCTACTCTTCTGGAGATACTGGCAGGAAGTCTTAAGGCAGATGGCGGAAGTCTTAAGATAGATGGCAGAGATGCATTTGCAGATGCGAAGATGTTTCAGAAATATATTGGTTTTGTGCCGCAGGAGAATCCACTTATGGAGAAGCTGTCGGCAAGGGATAATCTTAAATTCTGGTATTGTGATACGGGAAGAAATATGGAAACAGACTTATTAAACGGTGTTCCTGCAGTGTTAGGAGTGTCAGGATATCTTGACAAACGTGTTGATAAGCTGTCAGGAGGCATGAAGAAGCGTTTAAGCATATGCTGCGCACTGGCTAAGAATCCACCTGTACTTATATTAGATGAGCCGGGAGCTTCATTAGACATTGTGTGTAAACAGGATATTATGAATTATCTGTCTGCATATACGAAAAGCGGAGGTACAGTCATTATAACAAGCCACGAAGAAGGTGAATTAAAGTTTGCTGACCGAATGTATCTTTTAAAGAATGGTAAGCTTAATGAACTTGACCATCCGGTTACCGGCAATGAGCTTTTAGAGATTATTCACAGATAGATTTAATTGGGGGATTAGATGAGAAGGAAACTGGAATTATTAAAATTGCAGATTAAATCCGCATTTTTATCTATACCGAAGATAATTCTGGGTACGGTAGTGACGGCAGTACTTGTGATTGTAATAAGTACATGCGTAGGCATTGCAACGGCACAGGACAGTGATCTGAGAATGAAGGTTGCTGTTGTGTATCCTGATTATGATGAGACAGAAAACTCTGATTCGGCAGATGATAATAAGGAGTTTCGATATATTAAGATGGCATTCAATTATGTCAGTGAGATAGACACAATTAAGAATGTCTGTACATTTGAATATACTGACAGACAGCAGGCTATAGATGGTTTAAGGAATAATTATTATGTTATGGCTATTATTGTGCCAGAGAATATGATAAGTGATATTATGTCGGGCGAGAATACACCTGTTGAGGTTGTGTGTCAGTCAGAGGGTGTTAATAATACTTCGATGATATTCCGTGAGATGGTGAGGGCAGGAGGTTCTGACCTTGCAACTGCAGAGGCGGGGATATATACATTTGACGATTTGTTCAATGGTGTGCTTAAGAATTACAAGGGCTTGCGGGGTACACATGAGAATAAGCTTAATGACATATATCTTTCGTATGCACTTAACAGAAGCATTTACTTTAAGACAATAGATATATCGGTTAAAGAAGGCCTGAGTACAGTACAGTTCTATGTATGCACAGCAATTGTGATGATGCTTTTACTTAGCGGAATAACATGTGCCGGCAATATGAAGGGCGAGAACAGGTCGCTTGCAAAGAGCCTTAAAGGTGCGGGAATATCAGCATTTGATACCGGAATTGCAAGAACTACCGGAGTTGGCATTGTGTATATAGTGATATTTGAAGTGCTTTTTATTATAATTAATATAATGAGGCTGGGGATACCTGCAATATCAGGAGTTATGGCAGTTTCGACAGTTGGAGAATTCATTGCTTCCATACTGGGGATTGTGGTGCTTGTGTATGCGGCAGTTTCATTTATTAACTGTATATTCTCCGTAGTCGACGACACGGTGTATTCAGTTATTACGGTGTGTATCCTTGGAATGGCGTGCATGTATGCATCCGGATGTATTGTTTCATCAGCATTTCTTGCGCCGGGGGTGCGGGTTGTTGGCATGTATCTTCCGACTAACGGCTTATTCACACTTGCAGGTCAGATAATTAAGGGAACTGTGGATATCAGTACCATTATGACAAATGTTTTGTGGATAATTATATTTCAGGCAGCAGGGGCATTGGCGGTTAAGATAAGGAGAGACAGATAATGAAAAGATTGTTATACTGGCTGTATCTGCTTGTTAAAAGGCAGTTAAAGAATCCTGTGATTGTCGTGGCGCTTATTGCAATGCCGGTTGCAGCGTTAATAATTACGCATACCGCGTCTCTTAAGGAAACAGGGCCTGTAAGGGTTGGAATAGTGCTTGAAGATGACGATAAGATTGCCATAATGACAAGAGATTATCTTGTGAATGGCAATTATTCAGTTCAATTCTACGAAGCAGAATCGCAGGAAAAGCTTCAACAGGATATAATGAATAAATATACAGAGTGCGGCTATGTAGTTGGTACTGGGCTTAAGGATAAGCTTGACAGTGGCAGCTACAGAGACATTATAGAGCTTATCATATGCAGGTCAGATTTTGTCAGCTCAATGACTGATGAGATATTCTTTTCTGCTATGTTTAAGGCATATTCGCCTGAGGTTGCAGTTAATTATGTTAATTCTGTAGACATATTTAAAAAGCATTCAGAAAAGGCAGAGGAAGAGATAAGAAAAGGGTACGAGGAATACATATCCGGAGATGACACATTCAGAATTGATTTTAAAGTGTTAGATGGTGTACAGGATAATGGGACACAGCTTGAAGATAAGACAGGAGAGTTTCCGTTAAGGGCATTGCTTATAATTCTTGTATATATAGGCGGACTTTTTGGAATCGTGGAATATTATCTTGATAAGAATTCAGGAACATTTATAACACTGCCTCGTATGTACCGTGTTGCAGGAAAGCCGCTGTATGCATTCATATCGTGTGTACTTTTTGCAGTATCAGCAATGTTAACACTTGCGGTGGCAGGACAGCTTAAGGGGGCAGCAGATATACTGCATATAGCTGTGTATGTAATAGCAGTTACTTTATTTGCATGGCTTGTGGCAATACCTGTAAGGAGTGCCAGTGCAATGATTTCAATAATACCGGTGCTTCTTATAGCGTGTCTCATATTATGTCCGGTATTCATTAACATAACGGCATATGTGCCATTTGCAAAATATATAAGAGCATTGCTGCTTCCGTGGTATATGCTTAAGTAGGAGGATGGGATACGGTGAATAATAAGAAAAAACGTATATTTGACATTATCCAGATTGGATATGCGGGCGATGTTGCAAGCCGTACATTTGATATTGCGATAACTGCTGCAATTATAATCAACCTGTTCATTGCGATATTTGATACATTTGAACAGTCAATTCCGTACCAGCCGGTGTTAGATGTTATAGAGTGGATTACAGTTATCGGCTTTACAATTGAATACATACTGCGTGTATGGACAGCAGAATATCTGTATCCTAATAAATGTACAGGTATTGCGAGAATAAAATACATCTTCTCAGGAAGCGGTATTGTTGACCTTTTATCGTTCCTGCCAAATTATCTGCCTGTATTCTTCCCGGCAGGAGCAGTTGCTTTCCGTATGTTCAGGGTTATAAGAATCCTAAGGATATTCCGTGTCAACTCATATTATGATGCGTTAAATGTTATAACAGAGGTAATAAGGCGAAAAAGGGACCAGATATTATCCTCTGTATTCATCATTGTGATGCTTATCATAGCATCATCACTGTGCATGTACAGTTTAGAGCATGAGGCACAGCCGGAAGTGTTTAAGAATGCATTTTCAGGAATATGGTGGTCGGTATCAACACTTCTTACAGTAGGTTACGGCGATATCTATCCTGTGACAGTGCTTGGAAAAATGTTCAGTATTATCATTACATTTCTTGGCGTCGGAATGGTCGCTATTCCAACAGGTATCTTATCTGCAGGTTTCGTTGAGCAGTACAGCCTTATTAAGAAGTCTACAGATTACCTTATGGAGAAGGAACTTAAGTTTATTAAGCTTATTATAACTAAGGACCACAACTGGAATGAAAAGAAGGTATGCGAGCTTAGTCTTCCGAGAGGACTTATTCTTGCAGCAGTGTTAAGAAATGGTGAGACATTGATTAAATCAGGTGATATAGTATTCGTGTTCTCAAAGCGTTATATGGCAGATGCACAGACAATAAGTGTATAGATGGTGAATGATTATGATGATATTTGTGACAACGACAGATTCATTAACTGATGAAAAGTTATATGAAAAGGCCTATTCGCTTATTCCGGAATACAGGAAAACTAAGGCTGATAAGATGAAAATGCGTGAAAATAAGCTGCAAACCGTGACGGCAGGCCTACTTCTTAATTATGCGGTAGGAAAATGGTCTATAAAAACAGAAGAAAGAGATTATAAAACAGATGAAAATCTATATGAGAAGGTGGATATTATTTCTTTGATTGAAGCGAATAATCCGTACTTTGATTATGAAATAGCATATAATTCGCAAGGAAAACCTTATTTTTTGTCAAATCGTGAAATTTTTTTCAATATTTCACATTCGTCTAATTATGTAGCGTGCGTGATAGGCGACAGACCGGTAGGAATTGATATTGAAAAAGCCCGCAAAGGTAGACAGAATCTGGCAAAACGCTTCTTTGACATATCTGAAGCAGAATGGATTAAAGAGTGCGATAGTGATCAAAGATTCTTCAGAATATGGACATTAAAAGAGGCTTATGGCAAGGCTACAGGTCAAGGTGTGCTTGACATTTTGGACAAAATAGTTTATAGATTAGAGAAAGGGAAAATGAAAGCATATATGTGCGGACTTCCCCAGAATTTCACTATTGTAGAAAAGGAATTTGATGGATTCAGTTTATCGGTAATACAATTGTGAAATCCATATCCGACTATTCATTATACAGTTGAAAAATATTAATAATGGCAGTATAATATAGAATATGTATATCTATGGAAGAGCCTAAGGAGGGTTTATGAGCAGAAATCATTTTAATGAATTAAGTCCATGTGAAGCATTAATTATGAAGCTTATATGGGAAGCACCACAGGATATTCCTGTACAGGAACTTATTGATCAGTTAAGAGACGATTATGGTAAGGATTACGCAAGAACAACAGTTGTTACTTTCGTAGGTAAGTTGAAGGACAAGAGATTTGTTGATACATACCGTAAAGGAAAGGCAGCTTTCATTCATCCACTTCGTTCAGAAGAAGAATATAGAAGACAGCTTTTAAAGGAAGAAGCTGATTTCTGGTTCAACGGAAAGGCTGTTGATATGGTTGCTTCTATTTGTGAATCACAGAAGTTAGAAGACGATGAAGTTAAGAGAATTAAGAAGATTCTTAATGGTCTTAATAAATAATAATTTTATAAGCAAAAGCAATAAAAAACATCACCTGATACGAAAGTCGGATTCGTCAGGTGATGTTTTTTGTTATGCATATATAATATAATTAATGGTTTTTATTCTGATATTCAAGTGCTGCTGTTATGAAGCCTCTGAATAATGGATGTGGACGATTAGGTCTTGACTTTAACTCTGGATGAGCCTGTGTGGCAATAAACCATGGGTGATTCTTTAATTCTATCATCTCAACAATTCTTCCGTCAGGAGATATTCCTGAAAGCATCATACCATTCTCAGTAAGAACTTTTCTGTAATCATTATTAACTTCATATCTGTGTCTGTGACGTTCATGTATAAGCTCTTCGCCATAGAGTTCATAAGCCTTGCTTGTTTTATCAAGTACACAAGGATAAGAACCAAGTCTTAATGTACCGCCGATATCATCAATGCCTTCCTGGTCTGGCATAAGATGTATAACAGGGTGAGTTGTGTTAGGATTAAGTTCAACACTGTGTGCGTCGTCATATCCTATAACATTTCTTGCAAATTCAACAATTGAAAGCTGCATTCCCAGACACAATCCTAAGAATGGAATATTATGTTCTCTGGCATAACGGATAGCTTCAATCTTTCCTTCTGTACCTCTGTCACCGAATCCACCTGGAACTAATATGCCAGATACGTCAGAGAGAAGCTCATCAGCAGTTTCAGGAGTTACAGTTTCTGAATCAATCCATTTGATAGTTACATCACATGAATTATATACACCACCATGCTTTAATGCTTCTACAACACTGATATAAGCATCATGAAGCTGGATATATTTACCGACTAATGCAACAGTTACCTTCTTAGTAGGATTCTTCCAGGCCTTGCACATCGCTCTCCATTCATCAAGGTCTGGTTCTGGACAGTCAAGGTGTAAACATTCACATGCTACCTGTGCAAGATGTTCTTCTTCCATCGCAAGAGGTGCATCATAAAGAATCTCAACATCTAAGTTCTGAAGTACATGAGACTTAGGTACATTACAGAAAAGTGCTATCTTATCCTTGATACCAGCCTCAAGTGGATGTTCGGTACGGCACACAAGAATATCCGGACGGATTCCCATTCCCTGAAGTTCCTTAACACTTGCCTGAGTTGGCTTAGTCTTCATCTCACCAGATGCTTTAAGATAAGGAATAAGTGTTACGTGAATAAGAATTGCGTTCTCATGTCCGACTTCATGCTGGAACTGTCTGATTGCCTCAAGGAAAGGCTGACTCTCGATATCTCCAACAGTACCACCAACTTCTATAATTGCAATCTTAGTTTCATCAGTTGAATAATCTCTGAAAAAACGGCTCTTTATTTCATTAGTAATATGAGGGATTACCTGGACTGTGCCTCCACCGAAATCTCCACGGCGTTCCTTCTGTAATACAGACCAGTATACTTTACCGGTAGTTACATTAGAATTCTTATTAAGGCTCTCATCAATAAATCTTTCATAGTGACCAAGGTCAAGGTCTGTCTCAGCACCATCGTCAGTTACGAAAACTTCTCCGTGCTGGATAGGGTTCATAGTACCTGGATCAATATTAATATAAGGGTCAAACTTCTGCATGGTTACAGAAAAACCACGGGCTTTAAGCAGTCTGCCTAAAGATGCGGCAGTGATACCTTTTCCTAAACCGGAAACAACACCACCTGTTACAAATACATATTTAACAGCCATCTTTTCCTCCAATCTGAATGTGTAATCAAAAAAATATGCAATATTATACAGCCCTGTATTACAAATTTCCATAGTTTAAAGAAAAAAACTAAGAATATAAAGTAAATATAAACATCTTATTAAACACTTAGATTTTGGTTGATTTATATTTTTTCCTTCTTTATAATGAAAACAGACTTATTTGGAAATGCTTAAGATAAGTACAGTATCATATCAGGAGAAGAGTATGGATAATTATAACAACAACGGTTATGACAATGGTTATAATAATAACGATAACCGCAACAATAATCATAATAACAACAATAATAACAAGAAGCCAAAGAATGTTAACCTTATAATATTCATTATTATAGCGGCAGTTGTAACATTTATCGGACTTACGCTTCTTAGCAATATGTTTAGGAATGCAACTTACAAGGAGATAAGCTACGACCAGTTCATGCAGATGATTGATGAAGATAAGGTAAAGAAAGTAGCATTAGAGCAGGACAGAATTCTTATTACACCTGTTGAAGAGGAGAAACAGTCTGGCATAGCAGGAGTTTCATACACATATTATACAGGGTATGTTAATGATGATACTCTTGTACCACTTCTTAAGAGAAAGGGTATTGAGTTTGAAGGATATATTCCGGATTCGAGTTCTTCAATTGTAGAATTTCTGCTTGCATATGTACTGCCATTTTTATTCATATATATAATCTTTGCATTTGTATATAGAAGAATTGCTAAGAATGGTGGAATGATGGGCGGAATGGGCGTTGGAAAGAGCAACGCCAAAGTATATGTCCAGAAAAAGACAGGTGTTACATTCAAGGATGTTGCAGGTCAGGATGAAGCTAAGGAATCACTTACAGAGATTGTTGATTTCTTACATTACCCTGAGAAATATGCCAAGATTGGTGCAAAGCTTCCTAAGGGTGCACTTTTAGTAGGACCTCCGGGAACAGGTAAGACGCTTCTTGCTAAGGCTGTAGCCGGTGAGGCAGATGTACCGTTCTTCTCACTTGCAGGTTCTGATTTTGTAGAGATGTTCGTTGGTGTTGGTGCATCACGAGTAAGAGATTTGTTCAAGGAAGCAACTAAGCAGGCTCCATGTATTATATTTATTGATGAGATTGATGCTATTGGTAAGAGCAGAGATTCCAAGTATGGCGGTGGCAATGACGAGCGTGAGCAGACATTGAACCAGTTACTTGCAGAGATGGATGGTTTTGATTCATCTAAGGGAATATTCATTCTGGCAGCAACTAACAGACCGGAAGTACTTGATAAGGCTTTACTTAGACCAGGTCGTCTCGACAGAAGAATTACCGTTGACAGACCTGATAAGAAGGGAAGAATTGAGACTCTTAAGGTACATTCTAAGGATGTGCTTATGGACGATACAGTTGATTTTGATGAGATTGCAATGGCAACAAGCGGTCTTGTTGGTTCAGACCTTGCCAATATCATTAATGAAGCTGCTATTGCGGCAGTTAAGAATGGAAGAAATGTTGTTACCCAGAAGGACCTTCTTGGTGCTTTTGATACAGTTGTAGCAGGTAAGGAGAAGAAGGAAAGAGTTCTTAGCAAGAAGGAAAAGCAGGTTGTTGCTTACCATGAGATTGGACATGCCCTTATAAGAGCTATCAAGAATAATTCTGATCCGGTCCAGAAGATTACTATTATACCTCATACTAATGGTTCACTTGGTTATGTGCTTAACTTCCCAGAGGAAGAGAAGCATCTTGAGACTAAGGATGAACTTATGACAGACCTTATATCACTTGTTGGTGGACGTGCTGCAGAAGAAGTTGTATTTGGTTCAGTTACTAATGGTGCTTATGATGATATCAAGAAAGCAACTAACCTTGCCAAGACAATGATTACAAGATATGGTATGTCAGACAGATTCGGACTTGTTGCATTATCAACAGTTGAAGATGAATATCTTAGCGGAAGAGCATCTATGAACTGTGCACAGGCAACTGAGGCAGAGGTTGATGACGAGGTAAAGAAGCTTATTGCGTCATGTTATGAAGAGGCTAAGCAGATTATAAGAGAGAACAGAGAAGTAATGGATCAGCTTGCAAGATATCTGTATGACCATGAGACTATCACAGGCAAGGAATTCATGAAGATATTCAGAGAGGCAAAGGGAATACCTGAACCGGTTGATACTTCATTATTCTCAACATCAGAGAAAGTGGCAGAAAGCGTAACATTTAATGAAGATGGAAGCTATTCATCGACAGTTAGTGGTGAGCCGGAAAGCGATATATGGAAGAATATTGGCAGTCATTCAGACGATAATGAATCTGATGATACAGCTAAAGAAAAAGAAGATGATTAATAATAAAGGGGCATATCACATTGTGATATGCCCCTTATATCAACGCTTATTCTTTTCAGATATGTGTGAATGATATCCTGACGAAGTGCTTTCAATAGATTGTGAAGCAACGTCAGCAGCATCTTTAAGAGCGGTCTGTTCAGACTGTTCTTTAGCAGAACTGATTCTGAATTCAATTTTTTTAAGAAAAACATATGTAAGATATTCACGGGACGGAGTTGGGATAATACATCCATAAATGTAGCGTTCTCCATACAACTGGCTGCGTATGATAAAACATTTAAAATGAAAGTTAAACTGCTTTCCGTTTGCCTGATCTGAAAATGTTATATATGTATTATTATAGTTATATAATAGTTCGTTGCTGGTTGAAAATGAAAGTCCTTTATCACTGACATCAATTAACGTTACCGGAATATCAGTTTCTGTGGTATCTGATGAGATATGTCCCAAAGCCATGGTTGAAATGCGCTGATTAAATCTTCTGTCGCATTCAGAGGCAATGCTGGCAAAAACATTGGTCGAGATTTTGTAGTAAGCAGATGCGAAACCGGTTGATTTATAAGTGATAGTTTCTATGTTAATATTCTTCCAGACTACACGGTTCTTTGTTGCTGGGTCTATGGTATAAAGATTAAATAAAATATCCTTATAAGAAGAAAAATCTATTACAGCACCTTTTGATGTAAAAGGCGCTAAGAGAATGTAGCCATTCTTGGATGCAACAACAGAGGAAGGCATCTCGTAGCTGACATTATCTATGGATATTTCAATTGAAATTGGCCCGCCTACGGGAATATCAGATATTAACATAATACAACTCCCTTACATTAATAATTAAATATAGAATATCATAAAATTGCTGATTAATAAACGAAAATATGTTATATTTTTTTACATAGGGAGGAGATGCTATGAGTTTTACACATTTGCATGTGCATACTGAATATTCATTGCTGGATGGCTCCAGTAAGATAAAAGAGATTACTAAACGGGCAAAGGAACTTGGCATGGACAGCCTTGCAATAACAGACCATGGTGTGATGTATGGTGTTATTGAATTTTACGAGGCGGCTAAGAAGGCAGGAATCAAGCCTGTTCTTGGCTGTGAGGTGTATGTAGCGCCGGGGTCAAGGTTTGATAAAGGCGCAGGACAGAGTGAGGATAAATATAATCACCTTGTATTGCTGGCAGAGAATAACACCGGATATCAGAATCTTATGAAGATAGTCTCAAAGGGGTTTACAGAAGGCTTTTACTATAAGCCGAGAGTAGACAAGGAAGTCTTAAGAGAATATCACGAGGGAATTATTGCTACGAGTGCGTGTCTTGCAGGTGAGGTGCAGAGATATCTGTCAAGAGGCATGTATGAGACTGCAAGAGATGCTGCCCTTGAACTTCAGGATATATTCGGAAAGGGAAATTTCTTTCTTGAATTACAGGATCACGGAATAGCAGAACAGCATTATGTCAATCCACAGCTTATGCGTATGCATAATGAGACCGGAATTGAACTGGTATGTACGAATGATGTTCATTATACCTATGCAGATGATGTAGATGCACATGATATATTATTATGTATACAGACAGGTAAGAAGCTTTCTGATGAAAACAGGATGCGATATGAGGGTGGACAGTTCTATTTAAAGTCAGAGGAAGAGATGGCGGAATTGTTCAAATACGTACCGGAAGCAGTTGAGAACACTCATAAGATAGCAGAAAGATGTAATGTTGAGATAGAATTCGGAGTTACAAAGCTGCCAGCATTTGATGTGCCTGAAGAATATGGAAAGAATTCATGGGTGTATCTTAATGCTTTATGTTATGAGGGATTAAAGAAGAGATATCCGGACAAGACCGCAGATGTATGCATTGAAGATATTATAGAGCAGGCAAAAGCATCAATAGTTGCAGACAGAAAAGATGTTGTTATAAAAAGGGCAGAGGATTCGAATGATATATTCCAGAGACTTTCTTACGAGCTGTCAGTTATCTATTCAATGGGATATGTCGATTATTTCCTGATTGTGTGGGATTACATTAATTATGCCAAGACACATGATATTCCGGTTGGACCCGGACGAGGCTCGGCGGCAGGAAGTCTTGTGTCATACTGTCTTGGAATAACAACGCTTGACCCTGTTAAATACAATCTTGTATTCGAACGATTTCTGAATCCTGAGCGTGTGTCCATGCCCGATATTGACGTGGACTTTGCACCAGAAGGCAGACAGAAGGTTATTGATTATGTTATAGAAAAATATGGTAAAGAATGTGTGTGCCAGATAATCACATTTGGAACTATGGCAGCAAGAGCCGTTATTAAAGATGTCGGAAGGGTTATGGATCTTCCATATGCGATGGTTGATAACATTGCGAAGATGATACCACAGAAGGTTGGTGTTACGATTGACAGTGCAATGAATGGTGACGCAGACAGGGACATTAAGCCAAATGCTGAGTTTAAGGCATTATATGAAGCTGATGAGACAGTGAGGGATCTTATAGATAAAGCAAAGAGACTTGAAGGATTGCCAAGGCATGCTTCAGTTCATGCATCAGGTGTTCTTATCAGTCAGAAGGATGTTGGAGAGTATGTTCCGGTTGCAGTTGGAGCAGATAATGTTAAGGTTACGCAGTTTGAAGGTCCTACTCTGGAACATTTGGGACTGTTAAAATTCGACTTTTTAGGTCTTAGAAACTTAACTGTAATCCAACAGACTGAAAAATGTGAACAGCAGATTGACCCTGCATTTTCGGTGGATAATATACCATATAACGATAAGGCTGTATTTGAATGTATAAGTCAGGGCAAATGTGCAGGTATATTCCAGTTAGAGAGTGGCGGAATGAAAAACTTCATGAAAGAGTTAAAACCGGATTGTTTAGAGGATTTAATTGCCGGTATATCGCTTTACAGACCGGGACCAATGGATTTCATACCACAGTATATTAAAGGAAAAGAGAACGCGGGAAACATAACCTATGAATGCCCGCAGTTAGAGTCAATCTTAGAGCCGACATATGGCTGTATGGTTTATCAGGAGCAGGTTATGCAGATTGTCCGTGACCTTGCCGGATATTCGTGGGGCGGTAGTGATAATGTGCGAAGAGCAATGGCTAAGAAAAAGCTTGATGTAATGGAGCAGGAACGTCAGAATTTCGTATACGGTAATGAGGCTAACGGAGTACCAGGCTGTATTAAGAATGGCATAAGTGAACAGACTGCCAATAAGATATATGATGAGATGAAGGACTTTGCAAAATATGCATTTAACAAATCACATGCGGCATGCTATGCGGTTGTGGCATACCAGACTGCATATCTTAAAGTACATTTTCCTGTACAGTATATGGCATGGCTGATATCAAGTGTAACTGATAAAACAAGTAAGGTTGCAGAATATATTCTTGCAGCAAGAGAGATGGGAATTAGTATTCTTCCTGTTGATGTCAATAAATCAGTTGCTGAGTTCGGTGTTGAAGGTAAGAACATAAGGTTTGGATTTAATGCGGTAAAGAGTATGGGGAGACCTACAATTACTGCGATCATTGAAGAAAGAACCAATAATGGCGATTTTCACTCCATGCAGGATTTTATTACAAGGATGGCAGGGGTAATTAATAAGAGAACAGTGGAACATCTTATACTTGCAGGTGCATTTGACACATTTGGTAATACAAGACGGGGCATGATGAATGTCTATGAGAGAATGATTGATAGTGCTGTTAAGCAGAATAAAGATGCTATTTCAGGACAAATGTCACTATTTGATTTCGTAAGTGAAGAGGATAAACAGAGCCTTGAAATGAAAGTGCCTGATATTCAGGAGTTTGAAAAGGAGGATCTGCTTGAACGGGAAAAAGAAGTTCTCGGTGTATATGTAACAGGACATCCGCTGGATGAATATACTGGTATGTGGGAGAAGCATATTTCTGCGAGAAGTACAGATTTTCTTATTGATGAGGAAACCGGACAGGCAAAGCTTATGAACGGTTCAAAGCAGACGATAGGTGGCCTTATAAGTAACATTAAGGTTATTACTACCGGTTCAGGCCAGCAGATGGCGTACCTTACAATAGAAGATTTTGTTGGAAGCGTTGAGGTAATCATGTTTGCAAGAAATTATCAAAAATATAAAAGACTTTTTGATACGACCAACAAGGTATTTGTTACGGGAAGAATACAGGCAGATGCCGACAAACCAGCAAGACTTACGGCAGACAGTGTTGTGAGCTTTGACAGTGTTCCAAGAAGATTGTGGCTTAGGTTTGACAGTCTTGCTGAGTATGAGACACACAGGGATGAGCTTACTGATATTTTCAAAGAATCGGACGGTAAAGACACAGTCACAATATATTGTGTGGCAGAAAAACAGAGAATAGCGCTTCCACAGAGTCAGTGCGTGAAGGTGACATCAGACCTGCTTTATATTCTTAAGAGTAAATATGGTGAGAAAAATGTTGCTACAACATAAATTTTAATTAACATTGGTAAAAAATTATCAAAAAAAGAAGATTTTTCTTTTATAATGTGGTAACATAAAGCAGAAAGTAATATTAAGAGATAAGAAAGGGGAAGTTATGGCAAAGGAAATTAAAACAATCGGCGTATTAACAAGTGGTGGAGATGCTCCAGGCATGAATGCTGCTATCCGTGCAGTTGTAAGAACTGCTTTGAATAAGGGACTTAAGGTCAAGGGTATTCAGAAGGGCTATAACGGACTTCTTAATGATGAGATAATTGATATGGACAAGCGAAGCGTTGCTGATATTATCCAGCGTGGTGGAACAGTCCTCTATACAGCACGATGCATGGAATTCATGACTGAAGAAGGTCAGAAGAGAGGTGCTGAAGTATGCAGAAAGCATGGAATTGACGGTATAGTTGTAATCGGTGGAGATGGTTCTTTCAGAGGTGCACAGAAGCTTGCAGCACAGGGAATTAATACTATCGGACTTCCGGGAACAATTGATCTTGATATTGCATGTACAGATTATACTATTGGATTTGATACTGCTGTTAATACAGCAATGGAAGCTATTGATAAGATAAGAGATACATCTACATCACATGAAAGATGCAGTATTATCGAGGTTATGGGAAGAAATGCAGGATATATAGCATTGTGGTGTGGTATTGCCAATGGTGCAGAGGATATCCTCCTTCCGGAAAGATATGATAATGATGAGCAGGCTCTTATTAATCATATTATAGAAGGAAGAAAGAAGGGCAAGAAACACCATCTTATTATTAATGCTGAAGGTATCGGACATTCTACAGGAATGGCAAGAAGAATTGAAGCTGCAACAGGTATTGAGACAAGAGCTACAATTTTAGGATACATGCAGCGTGGTGGTTCACCAACATGTAAGGACAGAATGTATGCGTCTATTATGGGTGCTTATGCGGTTGATCTTCTTGCTGAAGGAAAGAGTAACAGACTTGTAGCATACAAGGATGGTAAGTTTGTTGATTATGATATTGATGAAGCACTTGCCATGACTAAGGATATTAATGATTATGAATTTAATATAAGTGCGTTACTTTCTAAGTAATGCATGGCAGAAAGGTAACCTCATAATGATAACCAGTACGAGCAGTTCACAGGTAAAGCATGTTATATCATTGCTTTCTAAGGCCAGGGAAAGAAAGAAGAATAAAGAATATGTTGTAGAGGGAGTCCGCATGGTATCTGAGGTGCCGGCAGATTTGCTGGTGAAGATATATATGTCTGAAAGATTTCATAGTAACAATCCTGAGTATGTGCATGAGCTGGTTAAGAAGCAGGGGATTTCTTCTGACAGTATTGAGATTGTCGCTGATAATGTATTTGACAGAATGTCACAGACACAGACACCACAGGGGATTATGGCGGTTGTAAGAATGAAGGACAGCAGTATTTCAGATATGCTTACCGACAATCCGTTGCTGATTCTTGTTGAGAATCTTCAGGATCCGGGTAATCTGGGAACTATATTAAGGATGGGTGAAGGTGCAGGCGTTACTGGAGTTGTTATGAGTTCTAATACTGTGGATATATATAATCCTAAGACAATAAGGTCAACAATGGGTTCTATATTCAGAGTGCCATTTGTTTATGTGCAGGATTTTAGCGATGCAGTTTCACAGTGTCAGAATGCAGGAATTAAGGTATATGCTGCACATCTTGACGGAAAGAATACATATCTTGGTGAAGATTACAGGGAAGGAACCGCATTTCTAATAGGTAATGAGGGGAATGGACTTACAGATGATATCACTAAGCAGGCAGATACACTTATAAGAATTCCGATGCAGGGAGAGGTTGAATCTCTTAACGCGGCAATAGCATGTACAATTCTTACATACGAAGCTGTCAGACAGAGAAGTGTGTAGATAACCAACTATATATATGGTCATATACTATATTTTGTAAAATGAATTTAATAAACAAACCCGCAAACCCGCTCATAGAGCGGGTTTTAACATATTTGACAAATTACTGTAACTTTGCTATTATATTTCCGTAATAAATTGTAACATTTCTGTAACAATTTACAGGCGAAGCTAAATAAGCCGCCGGAAAGGGAAGTATAATATGAAACTTAGAAGTAGCAAAGCTGCTTGCTATGTGGGAGCTGCGATTGTGTTATTTATGACACCGGTTCTTCCAGCAGTGGCAACTACCTATGAGAAAACACAGAATACTGACACGGGAATTAAGGTTGCATCTTATTCAGCTAATACAGAAGAGGTTCTTGTGACTGGGTATGAAGAAACAGGAACATACAAGAACAAGGCAGTAGCAATTACTGATCCTTATCTTGATGTTTATGACACTTCTGACGAAGAGACAGCGCAGGTTGTGGGAAGATTATATACTAACACACTTGTGGATGTTGATATGGTCGGAAAGGAATGGACTAAAGTTAGTTCAGGAAACTGCGAAGGTTATGTACAGACACAGTGCTTATGTTTTGGAGAAGAAGCAGAGGCTATAGCAGAACAGATTGGAACAGATAATCTTCTTGCAGGATATACAATAGCAGAGATTGAAGCTATTGAAGCAGAAGAAGAGGCTGCAAGACTTGCAGAAGAAGCAAGACTTGAGGCAGAGGCAGAAGCTGAAAGAGCAGCAGCTGCAGCAGAGGAAGCAAGACGACAGAAGATAATTGCTAATACAATATCAGGAACAGATATAACATATAACCCAACTATGAGCGTATCAGATGATGATATATGGCTTATGGCATGTATCATAGACTGGGAGGCTGCATATCAGCCATATGCAGGAAAGCTCGCTGTTGCAAATGTTATTCTTAACAGAGTGCGAAGCGGACATTATCCGGGTACAGTTTCGGGTGTTGTTTATCAGAGATCACAGTTCTCTGGTGTATCAGATGGCGCTGGTAATCCATCAGACAGATTTGCAGTAAGACTTGCAAATGGTCCGAGAAACACAGAATGCATGCAGGCAGCACTTGAAGCATTATCAGGTGTTAATAATATAGGTGGTTATACATCATTCAGGGCATTATATACTGTAGATGTTAACAACTATTCAGATTTTGTAATAATTGGAGATCATATATTCCATTAAGGGATAAAAAAGGTGGTGTGGTTTTCTTCCGTACAAACTACGCTACATAATAATAAGCATTGAGCGTGGAAGGCTGTTTAAGTTCTCGTTACGCTGTCAACGTGCATCCATGCACGAGACAGCTCGCGCGTCCGTCCGTGGACGCGCGTACACTTAGGTAGTGACTTTGCTCAATGCTTTTATTATGTGCATAGTTTGCAGTCAGAAAAGCCACACCACCTTTTTTATTGGCGGACGGAAGGTGAACCAGTCCGGAGAGGTGTAGGAGAGGGAAGCTACTCTGCCCTGAATTTGGAGAAGTGTGGAGGAAGGGAGGTTGTGGGAGATGGCGGAGAGCTGACTTTAAACTGAACGCATAATAAAGGCACTGGGCATGTAGAAGGAACGAGTGTACACGCGTCCATGGACGGACGCGTGAGCTGGCACGCACATGGATGTGCGTTGCCAGCGTTAACGGTCGGGGACGAAGCATGGAACGCCCAGTGCCTATTATTATGCAGAGAAGTTTAACGGAAGCTATCCACTATCTCCCACAACCGACCGTTTTGCAACTACACAAATTAAACAACGCATTTGACGAAGAACTATAATTGCGATAGAATGAACAAAGTTATTAATTATTCAATGTAGGCGAATTTGCCATACAGACAGGAGGATGTCATGGATTTAAAGGGACGCGACTTTTTAACACTCAAGGATTACACACCTGAGGAGATTTTATATTTGATAGACTTAGCAGCAGAGCTTAAGGATAAGAAGAAAAAGGGCATTGTAGAACAGCCACTTATCGGAAAGAATGTTGCACTTATATTCGAGAAGACAAGTACAAGAACACGTTGCTCATTTGAGGTGGCAGCACATGACCTTGGTATGGGTGTTACATATCTTGACCCTACAGGTTCACAGATTGGAAAGAAGGAGAGCATTGCTGATACAGCAAGAGTTCTCTGCACAATGTTTGAAGGAATCGAATACAGAGGATTCGGTCAGGAGATAGTTGAAGATCTTGCAAAATATTCAAGCGTGCCGGTATGGAACGGACTTACTAACGAATACCATCCAACACAGATGCTCGCAGATATGCTTACAATCAAGGAAAAGCTTGGCAGATTAAAGGGCGTTAAGTTCGTATACATGGGTGATGCAAGATACAACATGGGTAATTCACTTATGATTGTCTGCGCTAAGTTAGGACTTCATTATACAGCCTGCACAGCTAAGGAATATTTCCCAGACAAGGAACTTGTTGCACAGTGTGAGGAATGGGCAAAGATAAGCGGTGGTTCTGTAACACTTACAGAAGATATTAAGGCAGGAACTAAGGACGCAGATGTATTATACACAGATGTATGGGTATCAATGGGCGAGCCTGATGAAGTATGGGCTGAAAGAATCAAGGCACTTCTTCCATATCAGGTTAACAAGGCAGTTATGGACAATGCTTCTAAGGACGCAATATTTATGCACTGTCTTCCTGCATTCCATGACCTTAAGACTAAGATTGGTAAAGAGATTCATGACAAATTCGGTCTTGACGAGATGGAAGTTACTGATGAAGTATTTGAGTCAGAGCAGTCAGTTGTATTCGATGAGGCTGAGAACAGAATGCATACAATAAAGGCTGTAATGGCAGCTACACTTGGAGCTTATAAGTAAATTGGACGTTAGAGTGGCGTGTGTCATGCCGGAAGTCCAAAATCGGGAAGCCGACACGCGGAATTGGACGTTAGAGCAGTGGAAAGACATGTGAAAGTCCAAAAGTGACGAGAAAGAATGACAGATTGGACTTTAAAACAGTGAATAGGCACGAGGAAGTCCAGAATCGGGAAGTTGACACGCGGAATTGGACGTTAGAGCAGTGGAAAGACATGTGAAAGTCCAAAATCAGGACGACACAGCATGAAATAGTAATTCACCAGATATTTATTATGGAGGCGTTATGTATTATACAACGAGTGGCGCGTACAGAAAGAGCAAGATGCTCATAGACTATGCCAATATAGCACTCACATTTGCAATAGGAGTGGTATTCATAATTATACTTTTCCTGCGCAGTGGAAGCGGAATATTATTCGCTGTGGAATTCATGCTTGGAGCATTAGTTAACGGACTTACAGCAGCTAAGAATTTCATGAGTGACAGAACGGTGTCAGGTGTTATTCTTACAGTTGTTACGTTGGGACTTCTGCTTATGGCAGTAATAGCATGGCGGGTAATGGTATGAAGACTAAGATTTTAAATGTTTTGAGAAAATCAGATGGATATGTGTCAGGGCAGGCACTGTGCAATATGCTGGGGGTTTCAAGAACGGCTGTCTGGAAGGTGATAAACCAGTTAAAAGAAGAAGGCTATGTTATAGAGGCAGTCCAGAATAAGGGATATCATATAACACAGTATCCTGATATTCTTACATCAAGCGAGATAATGAGTCAGCTTACATGTGTGGATACAGGCAGTACAACCGGGATTATCCGCGAAGTAGTGTATTATGACGAGACAGATTCTACCAACAACGAAGCTAAGAGAGCGGCAGAGAGAGATAATGCAGCTGATGGAACACTTTATATAACAGAGAGCCAGACAGGCGGCCGCGGCAGACGCGGCAGGAATTGGGTATCTCCTGCGGGAAGCGGGATATGGATGTCGCTTCTTTTAAGACCGGATATATCACCAGTCAATGCGTCAATGCTTACAATAGTGGCAGCCATGGCTGTTCAGGAGGCAATACACAAGGTTCTTACAGAGGACGGACATGACGCAGAGTGCCGTATAAAGTGGCCTAATGATATAGTTCTTAATAAGAAGAAGGTATGTGGAATATTAACAGAGATGAGTGCTGAGATGGATTACATACATTATGTGGTTATCGGCATGGGAATTAATGTTAATACGACAGAATTTGATGATTCAATCAAGGCAACAGCTTCTTCACTGTATCTTGAGACTGGCGACCATCTGAAAAGAAGCCGTATAGTAGCCGCATTTTCAGAGAGCTTTGCAAAGTACTATGATACATTTGTTAAGACACAGAATCTGGCTGGGCTTAAAGAAGACTATAATTCAATGCTTGTCAATAAGGGCGGCGACGTCAAGGCAATATATGCTGACAAGGAAATTGTTGGAAAAGCACTTGGAATCAATGATGAGGGCGAGCTTATCATTAAGACAGACGAGGGCGAGAAGATTATCAGAACCGGAGAGGTTTCTGTGAGAGGATTATATGGATATGTTTGATGAAAATGTAGTTTTATGTGTATCTAATTCTTATGAGAAGAAATACTATTTTAACCCTGATTTCGATAAGCTTCCTGATGATGTAAAGAACGAGTTAAAGATTATGTGCGTTCTTTTCACAGAGGAAGTAGGCGGAATACTTGATATGGAATTCGATGAGGAGGGCAATCTTTTGTTCAAATCATCAGCAGACGAGGGTGATTTACTGTATGACGAGATAGCATGCGGCATGCTTGTCAAGAAGTATCAGTATGAGAAGAGAGAGCTTCTTGAATCACTTGAGATGTTCTTCAAGGTATTCTTCTTAGGCATGGAGTAATTATGAGAATTGGAAATGTTGAGATAAAGAACAATATTGCATTGGCACCGATGGCAGGAGTAACAGACCTGCCATTTCGACTTTTATGCAAGGAGCAGGGCTGTGGGCTTATGTGTACAGAGATGGTCAGCGCCAAAGCAGTGCTGTATAACAATAAGAATACAGAAGACCTGATGAAGACGGTGCCAGGGGAGCGTCCGCTTGCATTGCAGCTTTTCGGTTCAGACCCTGATATCATGGCAGATATAGCGAAGAGACTTTCTGAAAGAGAGTTCGATATAATTGATGTCAATATGGGATGTCCTGTTCCAAAGGTAGTCAATAATGGCGAAGGTTCGGCACTTATGAAGGACCCTGTGCTTGTCGGAAGAATAGTCGAGAAGATGGCTGATGCACTTGATAAGCCACTTACAATCAAGATAAGGGCAGGATTTGATGAGAATAGTATAAATGCGCCTGAGATAGCACATGTTATTGAGGAGTCAGGCGGGGCTGCCGTTGCAGTCCATGCAAGAACAAGGCAGCAGTATTATTCAGGACATGCAGACTGGGATATAATAAGACAGGTCAAAGAAGCAGTATCGATTCCAGTTATTGGTAATGGCGATATTAAAAGCGGCGAAGACGCTGTTAATATGATGAAGCAGACAGGCTGTGACGGAATAATGATTGGAAGGGCTGCAAGAGGAAATCCATGGATATTCAGACAGGTTTCTGAATATATGAATAATGGTACAATAATTGCACCTCCATCTGTTGAAGAAATATGCCAGATGATTAAGAGGCATGCCAAAGGATTGTGTGAGATAAAAGGCGAGTTTACAGGAATCCGCGAGATGAGAAAACATTTTGCATGGTATACAGCAGGAATCAAGCACGCAGCGGCATTAAGAAATGAAGCTAACCAGGTTACTAATCTGGAACAGTTTGATGGGCTTGTGGACAGGATACTGGAAGGGCTGCATTGACAGACAGGAACTGATAGTTTATAATATTGTGACGCTTGTGGGGTTTTATTCTCTAGTAGAGCAGAAGCATATTAGTGTAGCATATATATAGAAAGGTGATAAGAACATGGCAGAGAAACAGTTTCTTACTAAAAAGGGGTATGACGAAAGAGTAGCAAGACTTGAGGAGCTTAAGGTTGTCAGAAGAAAGGAAGTTGCCCAGAAGTTAAAGGAAGCAAGAGAGCAGGGCGATTTATCAGAGAACGCTGAGTACGATGCAGCTAAGGACGAGCAGAGAGATATCGAAACAGAAATTGCAGAACTTGAAGCAATTCTTGCTAACTGTGAGGTTATTCAGGATAACGATAAGAATAAAGATGTAGTTAAGATGGAGAGCGTTGTTGTACTTCACGATGTAGAATTCGATGAGGATATCGAGTATACAATCGTTGGTTCATCAGAGGCAGACAGCCTTAATAACAAGATTTCTAATGAGTCACCACTTGGTGCAGCTCTTATTGGAAAGAAGAAGGGTGATACTGTTAAGGTAGAAGCACCTGTTGGAGAGATTGAATATACAGTTGTATCTGTAAAGAACGACTAATTTCTGAGAGAACGACTAATAAAGATATATTTCAGTAACGTATAGAAAAGGAGATACTCATTCATGGGAGATAATAAATCTGCACAGCAGCCTGACGTTAACGAGCAGATTAAGGTTCGTATGGAAAAGTTAAAGAACCTTCAGGACGCAGGTAAGGATCCATTCCAGATAACAAAGTATGATGTAACACATCACACAGATGAAATCAGAGCCATCTATGAAGCACATGAGAAGGAACTTCTTGGTGACAGACCAGCAGTTAATACTGAAGGTTTAGATGAGCAGCAGGCAAGAGAAGCAGTTACTGCTGATTACAATGAGAGAAGAGCCATTATGGACGCTTCTCCAATTAATGTAAGCTTTGCCGGACGTATGATGTTCAAGAGAGTAATGGGAAAGGCATCTTTCTGTAACATTGCTGATCTTAAGGGCAGAATGCAGGCATATATTTCAAGAGATGCAATTGGCGAAGAAGCATATGCAGACTTCAAGAAGTCTGATATCGGTGATATCTTCGGTATCAAGGGATTTATCTTCAGAACTAAGACAGGAGAGATTTCAGTTCACGCTGAGGAGATTACTCTTCTTTCTAAGAGCTTACAGGTACTTCCAGAAAAGTTCCACGGAATCACAGATACTGATATGAGATACCGTCAGAGATATGTTGATTTAATAATGAATCCTGAGGTTAAGGAAACATTTGTAAAGAGATCAAAGATTATCAAGGAAATCAGAAGGTTCCTTGATGGCAGAGACTTCATGGAAGTTGAGACACCAACACTTGTATCTAATGCTGGTGGTGCTGCTGCAAGACCATTTGAGACTCATTACAACGCACTTGACGAGGACGTTAAGCTTCGTATTTCATTAGAGCTTTATCTTAAGAGACTTATCGTTGGTGGTCTTGAGAGAGTTTACGAAATCGGACGAGTATACCGTAACGAGGGTGTTGATACAAGACACAATCCTGAGTTCACACTTATGGAGCTTTATCAGGCATACACAGATTACGAGGGTATGATGGAACTTACGGAGAGCATGTTCAGACACCTTGCCGAGACTGTATGCGGTACAACTAAGATTACTTACAACGGCACAGAGATTGACCTTGGAAAGCCATTCAGAAGACTTACTATGAATGACGCAATCAAGGAATATGCCGGTGTTGATTTTGATACAATTAAGACTGACGAAGAAGCTAAGGCTCTTGCTAAGGAGAGAGGAATTGAGTTCGAGGAGCGTCACACTAAGGGCGACATCATCAACCTCTTCTTTGAGGAGTACTGCGAGGAGAATTTAATCCAGCCTACATTTATTATGGATCATCCTCTTGCAATATCTCCACTTACTAAGAAGAAGCCATCTGATCCAGAGAAGGTTGAGCGTTTCGAGCTTTTCATTAACACATGGGAAATGTGTAATGCATACTCAGAGCTTAACGACCCAATCGACCAGAGAGAGCGTTTCGCACAGCAGGATAAGAACGCAGAAAACGGCGACGAGGAAGCACAGCACACAGATGAGGACTTCCTTAACGCACTTGCAGTAGGTATGCCACCAACAGGCGGTATCGGTTACGGTATTGACAGACTTGTTATGCTGCTTACAGATTCACCTGCAATTAGAGATGTTCTGCTCTTCCCGACAATGAAGTCATTGGATAAAAAAGACCAATAAAATCAAGGGTTTGCGGACTTCCAACTTGTATGGTACGACAGGAGTACGACAAAATAACCTATCTTAAAGGGTTAAAACAAACGATTTTAAATTAAAATCGAGTCAGTTCAAGTTCATATTTTGTACTATAAGGACATTTTTCTAAAAGAAATTTTAGAGGAATGTCCTTTTTTGTTATGGTCAACGGAACAAAATAAGAAAATGGAGGAAGTCAGTATGAACAGTACAGCGTTAGGAGCAGAAAAAGAAAATATTAACTTTATCAGTGAAGCACATGAGAAATTCTACTATGAAAAAATTCAGAAAGTTAGAGAAGCAGATGTATATCACAAGGCACTTTGCTATTGCATTGGAATGAACGAAGATACACGAAGAAATGTGGATAGAATTTATAATTTCAAGACTGGATGTGTAAAACCGGAGTGCCTGCATGAAGGCTGGCAGACCAGTGGAAGTGCAAAGGTTGTCAGAATGGCATTTAATCTGTATTGCAATGGTACACCGAGCGTGGATGATGAACAGGACACAGAGGAGCAGGTGGATGAGTGCCGGAGATATTCAGTAGAGGATTTGTTCTGCTGTTGCTATGCACCATATTTCTGGCAGGCAATACAGATTCGCTATCCGGAGTATGCCACATACAATAAAAATTTGTATGCAATGTTTGGAGGAAATGATTGATGTTAAAGATTCGGTTGATGGGAACAAAAAATGATATTACATGGTTCAAAAAAATCATGCAGAGACACCCAAAGGTAGAGGTTCTGGAAATGTCAGACCTCTATCCCAACAAGGGAACAGATAAATATTACAGATCGTATGTTGAAGTAAAAAAGAGCAATGTAAAAGAATAATAGTAGAATTTGGAGGAATTTCATCATGTGTAAAGTTATAGTAATCGGAAACCAGAAAGGTGGAGTTGGAAAGACCACCACAACAAGTAATCTAGGTATTGGACTTGCAAAAAAGGGGAAAAAGGTGCTTCTGATAGATGCAGATGCACAGGGAAGCCTGACAGCAAGTTTAGGCTTTCAGGAGCCGGATAAACTGGATGTATCTCTTGCAACCATTATGGCGAATATCATCAATGAAGAAGATATGGAGCCGGATTATGGCATCCTAAAGCACGACGAGGGTGTAGACCTTATGCCCGGCAATATAGAGTTGTCGGGATTGGAAGTATCACTGGTAAATGTCATGAGCAGGGAGCTTGTGCTTCGTACTTATATGGAACAGCAGAAAGAAAGGTATGATTACATTCTGATTGATTGTATGCCTTCCCTTGGCATGATTACCATAAATGCCTTTGCAAGTGCCGACAGCATCCTTATTCCGGTGCAGGCAGCATATCTGCCGGTAAAAGGTCTGGAACAGCTTATAAAGACCATAGGAAAGGTAAAAAGGCAGATCAATCCAAAATTGGAGATTGAAGGTATTCTGCTTACTATGGTTGACAACAGAACGAATTATGCAAAAGACATCAGTGCATTGGTTGTGGAGAATTATGGTAGCAAGGTAAGAATATTTGAAAACAGTATTCCGATGTCGGTAAGAGCTGCGGAGATTTCTGCTGAAGGTGTCAGCATTTATGAGCATGATCCAAATGGAAAAGTAGCGAGTGCCTATCAGTCATTGACAGAGGAGGTGCTTGCAGATGAATAAAACAGGAAGTGCCGCAAAGGTAAAACTGAACAGCTTCGATGATTTATTCGGAGATGGACAGCCACAGGCAGGAATAGAGCAGGTACAGGAAATTGCATTATCAGAACTGTATGAGTTCAAAGGTCACCCATTTAAGGTACTGGACGATGAAAAGATGCAGGAGACGGTGGAGAGTGTCAGAGAGCATGGCGTGCTGATGCCGGGTATTGCAAGACCAAGAGCTGAGGGCGGCTATGAAATTATTGCAGGACACCGAAGGAGACATGCGTGTGAGCTTGTAGGACTTGATACAATGCCGATGTTTATTCGTAATTATACGGACGATGAAGCCACGATTATCATGGTGGACAGCAATATTCAAAGAGAAGATATTCTTCCAAGCGAAAAAGCGAAGGCATATCGCATGAAATACGAAGCTATGAAGCATCAGGGAAGCAGAGCAGGTGGACTTACGCTGGACGAACTGGGAGGAGCTGCAGGAGAGAGTGCAAAAACCGTTCAAAGATATATATGGATTTCACGATTATCGGAACCGTTGCTTGATATGGTGGATTCGGGGAAAATAGGCATTATGCAGGCGGTGGACATCTCGTTTTTATCAGAGGATGCACAGCAATGGGTATTGGTTGCCATACAGGACACCAATGCTGTCATAACCAAACAGCAGAGTGCCATGCTGAAGGAAAGTGACAAAAAAGGAGAGTTGACCTTTCCAATGGTGCGTATGCTTCTGGAGAAAGAAAAGCCAGTAGAGCGTAAGGTTGTTATAAAAACAGAACGCATTAACAGTTATTTCCCGGATACATACAGCACAGATGATATAGAAAAAATAATATTTCAGCTATTAGATAACTGGAAAAATACGCAGTAGGAAGGAGGAGACGAGAATGGGAGAAATTTTGCAGCTAGACTATTATTACGGAATAGAAGCGGAACAGTTCTCATTCTATCGTGTTCCACGCCTGCTGATAAAGGACGAGAGATTTAAGAAGCTGTCCAGTGATGCAAAATTATTGTATGGACTTATGCTTGATCGTATGTCACTGTCTATGAAAAATGAATGGTTTGACGATGAAAATCGTGCATACATCATTTATACCATAGACAGCATTATGGAGGATTTGGGATGCGCTAAGGAAAAAGCTGTTAAGGTATTGGCAGAGCTTGATTCTGTAAAAGGAATTGGTCTGGTAGAAAAGGTGCGCAGAGGACTTGGAAAACCGGATATAATTTATGTGAAAAATTTTGCTTCAATTTCAGAGCAGATGGACGAAAAAGAGCCTGCTAATGCTGATGAAATCACTGAAGTCGGAAAATCGAACTTCAAGAAGTCAGAAAATCGAACTTCTGGAAGTCAGAAAATCAAACTTCAAGAAGTCAGAAAATCGAACTTTCGGAAGTCAGAAAATCAAACCTCTGGAAGTTCGGAAATCGAACCTCAAGAAGTCGGAGAATCGAACCCTAATTATACTAACTATAATCAGACTTATATGAATCAGACTAATTATAACCATACTGAGGAGAGTTATAACAATCCTATCAATCAATCTGCAACAGAAAAGCCACAAGATGATGTGATTGATTCGATGGATGATGCACAGGCATACATAGAACTGATTAAAGAAAATATCAATTATGATCATCACATGAAGTATGATGGTTATGGTGAAAAAGAACTTTATGACGAATTATTTGGGATAATCTGCGAAGTAGTGTGCGTAAAGAGAAAATCAATCCGAGTTGCAGGTGAGGATTATCCGTATGAGCTTGTAAAATCCAGATTCTTGAAACTGAACAGCAGTCATCTGGAATATGTGATTGGTTGCATGAAAGAGACAACGACAAAGATTACAAATATCAAAGCGTATATGATAACAGCACTTTATAATGCACCAACTACGATAAATCATTTCTATCAGCAGGAAGTGCAGCATGATATGTATGGAGGTGGATGGCATGAAAAGGGTATTATTTAAGGTGATTTTGCCGCTGGCATTTGTTGCAGTATGGCTGAATATGTGTTACTGGATATGTCTGGGAGAGAACGGAGTAAACTGGTTTCAATTCTGGATTATGAGTGGATTTCCATTCGGCATACAAAAGATGCTCGTACTGCTGATACCTCGCAATTTTGGAATTGCAGGGAGCATTGGAGTGTTGGCACTTGACGCAGTCATAGGCGGCATGATCGGAGTGATTGTCCTTGCAATAAAAATTATTGCAATCATTAGGGAAGTAATCAATATCATAATGGAACTTGCAGGAAAGAGAATTTCTTGCTGAACAGGAGCAGGTATGAAATGAAAGTTTTTATACCTGCTTATTTTATAACTTCTGGTCACAGCGTCCAGAAGTGGAAAGGAACTGATATGGAATCAATGAGAGACACCAAGCGTATCATGGAGCGTGAAATCAAAAAAGGAAGCACACCATTATCTTTTGAACAAATGGAGATTGATACAAATAATTATCAAGAGATTACTTCTGTGGAGAAGCTGACACAGGTATTGCAGTACCTTCACAGGGTAGGCAATTACAAGTCTTTAGCGGGAAAAACGGTGATCAATAATGTTTACACTTTTATGCGTGGAAGGACACCTGATTTTACCAGAGCAAGAAGTATATTTGACCGGGAAAAGATATATCATCAGATGCTCCGGCAGGAAAGGAAGATGAAGCCTACTTATGAGGGAGACTGCTATATCGAAACAGCAAAGTGCTATTTTTCATTGCCGGAGGAATGGGAAAAGCATAAAATGATATATCTGAATAATGATGCGTATGGTTTTATCCTGTCGAATAAGTATATCTTGGGATTGTATAAGTATTGCAGGGAAGCAAGGCGGGATATTGCAATGGAAGCTCATGAAATACCGGAGAATACAAATACTGTTGTTCAACGGCTGATAAACATGGAAAATCTGGAAGTGTTATCACATTGTCTGCTGCTCGATGATGTATGGATAGAAGATAATCTGATCGGTGCAAAGATGTACACGATTTTCAAGTTAGGAATTTCTTCTCAAAGCACAGCTTTTCTGCTATAATGGGCATTAGCTTATTATGTCTGGAGGAAATGAATATGTGCGATGAAAATATGAATTTAGAAGAACAGGTTACTGAGCCTGTTGAGCCAAAGGTGGAAACAGAACCATTATTTGAGGAAATGGTGGATTTTGATACATTCAGCAAGTCAGATTTCCGTGTTGTAAAAGTAAAAGAATGTAGTGCTGTGAAGAAAAGCAAAAAGCTGTTACATTTTGTTTTAGATGATGGCACAGGAACAGACAGAATTATTCTCTCTGGAATCCATGCATATTATGAACCGGAGGAACTGGTCGGAAAGACATTACTTGCAATTACAAATTTACCACCGAGAAGTATGATGGGAATTGATTCCTGTGGTATGCTTTTATCCGCTGTCCATACAGTAAACGGAGAGGAAAAACTCAACTTGGTTATGTTGGATGATGCAATTCCGGCAGGTGCAAAGCTCTACTAATCAAAAAGGATATAGAAAAATATACAGCGTTAAGGCAGATATGAGATCGAAAGGTTTCGTATCTGCTTTTTTTATTGCAACAACTTCTGGTCACAGCGTCCAGAAGTGGAAAGGAAAAGAAATGAACAGAAAAAATATGAAGAAATTACTGTTTGCTGCTATTGCTGTGGTAATTGTGGCAAAGGTGGTACGAGACACTAAAAATGCAAAAAAGCAGAAAGAAAATATTCCTGCTGATACATTTAATGATTTCTATGAGGAAGAATTGAACTGGTGGGATAAAGACCTTAAGGAAGGGGAGAAGTAACGATATGGCAATGAAAATACAGCTTCACAGGCTGTTGGTTCCACCTTGAATCCAATCGGTGCAGATAAGGAAGGAGGTACACTGTGCAGGAGGAAACAACACAAAAAACGATTGCCCTTGCAATCAAGACATCCAAACTGACCGCAAGTGTTCTCCAGAAGGCGATGAAGATGTATCTGGAGCATCAGAAACATAAAGAGCCTTCCCACGGGAAAATACCGGTGAAAAAGCTGGTAGGTCAGGGAGCGGGTGCGAAGTCCATAGAGGTCACGGATGATAACATTAAGGCTTTTGAGCGTGTGGCGAGAAAGTACAATGTAGATTTCGCTGTGAAGCGGGATAAGACCACGGAGCCGCCAAAATACCTTGTATTTTTTAAGGGTAAGGATGCCGATGTGATTGCACAGGCGTTCAAGGAATTTGTAAAAGTTAATGAGAAAAAGCAACAGCGTCCGTCGTTACGGCAGAAACTGAAAGGACTTCAGAAGATGATCGCACAGAACAAGAACAGGGAGCGGAGCAGAGAGAAAAACAAAGACAGGGGACAGAGCCTATAAGTAAGGTCATTGACGGGATTGTAAAAGATTTGCAGTCAATCCCGAAAATTCTCAAAGAAAAGTGCAGAGGGGTAAATGGAAAACAGCTTGCCCTCAAATGCGCTCCCTATGTGATATTTGGATATGTCTTTAATAAGGTTTCATGGCTGTATGGACAGCAGGCAGGAGATAACACATTACAGAAGGTGTTGGACACGATCAATGGGATGGGAGGTGCGTTTGTAAACCCGTTTCCTAGTTTTATGCCGGGGGATTTACTGGTTGGCGTGGGATGTGGGATAGGATTTCGTATGGTAGTATATTATAAAGCGAAAAATGCAAAGAAATTCCGGCAGGGAGTAGAATATGGTTCGGCAAGGTGGGGAACTGCCAAAGACATAGAGCCTTATGTCGATCCGGTATTTGAAAACAACGTGCTTTTAACGGCAACGGAGCGTCTTATGATGTCCGGCAGACCAAAGCAGCCGAAGTATGCAAGGAATAAAAACATTCTTGTGATCGGTGGTTCCGGTTCCGGTAAGACACGCTTTTTTGTGAAGCCGAACCTTATGCAGATGCACAGTTCCTATGTGGTCACTGATCCGAAAGGCACTGTGCTGGTCGAATGCGGCAGGATGCTGTCTAAGAATGATTACCGGATTAAGGTGCTTAATACCATTAACTTTGCAAAATCAATGCATTACAACCCTTTCGCTTACATCCGGAGCGAAAAGGACATTCTGAAACTCGTAAACACAATCATTGTAAATACCAAAGGGGAAGGACAGCAAGCCTCTGAGGATTTCTGGGTAAAAGCCGAAAAGCTCTATTACACGGCACTGATCGCATATATCTGGTACGAAGCACCGGAGGAAGAACAGAATTTTTCCATGCTGATTGATCTGGTGGATGCCAGCGAAGCTAGGGAGGATGATGAAAATTTCAAAAATGCGGTTGACCTGCTGTTTGAGGAGCTGGAGCAGAAGAACCCAAACCATTTTGCGGTAAGGCAGTATAAGAAGTATAAACTTGCCGCAGGAAAGACAGCAAAATCTATTCTGATTAGCTGTGGTGCAAGGTTGGCACCATTTGACATCAAGGAGCTGCGTGACCTGACTGCTTATGATGAACTGGAGCTTGATACATTGGGTGAGAAAAAGACAGCACTGTTTGTCATTATCTCCGATACCGATGCGACATTCAATTTCATTGTAAGTATCATGTATTCGCAGTTATTCAATCTGCTTTGTGACAAGGCAGATGATGTATATAACGGGAGACTGCCGATTCACGTCCGGTGCTTACTGGACGAGTTTGCAAACATCGGGCAGATTCCACAGTTTGAGAAGCTGATAGCGACCATAAGGTCGAGAGAAATATCAGCTTCTATTATTTTGCAGTCAAAGTCACAGCTCAAGGCTCTGTACCGGGACAACGCTTACACGATTGAAGGAAACTGCGACACTACCCTGTTTCTGGGAGGAAAAGAGAAAGATACTCTGAAAGACTTGGCAGAAATCCTTGGAAAAGAAACAATTGACCTTTATAATACCTCGGATACGAGAGGTACGAGCCAGTCCTACGGTCTGAATTATCAAAAGACCGGAAAGGAGTTAATGAGTCAGGACGAGATTGCGGTTATGGATGGCAGCAAGTGTATCATGCAGCTTAGAGGTGTGAGACCATTTTTCTCAGATAAATTTGATATAACGAAGCATAAGCAGTACCCGCTGTTATCCGATTATGACAAAAAGAATGAATTTGACATTGAAAAATACGTCAAGAACCGCAACAGACTCCGCTTTAAGAGGAATGATGTGGTGGATGAGGTATGCGATGTCGGAGAAATCACAGCTTAACTTCTGGACATTGTGACCAGAAGTTGTTTTACAACTGAATATGGAACTTATGATATGGGAGCTTTTCTAAAAATTATAATTCAGAGAAGCTCCCTTTTTATTTTTTGAAAAAGGAGACAAACAAATGGGCTTTTTTACAACATCAGTAACAGGACTTAAAACAGTAGTAACCGCAATCGGCGCAGGTGTAGGCGTATGGGGAGTTATCAATCTTCTCGAAGGATACGGAAATGATAATCCCGGTGCAAAATCACAGGGAATCAAGCAGCTTATGAGTGGCGGTGGCATCATCATTGTGGCACAGACGGTAATCCCACAGCTTACCACACTGTTCTCATAATTCATGGGCGGGATCATTGATAAGATTACTGAATTCATAAAGGAACTGTTGCAGGGATGGGTGCTGACAAACTTTGAAACCATGTTTACCGATGTCAATGACAAGGTAGGCACGATTGCAGGGGAGGTCAGCAAAACTCCCAGCACTTGGAACTACGGTATTTTTGATATGATAAAAACCCTGTCCGACAACGTGATGATTCCCATAGCGGGAATGATCATCAGCTTTGTACTCGTCTATGAGCTTATTTCCATGGTCATTGACAAAAATAACCTGCATGACTTCAATACAGCCATTTTTATCCGCTTTTTTATGAAAGCGTGTATTGCAGTCATGCTTCTTAGCAAGACTTTTGACATTGTAATGGCAGTATTTGATGTGGGAAGCCATATCGTAAATTCTGCCGCATCAGCGATTACCGGAAGTACCAGTATTGATGTTTCAAGTACGCTGCAGACGATGTTCAATGAGCAGTTTTCGGAGATGAGCATAGGCGAGCTGTTAGGACTGGGGATGGAGACCATGATCGTCAGTTTATGTATGAAAATCATGTCAGTCCTTATCACCGTCATTCTTTATGGGCGAATGATTGAAATATATCTTTATGTATCAGTAGCACCTGTTCCCTGTGCAACCGTAACCAACCGGGAATGGGGAACGATAGGAACTAATTATTTTAAGGGACTTTGTGCATTGGCATTTCAGGGCTTTTTTATGATGGTGTGCGTCGCAATCTATGCGGTGCTGGTGGCAGGTGTGGCAGTAGCCGACAACCTGCATACGGCACTCTGGTCGGTGGCAGCATATACTGTGATTTTATGTTTTTCCCTGTTTAAGACAGGTTCGCTGTCAAAATCTATCTGGAATGCGCACTAAGGGAGGAACGACATGGCAATATCTGTGCAGGTGCCAAAAGATTTGTCCGGTATCAAGACAAAAGTGGCACTGAACTTGACAAAGAGACAGATCATCTGTTTCAGCGGTGCGGCAGTAGCCGGGATACCCTTGTATTTTTTAACCAAGGGACTGATCGGAACATCAGCCGCATCACTTCTTATGATGGGAGCAATGCTTCCGTTCTTCTTTTTTGCGATGTATGAGAAAAACGGGTTTCCGGCGGAGAAGATTTTGTATTTTATGCTCCGGCAGAAGATACTCACACCGGGCATAAGACCATACCGGTCAGAGAACTTATACAAGCAGTTGGAAGAAAAAGAAAAATTACGAAGGGAGGTTCGTTATCTTGAAGAAAAAGCAAAAGGCAGAACCGGAAAGCCGCAGAAAAAGCAGTTATAAAGGCAATAGCAGGAACAACAGTAAAAGTGGCGGTCTTACCTTTTCAGAAAAGAAGCGTCTTATACAGTTAAAGCATATTTTATCGGGAAAGAGCATTGAGAAAGAAAAGCCGACTACCGCACAAAGGACGATCACTTTTGAAAAGATGTTCCGTGACGGTATCTGTCAGGTCAGCCACCGTTATTATACAAAGATGGTGGAATTTTTTGATATAAACTATGAGCTTCTGGAAGTGGATGACCAGGCGGACATACTGGCACAGTACAGCAAGCTTATCAATTATTTTGATCCGTCTGTGAGGTTTGAACTGGTGCTTTTCAACAGGCAGGTCAACGAGCAGATGCTTACAGAACAGTTTGACATTCCGTGGCAGGAGGATGATTTTAACGACATCCGTGAGGAATACACGGAGATGTTAAAGAAGCAGGCGGCAAAGGGCAACAACGGTATCATCAAATCAAAATATCTGATTTTTGGTGTAGAAAGCAACGGCTACAAGGAAGCCAAGAGCCGCCTTAACAACATTGAAAAAGATGTAATACGGAACTTAAACAACATAGGAACCCTTGCGAGGGGACTGGACGGAAAGGAAAGACTGCGCATCCTGCATGAATATTTTAATCAGGATACCATGGAGCCTTTCCGTTTTTCATTTAAGGATTTGGCAGAATCCGGTAAGTCGGTCAAGGACTATATTGCACCGCCGGGATTTGATTTCCGCTATCCGAACCGCTTTAAGTCAGGGAATATGTATGGCTGTGTGTCCTATCTGGATATTATCGCACCGAAGTTTACGGACGAGCTGATCAAGCATCTTCTGGATATTGATGCTAATCTTACGATTTCCATGCACATGCAGACGGAAGATCCGGTAAAGGCAATCAAGAAGTTAAAAGCGGTCATTTCCAATATCCAGAAGATGAAGATTGAGGAGCAGAAAAAGGCAGTCCGAAGCGGTTACGATATGGATATTCTTCCAACAGACATCGTGACTTATGAAAAGGACACGCTGGAATTTCTCGATGATTTGAATACGAGCAACCAGAAGATGATCAACATGACATTCCTTATTACCTGTTATGGCAGAACCAAGCGGGAACTGGAGAGCTTAATGCAGAGAGTGTCCGGTATTATTCAGCAGGCAAACTGTGACCTCAGATGTTTACAGTATTTGCAGGAGCAGGGCCTTATGGCATCTGCACCGATTGGGTGCAATGAAACCGGAATTGAGCGTACTCTTTCCACAAAAAGCACCGCAATCTTAGTACCATTCTGCACGCAGGAATTATTTATGCCTGCTCCGGCAATCTATTACGGGTTAAATGCACTCAGCAACAACATGATCATGGCAGACCGCAAAAGGCTCCGTACACCAAACGGAGTTATCTTAGGAACACCCGGAAGTGGTAAGAGTTTTAGTGCAAAGCGTGAGATTTTAAGTTGTTTTCTTATCACAAAGGACGACATTATTATCTGCGATCCGGAGGGCGAGTATTTTGCGCTAGTGGCAGCACTACATGGACAGGTTGTAAAACTTGCCACTAATTCCAAAGATTATCTGAACCCGATGGATATTCAGTTGAGCCATAAGGGGGATAAGGAAGCATTAAAACTGAAATCTGATTTTATCATTACATTGTGTGATCTGATTGCAGGTGGCAAGGACGGTCTGGAGAATGATGAGAAAGGTATCATCGACGAATGCATCCGTCATATTTACGATAAATATTTTGAAAATCCGGTGCCAGAAAATATGCCGATACTGGAGGATTTATACAACGCACTTCTGAAGCATAAGAATCCAAAGGCAGAGCGTATCGCAAACAGCCTTGTGCTGTATGTGCATGGTTCCCAGAATTATTTCAACCACCATACCAATGTGGACAGTGGCAACCGTATCATGTGCTTTGACATCAGAGACTTGGGAAATCAGTTAAAGGAACTTGGAATGTTGATCGTGCAGGATGCAGTGTGGAACAGGGTTTCACAGAACAGGGAGCGAAAGATTGCAACCCGTTATTACTGTGATGAGTTCCACCTTCTTCTGAAGGAAAAGCAGACAGCTATCTACTCTGTGGAAATCTGGAAGCGTTTCAGAAAATGGGGCGGTATTCCGACAGGTTTGACGCAGAATGTGGGCGATTTTCTCCGTTCTGAGGAGATTGAGGGTATTTTGGGTAACAGCGATTTTGTGTATCTGTTAAATCAGAATGCCAAAGATCAGGCAATCCTCGCTGATAAGCTGGGACTTTCTGATAAGCAGCTTTCCTATGTCACCAACTCTGAGCCGGGAAGTGGTCTGATACTGTTTGATAACGTGGTAATTCCCTTTGTGGATAAATACCCGACAGACACCAAGACCTACAGAATTATGAATACGAAGCCGGAGGAATCGGTGCAGAAGGAGGACGCAGTATAAATGGCGGAAAAGAGACAGAAGAAGCAGGCAGTAAAGGCATTTGAAAAAGAGACATTTTCCAAAGATAAGGAAGTGACTGGAGTAAAACATATAGAACACAGGCAGGACAACACCTTTTCTGTGGAAAACCAGTTTAGTGCCAGCGAGAAGCCTGTGAGCAATCTGCCAAGGGATGCGAACCATGGCAGTCGTACAGGAAAAGCAACTTCTGGTCACAGCGTTCAGAAGTCAGAGTTTAATACTGGGACAGAATACAGGAAAAATAATAAGAAAAAATATTACCGACAGCAACAACAGGACACTTCTGGTCACAATGTCCAGAAGTCGGAAGCCGAAGCGGAAAAGACATTCTTAAAGGAAAACAGCTTTATCAATGAGGAAAACGGTAATGCTACAAATTTCCATACAGAGGACGCAGACAGTTTTCAGGACAATTACCACGTTAGAAATACCTACCAACGGTCTGAGGAAAAAGGAAAATATCACAAAAGGCGTGTGCAGAGAGAACACGCACACAGAGAGCGTGCAAAGTCAGAAAATGCAAAGCAGTCCGATTATGGAGATATTCAGACAAAGGACGCCACATTTTCGCAGGGGCAGGCGGACGAATTTACAGACCAAAAAGTACAGAAGGCTTTTGATAAGTCGGAAAAGAACCGCCGAAAGTTGCAGAAAGCAAAGGACAAGATGCCGACAAAGCGGCAGTATGAGATGAAGCGTGTCTTTGATGAACAGACCGGAAAAGCAAAGTATGTTGTGGTTCCGGTGGATGTGGAGAAGCCATTTAAACCGGATGGACTGGGAAAAACTGCGGTTCACAAGCTCCAGACCGAAAATATGTATTTTGTGCATCGCAAGATTGCAGAGACAGAAAAGGATAATTCTGCTGTGGAGGGCGCACACAAGACGGAACAGCGAGCCGAGGATATTTACCACTATATGAAGTATCACCGCAAGAGCAAGGCACAGAGAAAGCGTGACCGCTTAGAGCGATTGCACAAAAAACAGGTTACAGCGGATATGAAGCTGGAGTATGAGAAATTCATCAGTGAAAATCCACATCTAAAGGGCAACAGTCCAAAGAAGCAGTTGCAAAGGCAGCTACAGAAACAGCGCATCAAGCGTGAGTATGCCAAGGCAAGGCGGGTAGGAGCAGAAGCCAAGACTGCAAAGGAAACATTTACAAAGACAGCCAATGCTGCAACCGGGATTGCAAAGAAGTTACAGGAAATTGCCACGAAAAATAAAACACTGATTATCACAGTGGGTATTTTTGCACTTCTGCTCATTATGATCATGTCGGCACTATCAAGCTGCGGTTCCATGTTTACCGGAACTGTGACAACAACGATGGCAAGCACATATCTTAGCCTTCCGGCAGAGATTGATGCAGCAGATTTATCTTTTACAGAAAAGGAAATGGAACTGCAAAATAAGATTGACCGGATTGAAACTGATTATCCGGGATATGATGAATACGATTATAACCTTGGTGCAATCGGGCATGATCCGTACACACTGATCAGTTATCTTTCCGCAGTCCATACGGAATTTACTGCCGCAGGAATAGAGAGTGAGATTCAGGAATTATTTGATGCCATGTATTCACTCACTACCGAGGAAGTAGAGGAAACACGGACAAGGACAGTCACAAAGACCGGAACCAGAATAGTAACAAATCCGGACGGGACTACCCATACCGAGGAATATGAGTACGAGGAGGAAGAAGAATATACCGTAACAATTCTTCGTGTCACACTTACGGTCACACCGCTTGAGAGCATTGTAGCCGGACGCATGGACAGCGAACAGACGGAAATTTTTGGAGCCTATACGGAGACAAAAGGCGGCTTACAGGTCTTTGCTTCTCCGGTTGATTATTACTGGTATTACTATATCAGCAGTTATTATGGCTACCGGAAAAATCCAAACACCGGAGCCGAGGAGCTTCACAGGGGTGTGGATATAGCGGTGCCGACAGGAACGTTTGTATATGCGGCACATGATGGAACGGTAACAGAAGCAACTTACGATTCCTATTATGGAAATTATGTGGTGATTACGGACAGTAAGGGATATACTACAAAATATGCCCACATGGACAGCTTAAATGTGTCCGCAGGGCAGAGTGTAAAAAAAGGTGACAATATAGGCAAAAGCGGAAATACAGGAAGCAGTACCGGAAGCCACCTTCATATCGAATGTCTGTATAACGGGGAATATTATAACCCGTTATTTTATTTTGAAGCAGGAGAACAGACCATTTATGGAGAAACAACGGGCGGCACCGGAGGAGGAACCAGCAATGTGATACCGCCGGAATCCTATGATGATGTAACCGTACAGACGCTTATGCGTGAAGCAAACAGGTATCTGGGAATGCCATATACTTTTGGCGGCACAGCTCCGGCTAGTTTTGACTGCTCCGGTTTTGTATGCTGGGTATTTTCAAACAGTGGCGTACATAACCTGCCAAGAACCACAGCACAGGGCATTTATGACCAGTGTACTCCGGTATCAGCGGCAGATGCAAAGGCAGGGGACATTATATTTTTTACAGGAACCTATAATGCAGGACGTCCGGTTACACACGTTGGTATCTACTGTGGAAACGGTACGATGGTGCATTGCGGTGATCCAATTCAGTACACATCAATCAATACTTCTTACTGGCAGAGCCATTTCTATGGTTTTGGAAGATTGAATTAGCGAAGGGAGGAATTATTTTTGTCAGTAGAACGAATCAATTCACAGCTTAAAAAGGTCAGAGAGCAGATAGCACAGCTACAGGCAAAGGAAAAAGACCTTGCAGAACAGAAACAGATGGCGGAGGATGCCGAAGCCATGAAGATCATACGAAAATATAAAATCTCATCGGAGCGTTTGCAGATGTTAAACAAGCTCAGTGAGGATGAAGTCAGAAATTTATTACAGAAACGGGAACAGGAAAAGGAGGTTTCAATCAATGAAAAACAGGAAATTATCGGCTAGGGCGGTAGTGTCCCTTATGCTGTCGGCAATACTTTTTTGTATGCCGATTGGGGCATTTTTTGCCAACAGGACAAATACGATAGAGGTTCATGCGGAGGATACTGCCGAGCAGAAAACGGAAAGTGCAAGTGACGCAGAAAATACAGTTACACCCGGCAATGGCAGGGAAGAAAATTCAGGAACAGATACCGGAGAGGGAAAGACGGAAAATTCCACAGAAGGCACAACAGAAGATTCGTCTGAAGAAACACAGCCTGCCGCAAAATGCACCTGCAAAGAAAAGTGCAGCCAGTATGCGGTGGATGAAGATTGTGAGGTGTGTGCAAAGAACTATAAGGAATGTACCTATATCAATCCGAGCGTAAAAATCACAATCAATACACCTTCTGGGTGGCATAACGATACCACTAAGGTGATAGTCAAAGTAGAAGATACGATAGTTTCCGGTAATTTTACCGTTCAGACAGTAAAGGCGAAAGTCGGGCAGAATGGAAGCTGGACAGATATTACCGAGGATATGTACATAGAGATTTCCGAAAACAGCACTATTTATGTGCAGGTCACAGACCAGAAGGGCAAGACCTACGAGAAAAACCGTTATATCAAGTGTTTTGATTTTACCAAGCCTACCTTAAATGCGGCAGTCAGCGACGGTCTTTTGAGCATTCAGGCACATGATACGGATTCCGGTATCAAGGCAATCTATGTCAATGGCTATGAGTTTACCGACCATACGAATGGTGCTTTGAATATCCGTCTGCAACAGTTTGATGCAGGATATCAGTATTTCACGATTTCAGCCATGGATAATGCAGGAAATACCTCAGAAATCTATAAAACAGCCAATCCGTATTACACCGATCCGGAGAATAAGGACAGCAGTGAAAAAGATCCGGCACAGCAGCTTCCGGTGGATGCGTCGGCAACCAAGCCAAGCTCTGCAACCGCACAGGTCACTGAGCATACAAAAACGGATGTGAATGGAAATACAGTTTCACAGACAGGCAGTGGAACAACTTCAAGCAGTTCCGCAACAGCAAAGCAGTCTCCAAGCACGGGAGATACTTCCAAGGATGCAGACCAGAGCAGTGGCAGCCAGACCACAGAAAAAGGCAAGGAATTTTACACAATCCAGACTGCATCAGAAAAGGTATTTTATCTGGTGATTGATCGTGACGGGGAAGATGAAAAGGTATATTTCCTTACCGAAGTCAGTGAAAATGACCTGTTAAATACCACAACGGATAACAGCGAGACACTTCCGAAAAATTCAGCAGCATTGGAATCTGCAATTCCTACCAAAGACAGTGCATTGTCAAATAATAATGCAGATACCACAGGAGAGAAAAAACAGGGAACGGAAAGTGTTGAGGGCAGTACCGAAGAAAGCACGGAGGATACAAGTAAGCCGAAAGAGGATACCGCAAAAGCAGATGGTTCCGGCTTTACATATATTTTAATAGGCATTGCTGCGGTAGCTGTGATCGGAGTGGTATATGTTGTGAAGTCTAAGAAGAAAAAGGAAAACTTCATTGATGAGGATGAAGATGAGGACGAGCTTGACGAGGACTATGATTATGAGGACGAGGACGAAGCCGAGCAGGATTCAGACGAAGCATTCTTAAATGGTGGCGATGATACGGAATCAGAGGACACAGGCGAGAATGACAGTGAAGATAACAGTGACAACGATAATGATGAAGAAAACGGGGAGGAATAGAGATGGAGCTTGTAATTGCAGAGAAGCCGAGCGTGGCACAGAGCATTGCGGCAGTTCTTGGTGCCACACAGCGTAAGGACGGTTATTTGGAAGGCAATGACTATCTGGTATCATGGTGCGTGGGACATCTGGTAGAACTGGTACAGCCGGAAAGCTATGAGGAAGCATGGAAGAAATGGAGCTATGAGAGCCTTCCAATCATTCCGCAGGAATGGCAGCATGAAGTGAAAAGTGATACAAAAGCACAGTATCAGATTTTGAAAAAGCTCATGCATGATGACAGGGTTGATGCCGTTGTATGTGCTACTGATGCCGGAAGGGAGGGTGAGCTGATCTTTCGCCTGACCTACAACATGGCAGGGTGCAGAAAACCGATGAAGCGGTTATGGATTTCTTCCATGGAGGAAAGTGCTATCCGTGACGGTTTCCATAATCTTCGCCCAGGCAGCGACTATGATAACTTGTATCATTCGGCATTATGCAGGCAGGAAGCCGACTGGCTTGTGGGTATCAATGGCACTAGGCTTTTTACGGTATTGTATGGTGGCAAGGCATTAAAGGTCGGCAGAGTGCAGACACCGACACTTGCCATGCTGGTAGACCGTGAAAGTAAAATCATGAATTTCAAGAAAGAAGCCTATTATATGGCTCATATCATGGAAAATGGTCTGGATGCTGTATCGGAGCATATCAGTGATAAAACGGAAGCAGAGAGGATTGCAGGAGCCTGTGAAAACGGACAGGCTCTTGTCACTTCCGTGGTAAAGGAAGAAAAGTGGGTGGCACCGCCGAAGCTCTATGACCTTACCACACTCCAGAGGGATGCAAACCGTCTGTTTGGCTTTACTGCCAAGCAGACATTGGAATATACGCAGAGCCTTTATGAGAAAAAGTTAGTAACATATCCGAGAACAGACAGCCAGTACCTTTCCGATGACATGGAAGGTACTGCAAAAAATGTGATCGAAGCGATTTTCAATTCTCTGTTATTTGAGCAGAATATCATGTTCAATCCAGATATTAAAAGAATTTTGAACAGCAAGAAAGTTACGGACCACCATGCAATCATTCCGACCATGGAGATCATCAAACAGGACTTAAAGGTGATTCCTGAGAGTGAAATGAAGATCCTTTCATTATGTGCGAACCGTCTGCTGTGTGCAACCGGGGAGAAGCACATTTATAATTCCACAAAGGCAGAGCTTACCTGCAACGAGATTGTGTTTAAGGTATCCGGTAAGGAAGTATGGAAAAATGGATGGAAGGAATTTGATGATTTCTTCAAAAATTCCTATAAGACCACAGAGGATAAATCGGATGCCGAGGAAGAAAAGAAGCTGCCGGAGCTTCGTGAGGGCATGATGATTGCAGTGGAGCAGACAAAGGTTTCCGAGCATTTCACACAGCCACCGAAGCATTATACTGAAGATTCCCTTTTGTCGGCAATGGAGCGAGCCGGAGCAGAGGATATGGGTGATGAGGTGGAGAGAAAAGGATTTGGCACACCTGCCACCAGAGCCGATATCATAGAAAAGTTGGTAAAAGACGGATTTGTGAAACGTGAGAAAAAGCAGATGATCCCGACAGAGGACGGAATGAAGCTGATCACGATACTTCCGGATGTAGTAAAATCTCCGAAACTGACCGCTGACTGGGAGAATGAGCTTACTCTTGTATCCAAAGGAGAAGTTGCTGCAGAACAGTTTATGTCAGGTATTGAAGCAATGGTAACTGATCTTGTAAAGACCTATCACAGCGTTAGTGATGAACATAAAGCCATGTTTGGCACAGGTAAGGGTGGACAAGAAGTGCTAGGCAAATGCCCGAAGTGTGGTGCTGATGTAGTCAAGGGAAAATTCGGAGCGTACTGTACCGGGAAGTGCGGTATGAATGTCGGCAGGGCACTTGGGGTAACACTTTCCGATTCACAGGTCAAGAGCCTGCTTCAAGGGAAAAAGATACTTGTCAAAGGTCTGAAAGGAAAGAAAGGCAGTTATGATGCGTACCTGATTCCAGAGAGTGTAGAGGAATTTTCCTATACGAAAGATGGTAAAGAAATCATAGGATTCCAGTATAAGTTTAAGATGGAATTTCCACAGAAGAAGGATAAGTAGAAAAAACTTGAAAAACTTTGAAAAACATTTTTTATAATAATTTGTAAGATTTTGTCGAAAACTGTCATGTATATAGTGAAGGGAGAATTTTAGCATGAGTAAGGAAGAAGAAATAGAGATGTTGAAAGAAAAACTTGACTATTATACGTTGGTAGCCACCGATGAGGAATTTGATGCCGAAGAAGTTATAAAAATTGTAAAAAGGCTGGAAGAACTTGAGCCGACAGAAGCACCGGAAAAATCTGTCGCTGAATTTTTGCACGATTTCTGGAAATATTGCGAGGAACGAGAAAGGGAGGAAAAAATACTAGAAGAATTTCGGAAGCAGAAATAGCTGTATCTATGATGAAAAAAGTGTGGTATTATGAGAGAAAGAAATTTGCAAATCGATATTTGTGGAGGTGATCTACATGGCAAAACACGAGTTTGGAATTATGATGGATGCTCCTCAGCAGGGCAAGCGATATGACGAGTATGAGCCGTGGAAATATGCCTGTATTTCTGTTGATGACGCCTATTTGGAAGGCGTTGTCGAAAGGCTTACATCCATTGACTTCTATTGGCATACACTTTCCGTCAAAGGCAAAGGGCTTGCATACTGTGGTGTTACACTTGTTCCACCTTGTTCGCTAAAGGCATTTATTGATGTCATTGCAGATAATTCTGAACTATCCGAACTGAAAAAGCTGTTAGAAAATGCATTAAGCAATAACAAGTGGGTAATTCATTACGGACTCTGATAGAGACAAGTTTGTCGAGCAGGTGAAACTTTCAGTTTGTCGGTGCAACACTAATACCACACATAACTAAAATAACAACACAGCGTCAGAGCGTATGGGAAAACCTGTACGCTCTCTTTTTTTATCAAAAATGGAGGAAAACACATGGAAGAAACAAATGTAACAATGACAGCAGAGGAAATGCAGGGTGAGCCTGCGGCAAAGGAAAATGAGACAAAGGCGGAGAAGTTTATCCGTATTGGCGAGTACCGCATGAATAAGGCGGTGGATGCCATTGGAAGATTGGAGAATCTTGCAAATCGAGGGTCCTATGAATATACACAGGAACAGGTAGACGCTATGTTTCAAGCATTAGAGGGGAGGGTTACGGAAATTAAGGCAAGGTTTACGCCTAAGAAAACGGCTGAGAGTAAGACTTTCAGCTTTGGTACAACAGAATAGGAATGTAACGGGAAATAAAGGAAAGGCAGTCATGTAGTGTATGTGGCTGCCTTTTTGTCGTATCTATGACAGGAAGGAGAACTGTGTGAGAAAATATGATTTTATATCGGCTCTGGCAAAAGAGACAGCAGCCGAGGTTGTCAAAAATCGTGAGGAATGGATGAAATACCTAACTACAGCGGCGAGATTATACAAGTATCCGTTCCGGGAACAGCTTTTAATCTATGCACAAAGACCGGACGCAACAGCGTGTGCTTCCATAGAGCTGTGGAATGAGCGTATGCACTGCTGGGTAAACAAAGGGGCAAAAGGTATCGCACTTTTGGACGAGGATGATGCACATGGAAAGCGTCTGAAATATGTATTTGATGTTTCAGATGTCCATGCGGCAAGGAGAATCGGACGGTATCCGGAACTCTGGGAATTACATGAGGAACATAAGGAAGATGTAATTAAGCGTCTGGAGCAGACTTATGGTGCTACCGATGATAAGAAGCTGTTTGAAGAAAGACTTATGGAGATAGCTGAGAGGATTGCGGCAGATTATTATGAGGAATTGTTGCCGGATTTGCAGTACATGATCGAGGGCAGTTTTTTAGAAGGACTGGACGAGCAGAATGTCGGTATCCGCTTGAGGGAGACATTATCGGACAGCATTTCCTTTACACTTTTATCTGCCTGTGGTGCAGATATGCAGGAGTATGGTTCGGAATTTTCTTTCGATTTTATCCATGAATTTAATTCCATGGACACCCTTGCAGTACTTGGAGATGCAGCCAATGAGCTTGCAAAACCGGTACTTTTAGAGATTGGAAGAACCATAAGGGCATATAACAGAAGCCACGAACAGGAACAAACAGAAAATTTAACGCAGAAAGGACTTGCAAATACTTCTGAAATAGACTACAATGCGTTAAAGCGTGAAAGCAAGAGCGGACATGAGGAATATATTGACAACAATCAAAACAGCGTAGAAAGGGGCAATAGCAATGAATCTGACATACGAAAAGAACGGGGATTATCTGATCCCGACATTGCAGGCGGACATTCAGCCGGAGGGAACGGTAACGAAGTACGGAATGATGAGGGAGACTTATCTGAAGGAGAACCACAGGGGCGTGTACTCAGCGTTTCTTCTGAAAGGGACATTGAAAGAACACCTGCTGACGATCCAGAAGCAGGCAGAGGAGAGAATGGAGAAGCTGACGAGCCAGATGGCGGAAACAGAGGGAGTGACAGAACAGCTCAAGGAAGCCGATCAGATGCTCTGGGTAGCGAAGATGAACAACATTCAGAGCCGAGCCGAGGAAGTGGTATTGAGCGAACTGGTATACAGCCTGTAACAGATACGCCGCTTCGGAGAGAAGCACCGGAACCCACCTTTACACAACTTAGCCTGTTTCCTTCTTTTGAAGAGCAGGTCGGAACAGTCGCAGCAGCGGAAGCAAGTATGAAATATATCATGCCCGCTGCTTTTTCTTTGCCACAGAATGAGCTTGAAACCATTTTAAGGAGTGGCGGAGGAAAACAGCACAGCAGGAAGCGTATTTTCGCAAAGTACACAGAGGGCAGAAATGCCGAGCAGATGGTGGATTTTCTGAAAAATGAGTACGGACAGACCGGAAAAGGTTTTGAAATCAATGGAAATCCAGTATCAGTGTGGTTCGATGAGCATGGTATGAGCGTCGGCTATGGAACACAGGCAAGGGAAACACCGATTGTCACGATGGATTGGGAAGATGTGGAGAGCCATATCCGTTCCATAATCGAAAATGGTACTTATATGAGTGCCAGTGAAGCATTTCTTGTAGATACACAGGAGAGAAATCGTGTTGCCAATCAGATCTATTTCTTCCTGCGAGATGGAATGGATGAAATGCCGGAAGAGCTTGGCTTAAAAGCAGGAAATTATCCGGAAAGTGAAGCAAAACTCATGGAGCTTCTTTCCACCCATGAGGGCAGGGAACAGCTTAAAAATATCTTGGAAGATGCGGCAGAGCGACTTGCATCGGGTGAAGCCGAATTAAAATGGCGGCATGTGAAATCACCGGAATATCTGTTATCGGAGATAGCAGACCTTGACAGGGAGAGACTGGAATTTCCATTGCCGGATGCGGTGGAGGTAGCACAGGAAGATTTTATCACACAGGATGAAATCGACTATGCACTTGGCAGAGGAAGCGGCTATGAGCATGGAGCTTTCCGCATTTATGAGTATTTCATGGAAGGACATGACCAGAAAGAAACAGTTGCTTTTCTGAAAAATGAATATGGTATTGGCGGCGGTTCCGGTGGACTTCCAGGCAACGATGATTCCCATAATGAACATGATGGAAAAGGTATTCGTCTGGAGAAGGGCAGCTATGGAAATCCGTATGCAAAAGTGCTTCTGAACTGGAATGTAGTCGAGAAAAGGCTACGTGAGCTGATCCATGAGGATAAATATTTATCTCCACAGGGGAAAGAAAACTACAAGGCATACAAGGAAGAACAGGTAGAGAAAGCAAGACAGCGAGAGCTTTCCCGTCTGGAGCATGGACAGCGACTTGAATGTAAGAAGGACATCGAAGCCTTGATTGCCGAGAAATTCAATGGTTTTGTGCTTCCGAGGAATACCGCAGATGAAATCATAGATAAATATGGCATTGACTGTGTGGAATTTGTTCTTGCAAATACCGTCACGCATTTTGATTATGATGGGCGGTTTTCGCAGAACAATAAGGAATGGGCAAAGGGCATTGTTGCGGAAAATGAGTGGCAGAATAATGATCTGATTTTAAGTTCACATCCGGCAGTATTGGACGGATTTACCAATCAGGCAAGAAGATATATCAATGTATTGTGGGAAAAAGAAAAGGAAGCACAGGAAAAGGTCACGATTGATGGATATGAGTGTGCTCTGGTTGATCAGTGGGGCAGTGAGGAAGAAAAATATCTGCTTGGAAATAACATTGCGGATAACAGCTTTTATTATGCACAGGTCAATGGGAAAACCTTTGAATATGACCATAAGCCGGAGCGTAGCGAGGTAGAGGACGATTATATCAATGCCATTGCAGAGGAAGATATTGACCGACACGAAGCAGAGGTGTTTTCAAGGTTTGAGGGGACGGATGGTATCGCAGAGCCGGATGAAACTGAGCCACAACAAGAATTTTCACAAGAGGAATCGCAGAAATTATCATGGCATGTGGTACATGATGCAGATGATGAATATGGCAATCCGACACAGTGGAGTGCAACCTTATCAGAGGGAATATTCCTTTGGATTGATAAGGAAGTGGACGGATATGCTATTTATGATACGGCAGACACCACCCGTCCGGCATTGGAGACATTTTCGACTTTGCAGGAAGCAATGGATTGGGGGAATGAGCTTGCAGAAAGTGGCAGGGAAGCAGAAGCGGAGTTTTCTGACGAAAAGGAACAGAATGTTGTTACAAAACAGACAGAAGATGAACTGGACAGTATAGATACGCAGTCTGCCCGTGAGAGTCTGGAGAATGGTGAAGCAGACCGACAGACAGAGGAAATGCTGTCACAGGTGCTTACAGGAGACTGGGAACCGATTACTCTTCCTTCACAGGAAGAAAATAAACCAGTACCGGATAAAAGCAACGCTGTCAATTTCCATATCAGCGATGACCGCTTGGGCGAAGGCTCTCCAAAAGAGAAATTCCAGAGAAATGTTGCAGCAATCAGGCTGTTGGAGCAGATCGAGGGCGAAAACCGTTATGCTACACCGCAGGAACAGCAGATTTTATCCCAGTATGTCGGCTGGGGTGGTCTTGCCGATGCGTTTGACGAGAGCAAATCAAACTGGTCAGCAGAATATCACCAGTTAAAGGAACTGCTATCACCGGAGGAGTACCGCATGGCAAGGGAGAGTACCTTGAATGCCCATTATACAAGTCCGGTCATTATCCGCCAGATGTACGAAACATTGGAGAAAATGGGATTTTCCAAAGGAAATGTACTGGAGCCTTCCATGGGTATCGGCAACTTTTTCGGTATGATGCCGGATTCCATGAAAGAGAGCAGGCTTTACGGAGTAGAGCTGGACAGCATTACCGGACGCATTGCAAAGCAGCTTTATCCGCAGGCAGATGTGCAGATCAAAGGCTTTGAAAAGACCGATTATCCGAATGATTTCTTTGATGTGGCAATCGGAAATGTGCCTTTTGGTCAGTATAAAGTGGCAGATAAGCAGTATGATAAAAATAATTTCCTGATTCACGATTATTTCTTTGCAAAGACGTTGGATAAAGTGCGTTCCGGTGGTGTGGTTGCTTTTATCACAAGTAAAGGAACTATGGACAAGGCAAGTTCGGAGGTCAGAAGATACCTTGCACAGCGTGCAGACCTGCTAGGTGCGGTGAGACTTCCGAATACCGCATTTAAGGCAAATGCAGGAACAGAAGTGACTTCGGATATATTATTTTTCCAGAAGCGTGACCGCATGGTAGAGCGTGAGCCGTACTGGGTACATCTGGGAGAGGATGCAGATGGCATTGCAATGAACGCTTACTTTGCACAGCATCCGGAGCAGATCGTAGGAAAGATGGAAATGGTATCCGGTCCTTATGGCATGGAAAGCACCTGTAAGGCAGATGACAGCAGACCATTTGCGGAGCAGTTAGCGAAAGCACTTCAAAACATTACGGGACAGATTGATACGATTGATCTGGATGAGGAGCTTGCGGATGATATGAGCAGGCAGAGTATTCCGGCTGATCCGTCCGTTAAAAATTTCAGCTATACCGTAGTTGAGAATGAAGTGTATTACCGTGAAAATTCTGTCATGAAGCCTGTAGAAGTATCAGACACCGCAAAAGAACGTATCAAGGGAATGGTGGCAATCCGTAACTGTACGCAGGAGCTGATTGATATGCAGCTTGAGGAATATTCCGATGCGGCAATCAAGGGAAAACAGGCGGAATTAAACACATTATACGATTCTTTCTCGAAAAAATATGGTCTGATCAATTCGCAGACGAATAAGAGAGCCTTTAATCAGGACAGCAGTTATTGCCTGTTGTGTTCTTTGGAAAAACTTGATGATGAGGGCAATTTCAAGGGCAAAGCGGATATGTTCACGAAGCGTACCATTAAAAGGGCAGAGGTGGTCACAAGTGTGGATACCGCAAGTGAAGCGCTGGCAGTATCTTTAGCAGAGAAAGCTAAAATCGACCTTGATTATATGGCAGAGCTGACTGAAAAGGACAAGGATACGCTGATTGAGGAGCTTCGTGGTGTTATTTTCCAGAACCCGCTTACCGATGTCTGGGAGACAGCAGACCAGTATCTCAGCGGAAATGTGCGTGAGAAACTTGCCATTGCAGCAACCTATGCAGAAAATCATCCGGAATATGCTCCAAATGTGCAGGCTCTTACGCAGGTACAGCCGAGGGAGCTGGACGCATCGGAGATTGAGGTGCGTATTGGTGCCACATGGATTGATCCAAAATATATCAATGATTTCATGCGTGATACGTTCCAGACACCGGAGCATTTATTCCGCAGAGATACGATTGGGGTGCAGTTTTCGGGTGTGACCGGAGAGTGGAACATTAAAGGGAAAAACGCTGATTTTGGAAATACGCTTGTCAACATGACCTATGGTACAAGCCGGGTAAATGCCTATAAGATACTGGAAGATTCCTTAAATCTGAAAGACACAAGAGTTTATGATACCATTGAGGAAGATGGAAAGGAAAAAAGAGTTCTTAATAAAAAGGAAACCATGATTGCAAGCCAGAAGCAGGAAGCGATAAGGGAAGCATTTAAGGACTGGGTATTCCGTGATCCGGAGCGCAGGCAGACACTTGTGGCAAAATATAATGAGCTTTTCAATTCCACCAGACCAAGAGAATATGACGGTTCGCATCTGAAATTTCCGGGCATGACACCGGATATTGAATTAAAGCCGCATCAGAAAAATGCGGTTGCCCATGTGCTGTATGGGGATAATACCCTGCTTGCACACTGCGTTGGTGCCGGAAAGACCTTTGAAATGACAGCGGCGGCAATGGAAAGCAAGCGTCTGGGACTATGCCAAAAGTCATTATTCGTGGTGCCGAACCACCTGACTGAACAATGGGCAAGTGATTTCTTACGGTTATATCCAGGAGCAAATATCCTTGCGGCAACGAAAAAGGATTTTGAACCCGCCAACCGTAAGAAATTTTGTTCCCGTATTGCAACAGGTGATTATGATGCCGTTATTATCGGGCATAGTCAGTTTGAAAAAATCCCGTTATCACAGGAAAGACAGGCAGCCACAATCGAAAAACAGATTGATGAGATTGAGCTTGCTATTGATCAGGCAAAAAGAGACAACGGGGAGCGTTATACCATTAAGCAGATGGAAAAATCGAGGAAAGCATTGCAGGTGCGGCTTGACAAGTTAAATGACCAGAGCCGTAAGGATAATGTCGTGACTTTTGAGCAGTTGGGTGTAGACAGGCTGTTTGTGGATGAGAGCCACAATTACAAGAACCTGTTCCTTTATACGAAAATGAGGAATGTGGCAGGCATCGCACAGACAGAAGCACAGAAGTCATCTGATATGTTTGCCAAGTGCCAGTATCTTGATGAAATCACAGGCGGCAAGGGTGTAACTTTTGCGACCGGAACGCCAATTTCCAACAGCATGACGGAGCTTTATACGAATATGCGTTATCTCCAGTATGGTACGCTTCAGAAGCTGGGACTGGGACATTTCGATGCGTGGGCGGCTTCTTTTGGGGAAACACAGACCGCCATAGAACTTGCACCGGAGGGAACCGGATACCGGGCAAAGACAAGATTTGCGAAGTTTTTCAATCTTCCGGAGCTGATTGCACTTTTCAAGGAGAGTGCGGACATTCAGACACCGGATATGTTAAAACTTCCTGTGCCGGAAGCAGAGTATGAAAATGTGGTATTAAAGCCGAGTGAATTTCAGAAAGAAATGGTGGCGTCTCTTGCGGAACGTGCTGAAGCAGTCCGGGACAGACAGGTGCAGCCTTACGAGGACAATATGCTAAAGATTACCAATGACGGAAGAAAGCTGGCACTTGACCAGAGGCTGCTCAATGATATGCTGCCGGATGAGGAAAATTCCAAAGCGGCAACCTGTGTGGAGAAAGCCTATGAGATATGGGAGAACACCAAAGAGCAGAAGTCAGCACAGTTGATTTTCTGTGATCTTTCTACACCGAAAGGCGATGGCACTTTCAATGTGTATGAGGATATAAAAAACAAGCTCATGGAAAAGGGAGTGCCGGAGCAGGAGATCGCATTTATCCATGATGCCAATACAGAACTTAGAAAAGCGGAGCTGTTTGCAAAAGTAAGAAGCGGACAGGTTCGTTTTTTATTAGGTTCCACAGCAAAAATGGGAGCAGGTACGAATGTGCAGGACAGATTGATTGCACTGCATCATCTGGATGTGCCTTGGCGTCCTTCTGATATTGAACAGCAGGAAGGTCGTATTTTACGACAGGGCAACCAGAATGATAAGGTCAAGATATTTCGTTATGTTACGGAAGGTACGTTTGACAGTTATTCGTGGCAGCTCATCGAGAATAAACAGAAATTCATCGGACAGATCATGACCAGCAAATCCCCGGTGCGAAGCTGTGAGGATGTGGACGAAGCGGCACTTTCCTATGCAGAAGTCAAGGCACTTGCCACAGGTAATCCCTACATAAAAGAAAAAATGGATCTCGATATTCAGGTATCGAAGCTGAAACTGATGAAGGCAAACCATACCAGTCAGAAGTACAGGCTGGAGGATAACATCACACAACATTATCCGCATCAGATCGCCATTTTCAAGGAGCGTATCGAAGGCTTTACCGCTGATATGAATAAATATGCGAAAAATAAGCCGGAGGATAAGGAGCAGTTCTTTATGCAGGTGGGTGGAAAATCATACACCGACAAAAAGGAAGCTGGAACTGCAATCATAGCCATGTGTAAGGAAATCAAAGGCATCAATGCCAGTGCGGATGTAGGTGAATATCTTGGATTTAAGCTGAATGTAACCTTTGATTCTTTTAACAATAAATTTGTGATGAATGTCAAAGGTGCAATGAGCCACCCGATGGAAGTCGGCTCTGATCCGCTTGGAAATATCACAAGAATCAACAATGTACTGGAAGCCATGCCTTCACAGCTTGAGGAAGCACAGATGAAGCTATCCAATGTGAAACATCAGCTTGAAACAGCAAAAGCAGAGGTAGACAAGCCATTTCCACAGGAAGCAGAACTTGCCGAGAAACTGGAGCGTCTGGCAGAGCTTAATTCTTTACTCAACATGGATGAAAAGGGCGATGATGCGATTGGTATGGATGATGAAGCCGCAGAACCGGAAAAACCACAGGAAACTGTGAAAACAGTGGATAACAAAAGGGACGAGGTCGCAGATATGCCAGCAAAGCAGAGTAATCTTGGGAAAACGGCTATGGGTGGTAAGCTGTCAGACCGACCGGCAGAACGGACTTCATTGCAAGAAAAACTCGCAGCAATGAAGGCAAGGGTGTCCGGGACACCTGCAGGAAGGGATGCAGCGGATAAGACAAAGAAAAAAGAAGAAATTTTATAGGAAAATCTATTTTATTCCTAAGTTTATTCCCAACCTGTCAGCATTATTTGGGTTGGGAATATTGAAAAGTGTTATAGCAGTTTATGTAAGGGCAGTCCGTAGTGGCTGCCCTTTATCGTGCAAAGATGGAGATCATTTATGGCAGACAATTGTTATTGGTAGGAGCATGTGGCAATGAGGATTGGCAGATGTTACCGTTTTGCTTGGATGCGCAATCAGGAATTGTATCAGATTGTGAAAATGCAAAGGAGTATCGAAAACTTATAGGGTTACAGATATAGTAAGAGGCACGCCCAAATTTCAGGTTTCGTTCCATTCTGTAAAGAAAAATGAATAAATGTCGATAAATATTATGAGCTAAGGATGGCGTCTGTTTCAAGGGATTGAATGTGAAAATAGACGCTGTTTCTGTTTGGATTGGAGGTTATATTATGAGAATACAAGCGGCAAATACATTTTATACAGGTACTTACTCTGTTTTGAATACGAAGTCATCATTTCCATATGCTGTGAAAGTTGAAGGTTACGGAAATACAAGAAACCAAAGGAGTTTATTTCAGTTTGCACATGTGACAATAACAGAACATATGGTAAATGCAAAATATGGTACAAAGATTACAAACGGTTCGAGAGTGCAGATGCAGACCGCAGGTAGTAAGAAAAAAGAAGATTGGACTGAGGTTTCCAAAGAACAGTTGGCAGAAGTAAAACTACCGGCATCATTTGATAAATTGAAAGAACAAAATTCTTATTTTTATCATGGAGAAAACATATCGGATTATGAACTAGTGCAAACTGCAGTAGCATTGGGGAAAATGGAATTACCAACAGATGAGAAAAAGTGTATCCCAGACAGAGTTGCAATGGATGCATTTGAAGTGCTTGTCAGAGACCAGGCGGCGCCAAAAAACTCATGGTCAAATACATTGTATTCGGAAGATGGAAAATATACCTTTACAAAGACTGAAAGCGGAAGATGGCAGATGCATTTGATTGATGATGCTGCCATAGGTGCATCTTTGGAAGATATAGCAAATTGGATGATGAGTGGCACGCCCAATAGAAATATTGAGACACGCTACCTAAATTATCTTCATACTGTTGATCCGGATTTATATAATGTGGCGATGCGAATAGGTTCCGAGGTTCGTTCTTATGGTTTTATGGAGGATTTACATCAGCAGGGAGTATTAAGTGATAGTCAAAATCAGTATGATATGAGTCTGTTGGGTATGTTATTCGGTAAAGATGCGGATAGTATGCGTATGATATTGAATGGGTGTAAGGAGTCTGGTAATTTTTTGGAATTATTGGATTTGTATAGCCCGGATGGAGCAAAATCGTTGGATAAGCTTCGGGAACAGCAATATAAGCACGGTGGAATTGTTTAATATAGCGAGTTTTATGACAGGATATGAAAAAGCAATTAATTCTCGAAGTAGAAGAGTGTGAAACACTAATGTAGCAACGGAGGTAAAGACAAACAGCAAGGACAAAGTGCAGGAATATTATGAGAAACTGTGTAAAAAGTTCCCGGAGATTACTTTTAATACGGGTAGCAGTCTTATGAGTGGAAATGAAAATAAAGTGGTAATAAATCTTTCTAGCGAATGTCTAAAGAAAATGGCAAATGATCCGGAATTTGCCAAGAAAGTAGAGTTTAATTTAACTGGTGCAGTACCGGGACAGAATAGAATGTTTGCACAAGCCAAAGCTGATAATGCAGTGATACATGGTGTTACAACTGTAATAGATGCCGATGGGAATGCTTCTGTTACTTGCGGAGGTATGACAAGAACCAGTGGTTCAAAACAAAATTCAACTACATTGAATGCGGAAAAGAAACAAAAAGAAAGATTATAAAAAAAGCGTGAGGAAAGAAAAATCTCAGAAGAAAAGGCAGCTAAGAGACGGGCAGAGAAAAAGGCGCAGTTGGAGAAGCTGACAGAAGATGAAACGTTTACAATATCAGCTACTGGCACTGATGTAAAAAGTGTTACGCAGAACCTCTTAGCTGCGGTTTCTGGTACATCTGCGCCGACAGGGGCAAGTTTTGATATAAAGGCATAAGGAGAAATTGTTCATATTCCGCAAGGCGCATAAACCTTTGCTTTTGCGGACTGCCAGGACTTATTGCAAGGGGGCAGGGGCGGCAATATAAAAAATTGATGACAATGGAGAATTAGGAAATGGCTATTAATGGAGTCGGACATAATTATGATTATTTGGGAACGACTACAAATTATATACGGGGAGAAGCAACTGTTAGGGAAGCAATCTCAAAGATGGTGAAGCAGTCGGCAAATCTTTCTATTTCTGATGCAGGAAGAAATATGCTGCGGGAAATGGCAAGCAAATTTGAACCTGATTCGGATTATACCAATGTCAGGGAACTGACAATACAAAATACAAATGAGGTTGCTTGGGAACACTATACCGCAATGCGGGATATTAGCAGCCTAACATTAAAAGACAGGAATTATAATGTTGAAGATGTGATGAAATCTATAATGGATACATATGAAACCCGTTATAATGAAATCGTAAAAGAACATGAAAATGGAGATCGTGAAGTTTCCTACGAACTTACGGGGAAAAGGTCATTGACACTTGACGAAGATTTAGCCGGATTGGACGAAGCCTTTAAAATGCGTCTGGCAAATTTAGAAGGATATATTACCTGTCAACAAACCAATAAAGCATTTGAAAACGCAGACAGTTCATGGTATTTCCGTAGAAATAGCCCTCAAAATGAAGTAAAAACACAAGATAAGGCTCAAATGTTTGATACAAAATATCAGAAAACCGCAGTATCAATAATGGAGCAGGCTAAAGAGAAGTTTTTGGTAGCCTTTAAAAGTATAAATTACAAACAAGGAACAGCAACAAGCATACTATCGGATATTATGAAAAAGTGCTGATAAAGGAGGATTAAAAATGGCTATTAGTGGAGTAGGACAGAGTTATTATCAGAACAATGTTGCAACAACGAAAAGTACAAAGAGCGTAAACAGCACGGGAGAAACGGGCAATACAAAGGAATTATCAGAAGCGGAAGAAATGGCGATTTTCAAAAAGGAATTTTATGCTGAAATTGATAAGATACCCAGAAATAGAACTATAACCAATGTGGCTATCAACATATCAGAGGAAGCATTTAAGAATATGAAAGATGATCCGGAGTACAGGGAAAAGATATTATCAGCACTTAAACGTGACTTAACTTCGTCCTTTGCACCGTTGGAAGCTTCTATGGTGCTCACTGTAGGAGCTACTGCTAAAGATTATAGGGGCGATTCATGGTCTGGTGTTAATAATCAATCGGAATTTTATGCTCGTTCACAAAACAGTTTTTATAAAAAGACAAGCAACAAGAAAGATAGACAAAAAGAGCTTTTGGAAGAATATCTGGAAAAACGGGCGCAGGTTAAAAAACAGCAGCAGGAAATGTTGAATGAAAAGATTGCAAAGCAGGAACAGGAAAGAAGCCGATTATTACGGTCGTGGAACAATGAAAGGCTGTTGTCAAAAGCGTCTAATGCTTATGAAGCAAATGCTATGACGGAAGCGGTTACGGATAGTGCTTTTAAGTAAGGAGAAAGAGATATGTCAATTACATTTTTAAGTCATCCTATTCATCTGCCGGATTTTTTCAAGTTTGATAGGGAATATTTGGGAAAACAGGAAAGCCAAAATGAAGACCAGAAAGTGTTTCATAAGGATATTTTAGAGGTTTCTCAATTATCGAAAAACAGGGAAAATTTAATGGATAAAATTAAGCATACAGTTGTGCATTCGGTTACATCGTTCAGCGATATGAGAGCCGGAATATTAAAAGAAATTAGGGAAGAAAAAGGGCAGTATGACTATACTGATGTTGTAAATGCCTGCGGATTGAGTTATGCAAGGCTGTATTCTGAAATTGAACAGCGCTATGAAAATGAACAGTATTATAAGGTAGATGGGACGCCGCTGACAAAAGAAGATGAGATAGAGTGGCTGGATATACAATTTGAGCAGGAAGCGGCATGGCAGAAATCCTGTGCAAGAATAGCAGCCCAGGGGCAGGTCATTCAGGGGAAAATTTTTGAAATGCCAACAAAAGAGATGGAAGAATTGGAAGACAGCTTTTATCAAGCGAAGGATGCTTATATGAAGCTGTACCGGGAAAGCAGGCAGGTGGGGAAGCCGCTTGTTTTGCAAAATTATATATTTGGCAATGGCCGGATGTATGAAGTGCTGAACAGATTAGGTAATTTACAGGAGAGGGTGGAATAATGCGGGTTAATTTATCCAACAGTTCATTGCAGAACAGATATTTTTCAGGAACAGGAAGAAGTCATTCAGATGTCAGGTATGAACGAGCATCTGTTGAATTTCAAAGGTCTTATGATAGATGAGGTTCAACGGGTAATCATTCGGGAAAATCAGGAGATAGAGCTTACATATACCGAGTTTGAAATCTTGAAGCTTTTTGCAAAGCATCCGGGAATAGTGTTCAGTAAGGAACAGATTTATGACATTGTGTGGAAAGAATCCTATTCCGGCGATTACAACATCGTCATGAGCCATATCCGGAATATTCGGGAGAAGATAGAGGATAATCCTAGCAAGCCAAGCTATATACAGACTGTTTGGGGAGTTGGTTATCGGTTCAATAAAAATTTAATAGCATAGAAACAGGCAATTAAGAAACAAAATCTTGGTTGTCTTTTTTATTTGTAAAAACATTTACAGTGACAGGTGCAGAAAGGAGACAGGAGTACATTGCAGAAATCAAAACGAATACGGGCAGTAATGATAAAGGTTTATAAGTGAATATCGTAGTTATGCAAAGGCAGTCAATAATGGCTGCCTTTTGTCATGCAAAAAATAAGCAGATGGAGGAAATACTATGGCAGAATCTAAAACAGAAAAACAGAAAGTACAGGAAATAACGGAGAAGCTAGAGCAGGGTATCAAGGAGCTTTTTGAAAGCGAGAAGTACAAGACTTATCTGAATACCATGTCAAAATTCCATAATTACAGCTTTAACAATACTATGTTAATTGCGATGCAAAAGCCAGACGCTACGTTAGTGGCCGGATTCAAGGCTTGGCAGAAGAATTTTGACAGGCACGTTAAGAAGGGGGAAAAGGGTATTCGTATCCTTGCCCCGGCACCCTATAAAATCAAAGAGGAGAGGGACAAGATTGATCCGGTCACACAAGAACTTTTACTTGATAAGGACGGAAATCCGCAGAAAGAAGAAGTCGAGATAACAATTCCGGCATTCCGGGCAGTATCCGTTTTTGATGTGGCGCAGACAGACGGAAAGCCGATACCGGAACTTGCGGCAAAGGAGCTTCTTTCAGATGTGGAAGGGTATCAGGATATGATTCGTGCAGTAGAAGCCATTTCACCAGTACCGATTGAACTGGAGGAGATAGCCGGAGATTCCAAAGGCTACTATGACAGGGAAGCAAAGCGGATTGCGGTGCAGGAAAACATGAGCGAGGGCCAGACCTTAAAGACCATGATCCATGAGGTGGCTCACTCCAAGCTGCATAGCAAGGAAGTGGAGCAGGATGAGCAGATGAAAAAAGACCGCAATACCAAAGAAGTGGAAGCTGAGAGCATAGCTTATACAGTATGTCAGCATTTTGGAGTGGACACTTCCGATTATTCCTTTGGATATATTGCCGGATGGAGCAGTGGCAGAGATACCAAGGAACTGAGAGCTTCCATGGATACGATACGGAGGACAGCTTCGGAGTTGATTACCGGGATAGAGGAACAATTACAGGAATTACAAAGGAACAGGGAAGTATCACAGGAACAGACAAAGGAAAGTATTCTCCTCATACAGAATACTGACCTTTCAGAGTTCAGTCTGCTTGATGTATATGGCATGGACAGACCGGAACTGATGCAGGCATTGTCAGAAATGACAGACGATGACAAGTTGAGCATACAGGCATATTTGGAAAGCAGGGGTGCATGGACAACGGAAATCGGCAATCAGGATTCCAGAGAGTACGGAGAGTATCATCTGGATGTGCGTTATAACACAGATACAGATGAGCTGATTGATATGAAGGAGAGAAAGGCGGTCTATGATAAGGCAATGGAGCCGATCAATGCCGATGATGTGGTTGTTAAGTTCGCTTCCATTTTTGAAAGCGAATGGGAGGTTTTGAAAATCACAAATATGTTGAGGGATGATGTCAGAAAAATGCTCAAAGATATGGCTTCTCTTGATGAAAAAGAATGGGATGGCAATTACCTTTCATATATGGAAAAACAGGGAGCGGAAATCACGTTACTTGCGTCCAGTAGTAAGGAATTAAACGGAAATATGCCGGACTTTTGGGATTATGAATACGATTTTGATGCAGGTCTGACGGATGCGGAGAAATTGTCTGTCATTCAACAGGCAGAGCATATCATTAACCGGTTGGAGCATGGACAGCCTGCCTTTTCCGATGATGAAAGAAATCTGATTGTAAATTATGCTTATAAGCTGAGTAATGTGGAGAAAACAAGGGAGCTTGCAGAACATATCTACGCACAGGAAGTGGATGGAAATCAGGATGTTGCATTAGCAATGTTTGATGCACAGGCAGAAATCGACGCACTGCCGGATAGCATGGTCGGAATATCTGAAATGCAGGAGTATGGCTATACATGGATTGAAATGCTTCCACTAACACAGGAAAGGGCATTGGAACTATTTGACCATGACTTGCCTGTGTATCTTTTGCATACGGATGGTTCCGAGAGTACTGTAGCTGATAGAAAACAGATTTTAGAGCATGATGGAATGTGCGGAATAGAAAAAGGGGACTGGCAGAATGAACGGAAACTTCTCATGATGCAGGAAGAACTTACAGAGAGTAATTCCAACAGGGAAGCACTACTTTTATATGGAAATACCGATAAATACGGTATTTACCAGTTAAAGGATAATCCCGAACTGGACAAGTTCCGCTTTGAGGGAACGGAAAGCCTGAAGCGTATGGGAATAACCAAAGACAATTTTGATGCGGTATTGCCGGAAAATTATAAACTGGTGTATTTGGGCGAATTGTCAGAATTGCAGGGACGGACGCAATCGGAAACACTGGAAGCAATCTATAAAAAGCTTAATATTGACCATCCGGCAGACTACAAGGCACATTCACTGTCGGTCAGCGATATTGTGGTATTACATGAGAACGGGGAAAACAGCGCACACTTTGTAGATTCTTTTGGATTTACAGAACTGCCGAAGTTCATGCTGACACTGGAGGGCAAGGAAAATGAGATAGAGACGGAGCTTGCGGTTCATATCGCAGACCGTTATATCCTGATGCATGAATGTGATGAGGGATACGATTACTCCATTCTGGATGAACAGTACCATTTGCTGGATGGCGGTGTCTACGATAACCCGGATATTACCATTCGCAGGGCAATGGATATGGTGATTGCAGATTTGAAAGAACCGAGATTTTCAGTTGTGACTGAGCAATATTATCGTGATGAGTATTTGCAGGGCGAAGTATATGCTGGTTCAGAGGTCGAGATTGTAGATTATGAGGAACTTTCGGAGAAAGCCGAGGAAGTGGAACAGACAGATTTGGAAGCAAAGCAGGCAGAATTTAGAGAGAACAATCCGGATGTGGTTGCAGATTTCCGGGCAAGGACGGAAGAATTGTTTCATAGTCTGGACGGACAGAGTGCAGATGATATTGAAAAGACGGTATATGCGTATGTGCAGTCGCAGATAGACGAGTATGGACTGGATGCACAGATTGTTGATGTGGTGGTATCCGGAAGCCGATGCAGAGGTATTGAGCAGGAAAATTCGGATTTGGATGTAGTTGTGGAATACACAGGCTCAACCAGAGAAGATGACCTTTTCAATATGCTACATGAGGACAGCATTTATATCGCTGGTATTCAGGTGGATATTAACCCGATTACAGAGAGCAGAACCGGAACATTGGAGACTTATCTTCCGGAGGTGGAAACTTACCTGCAGGAGAAGGCACAGCAGGAGCAGATCAACAATCAGCTTGTCACGCAGGGGAGAGAAGTGGTGCAGGAACAAAACGCACTTGTATCAGAAGAAAAAGTGCTTTCTGAACTGGAAAAAGAGCCTGTAATTGAACCAGAGACAGTCCATATCACATTTACCATTGCGGAGTGTGGGGAATTTCATAATATGGGTGAATACCATGAGGGCATTGAAACGATAGAGGAAGCTATGAAACTTTACAATGCCATTGATCCTTCCCGTATGCATGGGATTCCTTCTATTGGTGTAAATATGCACATCGAGGGGACTGAAGAATGGGAAGATGAGCAGGCAGACATTGTAAGCGGCAAGAGAATTGATGTGGATTTCCTGAATTATACACCGGAGCTTCGTGATACACCAAAGGTGCAGGACGCAATTAAAAAGCTGATTGCGGCATATCCGGAGAAAGATGTGATTGATATGGAGACAAAAGAGCAGAAGATACAGACACTTGCGGCAGAACTTGACCAGTTATCTTATGAGATTGATACATATGGATATAGAGATTCGGTATCAGACAGAGAATCACAGATACAAATGATTGCTGATGATATAAGAACTGGAAATGTGAAACCTCTAAGTATTTTCTTACAGGCATCTATTGACGAGGGGATAGACGAGGACAGTGAGAGACAGGCAAAGGAACTGCTTGTGAAATTGGCAGAATACAAGCCGCTTGCTAAGATCGAGGAACTGGAGGAACAGAATTATAACATGATTGATGACAGGCTTAATAATGGGGTGGAGAAATTCAATCGTGAGGAAGAAAAGAAAGAACAGCGGGAAAAACCGCAGGCACGTTCTTCCCTAAAAGAGCGACTTGCAGCCAAACAGAAGGAAGCAACACAGGGAAACAATAAGGATACGAAGGAACTGGAAAAATCAAAAAATTCACATAGGGAGATGTAGGATGATGAATAAATTCACAGTAGAAGAAATCAATTTCATGTGTGTTTTTGAGACACAGAACAGAATGAAGATGATGGAAAAAATCAGACGGATAATGCCGTACATAAAGGACAGCGATATGGAAGATCTTTCTAGGCAGGTGTTGAGAAAGTTGGATGGCATGACAGATAAGGAATTTGCGGAAAATTCATTAGAAGCGGTAGAAGAATAGCGGTATCGAGTGGGTAGTCAGTTGCAATGGCTGACTACCTGCTTTTTTAATTTGGCAAATTTTTGACATATAAAATTGATTGAGAAAAATCATGGGGTAAGGTGTTATGTTTTGATTGATTTTAAGATTGATGAGCTTACACATCAGGATTTAGGACAGATGCAGATGTATGTAAATTATTATGATCGCTATGAAAAAATTGAGGGAGAAAATCCAACAATAGGTATTTTACTCTGCAAGCAAAGTGATGAGGCTCTGGTAGATTTGACACTTCCGGAAAATGCTAATATTTATGCAAAAGAGTATAAATTATATTTGCCGGATAAGAAACTGTTACAGAAAAAATTAAAAGAATGGTTAGATGAAGAACAAAATTGATTCAGAGGGGAGAGTGCTATCTATGGGATAGGATTCTCCCCCATTTTTATAAGCTGTGATTTCTGTTTTTTGTCTGTTGTGCCTGCACCGGATCGGGCTGCGTCTGACCGAGGTATTGATTCAGATTTTCCAGTTTTCGGTTTAATGATTGAACCTCTTTTTCACATTTCTTGTAGGTGGAAGTCAGCTCGCTTTTCTGCTTCATCAGTTCCTGATACTCTGCTTTTAGCTTATCGACATTCAAGCCCTTTAAGTTTATGCCCGTTTGTTCAAGCATGCGTCTTGCGCCACCATAAAGGATAATTTGGCTTTCGTATCTGCGGAAATATGCGTCCGGGTTCTTGGCTTTTTTGTAGCCGATATGATAGGAGCGGTTGTCTTTGTACTGCTGTGCATATTTGATGATTTCTGCAAGGTCTTTGATGCGGTGTTCCAGTTCCACCACGCTCTGCTTTGCAGACTTTCCGGCTTCGGTTTTCACCGCAATTTTGTGTTCCAGTTCTGCAAGGGAGCCGACTTCATTATAGCTTTGTGCGGCGATTTTTAAATTCTCAATGGCAGCCCACCTTTGCAGTCCCGGACTGCTTCTAAATTTCTCGTCCGAGGTGTCAATGAGCCTGCGGGCAGAGTAGTCCCTTTTGGGGATTACTGCCTTTCGCTCCCGTTTCCTTTCGATGCGTTCCTTGATACGTTCTTTTGTGTATTCCTTACCCAAAGACCTTGTACTGCCACGCACAAAACGCTCTTTATCCAGAGGGCGGAATGAGATGTATTTGGCAGCTCCTTCTTCAAAAGTTTCCCCTTTGATTTCATACCCTTTGGCTCTCATCAGAAGCAGAAATTCTTCGTAAGTGGAAGCCGACTTGATGCAGAAATTGATGTCCTTTCTGATCTGCGTTTTCCACGCAGAACCATTCTGGTCGAACTGCCATTCTTTGTATTTTCTGCCACGCTGGGCACCCGGAATGATGACGGAAAGATTGTGCTCCTTGCATAGTTCATCACTCAGTTTTCGGATGTGGTAATAGGACTGTTTGCAGTCGTGATATTTGTTATGTTCGATGTTGTCAGCGGCACAAAAAATGATGTGATTATGAACGTGTTCTTTGTCAATATGGGTGGTAACAACATACGAATATTTTCCCTCTAAAAGTTTATCTGCAAGCTCCTTTCCAATGTGGTGCGCTTCTTCAAAACCGACCTCTCCCGGAGCAAAAGCCTGTATCAGATGATAGGCTTTGTTGGGACTGTTTTCCCGGCAGTGGTCGAGGGTATATTTGAAGTCATAAGTTGCGGTTTCCGGAGAACAGGCATAAGAGGAAACGAACATTTTTTCATCGGTCTTTTCGGGGTTGCAGATGTAGTCTATCGCTTTATCAACGGTTGCTTTGATAGCATGGATTTTTGTGTACGCCATACTTTATTCATCAACTCCTTTACTTCGTTTATATCCTCTTGATAAATGTTTCCGGTGCTGTTTACCCTCTTTGCGATCTGGTTTAAATTGGAGCTGATACGTCCCAACTCCGTATTATAATTTCGCAGGTAACTGTAATCAACATCATACACATATCCATATAAAACCAGCTTGCGCAGGAACGCAGACATACTCTTCATGCCGGATGCTTTGAATTTGGTGTTGAGGATGTACTGCTCATCATCGCTGAGATAAAATTGCACCGGATGGGTGCGGTTTCGGTTTGCCATTGTGCCACGTCCTTTCTAAATTTGGGTACAAAAAAACTGCTGTAAAATGTTCGATTTTTACAACAGTCTGTTTCATGTTTTATTCAATTTTGGGTGTAATTACCCATAGCAAATTGTAGCAAAAACGGCAGGAAAGGTCAATGCATTTCGACGGTAAAATGAAGAATAACCGAAGAAAAATCGAGAGAGGGTTAGGGATACTTCCCTATGGAAATTCGACCACACAGACGATAGGAAAGTGTGGGGGATTTCGCCTGTGTCATGACACAGGCAGTGCTTGCTACGATTGTTTTTTGCCACTCCAGGAGGGTGTGGCGGATAGTAAATGTGGATAGTAAAGTAATAATATCAACATGACGATATAGAAAATGCAGGGAAGCATTGTATTTCAAAGAGTTTGA